>Ga0310040_1000195_pt1 | contig 69143 bp, 93 predicted proteins | sample EPASupsiteHSE623_FD_200237 | JGI IMG/M metagenome (GOLD analysis project Ga0310040, IMG submission 200237) | Bioremediated contaminated groundwater from EPA Superfund site, New Mexico - Sample HSE6-23 (v2) (version 2) | ecosystem: Environmental > Aquatic > Deep subsurface > Groundwater >...
ACCCTTTATTGTACTCATCAGCCATGTGCTCTATGCGCAAAAATGCTGATAAACGCAGGAATTGTGCGAGTAGTCTATGAAGAAGATTATCCTGATGATGGATCTCTTGGTTTTCTAAAACTTGCTGGAATAACAGTAAAAACCAGAAGAATAAATGATTAGATTCTCGCGCATGATGGCGCGAGAATCCTAAAGATCCAGAGTTGTTCCTTCGCCAACCGCGGTATAGAACAGTACGAGATTCTTCTTGGCACTTCCTACAGCCATCTTCGCGGGAAGCGTGGTAGTTCTGTCGATTCTAATCCACCTACCGCCTTTCTCGAATCCGGCGACCTGAAGACCACTGACAACCTCACGATTATTAACTCCGCCAGTACCTCCAGTACAGGTAGACCTACGAGAATAAAGTCCATCATTGGAGCCTACAGCGGCGGCAGTGAGAATAATATCCTCGATAGCAGGTGCCCTACTAGGAAGTCGAATCCACAGACCAGCGACACCGAACAGCGCGCCATAATACACGCCACCTGAATCGCTCTCATAAAAGGTGGTTTCCCCACTGGTAATAGAAGTGAGTTGCCACTCAAATTTAGCCATCTTTAGACCTCCTTCTCGTTAAGCTCATACCTGATACCACGAGAATAGACGCCAGCAGCATTGCGGTTAAGAGCACTCCACCCATCAACAGCAGTTCCATCGTCCTTCTGTTCGATAGAGCCAATTTCGTTCCAGACGATAAACGGCTTGGGAAGCTTCGTAGGGCCAGCATATACGAACGTACCAGGATCTCTGGTAGCAGGCATGGCAAACGGGTTCTTCGCGGCCTGCACCTCGTACACCTGCTCAAGCTCGCGACCAGAGCGGCGCAGCCACAGATTCTTAATTACGCCAGTGGGCGGATTCTTGAAACCAAGATGGGTAATCTTCAAGGCATCGCGCTTGGTAAAGTCCCAATAAAGCTCGTAATACTTATCCTGGACCTGCTGACTCTGCATTACGTACTGGTAATACTCATTTACCGTAGTATCTGCCATCTGTTTAGCAAAGACGGAGAAGACATGCAGCTTGGGCCTATCCTGCTCCATGCCGCCAGGGAGCTTACCCCAATGTTCCTGCGGCTCAAATGTACCCTGTTCAGGAATCATATTCTTGATCGGGTTCGATGTGAGCTTAGACCTGACAGGCATCTTCTCAGCGACTTCGAGATCTCCGAGATCGAAATCACAGTTAAGAGTGTTTCCATCGTAATAGTGCTGACCTGTATAAGCGCTCTGGAACTTCAAGAGATCCTTGAGCTTCTGAACTCCCTGGACCTTGACCATCCACAATCTAACGGTGAGATCCTTGGTAAGAGCTACGCCGCCTTCGGTAGAAGGCGGGCAGGTAACTTCTACCTCAATTGCCTTACCACTTGGAACCTTCGGGCAAGCCTCTTCAGGCCGACCACCCATAAGCATGGGCAAACCAAAATTGATCGGCATAACACCATGTCTAAGGCCGACAGCCGCAAGAGGATCAGGCCGGAACGGGCTAAACCCAGGAGCAGTTAGCTCATTAAATACCTGATCATTATAGGACTGACCACCAATATACACCTTAACGGTATCAAGATGCTCATACATGCCGTTCTTGACACCTGCAAATATCTCAAGTCCTGCAATTTCTCCGAAACCCTCGGACGGGATTACAAGGGGCGTTGCCTGATTTTGCTGTTCGCCACTAACCTTATAGGCCGAAGCCTCACCAACCTTAGCAGCATTTCCTACTGCAAGATTCGTGGTGGCGAATGCAAAATTGAAGTCGAACGGTTCAACAACATACGCAGCGATTCAAATTCCTCCAAAATAAGACTGAAACGTGATTATATATAAACAAAATAGACTTAAACAGTAAATGAACGAAAACATAATATAGTAATAAAACAACATATACAAAGAATGGCTAAAAAAGTACACATGGGAATACTGGTAGACGAAGACTATAAGGAGAGGTTTCAGAAATTGTGCATAGACCATAAGACTACAATGACAAAGGTGATGAAAGACGCGATACAAAACTTCATGGAAACTCATAAACCAAAAGAAGAGAAATACACAGGAATAATATGAACGAAATAGAAATCAAATTATCAAGAGGAAAAACTGCATTAATAGACGAGATAGACGAAGATTTAACAAAATTGAAATGGTGTACAAATCAATTCGGAAGAGAAACTAGCAAAGTTTGGTACGCACTACGAAAAGGACCGGAAAGGGACGGAAAACAGACAAGCACATTGATGCATAGAGTAATACTGGAACGAATTTTAGGAAGAAAATTGGAAAAAGGAGAACAATGTGATCACATAAATCATGACGGATTAGATAATAGGAGGAATAATATAAGATTGGCAACGAAACAAGAAAATAATAGAAACATGTCAAAAAGCAGAAGTAATAAAACGAGTAAATACAAAGGAGTGTATTGGCACGCAGACAGAAACAAGTGGAGAGCAAGAATAGTAATAAATGAAAAATCGAAAAGTTTAGGATATTTCATAAATGAAAAAGAAGCAGCAAAAGCTTATAATAATGCAGCAACAGAACTATTCGGCGAATTTGCAAAACTGAACGAGGTTTAATAGAATGAACAAGAAGCTTTTAATCTTAATCGCCATCGTCGCGACGATGGCGATAAGCATGGGAACGCCATTAGACGCACTAAATAACGCGGGAAAAGTACAAAACGTAGGAGAAATTGACCTGAGAAACGCCAATCCAGCAGCATTCAACTCATCTGCATTCGAGAATGATAATGTAATGAAAGGAAAGCACTTCACATATTGGGATGACGCAAACGCAGAGGCTTTGAGATCAGAGAAAGCAAATTCTGATTGGGCAAATGCTACAACGAAGCTGTTTGATTCAACAAATGCGGGCTACGGAAATACTTCGCCTGTAGAATTGTCGGAAATAGTAGCACCAGAAGTTTCAGTGGAAGAATTTATAGCTTCGCTAAACAGGAATGGAGGAAATTAAAATGGCAGAAGATACGACTACAGCAAAGCAGAAAGTATTTGAAGGATATAAGTGTGGAAAATGCGGATATCCAGTTAAATTCCTGAACGACGATGCAACTACAACACTTTGTTTCACTTGCGGAGTGAAAAATGATAGACCAAGTGTAGATGAAGAAGATAAAAACGGCTGGCTACCTTGTGATATTCCAGAAGGATTCGAATGGGAGCAGCCTAGTGGAATTGCAGGACAGGATGTACCACTGAAAAACGGAAAAGACGGCCTAAAATACATAGACTACGATAGATTGGTAGCTCTTCCAATGAACGCGCAGGTAATCTACAAAGATGCATTCGCAAAAGATTGGACAAGAGCACAATGGATCATAGAAAAGGGGTCAGACCCAGCAACCGTAATGAAAAGAATGCGAAACGCGATGAAAAAACAAAGACCAGTAATCATACTGTGAACACCACGCGCCGCTTGCAAGCGGCGCGGGATTTTATTTTTGAGGTAAAATGGCAGAAAAAGCAACTGTTATAGAATGCGCAATGTGCGGTACAGCAACGGAATTGGGAAAAGCTTGCATAGGATTCGGGATAGAAGAACCAATAAGCCAATCACACTATTTTTGCAGTGAAGAATGTAGAAGTGAATTTACAATAGCAGAAACGGCGGCCAAAAACGGAGTTAATTACGAAATAAGACCAATAATTTGCAACGGAAGAAAGATGGAGTATAAAGAAGGGCTTTCTGAAGAGGACTTAGAAGCACTGAAGAAAGGAGAAGTAATAAAATGCATGGATGAGGAGCAATTTGCAATGGCAGTGTATATGGACCCATTTGGAGTAGTAAAGGAGTTTTAAAAAGATTATGAATTTCGCGCTTCAGCGCGAAATTCATGTACTGAAGCATTTTTGACACATTTTAAACTGAGTTTGCATTGCAGACACATTATCTATGGTGCAATAGAATTTATTGGACTTACTAACTGAAAGAAGGCCATTATCTGTGAGCCACTTTACACACGCCATAACTGTAGACTTATCGAGTTTAGTTCCATCAACAATTTGCTGCAATGTCTGACAATCCTTCTCGAACATGGCAGAAACAGCCTTTAAGTTATCAAGAGAAACCGCGTCACCAGAAGCAGCAGTGGTAGCAGGGAGAGTAACAGGTGTAGAAGGAGACGCAACTTCCGTTTCTTCAGCAGAAGAAACAAGATTACCTTCTTCTGTCTCAGATAGAGATTCGGCTACAGGAACAGTACCGAAACTAAATTCTTGTGTCGATTCCGTAGTACTTGAGGAGGAAACTTTAGTAGAATTATCAGTTGAAAACTCCTCAGTTATAATGCCTTCATCAAGGATATCAGCCATATTATATCACCTATTACGCATTTCTTGTATAAATTCCTACTTGGATCTTAGTGGTAGTCCCCCACGTGCGCGGGTTTCCATCAATATACATAGTTTTATTTATCGTAATTTCCCTAGAAAGCCACGTAATTCCGCCAGGATCTACAACTGGAATAATAGAAGAGGCAAAATCTACGGAAACACTCTTTTTATATTGATCAGTTAGTTTCAAAGTCATCCAACCAGACCAAGTTTTATTACCAATATTCTTAAACTCATAAGAAAATGTAGTAATTCCATCAAAATTTAATGTAGACGGGACCATTTTACGATTGCCGGTAGCTCTGAGAAGCGGCCTATCGAGTGTGTGAGTTTCTATGAGAGAATTTACATCATCAAGTACAGATTGTGCAGCAGTAGTAAGTTTGTCAGAGTAATCTTTGATATAAGTAGAAAAATCAGTAGCTTCAGCAGTAGTAGTAATAGTTTCATTATAATCTATAGAAGCATTTTGTGCGCGAGTGCTAAATAGAGCTAGAGCTTCATTAATCTTGGAAAGAACTTCATTTCTAGTACCATTGAGCAACGTAGAAATAGCAGTCCTGAATTTAGTACCATCAACATATATTTTAACGGGATGGAGCTTAATATACGGGGCAGCTACATCTATAGCATGCCCTAATAGGGCATTAGCATCGCTATATGCAAGAGAAACCTGTGATTGTGCTAATTCGAGAGAAGTAGTGATGAAATCCCCCCAACGGTATTAACAATGATAGTAGGTATCACATTATCACCAAGTTCATCTAAATTATAAATCAAACTGCCAGGAACTATGATACTGAATGATTTGGTTTGGCCAGGAAGCAAAGATTCAAGTCCAAGGCGCTTGTTCCACTTGAAGTAAGGAACTTCATAATCACCAGTATAAGTTTCACCAGTTTCCTCAAGATAATTAGCAGCATAAGTATCGTAATCGACAGAAGAAGTAAGCCTTATACCAAACCAACCTTGCCATGCAGCCAAACCTATATTTATTACATCGAATGTAAATTTGTTATTATAAACAGTGACATCATCACTAGTATCATCGGTATCTTTATCATCTACGTACGAAAGTGTTTTAGTTATGCTGGCAGGCGCGGTACTAGCACCTGTGTATCTAAGCAAAGGTGGTTTTGTGTAATATTTATCAGTGACGCGAGTAAGATATGAAGATAAACCATCTGAAACGGTACTTAATTTAGTAGAATAAACAGTAAAGTAATTAGAAATTCGATCATTATACTTATTAATAGCAGTAGACAATTTGGATTCAATAGTAGCCAACTGTTCTTCAGTTAGGCCAGGAACATTATTGTTGATATAGGAGATTACATCGGTCTGAAGAGATTCAAGAAATGAACTATAATTAGAACTAATAACATCAGTTTTAGTATTATACTCATTGATTATAGAATTAACTTCATCAGATAATAACTGAGAAGCACCATTTACAACAGTGGCTTTACCATTTCTATAATCAGAACCATCGATATAAATGGGATGATAGGCATCTTTGAAATATCTATCAATGATCTTGATGGTCCCATTAGCTCGTTCAGATAAGGAAGACACCAAATTATTGAGGTTATTGCGAATTCTAATAGATTCGGTGAACATCTTGGATGAAAGAACGGTAATAGCAACAGCGAAAGCATAATCTGCTTTGTTATACAAATCGGATGAGAGATTAGTAAAAAGAGCAGATATATTTGCATTTGACGAAGCCAATGCAGAACTTATACTGGCTTGACTAGAAACTATGAGATTTTCAGCAGAAGAAGACCAATATTTATATAATGAAATTGAATCATTATACGAAGTATTAGCTTTATCAATGGCATCATTATATGTATCTGAAATTTCTGTCAAAATGTTATTTACATCAGAATAAAAACTCGGAGGAAGAGTTTTATAGGAAGCATAAATAGACTTCAATCTATCTATGGACTCTTGAGCGTGCTTATCAGCACGCTCAATTGAACCAAGATACGAATCTGTTAGATAATTAATATAATACTCGGAAGCTTTAGTCTGGGCAACGGTTAAAGCGGAAGAAAACTTGGTGCTTGCAGAAGTAATGAGATTTCCGACTTTAGTAGTGGCTTCTGTGGAATAGGAAGATATATGAGAAGAAAGAGAAGTTATTTCACTCTGTATAGAATCAAGTTGCTGCTGGGAAGTAATCATTGAATTAGAAACGTACCTATTTATGGATTGAGAGCACTTTTCAACAGCAGCAGACAAATCTACAACGAAATCTCCATAAATTCCAGACGTAGAATCACCGATGCCAAGCGAAAAAGCAACAGTAACTTTATCAAACACATCAGTAGACGTAATAGGCTCGTAAGGAACTGCTTGGATCTGAGAAATGATGGGATTCACTAAAGAATCGAGCTTTTTCTGAAATCGTGCAACAGATTGATCTATATCAGAATCAAATATTGCACGAATTTCAGATAAACTATTCATTCGAAGAGCCTCGGTATGCCCAACCTGCCACTATTTTCAGGAATATTAAAGACTGGTGATGGAGATGAAGACGGATACAACGAAGATGCACGCGAATTATTTTGCTGCTGATCACGTTTCTTCTTTTCGTCTTCAACTTCCTTCTTAAGATCTCCACGAGTCTTAAACATCATATTCTTGAACATTTTTCGCGAAATTACAGCATCTCCGTCCTTGAGCGCAGCCTCGCCGATGTCAAGCGCCTGATCCTGAATATGCTTAACAATATCAGGATCAAGAGAATCAATCATGTCATCTGAAAATGACTGCAAAGCCTGCCTGGTAGAAGGATCGGGAAACAATCCAGAAGCGAAATCGGCAAGGAAACTAAGACCAAGCGTAACCGTAGCATCCCCAACAGGCTTAAGCGAAAGAGCCTTAGCGATCTGAATTCCCTTCGGCAACCACTTAGGAAGCGTAGCAGCAACAACCGGACCGACACTAAGCCGCTCCTGCAGCGCAGGAGCGGGATATGATGGGGCAATTTGTTCCTGCGCCTGTGGCGCAGGAACGGAGGGAGCATAGGGGAGCCTACCTGTGCGTTTGGCGGCGTTGTCCATAGCATGACACACGTTACAGTTCATGAGGATGAACGGAGTATCTTCGCCATCAACAATCTCTTCCAGAGTATAGCGATCTTTGGGATAATCACAGAATGCAATCCTGGTACCGCCTTTGCCAGCATCAGCAGATGGATCAAAGCCCATATAATAATAAATTCCTGTAGGCTTACCACTATGACCTTTATATTCATACTGCTGCGGGTCTTGTACATTATTGGCCGAAGGGCTAAAGGCCCGCCAGGTATCGCCATTATCCCCAACGAGGATACCATTCTTACCCTTGTACGTTTCCATCTATTTCACCATCACCAGGATCTCTACGAATTTCATCAACGAGTTTGATAACTACGGACTTGAATAGCTCAAATTCAGCGTCACTACTATTTATCATTTGCATAAGACTAGGCCAATTGACATCAATGAATTGAATAAGAACCAAACCGATGCCTTTAATGTCCATGCCATTAATAGCCATTTTAATCTGATCGGCATACGAGATAAACATATCATTGCCACAAATAAGAGAAACAATATCATCGGAAGAAAGAATACGCATCTGAGCATATAACTCAACTGCATAATCCTCAGATGGGAAATTATCTGTATGCGAAACATGGCCAAGCATGGTATAAACTATGGGATTAACTAAAACTTCGCCCATAACTAGAACCTCGTAGCAACTGCGGTTGCGTCGGGAGACATTTTATGCTTTTTAAGCTCCTGACCACCAATTAAACCGTCAAATAGCTTACCAGCCATAGATCCAGCAACATTCGCCATAGCAAGTCTACGTTTCTCACGAATCAACTCAAGATCTGATTTCTTTTCAGCTTGAGTGAGCTGATGATCTAATTTCCTATCCTCTCGCGCGATTTCAGCCCTGGCGCGCTCCCATTCGGGAGTATCGGTAGTTATTTTTAAGCCATTGGATCGAGCCTCTTCAATAACTTCGCGATACTGGGGACGAGGTTGGGAAAGAGCAGTTTCGAGACGTTTGATGTGTTCTCTCATATACTCACGATCTTTATCGATCATATCCATTTGCAATTTTGATTTATCTTCCATTAATTTGGTGTTTGCATCCTTCAAGTCGTCAATAAGCTTCTTGGTCTGGTCCTGGGAATCCTTAAACAAATTAGTAAATGCATCAGTCGTAGTTTTATTGATTTCCTTGAATTTATCAATAACTTCGACAACACTTGGAGTTCCAGAAACAAGATTTGAAGAAGATTGAGGATTAACTGCCTTCTGGATATCCATACCAGCCTTCAACTGATCAACAATCATAGAACTAACATCTCTTATGATGGAAACAGGATCGGAAGAAACGGGAGATGGAACAGGAGCAGCAGACGGAGGAAACTGCCGGGGGACGCCACCGGGCACATTAACAGGTGACGAAAGCCACGCAGGAGGCTCATTAAGAAACTTGAGCTTTGCGTCGTCGGAGTCGAGATTTTTAAGAGCAGTATCGATTATTGCGGCCCTATCATTATGAGGTTGAAGAAGACCACCGGGATTTATACCAGCAACAGCCACAGAAGAAGGAGAAGCAGTAGGATTTAAATTATTTCTAGTAGCATCTGCAAGCTCTTTTTCCTCCCTGGCCTTATACGCCTTGCTCTGCGCAAGGGCCCCATCTACCATGTTCCACCTAAGTTTCTCGAAAGCATCTGAAATCATCTCATCCTGGATAGCACGCTTCATTTGAAGCGGATCTTTGGGAATTCCACCATCTGAGAGCGAAATAGTAGGAGGAAGAGCAGAAACGGGATCAGATTGAATGGCCTTTGAAGCAATATCAATGGGATTTTGATCACTGAGATCTTTTTCTTTCTTGGAAGATTCAGACTTTTCTTTTTCCTTTTCTTTGACAGCCATATTGGATACTAAGGTAGAAAGAGATATATTTAGGTTACTACTCTAATAGATACATGGAAACTAAAAAAACAATAAAAAGGAGGAAGCAGAAGACACGTAGGAAGGGAAAAAACGACAATTCTACGGCGTGGGAGAGATTACCAAAAACGCCATCAGGAAAACAGGTAAAGATACAATTCTATGTGAATGCAAACCAGATTGAACGATATAAAAGAGCTGGAATGATTGCATCAGAAATGGACAAGGTTTTAAGAGGGGAAGGAATAATAAGAAACACGCCAGGAATGTTCTGTGAAGATTGTTGTAGGAGAGGTGCGGAATATTGGGAAAAGATGTTCGAGAAAATAGTAATAGCAGAGAAGGAGGGAAAAGATGCCGTCTCATCCAATTCACATAATTCTCGATGAGATTCTATTCGGCAGAGGAAATTTCTTTCCAGAAGTACATAAATATATGGATCAAGCGCAACCATATATGCAATCTAATCACAGAAAGTATTTTCACGACATGCAAGCGGTGTATGATGTATATTATATGATGGGAGAAAACTATACTGCTATGCTTTCGGCATATTTTCACATAATTTTAGATTCAGTAAGCGATGAAGTAGGTCAAGATCACGCAGTTATGGAACTTGTTAGTAGATTACAAAGAGGAGAGATACAAATATGAATGAAATTAAGGAAAAAAAGTGTCCAAGATGCGAAATGGACAACATGTTTGCAGGAATTGCTATAGCGAACGTGGCATGTGGAACAATAAAAAACGAAGAAAAGCAAGGAGCTTGTATGGAATGGGCAAACGGAATAGACCCAACAAAGATGAGCGCCGAGCAAATTTTAGAGGAAACTTATGATAGAGCAGGAATAAACGGAATTGCGGCATTCCCGGAAATCCACAACGCAATGGTAAGAAAGCTAATAATAAAGAAGGTAGGACAGAAACTTGAAAAAGGAATAGCAGTAACAAAAGAAGAACAGGAACTATACAATAGATACACGAAAAAAGAAGAAGCAAGAGGGTTATAAGATGGCATCAATAACAGCAGAAGACCTACAAGCTTTCGGAGCAGCAAATGGTCTAAAAATAATGGACCATAGGGACGCAATGGATTGGGCAAAGAACCTGAATAGAAATAACGGGCTTTGCCCATGTGGAAAAGTGTGCCCGTGTAATGATTGCACATGTAAATTTTACGAGACAATAGAGAACATTAATGAGGAACAAGACATGATTATAAAGAACGATGAGATAGCAGGAGCAGTAGAAACGCTGGAAGATGCAAAAGGATTACTGCTATCGATAGACACGACGACAACGATGGAAGATGCCATAGAAACAATAGACGCAGCAAAGGAGTTAGTAGAAAAAGACGCAGAAGCACACAAATGCGGTGAATGTGAAAAGTACATGCAAGGTTACGCAAGAAAACTTGCTTTCCTGAAATCAGAATGCGAAAAAGATCCACTGGCATGCGCACTGGAAAGGAATGATGCACTGCATAGGGCAGACCTGATGCAACAAACTTTCATCGGAGCAGACGCGGATTTAGCAAAGATGGAAGAGGAAAAGAACGAACAGCAAAGACCAGAGACAGGCAAAACCGAAGAAAAAACCGAAACGGCGTTAGAAGAGAATGAAACACAAGTGATAAAACCGTTCCATGAATGCGTAAGCGATTCAATGGCGGAGTTAGCAGACGAGATACCAGGAAGACCAACGAGAATGTGTGTAAGTACAAAAAGATGTGGAAAAACGACACCGAAGACGAAAGAAGAAGCAATGGCAGAATGTTTGAAATCACAAGAGGAGAGAGAAAATGGACAAAATTCTAGTTAAAATAATTTTATGTATGAACGGGCAATTGCCATTGCCAGCAAGCGGAATAGCAAAGAAATTGGCAAAAGAAAAGAAAATAAACGTAAGAACGTGCGCAGAACGGATAAAATATAGATTAGATGCTCTAATAGAAGCAGGAATGGTAGAATCATTCAAATCTGGAAATAGGAATTTGTATAAGTTAGCAGAAACAATAGAAATATTAGATGGAACGATAGTACTGAAAGACGCCGAAGGAACAGAGCTTTATACAGAGGAAAAGAAGCTACTGAGAATGATAGATGAAAATGGTGAAGTGGTTCTAAGCATATTAGAAGAGTAAAAACATTTTTTAGTACATTTCTTTTTATATGACAGAAACAAAGAAGAACTTGGTGCATAATAATGTCGAAGACTATTAAACCAGGAGAGATGGGAGATCCGTCTCTGAGAATTGGCATCAAGAAGGGCGGAATGGGCATGAGGTTCCTGCACGTAACAGGCGGAAACCCGGATAAGATCAAGGCGCAGCAGGGAGTTCTTACTAGCTGTGCAAAGGCCGCAAAGGGCCTGAAGGGAATAGCCTTCAAGGACTCTGTAAAGAAATGTTTGAAACGCTAGGTAAAAACTGAATGATGCGACTTTTTAACGTCGCATTATCTATTTTGGTAGAAATTTTTTAGCAATTAACCATTTTCTGTCAAGTTTAGGAATATCAAGCATAGATATGAAATTAAAAAACTTGAGAGCATTTTTACCATATATACCATAAGAATAGCAACTAGAATAATCATATTTATAAATTAAACTGCCACACGAAAGAAGAGATTCGATAACAAATTTTATCCATTCTAAAACAGAAAATGTACCAAGTAACCGAATATGTAATTGATCATAAAAACGGAACTTATACGACAATTTATTAGAATATACAGTACCATCACCATCAATTAAACCGACAATATACGCAAGTTTATATTTAGTACATTCGAGATTTGGAGGCATAAGAGTAAGAGACTTTTTAGGTGTTATGTTATATATTTCTTTTAGAGAAGTAACAATTTCTTCGGAATATAATTGTAAAACACAAACATCGTGAAATTTGCCAGTATCAACGAATTTACCATCAACCATAGTATGAAAAGGAACGTTTCTAACAGAAACCGGAAAATCGTATCCAATGCATTTACGAAACTTGTCGAGATGATCAACATCATTAATAGATAACTGAATTCTAAGCACGTGCTTAAAAATGTTGCCATCGGCAGCAATAAAACCTGCCCAATATGCTGATTCTTCAGTAACTTTATCAAAGTAATTGCGATTAAATACATGATTATAACTAGGACGCTTAATAACACCAAGAGTAGCACCACGATTGGAAACAGAAGGAATAGTTCTTTTAAGTCTATCGCTGATGAATTGAAGAGATTCATGCGATTTATACATAGATTTGAGAATTTCATCATCTTCGGGAGTCCAATAACGATTAGTACGTTTCAAATTGAGAAAATGTGCCCTATTAGCAATAGAACCGGGCTTGCGATTGAGTAAAATAGCAATTTCATTAACACTTTTGGTAGAATAACTAGATTTAAGAATTTCGTCTTCTTCAGGAGTCCATTTTAAATTAACCTTGATTCCGAGCTTAATAGCACGATTTTTAATAGAAGAATAAGAACGATCGAGCATAGATAGCAATTCATCTGGAGAAACTTTGCCATAAAAAGAATGCAATATGGCATCTTCTTCAGAAGTCCAATTAGGAGCAGTAGGATTAAAATTACGCATAGTAGTATAGATACTCAATAGTATAAAAAGAATATGGTACAATAAGAGTAAGAAATAAAATGAGATATATTGAAATACAAGCATTTAGCATAGTGTACTATGCGACCAAGTATCACGGAAGACATAGAAGACCATCCGGGAAAGATGAGACTTTCTATAGGAAACCTGGAAATTTACGTAGATGAAGTATTAAACATTCCAGTAGGAATGGTTTTTTCGGCAATTGATGATAAAACAAAGAAACCGAAGATATGCACATTAACTTATGGCGGAGTTTTGATAGAAGAATTTAATAGCAGCACAACACCGAAAATGCTACATGAAATGGTAGAAATGCAGCAGAAAAATGCGTTTGATATGGCAAACATGATAATAGCAAAAGATAATGCAATGGAGGAAGCAAGAACAGCCAAGGAAAAAACAGAAGAAGACAGAAATAGGGACGTAAGCTAATGAACGAACCGTCTTTATGGGAGTTCAGAGGAGAATTCGATGAAGACGGAGAAATAGAATTTTTAGAAATAAGAGAAGTATTAGAATTGCCTGTAGAATGGGAATACACGATATTTCTGCAAGAACAAAGCGAACAATACATAAAAGGATTTGAGATATTGGCCGGAATGGGTTAATTCAGAACTTTTCTAAAGTGAATACTACACCAACGGTCTTGTCTATAACTGGAATAACAGATTCTTCTTCAGTTTTGTACTCCTCGGAGGAAACAGAAACCTTAACAGGAACATCCAAAGGCAATTCTACAGTAACAGGAGAGCGACCAGAAATAACACCGTCTATGGAAACAATTGCGTGTGAATCAAATGGAACTGTACTTATGGCGATAAATCCAGTTTCGACAGGAATCTTAGGAAGCACAAAAACGGGCAACTGCATCTTCTCAGCAGAAATCTCATACTCCTCGCGCAGCGAGGAGTAGCCAGGAAAGGATGCTATAAATACGTATTTTCCTATAGGTAATTCTATTTCACAGGGAGTTACATCTTTATTTTGCTTAACTTCTTCGCCAACTTTACCATAGTGGACAACTGCGTGTGGAGGCTTGGAAAGGATTTTAACTGAGCCAATTTCGGGATATCCAATTAAGCACTTCTTAGCAGCCTGCTTGAACTCTACTGGATCTACGAAATGATTCTTCTCGAACTTTAAATTAGGTTCTGTATAGCAATTGCCGATGCTCCATAGAGCAAAATTGGTATCTTCGAAGTAGACGGTGCCCAAGACACGGCCATATAGATCATTGGGAGTATGACGGTCATAGTACACGGTAACTTCTTTATTGAGCCAGAACGCAGCAGTGGCAGAAAGAACCTTTTTGCCGCGAGAAGTACCAGCTTCAGGAGTATCAATGCCAGCAATACGCACGATACGTTTCTGCGTGAGGGAACCAGTATCATCCATGTACTGAGAAACTGAAATGGTATCTCCATCAGTAACAGCAATAATTTTTCCTTTGAAACTGCGACCAACATCCGTATCATTCTCGTCACCGACCGGGAGAGGAGAATTGATGCTAGGAGTAACTATGGTAGCCTCAAGAAAATCGATTTGTCTATCAATGGATTCATTTTTGTATGCATAATATTTGGATTCGTCAGCAAGTAATTTAGATTCATTATCGTTGATGAATTTTTTAAATATGTCAAAATCCTTAGACAAGGCCAGCAGGTCTTGTCTGGCGGCAGTGTAGAGACCGGAAGGATCTTGATGGTACTGCTCAGCATTGCGAGCATCGTCCTGAATCTTGCGGATAGCATCGATGCCCTTGAGAATGTCCTGTAGCCTCTGGCGGGCCTCTGCGACAGGAGTACTACTGTAACCTGTGACCATTTAATTCAGCATCCTTGTCTTCAGATTTGGAAGGAAGAAGAGACTCGCATAGGACAGATCTACGAGGAGAAGTAGATCGGGATACGCCAACAGGAATCTCAACAGTAATCATAGGAGAGATATTTATGTGAAGGGTGTATAAAAGGTTTGACTATGACAATGACAAATGAACAAAAATTGAAGGACGAAATCAAGAAAGCTAAAAAGGAAGTGGAGAACACGATAAATAAAGCAAAAGAAGCAGGGAGGAGAAAGTAAATGACATTTGCATTTAAAACAGTAGAAAATTATACAGAATCTATAAAAACATCAAGCGGATTATCAAATTTCATATCACAGGCAAAAATTTCACTAGATAACTCGACATATACAAAGGCACTGAACAATTATGTGGCATCTTTGCCAGCACTATCTTTGAAAACGATAAACAACATACAAGTAGCTGATTCAGTAAGCAAAATAATAGAGGACGCAACAAAAGGAGTAACAGATATAACAAACGGACTAAAAACATCAGTAGTGCAACAAGCACTTTCAGGATTGAGTTACGAAGCAAGTAAACAATTGGATAGTATAGTAGTACAATATAATACATTAACATCTACAGCATCAGTAGAATTGCAAACGCAATTACTAAATGATGCAATAACGGGAATAAGCACAATAAAAACAAACGCATTAAACATAGCAAACAAAGTAATAACTAAAAATGCACTAGAAACTACGAAAATCATAGAAGTAGCATTAACTAAATTACAAACACAATTACTAAAAGATAAAGGATATTCTGGAACAGTATTGATAAGCAAGATGACATTACCTGAAGGAACAATGTATTTCAAAACAGAAGATTTGCAGAAGAAACCAGAACTATTAAAGACGTTGTTAGAAAGCGGTAAAATAACACAAGCACAATTGAATAGTGGAGGAATAGAAGCAAAAACGATAATGGAAGATTATTTGACATATATGTCAAAACACCAATCAGAATCATCAATATTGCCAGTGCTTAAGAGTGAAACAACAATAACACAAGCAAATTTAGGATCAGAAATAGGAAAATCAACAATTTCAGACGAAGTAGCAAAAGGAAATTACAGTACACCAACTTTTGGAATAACGCCAGAATCTTTCAGCGGAACAGCAGAAATAGAAGGACCATTTTCGGAGAATGAATATTATTGGGCAACTACAACAAAAGAAGGACTAAAAGTAGGAAAAGTATTATATGATGGGTATGAAAAAACAGGAGTAGGAGCAAAAGGAACATTAGTAAAGGGAGATATACTAAATAAATTGGCAAACGAAGAAAAAATAGATGAAAACAATTGGACGGTAGTAACAGAAGGAACAAAATTAGGAGAACATTATAGACTGAATGAAATAAGTGATTCTGGGGAACTATTAGCACATTTGGTTTCAGCACAGACATATGGAGGAGAAGCGAAGATAAATTCATCAGTGGCAGTGACATTAACAAAAACGACAGCAGAAGGAGGAGTAAAAGAAATAAAAGTAGCTCAGTCAGTATTGAGAAGCAATTTAAGCGACTACGAAAAAAGCGGATACGATGTATCAGAGATAAAAAATGTAATAAAAACAGAACAAGCGGCACAGATAACACTAGATAAGTACAATGAATCGATGAAAGCCGCAATAGCACTAAAAACTGGAATAAACACAGGAAATGCACTATCGATTGCAGATGGAAAAATAACAGTGTATGGACAAGACGTATCATATGCAGTAAAACCAGAATCATATACGATGGATAGCTGGACAAAAATGGCAAACTCTGTAATATCAGAGTCACCAGAAACAGATGTAATATCAACAACACTGAAATCTACACTATCTACGATGCTGAATTTGTATATGGATAGAGACACGAAATTGGCAAACGCGGGACTGGGTACGCAAGAAATAGTGAACACTGCATATACAGGAGATTGGTCTTTAACAAAAGTGCTGACATTTTGGGGAAGAGAATTATATTCTGGTGTAGGATCGATATTGTACGGAACAGAAGCAATATCACCAGATATTGCTTTAAATGGAGTTTATGAATTTAAAACAACGGATACTGGGTTGAAATTGGCAAATACGTGGGCGAGTGAATGGGCAACAACTGGAAAAATAACAAATAACATAGGATTGACAGTAAACGACGCAAAAACATTCGTATTGCAGAACGCAGACACGAATAGCCTGAACAGCATATTGAAAACACAGCAACATGATTTAGCAGTACTCATTTACAACCCGGTAACACAATCATCAGTGATAGACGCATATGGGTCAGATATCACGAAACAGATACAAAACACCATAACATTAACTAAATCAGACATAGAATCTGCAAACACTGACGTAATAATATATGGAATTCAAGAAATATTAAGTCAAAATATAACAGGAACACCATTGGATATACTGATAACATTGGGAGGAGGAGGAGTAATAGGAATAGAAGGAGACATAATAGGAAAAATAAGTAAAGTATCACTTTCTGGTGCATCAACAATAGCAAAAGCGACTTCGGAAATAAGCGATTTCGCAAAATTCGTGAAAGATGCAGGAATAACGATATCAACGACGACTGATAAATTAAAAATATCAGACGTAGTCTCAAAATCGCTGCTAGAATCGGCAGGAGTATCAAAAACACTACTAGTACCAACAACCGAAGTAGGATGGATAGCAAAAGCTTCTGACGTAGGAATTACCGAGGTACTATCAAGTGGAAAACTGATAGATTGGGAACCTTTGTCAGTAGTACAAGATATATCAAAAAGCTTCGAGAAAGCAGTAGACAATCCAATAAACTCGAAGATATTTGTAGATTCACTAGTAAAAACGGACGTAGCAGTAGTGAAATCAACTCTAGCGGAGTTGATTTCAATAGATCCAGTAGCAATAAGCAACGTAATAGAAACAGGAATAAAACTATCAGACGAAGCAACGGGAACAGTAGTAAAAGCAATACTAAAAGACGCAAATAGCTTATTTGTAGACACATCTTTGGCATTCGCCAAAGAGATTTCAACGACGGCTGTAGGAGATTCTACGGTAGCGGGAAAATTACTTTTCGATGCAAGCGAAATATTAGGAAGAACGCCGGTTGAAAACATGGTAACGACCGCATTAGAACATGGAACAGAAAATTACAACTTAATAACAAATGCACTGGAAGAAATGAAGAAACTGGATACACAAGGTGCAGTTTCGATACCAACGACAAGTGTAAGTGGTGCAACAAGGGCAATTTCTGGTGCGGAACTGGAATTAGTGAATATAATGCCAGAAAACGTGGCAGATAAGATAGTTAGATACAGCGGAACAAGCGAATTACGAAAGATAAACAACGTAGAAGACATAGCAAAACTGAATGTAGACGAAATAAACTATCTAACAACTGAAAAAGGAATAACAAAGTCAGATTTAGAGAAATATATAACGAAAGCAAAAGAAATATTGAATCCTACAGAAGCAGTAACAAAAATAGAAGATTACACTAAAACAACAGACTTGTATAAGAGATGGAACACCGTAGAAGAACAGAAAATGAAAGAATTTGGAATAACACAAACAGAAACAAGTAAACTGAACGATAAAGGAGAACAAGTAATAGAACTACAATACGAATTTGATACAAAGACAATAAATACGCTAACAGATAAAGAATTCACTTCACTAATGAGAAATAATAGATCACTACTGACACAGGTGATGGAACAATCGGATTTAGCAGAAATAGAAAAATTGGGAATATCCACTAAGAGAAAAGCAGAAATCAAAGCAGAATTTTGGAATGAATTAACTGGAACTATAGAAAAGATGGAAAAAGCAAAGCTTGTTGCACCATCTTCAGATATTAACGAATTATACGAAATACGAACAGCATTAATGAACAACAAAGAAGCAATCGAGCTAACTTATGCAAAACAACTGAAAGAAGAAGGAAAAGCAACGGTAGAAACACTATCTTCAGTAAAAAGAGCAAGAGAAGCAGTAAACAACGTAGACGAACTGATAGAAATAAAGAAAACGCAGATAGAAAAAGCAACTACGCCAGTGATAGAAATAGAACAAATAAAAGAAGCACTGAAACCAGGAAAAGCAACACCAAAAGAAGCAGCAACAAATGCGATTGCACAATTAAAGAAAGGAAATATAGAAGATGCAGCAAAAGCTCTAGCGGAATCAAGTACACACAAGCAAACGATACTTTTAGCAGGAAAAAACACAGATACTTATGCAGACACTAGTGTGACGAAGATACTTAGAATGACAAATGAAGGAGCACCAGAAACTTTAGTAAACCAAATGGCAAAAGAAAGATCACAATACGCATTAGAAACACTTTCAAAGAAGAGTAACGACATGAAAAAGACGGCATTCAAGATTTCAGAAGGAATGCAGTTGAACTCGGACGAGTTAAAAGCACTTTGGAAGCCAGAAAATAGAGAATTGGCATTCGATGCAATGTGGCATGAGAAAAATCCTACTTCATTGACAGACGAATTAGTAAGAGACGCTTTAACACGGAATAACGCAGACGAATTGGCACAGTTAAAGAAAGAAATGCAAGAAGAATTGACTGCTTGCATAAATAGAGGAGAGTGTATTTAGATGGTGGGAAAATGTGATGATTTAAGAGATGCATTATCAAAACTGAGTGGAGAAGAAAAGGAAGAAGTACTGAATTACGGAAAGAACAAACTAGATGAAATTTTAAATCCACTAAGAGAATTGGAAAAGGAAGCAGCAGAAAAAATATCAGATCCAATAAGAACAGAAGAAATAGCAAAAGAAATAACGAAATACGGTGAAGATAAAACAACGAATTCACCTGGACAAAAACTAAACGCACTACTGACAGGAGATGCACAGGTACAATCATATTTAGGTACACTAAACACATCAGAATATGCAACATTACGTGAGCAAGTGGCAAACTGGTTCGGAGCAGAATTCGGAACTAAAGGGGCAATGGGTAGAAATTTCGAGAATGCATACAAAACACAGAGACTAAAAAACCTAGAAGCGAATTATAGAACAGTATTAGGATCGCAAATAGATGAAATGAAATCGGCAGGATTCTTGAAAGGAGGGGATTTAACAGCAATAGACACATGGGAATCGCGAATGGATGATATAGTAAAAATAAAGAATAGTACAGCATATAAATCACTGGACGCGAGCACACGGCAGCTAGATACTGTGGATAAAGTGGATATTGCTCTATCAAAGATAGACAATACAGTAGAAGCAACAAAATTGGCAGTAAGAGGAAATGTTTCGCCGGAAACTGAAAGAACAATAAGAGCACAATTAGAAGCGAAGAAGATAAATGAAGTAGATTTGGCGAAATGGAGAGAAGAAGCAGATTTTATACAGAGTTACGATTACTCAAAGCTAACAAGAGAAAACGCAGTAGCAGAATATGATGTAATAAAAAGAAATGTGGGACAGCCAGTAGCAGACGATATATTCAGAAGAGATGCAATAAAAGAAATACAAGACATAGATCAGGAGCTAGCGGAAACAGGAAAAGCAGAAGAAATATTGTTTGGAAAAGGACTGAATAAACAGGAAAATAGAGTAATAGATAACATAGTAAACGGAAAAGGAGTAGAAGACACAGACTTGGAAGTAATAAAAAACATATCGGATAAGATAACAGCAGAAGGATGGGATAAAGTAAAAAGAGCATTGAGAAAAATAGACACTCTGAAAACAGAAGATAAAATACGAATAATAGGAGGAGAAAAAAACAGTAAATCGATATTTGGATCAACAACATCGATAGTAAAGGGAGGAATGGGAGCAACAACAATAGCAGTGACGTTTTTATATGCAATACCACAATCTCTTCTATGGTTCGGAACATCTACACCAACGAACATAGCGGAAATGCAAGGATTGTATGAACAATTCAAGACAGGAGACGAAAATCCACAATCTTTGATGGAAAAGATACTATGTGAGAAATGCATAAACGATATAAATAGTTATCTAAACCATTGGAACAACTTAATGGATGAATTGCCATACAGTTTATTTTTATCGATACCATACTACGGAGATTACATAAGAGCTTATATAGACAAGCCGATGAAAAGTAATATGGAATCAATTAACAGCAATTACAAAAGAATGTTCATAGAATTGAAGAATTTAGGACTAGTAACAGAAGATTCAAGCACACTTGGGTTTAGAGCAACAACCGAAGAAGAAAAAGAAGAATTTTATGCAGAAAATAGAAAAGCACTTTATGAGACAAAAGACGCGGATTGGATAAAGAAATATTCGAACGGAGATGAAACGAAACTTGCACCAGACGGATCTACACTCGATCAAGCAACAATGGAAGCATTATATCACTACTGGAAAGGTGACGGAACAGTAGATTATGCAACTTTAAACTTATTGAGAGGGGGGTTGGGAGATGATGCGAAAGAGTGGAAGAATAGCAAGGGAGATAAGACATTTGTAGATGAAATTTTGGCATGGGGAGATTCAAAAACGACAAAGTCTTCTGGAACTACGACGACAGGAGCAAAAACTGAAGCAGAATTGGTAGAAATTGCAGTAAAAAACGCAATGAAGCGCGATGGAATTTCAGAAGAAGCGGCTAGAAGAAATTTGGAGATAGAAATTACATATCTGAAGGAAAAGGGAGGAACAACTAGATTAGCCGCATTGGAAAAAATAACAGGAATAGGAGGATCTTCAGGAGGAATGACAGCAGCTACAGGAACTTCTACATCTTCGTCATCGGGAGAAGTAAGTTTACCTTCGGATGGAGAAAGTGTGTATGGAAGATCACTGTTGGACAAAAAGAAATACTCGGAATTGAGTTCGGGAGAAAAAGAAAAGGTAAATGCAGGGTTCACGGACGAAGAAACGGGAGAATTGCAATATGATAAGATAAAAGAAAAAGACACTACGGTAACGATGAAAGAAGTAGCAAAATCCGGTGAAGGAACGGGATTTGTGAAACCTTATGTGGAGAAAAATCTAAACTCAATGACGGCAGACGAAGTAAGAGACGCAGCAGACACGGATGCTACGGAAACAGCAAATGCAATTCTTGAAGCTGCGTGCGGAGGTGGTAGTTAATGGCATGTGCAGCAGGTGCTTACGCAAGAGCACTGAAATCTCTAACAGATAAAGGAATGTCTGATAAAGAAGCAGTAAATTTGTTGAGTAAAGGAGACAATTTCAAAGATGTGGTAGAAGAAGGAATAAAAGATGGGTCAATAGGAGCTACGGAACTGAACGGGTTACTAACAAACTCATACACTAGCGAGAACGTAGCAGCAATGCTAGTAGAAATACAACCGAAAGAAAATTTGTTAAAAATAAAAGCAGATTTGGTGGAAAGTGGAGCATGGAAAACAATAGAAACTCAAACAGGATTTGAAGCGTGGACAAAATTGCCAGGAAAGTTTGACTGGAACAAGGCAAATGACGATGAATATCTACTACAATACATACAAGCAGGTGATAAAGAAGCACTGAAGATAGTAGAATATGCAAAAAGTGAAGCAAAAAAAGGAAATGTAAAAACACTGGTAAGTTTGATAGGAGATTTGTCTAAGGCGAGCGTATCAGAAACAAAGAAACTACTAAATGATGACGCAGAATTGAAAGATCCATATGAAAAATTCTTCAGTGACTACAAAAATATAGCACAAGAAGATATATCAATAGATTCACTTTACGGAACACTATCATGGGTAGACTACACCGGAACAGAATATAAGTTTAATGTAGTAGACAGCAACGGGAAAGTATGGTCACCAACAGAAAATGACGGAAAAGGCGGATATATAAGTCAGGAATTAATACCATCTGAATTTAAGACGCAAAGCGACTATAAAAGCGCAACATTCACATTAGATAAAGCAAAATACGCAAAAGAATTTGTTTTAGGCGTGGAAGGAAAAACTGCCGACGAAGTACAGCAGATAATGCTAGAAAAAGGATTCCTAACAAAAGATGGGGCAGTAAACTTACTAAACGAAGATTTCTATACATGTGTAGGAACTTTATGTGGAGCACAGCAACAAGCAGAATCAGGAGGAAACGGAAGCGGGGGAGGAGGAGAAAGCAAGAGTTACGGAAGCACAACGAAAACAGAATCAACAACTGAAGCACTGTACGTAGAATGCGATGTGCCAGCAGCAGTGGTGATAGATAAAGGAAACGGAATGCAGTTAGGTTCGGTAAACACGACAATAACAATGAAAAAAGGAAGCTATACAATACAGGTAAAGGCGACAGGATACAAAACAAGGGAAACTCCGGTAACAATAGGAGATTATCCTGTATCAAAGACGATGAACCTAACAAAAATAGGGCCAAGCATCTCTACATTCATAAGAGGAATAGGAGGAATACAATATCTAACAAAAAAGAAGTATCTTTACCTGTATTGCATATACATGATGAGAATTACAAGTGCTTATGAGTGGAAAACATTTGCTGAAACGGTAACTACGGTAGATAGTAGTGCATTACCTACAATTATTTCAAAAAATGACGTATTATATGTGTACTATTTAGCAAATGGAGATATAACTTCAGCGCAGGCACTAGTAGACGCGGGAAGTGTAACATTACTAGATGCGGATGGAGGAGAAACAGCAGAAACTGTAAATGCGGACGAAATAGGAATATCGGGAGGAATCTAAATGACATTATACGATTCCAGGAAAAAAACACTTGCAGAGGAATTCGGCAAAGGAACAAACAAGTGTATAACAGATGAAAGCTGGATGCAGGCAAGTTTACAAAGCTTAAACGGAATTTTCAAGATTTATACAGAAGACATGGAATGGTTATATAGTGAGAGAGAATTTTGTGCAACAGATGTGGAAGAAACTAAAACAGTACAAGGAGTTGTAATAAACGCAGGAGGAATAAAGGCAAATGTAACAATAGACGGAATAGTAAAAGGAACTACAGACACAATAGTATATTTAGATGCGGGAGCATATGAAGCAACTATTTCAAAAACAGGATATGTATCACAGGACATAGCATTCGTGGTGACAGCAGGAAACTACGATAAACAATACGTTACATTAGAAAAAGAAGCAGAAGAAACGGAAGAAGTAGAAACAACACCAATAATAGGAGCAATTTTAAGGGCAACTTTGAGAGAGGGATCTAGTACAGTACCAGAACCAGTCGTATTAGGAGACACAAACTGGTTTGGGTGGGAATTTGAAAATGTGGGAGACACCACATGGAAAGGAATGGTAGGAGTAAAAATAACGGACGAAACGGGAAACATTTTCTCGTACACCGGAGATAGCACAAAGAAACAATCAATTTTGGCAAAAGAAATAAAGAAACTATGGGTAACAACAACAGTTACAGGGATAAACGTAGACGAAGACTTAGAAATAAAAGCACTTTTGACAAAAACGGGATAAAACTCGTATTTATGCGGTGCGAAGGAGTAACGCACCGCATATATCGAGCGAGGGATAGCAGCCGCATCGTAAAGCAAGGAAACCAATGCGACAACAACCTAAACGTTTTTTCAGGATATAAATTTAACTATTAGCATCAGGCGACCACAAGTATTATAAAGAAGTATTGCGAATAAGTATTCATGCAACCAGAAGTGATAGCAGCAAGAAAACAGAGAAAATCGCCAAGATCGGTGATGGAACTGGAATTGGAAATATTGAAGGAACTAGAAAACAAAGATCTGAAAAAAACAGCGATAGCGGGAAAAGCGGAAATAAATTACATGTTGGCAACAAGTATATTAGAGGATATAGAAAAAAGAAAACTAATAACAAGAAATCGTGAGGATGGAATATACTCGATAACAACAAAAGGATTGCAAACAATTGAAATAGACAAAATAGATGATGATACGAAAACGGAAATAATAACAATAGCAATGAATATGGCAGAAAAAGGAACAAGATTTGGTAAAGACTGCCAATTTTGTAAAAAAGAAAACGGGCAACATGATGAAAATTGTGAAATACGGAAGTTATGGAAATCGTTGAAAATGGGGATATATGGATGAAAATTGAAGTAGAAACAGGAAACGTAGAAATTAAAATAAAGAAAATATTAGGAACAGAAAAAGAGAATTTGAGGTAATAGGATGAGTCAGGCATTAAGAGATAAGCAAGGAAACTACATAATAAACGGAATAAAGCACAAATCAGTTACAACTATAATTCATGAAGAGTTCCCAAGGGCAGAATTAGATGCGTGGAAAGAAAGAACGCCGGATTGGCCGGAATATTCAAGGAAAGCGAGAATTTATGGAATATTCATGCACATGCAATTGCAGGGAATGATTTCTGATATTCCGGTAGAAGTACCAGACTATTTACCATTTTGGGAATGGCCAGAAGACATGGAAGAAGAATTGCAAGGAAGAATAGAACAATGGGAAGCACTAAACTTGGTTTTAGGCAAACCAAACTTGATAGAGCACACAATTACAATAAAAGAATACGACGATAATGGAGATTTAACGGTAGCGAGCGCAGGAACATGGGATTTTTGGGGTCCGGTGGATGGAGTAAAAGCACTTTTGGATTGGAAATCTTCAAAGAGGCCACAAAAAGCACACAGATTACAGGCCGGAGCATATTACATAGGAGCACTGCAAGCAGGTTTAGAAGTAGAAAAATTCGTGATACCTTATATAAGAAAAAATAACGCGCAGATAGTGGAATTGATGCCAGAAGAGCTTGAAGAAGAGGGAGAAAAATTCTTGGAGCTTGCGCGGAGAGCTTATATCAAAGCAAATGCTAAGTATGCCTAATGTACATTTTTGAGAGAATAAAAGAAGAATCGAGTTGCAGCGACGTTACCAGCGCCGAAGCAACTGAACTAACCACCAAGACAGGGGAACTATCGAATGGCCGACAATACTACTGAAGACGCTAAAGTATTTAAAAATAACGGTAAAATTTCTATTCCTAAGCAGTTGAGAGACTTTTCAGGCGCAAGATTTATTCTAATAGACAAAATCGAAGGGAAAGGAAAGAAACCAAAACAGAGAAAATGGACAACAGAGAAAAACTATCCAGCAACAGAAGCTATTTTGCTTGGGCACATTCGCGGAGGAGGAAACTATGGAATCGCGACGGGTTTAGGATGGTTGCACTGCTTTGATGCGGATGAATACGAAAGACTGAAGGAACTTGGAATAATAGCAAAGCTGCCACAGACACTAACAATAAGAACAGGCAGAACTAGCAGCGAAGGAAGGCATTACTGGTACTTAATAGAAGGAATGCAGAAGAGAATCGTGTTTTTTGACCAGGAATTAAGAGATCCAGACAATGAAGAAGAATTCTTGCACCTAGGAGAAGTGCAATCAAAAGGAAACTACGCAATTGGACCAAACAGCATACACATTTCAGGAAAAAAGTATGAAATAATAGACGATTCACCAATTGCTACATTGAAATATGAAGATTTAATAGAAATACTAAAACCACTGAGGCTGAAAAAGAAAGACGACAGGCCAAAAGAGACTTACAGAAATGGATGTGAGCAACATTCACACAGCGAAGTAGACATAGAAAGAGTTGCATGGCCTACGGGAGATGTACAAAAGAGAATAGGAACAAATGGAACAGAATTTGTAGGATCTCACCCGAAACACGGATCTAAAACGGGAAAAAACTTTTCTATAAACCCATCAAAGGGGATTTGGCACTGCTTTAGATGCGAATCTGGTGGAGGTTGGGTAGAGCTTCTTGCGGTAATGGAAGGAATAATTTCTTGTGAACAGGCAGGAAAAAATTGCCTCTCAAAGAAACAGTACCGGGAAGTAATGCAAAGAGCGGAAGAATTGGGCTTAATAGAAGAAAATATAGTAGACGCGCCAATTGCAGAAGTACAAATGCCACGCGAAGAACTGGTTTCTATCCCTAGACGCGCACCTGACGGAGACATGGTTGTTTTAGTGGCTCCTCCGAGAACTGGGAAGACGCATAGCGTGGTACAGTGGCTTGCGGACGCAGGAAATGGGAACTACATAACTCATAATCACGCAATTGTAGAACACGCGATAAAAATAGCAAAAGAATTGGGGATGCGAGGGGTAGTTTGGGTTATCGGAATGAACCAACCAGGAGCTTGCATCTATTCAGGAGAAAGGAAGTGTTCGGAATGTGCATTAAAGCATGGAAAAGACAATCACTTCGAGCTGATATCGGCAGCGACAAAGTTATTAAAAGAGAAAGAAGTTTTGACCGCAAAAGATATACCAAAAAATTATTGTCCATATTACATATTAAAGATCGCTGAACAACATGCAAACTACTGCTTTACGGTAGTAAATAACATAAACTCTATAGTTCCAAGAAAAATGGTGATTTTGGACGAAGAACCGACTTTGAGCCACTTTTATGCTACGTCGATAGAAATAGCATCGGTTAGAAACAGACCTGGGAAAAACAGAAGCGATAATTTCATACTTCAATCAGATAAATTACAACATGAATTAAAAATGATATTAAAAGAAGGAAAAAAGAGAAATCTAAAAGAATATGCAGAAATTATAAATAAACTTTCTGAAATGATAGTAAGTTTAGAAGAAAACAATAATAATATAGACAACTTGGAGATAGAAATGGAAGGGTTGTTAAAAACATTTGAACCGAAACATCGAGAAGTGAGAGAGGAAGGGAATCAATCCGAAGGAGACGATTTGTCACTAGAAACATGTATAAGATGTCTTGGGCACTTATACAAGGAATGCCCGATCTCGATAGTAAACAAAGCGGGAGGATACAGATCTATTTACATTTTAGGGGATGAAAGAAAAACGAATTATGCAATGGATTGGCTAAAATTCACAGAAAAGGTAATAATTATAGGAGCAACAAAGGCTGAACTATTTGCAAAAGAATTTGGTGGTAGAGTAATAGAAATAAAAGACTTCAGATACAATGATAGATTCATGATACTTGGGATAGAAAAAGATAAAGGAATAGAAAGCGATAGCCGAGGAAAGAAGAAAGCAGAAAAGAAGAAAATATTAGAAATAATAAATGCTATATGGGAAAATTCGGAAAAGAATAAGAGAAATTCTTTATTGGTGCTAACGGGATCAAAAAGAGAACAAAGAAATGTGGTAGAAAGAATACAAGGCGCGACTGCAATCAGAAATGAAAGAGAAAATGGTATGCAGTGGGAAATGTTGAGTGGAAAACCACTGGTAATGTACCAAAACTCAGTGATTTCGAGAGGATTAGACGTAGACCAGATAAATACAATGATAGTATATGGATGCGATTTTGCACAACCGTTCTGGAAAGTAGCAGATCCAGGAATAGCATCAGCAATAATAAGTGATGAAACGACAAATTCTGTATTGAGAATATCATCAACGCTGAGAAATGACGAAAAGACACTGAAATTGGTAGTAATGCCGGAAAGCGATGTAAGAAAAGTAAAATACCTAAGCGATAAAACAAAAATAAACGAAAAGGCAGACACCGTAGCAAAAATGATAATAAAACTAGGAGTAAGTAGTAGGATAGAAAAAACAGGAAGGCTTGAGACAAAAATAACATCGACGGGAATAGAAAGTTTTAGAGGTAAAGAGAAGTTTTATGAGATAAAATCGAGTGTGGGAGACATGGTAGATGATAAAGAAAAAGAGTCGGTGATGGAGCAAATACTGAAGTTCATGAGAGATCAGAGAAGATGCAAGAAAAAAATGGTAAATAGCTCGAAAATCTTACACGAACTCGGAAAAAGATGCAGCAAGAATTTGGTAATATCTGCGATGCAAGAATTGTATGCAATGGGAGAGATACGAATGGAAACGCACGGGATGGAAAAGAAGTGGTCTCTGAAGGTGTCAAAAATTGAGGATAATCGAAAAAGCTGAAGGACCGCTCTCGATTTTTATTCGAATTTTGTGTAGAAATGAACCGATATGAGGAGGCATTTCTATTGGTAACGATATCGATTTTGATTATTCGACGTACCTTATAATTAGCAAGAGGGCGTGTACAAAAGTACACAAAATGAGTTTATCCCTTATAGTAGATAAATGCGAAAGGAACCGATATCAAGAGGCATTTCTATTGGTAATGATATCGATTTTCAGTAACAGTCTAAAATCGCTATGCTGTGATGTAAAATTGCAAAATCGTTGTTGAAGCGAGGTACGAGGGAAAATGAAAAGTAGGAGGGGGATAATGATTTCACATACGAAGAATACAAATCGAGAAATGAACGGAAAGACGGGATGAGATAGCAGAACATGAATAGTGAAGGAATCTGTATGAGAAGACGTATTAGTAACGAAAATGGGAAAAACAGGAAAAGAAGAACGTTGGTAACATTTATACAAGAAATACAAAGAGAAGATATGAACAGCGTGTTTGTTTATGCTATACGGATAAAAAACGGTTACTACAGTATACTAAGCTTTCATGAAAAGACAGAAGAAAAGATAAATATACTAAAAGAATTACAGAAAGAATTAAAAAAACGAAAGTCTGATGTAATTATTTTGACGATGTTTTAAACTATTTTATTTTTCTTTGTTTTTAGAGTTTTTTTTTTATTTTTTAGTTTTTTAGGTTTTTTATGAGTTTTTTTGGGTTTGCTATAATAGGGGTAATAGGTGAGAAAAGAAAAAGAAGAAAGAAAGAAAAGAGAAAGGAAGATGAGAAGAAAGAAGAAAGAAAAGAAAGGATGAATAGAGAGGAGTTAGAGTAGGATAGAGAATGATGAAGGGGAGGGGGAGTATGTGGATTATAGCGTACGAAAATGGTAAAAGTGAAATTTAATAGAAAATGAATGGAGTTGAATTGAAATGAATGCAAATGCATTGGTTTTGGTGTGTGTAATACTTGTAGGAGCAGTAGGATGGATGGGATTAGACGAGGATTGCCAAAAGATAGAAAATGTAGGAAACATTGATGAAACACGCGTAATACATGAGGATTACGCGGTGGATGGATTGGAAATGCATGTAGAGTACATGAATCTGAGCAACGTAGTAGCAGATGAGGTGATTTAAGATGATGAATCGTAGGGAAATGATAGACAGAATGATAGCAACTTACATTACAGATTACGCGGAATTGCTTGAGTTAGCAAGGGATGAATCGAGAGAGGATTTCAGGATGATATGGAAGCATCAGGCGGAGATATCTAAGGAGATCGTAGTAGCTCTGAGGAGACAGGATATTGATAGGGCGATTGGTCTGCTTGGGGAGTACAGGAGATGCAATAATGCGCTCGATATTTACTTATCGGACTGTATGATGGCGGGTGAGTTTCAGTAGCAGAAGAGGGTACTTTAATTGTAGGGCACTCTAGGGCCTCTTCCTGGCACTTGCCTTCCATAGTAGGCAAGTGTGAGGTAAGCCTGGTAAAAGCCTGGATTTCGTGGGATAGGCCCGGAAATCCGGGAAGTTAGTAAGGGACTTAGGATGAAACAAAAGGTGATTAGAAATGGACAAGATTGTAGAGATTGAAAAGATTGCATGGAGTGAGCTAAGTGGAGGTGCTTGGCCTTCGCACAGTCAAGTAGTGAGATTTGCAGCATTGCGGATGATGCATGGAACGGTAAGAGTAGACAAGGATGGTAATCTGGCAGGAGAGCGAGATTTCGTCACTCATAGCCTGGTAGTAGCAATGGAATTATCTGAGGGGTTGAAGAAATCAACAAGAGAAGGACAGAAAAATAACATGAGTAGGGGCGCTCATGAGCAGTTTTTATGGCTCATGAACTACTCTGATCCATGTAGTTGGGGACTGGAAAACGGGAGATGGTGGAATGAAAATAGTGACTTAAAAGAATGAATCGAGCAATGAAGGAAGGTGGGGAATCAAGGAGGCGGGTGGCCTATTATAGCCACCAAACCAACCTCCCCAAAAAACCAAAAAAAAAAAAACATCATAAAAAAAAAAAATTAAGAAATAAATCAAAAAATAAAATAAAATAATAAGGTGAATTCAATGGAACTTTCAAGAGAAACCAAGATAGTATTAATCACAATAGCAAGCATATCCGCTATAATTACCTTCGCAGTCCACGACTGCAAAGGCCAATTAAGCTCAAAAGAAATTGAAACCATGGGGTATTACACCAAAGGAAATTGCACCCTAATCAACGACATAGAACCATCAATCAATCATTCTCTAATCAAAAAAGTAAACAATCTACTAAACTCATATAAATACACCAAAGAATACCAAGAAAACATATTCGATTGCTCCGATCGAGCAGTAGTTTGTTTCAAACTACTCCAAGCCGAAGGCTTGGAACCTAAATTAGCTTATAGATTCTCAAACAAAGGAGCGCATACATGGATCATAGCATTCGATAAATGGAAAAAAGGAATCTTCGTAGAATGTTGCTACACGGAAGACAACAAACTCGGAAAACTTGTAAATGGAAACTCGAAATACTTCGAGTATGACTCAGCATGGCTCATGGAGCCAAGCGAGTATGAAACATACTTCAAAGACATCGAAAAAACATCGCTTACGATGAATAGGAATAACGACTACATGAATTATATCGAACGACTTTAGTTTTTTGAAATTAAAAGGAGTTGATTAAAATGGATATAAAAGAAAGCAATTTCAGAAATTTTAAAGGAAAAAATGGAATTAGTATCGCTAATTCTCAGCCAAAACCGGAAAAATATGAAGTATATAAGCCTCTTCAGCCTGGATGGAAACTTGTAAATGATTGGAAAGCAAGAATCATTAGTAACGAAGAATATGAAGTAATCTACAGAAAGCAAATTCTAGGAAAATTAAATAGAGAACAAGTAATGAAAGATTTAAATGGAAAAACATTACTTTGCTGGTGTACTGGATCTTTTTGTCATAGATTCATAGTTCTAAGATGGTTAAATGAACATGAACCACACGCACTTTCAGGAGAATGATAAAATCATCAGCGCCCCGCCAGCAGGCGAGGCACTTTAGGAGGTCGATTGAATGAAAATTGGTATAGTAGGCCACGGAAGCAATAAATTTGATTCAAGAACAACTCTAATAGCTAAAAATCTAATAAGAAAGATACTTTCTTCAAGCAAAGACAACATCTTAGTATCCGGTCACTCGCCAGTAGGAGGAATTGACATATGGAGTGAAGAAATAGCCAAAGAATTAAACCTAGAAATGGATATAAAAACACCTAAACAAAACACTTGGAACGCAGAATATGGATACAAGCAACGAAACTTGGACATAGCACATAATTCAGACGAAGTACACGTAATCCTCGTATCAGAATATCCAAAAGGATACAAAGGATTGCGTTTTAATGAATGCTATCATTGTGCGAAGCACAATGAAGCAAAGATAAGAAATCACATAAAATCGGGTGGTTGTTGGACCGGGTGGGAAGCAATAAAAGCAGGAAAACACGTATATTGGCATATCATCAGCGCCTCGCCAGCGGGCGAGGCGCTTTGAAAAGCTTTCCGCACGCGAGCGGGGAGGGGGGGATAGGAGGTTTTAGAAATGGTAAGAATTTTCGTAGAAAAGAGGACATATGACTATATTGCATACTTGGAAACGAAAAATAAATGGGAAGCAGGAAAAACCGAAGAAGAAACGATAGGAAAACTACTGATAACACGGCAAAAAGAACTAGGAATAGAATTAATATCAATTAAACGTTAGGAATCAAACAGCCTAGCCGCGCCTGTTGGCGCGGCTAGGCTTTAAGGAATCAAACGAACTACGCTTTTCTTAAAGCTTGCGGCGCTCGAAACGCGCCGTTCCTTCGGCTCTGATGAGCCTCAGCAAGCATTAAGAAGCGTAGTTCGTTCGGTTGGAAGCAAAAAGAATAGAAATAAAAAAAGAAATAAGAAACTCGCGCCTGTTGGTGCGAGTTTCTAAAGGTAATTGTAAGGATGTGACTTAAAATGGCTAAAGCAAGCAAGAAAGCAACTGAAATGAATTTGATCGACAACGTAGTAGAGGAAAGCAATGAAGAAATGAGAAAAGGAAGCATTTTCTTCATTATGGGAGCAAAACCGGAACAAGTAGTAATAACCGGAGCAGCTTTGAGAACTCAAACCTATAAAAAAGGTGATGCAAACGTAATTGATCTAAAGATCGTTACGGAAGACGAACGAGTACAAATAGCAACAATCCCGCAATTTGCAAAATTTGCATACAACGACACTGCTCGACTTCTAAAAAAGCATGGAGTAAAAATCACCGCCCGCTATCCAGCAGGTGTAAAAGCAGACCTTAAGATGTATAAATGGGTAGCTACGCCAGCAATTCCAATCGTAATTACTCCAAACGAATTCAACGACAGAATCTGGATCGGAAGAATCAAAGAAATTCCAATTCCAGTTGAAGCTCCACTAGGGGTAAATCTCCTCGATGAAATCGAGGATGAAGTAAGCACCCAGGAGATCTCTGCATGAGCAGAGATCTCGTAGGAGAAATTGTAGAAGAACAAAGAAGAAACTACAATCAATCTTTTTTACGACAACTAGGAACATCGGAAGAGCAATTAGAAGATGGATTCCTTAAAATTTATGAAACCTGTTGCTCATTCGAAAACCAGGAACTAGTAAAAATGGGCCAAAGAGGCTCAGTTTACACAGATGACGAAGCTTTTGAAGATAATTTCAACCATGCAAAATGGAAAAAAGAACAAATCTACGACGTAAAAAAGAACGAATACGACGTAGTAAGAGCCAGAAGAATATTCAACAGCATTCGCGCCCAGCAGGGCGCGAATGCTTAGGAGATTTTACATGTCAGCAAATAAATGCTATATTGGTAGAAGAAATGGCACGAATGACAGAAGGAAAAATAATTAACGCATATAACATATTTGATATATGTGTAGACACATATCCAAAGTATCAGGGATACAAATTAAATGAGTTACCATTTGCAAATTTAAAAGATGCAATAAAATTTGCACAATTACAATATTCAGAGTACGGAATACGATTCAAATGGACACAAGTAAACAAGGAGGAATAAAGCATGACGAAATCAGGAACAATGACAAATAAAAAAGCAAACAATACACTAAAAGAAAGTGCAAATTACATAGCATTCCTAAGAGCGAAACAGATAACAAAAGAAACACAGAAACAAAACACAAAAACAAAAATAGTAACACTACCAAAACGACCAGCAATACCAAAAAACCGAAGTGAACGAAGAGCAATGCACAAAAAACCAAAAGGAACATGATAAAATAAGCTCGCGCCAACAGGCGCGAGCTTACATAATAATGACAATCATAAATCCGCCAGAGATCTACATAGGTGTTTGACGAATATTCCACCTAGAGATTCAGCTTTTTAAGAGTTTCTAGGTAATAATAGGAGGAATACAAAATGAAAAACAACGAAGCATTAATCGCACTACGATGTTGGATAAAAGAAAAAGATACACCAATAATCGTAATAATAGCAAAAGATGGACGAACACTAGAAACAATAAAACACGAAAACATTAAAACAGATGAAGACATAAACGGATTCAAAAATTTCAAATACAATGGAATAACAAAATACGACATAAGCATATCAGAAAAAGAATACAATGAAAGATTCACAAAATTAGCAAAATTGCATGGAAATATATGAAAATACTACTACTTATAATTGCGTTCGCACTCGCAAGCGCGAACGCACAGAGCATAGATGTGAGCTTCAGCAGCAGCAATAGAGTAAACATAGACACATCAGAATTGCAATTAGATTACGATGATACATTATACATCAATGGAGAAATTTGGAACGGAAAAAAAACATGGATAGATCAAGAAGGTACATTTTTTAATGAAACTTGGTTGAACGAAAAACTGCACCAGAAAAAGATAGTATGGATAAACGGAACACAAGTGATAACAATAGGAGACTAAAAAAATGAAAGCAATATTGCATGTAGAAAAAAGCGTAGTACGCGGAGAAAAGAAAATACGAATAACAAAATTTGAAAACTTTCTATCAGATAAAGAAACACCGATGAAATACCTAAAAGGATTCGACAAATGGCCAGAAACAGACGGACCAGCAATGGGAATGACAGATAAAAACACATTAGACATATACATTCCAAAAAATGCATCCACAAAAATTCTGGAAAAATTCGAAGTAGAATTAAAAGAAAATCCAAAGAATCCAGGAATAAAACAAATTAGTATAGCAATTAGACAAGAAATAACAGAAGATGAACTAACAGAATTGCTTACATGGATGAAACACGCGGGAGCAAGATTAACAAAAATAAACAAAAAACTAGCAGAAGAAAATAGAGGATGGGAAGGACCAGAAACATTTGAAATTTAAACTTTAAGCGCCCCGCGCAGCGGGGCGCTTCAGAGGTTTTACTATGCCAAGCTCGCAATTTTCTCAAATCCCAGAAATAATGGGACTAGTAAACCAAATTTCGCCAAATAGCATCCTAGATGTAGGATGCGGTAACGGAAAATATGGTTTTCTTTGTAGGGAACTTTTAACTTACTGGCTAGGAAAAAAAGAAATAAAAATCGATGCAATTGAAGTATTTCCATCATATATAGGTCCAATGCAACAAGAAATTTATGATGAAATTTATGGAGGAGAAGCAATATCATGGCTAAAAAAGATGTCAAATAAATCGTACGACTTAATCATAGCAATAGACATCCTAGAACACTTCGAAAAAGCAGATGGCTACGAATTCTTGTCTCAATTAAAACGTGTAGGAAAACATGTAATCATAAGCACCCCAAAAACCCCATCAAAACAGGGACCAGTTTTCGGAAACTCATATGAAGAACACAAATCCAAATGGCTCCCATCGGAGATGGGAGCCAAGAGAGAAAACGTAACAAAAAACGAAGAAAATTATATAGTATTTCTTATTTGCCAAATGGAGTAATATTTATGTGTAACGGAATAGCGATAATTGCAATAAAAACAGAAACTAGCATAAATGTATTCTGTGATCCTGAAAACGGTTCACACGATGCATTACTCAGTAAATATGTGTATGTAGAAAAGCATAACAACTACATAAAAATCGAATATATATATCCGGGAGAACTTAGGCTTGATTGCCCGGACACAGAATGTAGAAACGCTGCACTAAAAACGGGACTTGTAGAACTCGCTGGTTTAAATGATACACTAAGAATAAAAACATGCGTATTATCAAAGATCGCATCAAAAATGCCTACGATCACAAATTGGCCAAAAAAATTGATGCAAGGAGCAGACCTGTCCGGAGCAAACCTGTCCGGAGCAAACCTGTCCGGAGCAAACCTGTCCAGAGCAAACCTGTCCGGAGCAAACCTGTCCGGAGCAAACCTGTCCAGAGCAAACCTGTCCGGAGCAAACCTGTACGAAGCAAACCTGTCCGGAGCAAACCTGTACGAAGCAGACCTGTCCGGAGCAAACCTGTCCGGAGCAAACCTGTCCAGAGCAAACCTGTCCAGAGCAAACCTGTACGAAGCAGACCTGTCCAGAGCAAACCTGTACGGAACAAACCTGTCCGGAGCAAACCTGTACGAAGCAGACCTGTCCGGAGCAAACCTATCCAGAGCAGACCTGTACGGAGCAAACCTATCCAGAGCAGACCTGTACGGAGCAAACCTGTCCAGAGCAGACCTGTACGGAACAGTATTAAGCGATGAACAAAAAGAACTTGCAAAAAAACAAGGAGCGATTAACATTTAATGAAGGAAACAGGAAAAGAGCAAAAAAATTATCCAAATAAAGAAACAACAATAAAAAAACTTTAATTGCTCCCGCGCTTGCAAGCGCGGGAGCTAAGAGGAATTTTTATGGGAATTACTTGTTTATGTAAACGATTCTTCACAGAACCATTGCCTGAAAAATGCAATAGATGTGGAAGAACATTAATTAAAACAAATGCAAAACAAATTCCACCACAAATCAACAAAGCAAACTTTGGATTTTCAATAAGACTTACGAGACATATAAGGAGGCAGTGAACTCCTCCCACGCCCTGAAGGGCGGGGCTTCCCTGCTACTTCCTCGTTTTTGTGCCGTCATAGCCCTCTGGCATCGGGGCACGTTTTGCGGGAATTTTCGGTTTCCCCATCATCGCAGAGATTTGGCTTATCCAGGGACCTTCTGCTCGGCTCTTTTCCGCGTAAGGAATCATTGAGCGCATAGGGACATATTAGGGGGTGTTCCCTCCCTAGAGTTGCGCGTATATCTCCACGCAACGCACCTTATCAGGGCGCAGATCTTCCAGGTAGCACTTTGAGCCTCCAAGGAATCATGTCATAAGTTATATGTAGTAGTTCCCAATATATAATACTTATGCTAACCACATTACAAGTTAGAACGGAAACCAGGGATCGCCTGAAATCAATAGGCCATAAGGGCGAAAGCTATGACGCAATCATTAATCGGTTACTGGATAGCGAAACTAAGGGAAGGACTCCGCTTTCATCCCCACCCTAAAGGATGGGGACTTCCCGCTTCGTCCTTTCCAATCCTAGGAGTTAAATGCCAGGAACAGGAATAAGAAAAGAAACAATTTTAGAAGCAATATTAAAAAACGTGCACGATAGATTTAATGATATATTATACGAAAAAATAGAAACACAGGATCTTAAAGTAACATTAACAAAGAAAAATGAAGAACACATAAACTTAGACGAAATAGACAGAATAACAGTAGAATACTAACCGCGCTCGCCTATTGGCGAGCGCAATTTAGGAGGAAATATGACTATTTCTAAAGAAGATTTGATGAAATTAACAGAAAACATGACAGAAGTGGATTCAGCAATTTCAGAACATTGGTTACAAGAAGTAGAGAAACTTGGTTTTGATAGACACGACATTATTTATAGTTACGGATATAGTTACAAAGGAAACTCATTTGGAAAACCATTAAATTTACCATTGGAATTTATAAAACTACTAGAGCAAACAACAATTACAATAAGAGACATAGATGGAAAAAAATTGGGAATAGGAAGAGAATACACACTAGCAGATTTCATCAAATCATTTCTAACAAACACAGATAAATGGGAGATAAGATTGAAATGATGAAATTAAAACTATTATCAGGAGACATTAACTGGAAAATATTTGGAGCGAAATGGATAACAAAGAAACTAAACAACGAAGATTTTGATTATTGGTTGATTGTATCATTCATGAATTTCGAAGAAGAAACTAGTGAAAAATGCAATGGAAATAAATATGTAGTAGAAATTCATGCAGTTGCACCATCACAAGTACCAGAAGAAGAGCTAAAAAGAGCAATTGAATCATGCGGAAGAGAAACACGAGAAAATGAATTAACAGAAGAAATAAAAGCAGAATTGCTGGAAGAATATGGAATAAGTGCAAACTTGAAAACATTATATGGAAACAACGCAAATAAATTAATGAAAGAAGCAAGAAAAGACCTCAATTTAGTCGAAGGACTATTTGGATTCTTCATGGACAAACCAGAAAATCAAATAGGCTCAACAGGATGGGACATAATAAAAGGAGATTTGATGGCAGGACTTTATAAGCCTCGCGGCCCGCTGGCCGCGAGGCTTTAGGAGGAAAACATGACTAAATCTAAAGCACAATTACAAAAAGAAATACAAGAAAAAGAAAAAGCAATAAAATCACTGAAAAAAATACTAAAACCTGGAGATACTATTTTCACAAAATTAAATTATTGCTCAAGCAATGGAATGACAAGAGCAATTTCACTTATAGTAATGCGAAATAACGAACCATTAGACATTTCATACGATGCAGCAATAGCAATGGGAGATAAATTACATAAAACACACGACGGAATAACAATTGGAGGATGTGGAATGGACATGGGATTTGCATTAGTTTATAATTTATCAAGTACACTATACAGAAATGGATTCAACTGCATAGGAGAAAAGAAATGCCCATCAAACGATCATGTAAATGGGGACAGAAATTACAATAAACACAAACACAATTCTAGTGGATATGCATTACGACAGAGATGGTTATAAAAATCGTCGCTTAAAATGAAGGCCCGCGCAAAGCGCGGGCCTTCATCGGAGGTTTTATGATTACACTTTACACAGGAGATAACTACGAAAGTAAAGCAATTAGAATAGTATTAGAAGAAAAACACATAGAATTTAAAGAAAAACAAATAGAAACAACTACAGAAAACGAACTAAAACGATTAGCAACTGAAATACGTTCAATAAGACCAAAATTAACACAATATGGACCAGAAAATAGATGGGATTTTAACGAATTAATTTTATCTCCAATTCTAAAAACAGAATTCGGAACATTCCCTTGGTGGCACCTAAGAACAAACTTAGATCAAGTAATAACAAAAATAAAAGCAAACCAAAAACCAGAAAAAAAGAAACTAAAAATTAAAAGAATCAGAAAAAACCAAAACTCACAGAGCATTTGCCTAACGGCAAATGCTCTAGGAAGAATAAACGTAACGATACTGCGTGCATTGCACGGAGCAAACATAGTAGATTTAGTAAATAGCTGGTCGCTAGAAGAGCGAACAACTTTCATGATAGCATGGAGACTTTGCCAACATCAAAAAAGGAACGAACTGCGAATATTCGCAGATATGCTAGAAAACAAAGCAAAAACATCAGACCCTTACGAAGAAAAGAATAACGAATGGATTGGATCAATTTAAGCTAGTCGGCATACGGGCCGACTAGCTATAAAAGAGATAACTATGATAACAATGCGGAATTACAATCAATGGGTTTTATGGAGTGAAAAAGAGAGATCAGGAAAAAAGACTAAAATTCCACTAGGAAAAAATGGGAGAGCTACCAATGTAACAAATCCTATATGTTGGAAATCTTTTGACCAGGCATTAGAAGAAAAATTAGCACATCCAGAACTTTTTGATGGAATCGGTTTCTGTTTCTCAGAAAATGATCCATATCTAGGAATAGACTTAGACGATGTAAAAAAATGGTATGGATGGGAGGAAATTATAAAAAAACTAGATAGTTACACAGAAACAAGCCCTTCAGGAAATGGATATCACATTATAGTAGAAGGTTTCATACCAGGAGAGATAAACGCAAGAAAAATAGGTTCACATGAAACTGGCGGAATAGAAATGTACGATTCCGGGAGGTACTTTACAGTAACTTTAGATCCATTGGACGGAAGAGAAGAAATAAAAAAGAATCAAGAAGGAATAGCATGGCTTTTTAATTCAATCGACGACAAAGGACTAATCTCAAAACTTATGAATAAACCATACGCAAAGAAACTACAATTGTTATGGGAAAATCGTTTCACACTGGCTGGCTACGCCAGCCAATCAGAAGCGGAACTTGCGTTCTGTAGAATTCTGGCAAACAACGGTGCACCAGCACATCAAATAGATAGAATCTATAGGAAAACTAAGCTATTTCGACAGAAATGGCTTGAGAAAAGAGGAAACACGACTTATGGAAAAGCAACACTGGAATTAGCAACAAATGGAGATAATAAAAATGAATGATTTAGAAATAACAAAACTAGTACTGAGTAGAATGGATAGAAATGCAAATAATTTGGAAGAAGCATTAGGAGTAACTGATGAACGAGAAAAAGAATTGATAGAAAATGTAAAAAAAGTAAAAAATCTAGTATTCCAACCAGGAGATCAAGTAAAAAATGAAACAATATACATATTGGAACAATGTAAAACACCAGGAGAATTACTTTTAACAATGACACATCTAGGAGCAGCACTATTAGCAGCAACAATTTAATCAGCCAGCGCAGCAGAGCGGGCTGATTTAAATAAGTTTAAATAGTATGACATGCAATATAGGAAGAATATGAAAGCAATCTTAGTTGGCACGAATAAATGCCTGGACAGCATACGACAAGGAACAAAAGCAGTAGCATTGGCTTTTAGACCATCAGGAAAAGATCTAATGGAAATTATTCAAAAAGGGAAAAATATTAAAACAATATTTATTGAACCAAGCCAAATGAAGACTATGGGAAAAACTGCAATGAAATTTGCAGAAATGCAGGGAATTTCGATCATAGAATCACCAAAGAAATTCCAAGGAACTAGAATAGACATTAATGGACCAGAAATTGAAATCGAAGATGAACTATTAGTAAAAAAGCAGGAGTGAAAATAATTGACTAAGACATCGGATGTAACATTGCCAGAATTCATTGCAGCAGTAAAGAACACAAACAGCAAGATTTACGCAGAAGTTAAAAATGCAGACAAAGTAATAGAAGATATCTGGAAGGAAAATGGGAAATATTCAGTACAAACAAGCATTTCTTTCTCGATTAAACGCCTTAAGAAGGCAAAAGAAGATGAATCTGCAACTGAGGTAGTAGGAATCTTGTATGGAGCAAGAGAAATCGGAGAATCGGGAAAAGGACCAACAGTTTACGGACTTCTTCAAGGAAAGAAAGGAATTGAAGTACAGGCATGGCGTGGAGAAGTGGACACAGGTGATAAAAAGATTCGAGTTCCATCGATGTGCGCAGCAAGATTGCTAATTGCGCAAGAAGAAAATGATGGAAGAAAGACATGGTGGATCAAGAACGTAATTAAGCGAGATCCAAAGACGAATGATCAAATTATTGAACAAATCAAAAATTGGGGAGCAGTTTTAACCCTGGACGGAGTAAGAAAGCTAATCAAAAACACAAACCCAATGCCAGTTGTAATTTGCTCTGTAGTAATTGCCGGAGCAAATGCAATGTCGGAATATAACAACAAAGACAATAAATACGATCTATGGAGCCAAACATGGCAAAAATCGGCAGAAGAAGGAAAAGAAACTAAACTGGTTGCAGAAGGACCACGAGTTTCTTTGAGAACGAAAGCAGACAACGGAACTATGGCCTGGATTCGTGTAAATCCACCAAGAAACGGATCAGGTGTAACAAAAATAGAGGTAGAAGATTTTAATGAGATCTGCCAGGATGTAACAGCAAGATTCGATAACCAGGAAGATCAGGCAGCGTTTCTAGGATCAGCCCTAGATGAGAGAAAAATCATCGTAGTAGGCTCTATTTCGGGAATCAGGGGAGATGCAGACACCGGATACACAGTAAACATCAACGCACTGGCATTGCTTGACGGAAACTTGATCGAGCCAACAGAACTTGTAATCGGCCAGCAGCAACTTGCTAAACTTGCTCCTGCTACGCAGGAGCAAGTAGAGGAAGAAAAACCAATCGAAGAAGCTCCTACAGGAGCAATAGATGAACCAGCACCAGCACCAGCACCAGCACCAGCACCAGCACCAGCACCAGCACCAGCACCAGCACCAGCACCAGCACCAGCACCAGCACCAGCACCAGCACCAGCACCAGCACCAGCACCAGCAGAAGTAGAAACAATAGAAGTAGCACAAGTAGAAGAATTAACGCCAGAATTACAGGAAGTAGAAAGAAAAGTGCTATTCTGCGTAAGTATGAAATGTGGAGTACCAAAGAACGCAGCAAGATCACAAGTAATTGACGCAGTAAAGAAAACTTCATTAAAAGACTTGCAGAATATGGGAATGTTGAAAAAGTATAACCCAGACATCGTAAAACAGATATACGAATACCTGACGGCTTAAAAAGTGCTGCCAACGGGCAGCACTTTTTAAAATATATAACAGGAGAGAAAAGTATGGTAAAATTGTATGGAGAAGGTGTTTTACATGGAATTAAAAGAAGCTTATTTAAAAATGCAAGATAATTGTGGAATAGAGGAAGGAGACACAGTTAGAGTACTAAGAAAAGCGAAAGATAGAGAAATGGGATGGGAGACGTGTTGGATAGAATTGATGAATGAAGCAATAGGAAATACATATAAAGTAATGAGAAAAAATGGAGCATTTGGTATTAGACTAGATTTTAAAAATTCCGGATGTTGGCTTTTTCCATTCTTCGTATTAGAACTAGTAGAAAAGAAAAAAGAACACAAATCAACAAATCAATTAATTCTAATGAAAGCAATTTTGGTAATTGCAAAAAACGAGGAACTTATGAATCACGTAGAAATGCAGGACTTGGAACAACGAATAAAGGAGATAGAATCAAATGATGAATAAAGAGAAAATTGAGGCATTACCAGCACACTTAAAAGGAATCACATTCGAACCTTGGCATTTTTATTACAATAAAAAAGCCAAAGCGGGAGAAAACAGATTAATCCTATCAGATAACTTCATAGACGAAGTTATGAGACAGAAGAATCTGCATTTTACACCGGCAATTACACATATAATACCATTAAATGGAGATAACAACAAAATATTAATGGTAGCAAGAGTGAACGTATTCAACTTAGGAGAACGTGATACAGAAATACAGAGAAAAGTAACAAATGGTTTTGCATCAATGACAGAAATGCCACATGCAGGAGGACAGACGCATTACGCGCAAATGTGTGTAACAAGAGCACTAAAAAACGCAGTAATTAGGCATCTTCAAATATCAGATCACGATGTACAACTGGTAGTAGATGCATATGGATTTGATATGAAACAAATTGCATCACAAACTAGAGCAATAACAGACGAAGTAGAAGAAGAAAGCACAGAAGCACCAGTAGAAGCAATGCCAGATTTAGGAGATTTAGGCGTATAAGCGGCCCGCTTTAGCGGGCCGCTATAGGAGAAAGATGATATGCAGTGATTGTAAAGTAAAATTAGTAGAAAACACACAAAAATTTGATAACACCGAACAGCATCTTTTAGGAATTGGATGGGCACATTTTCTGTGCACATCCTGCGGAAAAGGAGTACACATGAAACAAACATTGAAGATAATACCAGGCAAAGAATTACCACAAGAACTTGAGATTAAATTGCTAGCAATAAAAGAGAAACAGGAAGAAATAGATTTGCAAATGGAGTACACACAAAGTCTATTCGAAGATGAAAAATTGAAGAAATTAATGGACAAACAGCAAAAGCTACAAGAAGAAGAAGAAAATAGAACAATCGAACTAGGAATACCGGCAAGTGAAACTACTACAGCAGAATTGATGAATGAACTGAAAATGATGGTAGATGCATTGGGGACAGAAATTCCAGCAGATATTTGGGGTCCAGATGCATTTACAAAAGGTAAAAAGGATGCAATTGCAAGCAAAGACGGAATATGGCAAATCCTGAGGAGCAAAAGAGATGAACGCCACATAGTACCAAAGTTGTTCGTAGAAAAATTCCCAACAGTAACGAACAAAATGGTTGAAGAAGGAAATATTAAGATAACATTAAAAGCCGCCGAAGATGAAATAGGAAAGAAGGAAATAGAATCTGTATGTGAGCATTTAGTCACATACAAATACGAATTGAATGTGAAGGACGGACGAAACTTACCAACGCAAACGCAAAACGGCTAAAGCCGTTTTGCGTTTAAGGAGAAAGAAATGAAAACTAGAATAAAAACAATGATACAAGTACACACGAGAAAATGTAAACGATTATTAGGAGAAAGAAAACTAGAAGAATTGGAAAAATGGTATGAAACAATACAATTCGAAAACGAATTAAAAAACGAAAAAGAAACACAGCGTCACTTTTGGTATTCAAAAAAACAAAAGAAACATTGTGGAGAAAGAAAAATTATACCAATAATAAAACTAGAAAACGGAGAAAAAAAAGAATACACGGAAGCAACAATAAAAAATATACCGTCAGGCAATTGGGACGATTACATATATTTAGGAAAAGGAAAATTAGAAGATGTGATAGTCACCTACCAACGACTAAAGTCGTTGGCTTGCCTCTCCGCAAAAAGTCGGGAGGCGTATGGCAGGGTGACTCTTCTCCCTGATTAGGATGTGGTACGATGATGTTGTACTGGCTGCCCTGGAACGGGAAGAAGGATCATCTATCATGATCACCTAGACGAGTTACCAAGTCTCATGTGCTTCCGATTCCGTGTCCCTGTATTTGCTTGTACGAGTCAGTTAAGCTGTTGTCTGTTCCATGGCATCTCTCATCAGGGGGAAGTGCCCTACCAGATGATGGTCTGACTCTAGCAATGGACAAAGATATATAGTACATGGTTACTATATAAGACTTATGGTAACAACCATACAGATAACACCAGAAACGAGAGATCAACTTAAGGAAGTCGGCAAGAAAGGAGAGACGTATGAGCAAATCATTGTTCGGTTATTGGAAGAACATCGCAACAGCGGGGTACGCTCCTCCAAGGGCTAAAAGCACCTAGGATTCCGCTACCCCTGCACCCCGGAGCGTTCTTGAAATGGAAGTAATCTTGAAAAAATGGGAAAATAAACCATATATCTCTATAGAATCTACTTTACCAGATTTAGTATTTAAAATTCTGGATAAAGCAACTTCTTATAAAATAAAAGATTTCGAATTTATTGACAACGCAATATATACATGTCAAAAATGTGGCTGGTGGAAGCTGGTTATCCATGCAACTTCAGACTATTGCAAACGGTGTGGCACGCAGTGCAACACCGGACTTTGGGATGGCCAGATTCGTTTGATGTCGAAAACTAGACAAGGAAAATACTATTTTCCAGTAGGTCTTTTGAACTCGGTAGAGAGTACGTTAGCAAGTGCTGGTTTTGAAACACGTCTTCTAGGATGGCCATTAGAGCCTCAAGGAGAGGCTAGGAACTTGGAACTTACTTGGAATGGTTGGGAACCTAGAAAGCACCAAAACGAGGCAATAGTGGCCTCGCTTGCGAGGCTGCATGAGGGGAGAGGAGCAGTTTTGGAAATGAGTACAGGCGGAGGAAAAACGAATGTAGCATTGAAATTGATACAAGAACTAAAAGTAAATACATTAATACTAGTTCACAAGAAAAATCTAATGGAACAATGGAATAAAGAAATAAAAAAAACATTAAATTGGACACCAGAACTATTTGGAGATTCCAAAAAAGAAATCGGACCAATAACAATTGGAATGACACAATCGGTAACAAAAGCAAACGATTTCCCATTGGAAATGTTCGATTTCATATGTGTAGATGAAGCACATCATTGCCCATGTGATCAAACATATAACATTTTAATGAAATCAAATGCATATTATAAATATGGGATGACAGCAACGCCATACAGAACAGACGGAAACGAAATGAAACTTTTAGCAGCAATTGGAGCAATTATAAAAGTTTCTAGCATACAAGATTTAATAAAAAAAGGAATTTTAGCAAAACCTACGATAGAATTTATAAATGCACCACCGGGAAGGAGTGGAGAAACTTATGCAGAAGCATATAAAAATCAAATAACACTAAATCAACAGAGAAATGAATTAATTGCACAAAAAGCATATGAATTACAGAAAAAAAACTTAAACATACTAATTACAGTAGAACAAATACGACACGGAAAAACACTAGAATCAATGATACAAGGATCGAAATTTGTACACGGAACAACAAAAAAAGAGGAAGCAAAAAAAGCAATGGAAGACTTTGAAAACGGAAAACTTAAAATACTAATAAGCACACTATTAGGAGAAGGTTGGAACTGCCAAGGATTGAATGCTATAATACTAGCATCAGGAGGAAAAAGCGAAGTATCATTAATACAAAAAGTAGGAAGAGTATTAAGAATAACAAACAATAAAAAAGAAGCACTTATAATAGATATACAGGATAGCGGAAAATGGATGAGAGACCATAGTCAATTAAGAGCAAAAAAACTAATGGAGACATATGCCACGGTATAAATGGACAAAAGAAAACCATCCGATAAATAAAAACAGAGAACTTTTTTGTGAAAGATCGAGACAAAACATGATAAAAATGCAACAAGAAAAACATAAATGGAAAAACGATATAAAATTAACAATAGAACAAGAAGAAATAATATTTGGAAGTTTACTAGGAGACATGACAATATGGATACCACCAAAAGCAAAAAACGCGATGGTATCAGAAGAACACTCAATAAAACAAATGGAATATTTAAAATGGAAAGAAAACGAATTAAAATCATTAATAAAACATGAAATGACAACAACACATAAAACAACAATATTTGGAGAAATAGACGTAGTAAGAATAAGTTCGATGTGTTTACCATGTTTAACAGAAATAGAAAAAATAGTAAAAAAGGACAACAAAAAAGAAATAACAAAAAAATGGATAGATAAATGTGGAAAAATATCCCTTGCTGTATGGATGATGGATGATGGATCGTCAAAAACAAACGGACAACACCAATTCGATTTCGCAATAGGGAAAATAAATGATAAAGAAATACAAATATTACAAGAATGGCTAAAAACAAAATTTGATATAGAAACAACAATAGACAAAGGAAGACCAAACAATAGAAGATTACGAGTAACAGGGAAAAAAAACTTAGAAAACTTATATGACAACACGGTAAACACAATAAAAGAAATACCATTGATGACATATAAATTAGAATTTATGATTTATAACGAACCATGCACACATACCATAATAAAAGAAGGAAGATGCAAAAAGTGTGGAAGAATAGTATCAAAAACAAATTGCGACCATGAAAAACACATAGACGAGGAAAAATTAATACAATTATACACAACAACAAATAAAACGATAAAAGAATTATCAGTAATATTTAAAATATCTGAAACAACTATATACAATAAACTAAAAAAACTAGGAATAAAAACAAATACAAAAACAGGAATAAATATAACAAAATTGAAGAAAGTTGAAATAGATAAACAATGGTTAGAGAAACAACACATAACAAACAAAAAAACACAATATGAAATAGCAGATATACTAAATACATCACAACCAACGATATCAAAAAAGTTAAAGCAATACAATATAAAAAAATAAATTAGCGCCTCGCCTGCAGGCGAGGCGCTTTAAGGAGGAAAAATGAAACTATCTAAGACCAACAGGGTAAGAAGTACAAATTTACAGAATGCATGGTATGAAGCAATCAAATTTGTACTATCAGATGGGATAGATCTCTGCTTCGGCTCGCCAAGCGAGCCAAAACATTGTAAGGACACAATACAAGAAGTAATTTTAACAGGACACGCACTAAGACAAATTGAAGATCATATAGTACATCCACAATACAAATTCGGTGGAAATTTACTGGAAGAATATTGCAAGGAATTTACAAGAGAATTTTTAACAGAATACTACAAAAAAGAAATAAACGAGAGATTTGATTATTTATACTACGACAGATTAACAGAATATGCAGGAGTAAGTGATCATGAAGGACCAATAAATCAATTACATAATATGAAAGAATTGCTGAAATCACAAATAGATTCAGAAATGGCATCAAATTTCTGCCAAGCAATTACATGGGAAGCAGAAAGAGATGGAACTTATGATACAACATCGCCTTGCCTGCAACGAATTTGGATGCGTTGGTATAAACCAAATATAATTGATGTACATTACTCGTGGAGATCGCGTGATTTATACGGAGCATGGCCTAGTAACATAGTAGCATTAACAGAAATGCTAAATAGAGAAGTAATAGCACCAAATTCGTGTATAATTGGGAGGATCATAGACTACTCAGATTCTTTACACATCTACGATTACGACTTAAAAGAAGCAAGAAAAGTAAAAGAAATACCAGAATTTCACGGAGTTATTTAAATGAAAACAAAAGAATTACAAGCAAAAGAACGAAAAAATGCAATGAATAAATGGATAGCATACAACGAAGATAAAACAAAAACAAAATTAACAATTGAAGAAATAGATGCATTTGAAACAGGATTCAATATGGGATGGAAAAGAAGACCAGCAAAAATACTATTAGAAGGAGAAATAGTAATAAGACACATAAAAGGAATACTTAAAAAGAAGGAACAAAAATGATTAATTACGGAAAAATACTATTAATGCACGAAAAAGACAATCCATCAACTTTTTTACGTGCAACTTACTTGTTTAGCAACGTTGGAGATTTAGTTAAGTGCTACGGAAGAAGCATTAGATTTCCAGAAGACAAAAAATTATATGAAGCAGAAATGAAATTAGCAATTGCAGATATTTTAATGCAGTGCAGAATGGGATTGGAAGAAAAAGGATATAAACAAATAGAAATAAGCAAATTGGACACAAAAAATGAAACCATAGAAGAATCAATAAGAATCGTAGCATTTAATGCAGGAGGTATTGTATATGAAGATAAACACATGAGTTTACCGGGAAATCTAATAAGAATAATAATAGAATGTTATGTACTATGCGAATTACTAGGAGAAAAAGGAGAAGATATAGAACATTTAGGATTTATACACGTAATGGAACGATTTCAAGAATTCGAAAGAAGAGGATGGAAATGAAAATACAAATTTTAGATGCAAATTACAAATACGACGAAAAAAGAAATCCAATAATACAACTTTTTGGAAAACTTTCAAATGGAGAAAGCATAACAAAGAAAATAACAGGATTTAGACCCTATTTCTATTGCGGCCTCTCGCGAGAGGCCGCAGTAGAGGAAGTTAAAGACGAGTTAGTTAATATGGGAGTAGATATAGAAGAAGTACAGCGATACGAATCGATAGGCTACCAGACTTCTAAGAAACTTATGCTTAAAGTAATAGCAATTGATCCTAAAGAAGTAAGATCACTAAGGGAACGAGTAAAAAAGATCAACGGAATAGAAGAAGTATTCGAAACGGATATACTTTTCAAAAACCGTTTCATGATAGACAAAAATTTAGGCGGAATGAAGTGGGCAGAAGTACCAAACCAAGAAGAATTTACAGAATCAGAAATTAAATCACTAGAAATAAAAGAAAACATGCCACTACGACTAATGAGCATAGATATAGAATGCCTACCAAAACAAAACGGCGCTATGCCAACATCATCAGAAGATCCTATCATTCTAACGAGCCTCGCTTTCAGCGAGGCTTATAATGAAACAACGAACTTAGTTCTAGTAGGAAAATTAACCAACCAAAGTTCTGAGAATACGCTCTCGTTCGCAAACGAGAGCGAATTGTTGGAAAATTTAATGTTAATAATAGAAGATTACGATCCTGATATGATTGTAGGATATAACTCGAATGAATTCGATTTTCCATATATGGAAACACGCGCAAAAAAGCTAGGTATACGAGCTTCCATCGGGCGCGATGGAAGCTCTCTTTACACTAAGAAAATTGTACTTAACACGAATGTAATGGTAACTGGTAGAGTCATTATTGATCTATTGCCTATTTTAAGAAGCTCTAATGAGGATAAGTACAAATTCAAAAGTTACACGCTTAAAAATGTAGCAAAAAAACTACTAAAGCTTGAAAAACTTGATGTGGACCCAAAAGAAATGAGAGGATTATGGGAAAATGAAGGAGAAGATTTAAAGAATTTCATAGAATACTCTAGGAGAGATGCTGTAATCACACTGGACCTGCTACTAGAAATGAAATTAGTAGAAAGATATACAGAAATGGCTAAAGCAAGCGGATCACTATTACAAGACATAGCAAATGGTGGACAATCTGGAATGATTGAGAACCTATTGCTACGCAGGTTTAAATCACACGATAGAGTAGTACCACCAAAGCCAGATTCAGAAACTTCAGATGAAAGATTCGATGATAGCGAATCACTAAAAGGAGGAGCAGTATTAGACCCAGAAAAGGGACTAGTAGAAGATATAATTATATTAGATTATAAATCTCTATACCCAACATTAATGATGGCATACAATATATGCTATTCAACAATTTCAAACTCGCCTTCAGGCGAGTTTGAAGGAGTAAAAGCACCAATGGGGGGAGGAGAATTTGTAAAAACAGAAACATTGAAAGGAATAGTACCAGAAATTTTAGAAGAATTATTGGATAAAAGAATAAAAATTAAAAAACAAATGAAATTGGCAACAGGAGCACAAAAGGAATTACTGGATGCAGAACAATATGCAATAAAAATACTTCTAAACAGCTTCTATGGGTATTCAGGATACCAGAGAGCTAGATTATACGACCTAAGAATAGCAAACGCAGTAACTAGCTTCGGAAGAGAAAACATTAAAAAAACAACAGACTTAATAAACGAGATGGAAAAAATAGATGAATATTCATTCAGAGTAATATACTCCGATACAGATAGCGTATTTATTAAAGTAATAAGCAAAGAAAACAAAATTTCATTGGAAAAAGCAGAAAAATTGGGAGATATAATAGGAAAAGAAATAACTAAAAACTTGCCAGAACCAATGGAACTGGTGTATGAAACATTTGCAAGAAGAGGAATATTGCTTGCAAAGAAAAGATATGCAATGTGGATTTTTGATAAAACAAGAAAAGGATATGAAGATAAATTAAAAATAAAAGGAATAGAAACAGTACGAAGGGACTGGTGTAATTTAACTTCAAACACACTAAAAACATGCTTAGATTTAATCTTAAAGGAAGGGAAAATAGCAGAAGCAATTGCATTAGCAAAAGAGAAAGTAGAAAGACTACAAAACTTTAACTTAACCAAGGATTCGAGCTTGCTCGAAGACTTGGTGATCACGAAACGATATACGAAAGGAGCAAAAGCATATAAGAACAAACAGCCACATATACAATTAGTAGAACGAATGAAAGAAAGAGGAGACACACCACCAAACATAGGAGATAGAGTACCATACATTATAATACGTGGAAAATCTGGAGGTAAAAGACAAAAGGATCTATTTGTAAATCGCGCAGAAGATCCAAACTACATAATAAAACACGGAATTCAAATAGACACAGAATATTACATAAACAAACAATTGCTTCCACCACTATTAAGAATATTTTCCACTTTAAACTCTGCCGCGCCAACAGGCGCGGCAGAGTTTGTAATAAAAGATAGAAAACAAAAAACTTTGGAGGATTGGTAATTGCGCCGCGCCAGTTGGCGCGGCGCTTTTAGGAACCACCCGCACGCGAGGCGCGCGGGTTTTTTTTCACTTCGGCCAGATAAACCAAAATACGTATCTTGCAGCGAAATCGACAACTGTGAAACCACCAGCAAGAGCTATAAGAGCTTTGATGTTATTAGAATCTTTAACCAAATTCCAGCCACATTTTGAAACTCGGAAAAAAAGCAAATAATTATCGGTTTCACGTTGCTTTGATTCGATACGAGACATGCAACTACATACAATAGACATTTGATTAAGAATAGCTGTTAATATCTGCGGAACGTGTTCTTGATCTATAGTTGTAGGATCTATGCCTTCAAGGAAATTCGTAGTATGATTAGATGACATGGCAACTCCTAAATTCACTTCTTTGCTCCAATAAACGCACCCAACAAGAATATCGCGAGATCTTTGATAACATTAACATAAGTTAAATCGCGACCAAAATAAGCAGAAACAATATCAGTGAAAACGAGTGCAATCAACAGCAATACAAGCAATGAATAGAACCGGAATCCACTGGTTTTCCATCCATTGATATCCATAGTTCCTTCGACGAATGACACCTCAACAGGAACATCAAAGGGAATTTCTTCAGCCATACAATGAAATGAGAATTACAAGTATAAAAAATGAAGTGATCGAAAAAGTAAAGTATGAACTAATCGAACCACGCCAACAAGATTTATTTCGGAGCTTGGAAGATCTAGCCAGCTTCAAGCAAGATGGCCGACGCATCGGCCAAAAGAAGGCCGAGGCCATAATAAATCTGCTGCATTCGGAAAGGCCGAGCAAGAATGATCCACATATCAAGGAGAGAGCATGATTCCAAAACGCTTCACGTTACGACTCCGATCAAGTTAATCTCAGAAAATGCAATCGTGTTGCCAATGGTGGTTTGTGGCACCACTTGTATCGAAATAATGTTACTGGTTTTCCAATCGGTGCCACCAGCAGCCAAAGCCCACATGTCGGCATACAAGTCGCACCATGCGCTAGTGTCGACGGCGACCGGATATCGCAATGGGGTGGTATAGTAGTAACTTGTGCTAACAGTTGGATGGGCCGCGGTAGTGTAATAGATACGAAATCCTCCGTAGGTGGGATATCCATGAATATATTTATATTTAATATGCACATATCGCATGAATAACCCTGGATAGGAAGTGGTATTAATATTGATTTTGGGGTACGCGCTCGTCGAGGACGTTAATTGTATTGTACCATTCGGCGCATACGTAATTGTAGCATCTTCCGCCACTAATCCAGTGCGATTTTGCCAGTCGAAATGCAATAACCTTTTTGTATATCTAGCGGTTTGAGTTACATCGTTGGGTATTCCAGACATATTAAAGTTGTTGCGAGAGATAGTATCTTTCCCAGATCCTCGTATAATTATAGAATATGGACGTTTGCACTCATTATCCTCGATAATGGTGGAATCGGCGTTAGAGCCCGTGATGATATGATATGGCACGGTGGATGAAGCACTTCCACCGAAATGGCATCCCCGGATAATATTTTCAAATCCACTGTTTACGGTGGCGATGGGATGTCCACCATCCACTCTCTGCACATCGCACCTGTCGATGAGATTATTCGCAGGGCCAGAAGCATTCGTTCCACCGGAGATATTGATGTTATATGCAGTCCCGACATCTTCAAAATAACTTCGATAGATTGTGTTATATGATGGCGCATAGGTAGACAATGATGCATTTTTCAGGATTAACAAATTGCCAATATCGTTACCCTCCAGTTCCATGTAGCTGAATGAGTTCGAAGTACCTTCCTCGATCAAGAGTCCATAGTCATTATCATTGGCCATGCAATGCAAAAATGTATTTTCTATATTAGCTCCATATTTCATGGATGTTAATTTCATCGCATATATATTATCCCTGAAATATGAGTTCTCAAATGAATTCAATATGCAGAAATCATCGAGTATGAGTCCATTTCTGCAATTATAAATTTTTACCGAATCAAGGATCTTGGTTCGGATGGTGTAATTCAATCTGACCCCATCGACAGACTTATCAATCCCATTAATGCCGAGATGCTTAATTTCCATTCCACGCCAATCACTATTAGTTGTGCCGTTAAATCTACAATCGAATATAGGTCTGGTAAGTCCAGTACCTTTCGCGATGATCGTGCCGGTGTAACCCTGGCCCTCAAATATCATCTGTTTATATCTATATTTTGACTGGTTTATCGAGGTACTGCAATAGAATGTCCCGTATCCGATATCAAGCTTGTTTACGCCAGTCGTCTCATAAGCATGCATTGCCAATTTGCCGAAGTCATCGGTCTGATTAATTAAGCACCCGGTCGCATTAAACAACAAATACATACCGGAGCGGGATATGACTTGGCAACTGACCGGCTTGGTGGAATTATAATCGTCTAACAAGCGGCCATTGAAGTCGATATCACTACCAGAGGCATCGAAAGTCAAATTACTGACATTTTTTATGTCATGACCCTGCATATCATTATCACCAATGAAAGTAGTACCGGGCTGCGTCCATGCACTAACAATTCCAAACATCGATACGACGATTGATAATAACACAACAAGTTTTTTAATCATTTAAATGCACCCCATTTAAAGTTAGCATTACTACTTAGAGTAACGCCACCAACAAATCTAACAACAAACTCAGTAGAAGTAATATCAGAATCAAGGATCTGAATAGGAGCCTCACATCCAAGGCCAGGAGAAACAGAAACATGAAGAGGAACAGAACCACATAAATGGGTAACATGTACATGATCTTGTCCAGCTAAAATTGTACCAGAACCATTATTAAATGCGCCGACAAAAGCACACCAAGAAATTTCGGCATCACCAGCAAGAATAACACCACCAACAAATCTGATAATAAATTCGGTATCAGTTATTTCAGAATCGAGGATTTGAACAAATGCTTCACATCCAAGACCAGGAATGAATGAAATAAAATTCGGAATTGAACCACATGAATGCAAAACATGAACATGATCGGAACCAGCAGGAATAGTAGCAATACCAGGAATAATGGAAGTAATTGCGGCAGCAGAAGGACCAGGAATACCAGCATAATTTTTCCAAAGACCAACAAAATCAGAAGCTATGGGAGGAGAAAGGGGAGAAGCTGTAGTCTTAAATGCAACATAGTCAAGACCTGATCCAGGTACAAGGGAAAAATCAGTACCAATATCATCGGAAGCAAATGCAACATAAGAATAAGAAGAGGAACCAGAAGAACCGGGAACACCTTGACCTCCTTGAACGCCTTGAGTACCTTTATAATTTTTCCAAAGTCCTACAAAATCGCCAACCGCCGGAGTAAGAACGGAATAAGAAACTTTGAGAGCTACATAATCAAGAAGAGGATCAAACGTCGTAGTAAAATCAGTTCCAACATCATCAGAGGCCCATGCAATATAGAGATAAGCAGGAGCACCAGGAGCACCCTGAGCTATTGTAACTGGATTACTAAAGAGCACCATATAAAAGAAAGTAGAGATCCCCAAATTTAAATACCTTCGCAATACAAAAGAAATATGTGCCTCTACCAATTGACCAAGGAAACGCATTGCCATCGATGATACAAGAATTTGATGGATTTTCTACGGACACGGTAGACACGAATAGGTGGGATACGCCAACAGTTGTTGGATCGACGGCGATCCAACAATCGGGGGGAGAACTTGTTTTTTCAAATAATGGAACAGGAACAAAAGGAATTTCTTACGTAGAAACTATACGAAAATTCGGAAAAAATTGGAGAAAATCAGTAGATCTTAAATTGGCAACAACAACTGGCGCAAGTGGAGAAATTTCATTAGTTTTATACAAGGACGCAAACAACTACATCAAAATGGGACCGTATAAATCTGCTACAGTAGATTGTAATGCATATCTAAGGTATAAAGTAGCAGGTAGCGCAGAACAATTAGTACCTTTAACTTCAGATGTAGTAAACAATGCAGAATTTAGCACATATACATTCGGAATAATAAGCGATACCATACTTTGTTATTATGATGGAATTTTAGTAACTTCTATTCCATTTGGAACAATGTTTAATTTCACAGCAAGAATAGAAGCAGGGACAGGAGCAAATACGGACACATTAAGTGCAAAAGCAGATGATTATGAAACATTAAATCATTTAGATACGCTTCTGATTACAATAGGGGCAATAGTAAAAGATATTCATGATACTATGGGAACTTCTATGGTAACAGACATTAGCGGAAATATAACTTTAACAGATACTACAGAAGTGTTCGTAACTTTTACGCAAGCAACCTACGGAACCAAGTTTCGCATAAATCTTTTTGGAGATTTAGAAGGGCAAAGGATAGATTCGGCGGGTTTAACTCCAAACGGCGGAGCTTTCGTAGATTATACTGCAATGGCTAACAATTTAGTGTCAAATTCCATTCCATTAGTAAATACTCCAACAGCGGGAGATTGTTTCTATTTCAAATCATTAACACAATTCCATTCTTTAGATGTTTACATGGAAAGTGGCGCAGGAAACACGGATAATACAATAATTTGGGAATATTGGAATGGTTCAGCATGGGCAACACTAACGCCTACATCCGATGGAACCGTATATAATACATATAAATTCGGAAAAAGTGGTAGAGTAATTTGGGCAACTAATACCACGCTCTTATCTGGTTACTACCAGATAAGAGCAAGAGTAACTACGGCAGGAACTTCAAAGCCTGTAGCAACGCACATTCAAGCTAATGTAGATGGAGAAACAGGATTTGATGCATTAGCAAGCGCTTTTAGTACACTTACGCTTTCGATTTATCGAAAGCGTGGTGATGGTTCATATGCATCAATGCCAACAGAAGTAGGATTACCATACACACAATGCATATTATACAGAAATTTAGCAATAACCGATTTACCGGCATGGTCCGATATAAAAATTGGCCTGAAGCTGTCGGCTGCGCCGACAGCTCAAATAACTATTCCATACAACGGATTTATTGAGACGATAGAAGTTTAGTACCAAATTTTTTAAACAATTCATCAATATCTACTCCATAGGGAGTAGATTTTTCAACAGACTCAAGAATAGATTTAGAAATCTCTAACTCCTCTGGCGAAGCCAGAGGAGAAGAAGTAATTTTATTGGAAGGAACTACGATACCGAACGGAGGGAAGGATCGCGGGACAGATGGTTGAGACATATATGTCCTTTAGTGGTAATAGTATAAGTTTCTTGCTGCAAAATGCTCTCAGCACCTACACCAGAGGGATTGAGAATACTATCACCAGAACCACCAGATCCAGCGTTACCAATATCTCCTACGAGAGCATCAGGAGATGAGTAAAACATCAAATCCGCAGTATCTTTATCAGTACCATTCCGGGGATTATAGAGATACAGGAACGTAAATCCAGAAACTACAAGATTTTGATAAACTTGATCGGTAACTGGATAATAATGCCAAAAAACATTAGGATATAGCATTTCAGTATCATCATCAGGGAACAAGTCAACAGCTTCGCTTCCAACTGCCGGAACCACAGTCCCGGCAGGGGTAATATAGCGATAAACAGGATGATATACACTGGTGTGAGCACCATACCCTTTACCGGACCATATGAAAACGATGTTTCCTTTATTATCTATGAATGATTGACCTGAGAATTGATTATATCCAGACGCAGCCTTATTTGGACTAAGATTTGTAGCTGCGCTCCAAATCTCGGTAACAACGGAGCGTTTTCGGTAGAAAACTTCTTTGATAGCAGTACCTGCATCAGTCCATTTACAGTAAAACAGAAAAACATTACAATCCTTGTCAGTAATAATGTTTCCAGGAAATCCTACATACGAATCAGTATCAACATTTTCAACAGCACCCCAAGAACCACCAGAATACTTACAATATTCAAGAGATTGGTTAGTAGTAGCATTAAACCACGCCGTATGGATATCGCCTTGCGAGTCGATATCCATAGAGGGATAAAGCATGTGGTTATCGGAAGTTGTTAGGTCTACTCTAGCTCCAAGGGAGCCGGAAGTGAGTTTTTTGTAACAAATCCTGGCTCTGCCGAGATTAGTGTTAAGACCCTGAGCAGCCCACAGAAAATGCAAATTATCATTACCATCAGCCAAACAAACTCCTTCAAATGAAGGATAATACTTTTTTATCAAACTTATATTTACGACAGCAGCTTGAACACCGAGAGGAGAAATGTATCTATAAAATAAATCATTACCATGCCGAGTGCAATCTATTTGAGTATCAACGCGCCAAGTTCTAGGCATGATTCGAGAAACTAGATTGGAATATGGATTAAATGCGATATTATAATTATGCGTATGAGAACATGTAGCATATTGTGTATTATAACCAGATAAACTAATTCTATTATTGCACCCACCGGAGGTGGGTGCAATAATAGAAGTAACAATATCATCATGGTCATGAGTAAGAACACCACTGAGATCAGAATATGTTGATTTGCCGACAAAATGCTTTCCATTAAGAGTTTCACCAGTAGCAGATAAAGATGTCATTGAAGTAAGCAAAGATGCGCTTCCAAGCAATAAAAGAGCATTTTGAGCAATAACGGTTAGAGGAGAAGTAACTTTACCAAGAATAAGACCATATGCAGGAGGATTATTAGAAGCATAACTATTATAAAGTGATCCAGAATGCTCGTGAGAACACTTAGAAACTTGACTACCAGACGTACCGCCAGATAAACAATACTGATTACCATTAAAATTATAAGTTACAAGATGTCTATGCTGCAAAGCACCAACAACAGTTCCAACATCATCAGAACAATAAATAAAATAGTTATCCTGATCAGAATAGCGCGAATATCCAACGGGAACGTCAGAATTAAATGGAACTATTATATCGGCAGGAAGAGATGTAGGAATTCCATAATAACGGAGCAATTTAAGAGATCTGCTAACAGGAAGAGATGAAGCATTTCCAATACTGGTATTATGAGCGGTATGATGCCAACCAAATATAGCAGAATCGCCGCCATAGCCTTCCCATAGCTTATCAACACTACCATTGACTTCTCCACCGGAAATGGAAGCTCCATGCTGATGAAGATTGTATGCATCAGGATCGCTACCAAGAGCAGGATAGGTAGTACCTTCTTCGCCTCCAAGGAGACGATGATAACCTACGCCACCAGCGCCAGATACCAATTCAAAGCCATCGGGAGTAGAACCGCCACAGAAAAGCCAATAAGTAGGAAAAGTGACAAGATCGTTTCTAGTATACGTTATGTGAATGCCATTATTCTTGTCGCAAGTGATGGAAGGCATGATATAATGCTGTCCATCGTCGTTATCGACGATGGTAGCAACCCACTTTTCGCCACCATTAGTAGATTTTAGGTAAACTACGCGAGAAAGACCAGAAATAATATAAGAACAGACTGCATGAATAGAACCATCCGGAGTTTTTACTATATGCCTGGCAGAAACAGGAAATAAAATCATCTGAGATTGCATTAATGAACCAGAAAGCCAGGATGTGATGGCAGGAAATTGGATGGCAGCCGCAATAATAACATTGGTAGAAGCAATATCAGTAACTACATTCTTATGCCAATCATCCGACAAATTGTCATCGCTTTGCGCAGGAAGATCCACAGAGGCCCCTATATCCTGAACGAAGGGAGCATCACCAACAAACACTTGCTGGACACCAGCAGGACCAATTGAAGCCTTATGCCATATCTCGGACTCATTGAGGCCTGTAGCATAATTAGAAAGCCACGCCGGAACAGGCTCACTGGCTAAATCGAGAACACGTTGATCAACTGGAATAAGTTTAGAGGAAACAAGAGCAGGATCAATAGCAGTCCTATAATTTAAGACAGGATCATTGGTAGGATTAGTAATAATTATTGCAGAAATTTCTTTAGACTCAGAAAGAGATTGAGCCATCTTAGTCTGAACATGAGCCTGATCCACGCTTCAAGTATCTGCGCGGCAGATACTTGAAGGTTTGTGAGATAAAAAAAAAGTAAATTACTTCCAGAAACTGCCGAGATGAGATAACGCAGTCTGGAAGACGGAAACGATACCACGGTAAGCGGGCTTACCAAGTGCGGCATATGCTTCAGCAAAGCCGGAATTCAATTCATCGCCAGTAATCTGATCATCTTCAAGAATTGCATTAATTTTAGAAAGACCTTCTTCAGCATCAAGAAGCATTGACTTAAATTCATCCTTCTGCTCTTCAGTCATCTTATTAAACTGCGCAGAAATGGAAGCTGCGCCAAAGTCTTCGAACAATCCAGCCATAAGCATAAATACGTATGAAAACACTTAAACGTTTCGGAGGAAAAAATGAACGAAGAAGAAATAAGAGAAAGATGTGGATGTGGAGGAGAAATGGGAGGAACCAATAGAGAAGGAGAACAGAGAGAAATGCCAAAAACAAGCACATGCGCATGCGCATGCGACTGCATAGAAGATCCGCACTAGCCGCACTATCCGCGCTCATGCGGGAGCGCGGATAAGGGAACTTTTCGTACAAGCGGATGAAATATCAGTTTCTCTACTCCTGGTTCACGCGAAACGGGAACCATGACGGGATTTACCTCACCAATCACATTGGAATTGATTTTTTTAGTTATTTCAGTAGTTTTCATGCAACATACCTCGGAATAAACGACGATCCTTGGAAATGCGGGTATGAGAGAGGCGAATAATCGTAGTTGTAGTAGCATTGAACCGGAACATCGGCTATTCCGTCGTGATTTACATCTTGATACCAACCAGAATACCCAAAGAAGTTATTATTTATGAAATTTCCACTAACTTGCTGATCAGAATTCATATCACAGATATCAATAGAAGAATTGGCAAAAAACATGTTACCGACTATAGTATGAAGCCCATTGGCTTTTACTTCAAAGTAAATTCCGTTATAACACGAGTCAAAAACATTCTTTTTAATAAGAAATCTTTGAGCATTATTCAAGTTGCAACCTTGCCCGGCAGTAGCTACAGTTCCAAACTTCTCAATATAGTTTTCCTCTATAACACCGTCTACTGAAGGATTTAATGCACCATCGCAACGTACGCCAATCGTATTTAAACCATAAAGCCCACTCAAATGATTATTGCGAAGCAAAATCTTGTCACAATCATTTAAAAGAACAGCCGTACGTTGAGCTAATCCATCAGAATTTACTTCTACATAACAATCATGTATTTTATGTCCAGGACCAGTAGCCTCCAATGCATTAGAATTGGTAGATACGAGTGCAATACCTTCGATTTCTGAATATCCCACTTGCAACGCAAGTGGGACACCAGAAAGAGGAGAAATTTGAACTTTATCTACTCCGGCCTGAACTACTCCGTGAATAATTACATTTTCTTTATCTATTACGACATTTTCCTGATAAGTTCCACTTTTAACCCAGATTTCCATCCAAGATTCGAGAATATCTGTAGCACCAGCGAAAGTTTCCTTAGGGCGATCCCATGAATAACCATCATTTTTATCGCTTGCATTTGATGCACTTTGATCTACGTAGATCGAAGTGCTTCCACCTTTAGAAAAATTAAGTTTTCCACTGGCATTTCTAATAGATGAGATACCTTTAGCTGGCATTTATTAAATCACCAACTCAGTAGTAAGAATCTGCTCATCTAAGTAGGAAAGTACCTTCTTTATCATAGGAGAAGTAATAAACTCATCAACTTCTTTATCGGTCCACTCACCAGGGGTGGCGTCTAGGGAAAATACCAAATTAGCATTAGAAGACCATAATAAACAGGCAAAGATTCTAGTTTCACCTAACTGATAATTAATAAATTCATCAGGGCCTAATATCGCAGGCTTGGAAGATCCTTTTTCATTATGAATAGTTCTGTAATACAGATAATTATCTCCAGAACCACCAGCGTGGTTATGAATCATCAGGCTCTTAGCAGGAACTTTGAATCCTTGAGATTCATCTCCGATGAAATTACAAAAATAAATCTCGCCATCACCGCCTTGAGTAAACTCGTGGCGAGTGACAACGAAATGACCTTGATTATATCTACTGGATATCGCCATCGAGGTAAATCCTACCAAGGAACCTGAAATTAGCTATAACGCTGGCACCGGCTCCATAGCAAGAAATGGCCTGTCCTGGCGCGATAGGATAATTACAGATAGGAATGCCTTTAGGAGCATAGAAGGTAGACACTGAATTTGCATCTTTTCCGCCAATCTCAAGCCGAGAATCACCACCTTCAGATACGATCATAAAAAATTCAGCATCAGGAGGAACTTGAATAGCCTGCGCATATCCATTATTAACCAACCTAAAGCCACCAATATCCCTTAGAGCCGTTTCACGGCGCGTAGGAACGCGCCGGGAAAGGGGAGTTTCAGGCTCGATCAAATCTTCTCCGAACATGGTCTAAAGCACTCCTGCCTGGATGGATTTCGCGGTCTTGGGGTAATCAGTAACCAATTTCTGTGCAGCACTGCGGGCAACTGCGGAATTAAACGGCAAATTCCACTTGATGTGGTCGGCTACATTCAATTTTCTAGTGCCATAGATAAAACCACATGGAACAGTATTTGCACCTGTACCAGTTGCAGATTCTACACGCACTTCAAGTGATTTGATACACGGAACGTAGCATTTCATGTAAAATTGATCAGCCATGCCAGTTACATCGAGTTTCATATAACTTGCATCAATATCACGATCAACGACAACAAATGTATCTGATGCAGTACCAGCAGCAAAACAGGAAGTGTCAAACATAACTCCAAGAAGAACAATCAATTGAGAATTCGGATTGGGAATATTAATCTTGGAACCACCAATGATAGATTCGGCACCAGCGGCCATAGCAGTCATATTCTTTTCAACGCAAATTACTTCATCAAACATTTTTGCAGGATCTATATTAAGCAAGCTTTGATGATATGGGATAGTTCCAAGAGAAAGGTTATCTTCGAGCTTAAGCATTTCGGAAATTGCGACTTCATCAGTGTCTAGCTGTATTTTTTCTCGGAGCTTATCCACGGGGAGAGGCCTTCTGAAAGTCATATTCCAGCGAGAGCGGACATTGGTAGTAGGACCGCCTGCGGTCATAATTCCAGTGAAATCGAGAGTTTCCCTGGCAGTAATTTTAACGTACCTGCCAGGATCGCGCAAAGTTTGAGCATTAGATCTGATTCGCGCACGTTCGGAGGAATCTGCGGAGATTACGAGATCAAGATTTGCCGTCTGAGTAAAAACCTCTGGATTCTCTACAACGCATCTCCTATCATTGAGTAGATAGGATGCAATTTGTTCGCCGCTAGTGCTTATAGAATCTTCATTGATGCATTCTATAAGCATCTCAGGGAAATATTTTGTCTTCGCAGGATCAATTATAGGATTAGCCATACACTAGAACAGAAAGCCGATTAGATTTAAGGGGAATAGAAACAGACAGAAACAAACAATGAAAAGTAGATACAATCAAAACAGTTAAATATAAGAAAAACATAGTATTAGGCATGGCATCATTAGGAAGAATGAAGATTTACAACCAAAGTGGCACATTCCGAGCAACGATGCCTAAAGAATGGATAGGATCAAACAGAATTAAATCGAAAGATGGATTGGACATAATAGTAACACATGCAATAATAGTATTGCCGCCGAGAGAATTAAATAACGAGGAAATGGAGGAGGTAGTACGGGACTTCAGACAGCTAATAAAAGCAAGATCGATACTTCTAGCCTCAAAGACCCAAGAAACGACCCAAAATACACCGAAGGGCTTGTAAAAACAATAGAAGAGCTAGAGAAAGTGTTAAATAGTTTGAAAAAGAACGAGATTGTACTTTATAACGCGAGCAAGGGGCCGCTACTTATGAAGAATAATCCTAGAAACAGATGCGAAAAAGGAAAAGAAACAGGATTAGTCAGAATTCAGATAGATTACATGGAGATGAATTAAAAATGGCAGCACAAGGAACTTCAGCACAGCCTTACATTCCAGGAAGCGCAAAGACGGCAGTACCGCAGAAGCAAGTAACTCAGACAGTAGCAAAGAAGGAGCTTACACGAGATTTGCTTGTGAAGGCGGTTACAGATGAGAAGAATCTGCGAACAATCGCACAGGAAACAGGAAATACCATTCATGATGTGAGAGAGGCACTTAAGTCAAACGGACTTAAGACGGCATCGATGAAGGACGGCGCAGGAAAACTCGGTTTCCGAGAACTTAACAAGGTCTTCAGCACAATCCAGGCAGGAACCGGGAATGTAGCCGGAATTGTAGCCGCAACGGGCCTAAGCGAAGTAGTAGTCAAGGTAGCCATCAGAAAGCTAAAGCGCGACGGAGATATCATAGACTCCCTCTCCGTTCCACAGGCTGCTGCTACGCAGCAGTCAATGTAAAAAAAAACGGAACGACAGAACGAACAGAAGAGGAACAAGCAAATTTTCTACTTTTAAGCGCCTCGCGCAAGCGAGGCGCTAGGAAGTTACATGGAAAATCCTGATAGCACGAAAGCAGTTCAGGACATGATGTTATTGCCTTATGCAAAAAAGATAGAAAAGAAGATTTCTATTACGAAGAAACGAGAAACTACTTCGAAAACACTACTTACGGCACAGGGCATAAGGCATGGAGAGAAATGCTGTCGGTGTGGCCTGAATTGCGAAGTAAAAAGGAAAGAATCGGTAGAATATGATCGAATCTTCAATGAAGATCCGATATATAAACTAGAAACATGCCCTAAACAGGGAAAACTTGAAAAATTGCGAATAAAAAAGAAGGGAAGGAAGAAGTGATTTAAATGGAACTTGAAGCGAAATTGGATGGAGTAGAAAGAAAGGAAAAGCTGATTCAGAGAAAAGATGAAGCTACGGGACAGAAAGTAGACGACAAAGAAGTTTTTTACACAGCAAAATTCGCGATGAAGAAGATAAAACTAGAAAAAGATTCAGGAAACGTAAAAGAAGGAACTAGCGACCCTTGGCTGCGAATAACAATCTCTAGCTACGATGAAAAAGTATTCGAAAGCTTCAAGGACGCTAAAATGGGAGATCCTGTATTAATCTCAGTGGATTTAGTCTAAATCGCGTCGCGCCTGTAGGCGCGACGCGAGAAGAGAGGAGGTAAAAATATGATAATTAAAAAGAATTTGTACAAAGTAAAAGAAAATTATTTCGGATTAGGAAGTTGTAATGTAACAACACCAATGGAAAATATAAAATTAACTATAACCGAATTAACAAAGGAAAAGAGGCAAATAAACGAGGAAATGAGTGAAATACTGAATACTGTAGGAAAAGGAGCAAGTTTTATAGAGCACATGGGAGAAATTGATATAGAATTAGGAAACGTAGAACAGAAATTACAGATAGAAGTGAATGAACTGAGAAGAATGAATAGTGAATACATAGACAGGATAAACAAATTGGAAGACAGATGCAAAAAAAGTTCAATGGAATATAACAACGTAGTGTATAAATCAAGAGAAATAGTAAGTGAAGTAAGAAATCTACTGCATCAAATAGAATCAAGCACGGGATATGAAACAGAATACGCCGCAGGATGGTGGTTTACTTCAAAAATAGTAATAAAACAGGATAAAGAAGGAAAACCAATGAAAATACTAAAGTGGAATAGATATTTAGATGCAGCAATAAACAACGTAGAGAGTGAAATAAATGGCAGTTAAACTGGCATACCAGCTTTACTCGGTGAGACATCCAAGTGAAGCAGATTCTCGTCTTTTTTCTTCAGGACTTTTTGCATGGGTGGAAGCTTTCGCAAGATACGGGCGAGAAGCGATAATGAGTGCAGATATAAAGAAGGAAAATCTTGAAAATTACGACATTATACATGTAAACTACACTCCAACAAACGAAACTTACATTACAGCACTGAGAAACGAGCTAGGAGAACACTCTGATACGAAGATAGTAGCAAATGTAGATTTCGGGAAAATGATGTGGAATTCTACGGACCCATTGGTCATGAAAGATCAACTTAGTCGGGCAGATATGGTATTCCACGTAGAAAGCACTGGCGCTAAAACGCTTGAACGGCTTTTAGGAAGAAAAGTTTATACAATTCCTCACCCGACAAACGTAGAAGACCTAAAGAAAGGTTTCACAGCAGAAAGATCGCCAGTAATAACCTGCCAATATCACAGATATAGTGATACATGGACGGATTACTATTACGGATTAATGAACATAAAAAAAGAATATGATGTAAGCACAGCTTTATTGAATTACGAAGCTCCAAAAGGAGAACACGGCCCAAAAGTACCAATAATTTGTATGTTCAATAAGCTTGTAATGAAACTGCCTTATGCGACATACATTGACCTGTACTTGCGGCACTCTTTGGTAAATGTAGACATAACTTATGACTACACGTTCGGAAGAGGAGAAATTGATGCAGCAGCTTTGAAAATACCAACTATTGGTAGCTGCACAATAGAGGCCCAAAGAAATCTATGGCCGGAATTAGCAGTTACACCAGGGAAAGAATGGGAACTGGAAGATACAATGAGAAAGTTATTAGATAACACGAAATTTAGAGAGGAAATGGCACAGCAGGGATATGAAAGATGCGAAGCATATTCATTGAAGAGCAGTTATGAGAAGATGGTTACAGCTTTAGAAGAGGAGAAGTTGATATGAAATCTATCGAAAAACAAGAAAGAAAACTAAAAATATTACAAAATATCGTAGAATTGATAGAGGCATCATCAGAAATTGGAATGAATTATTCCAGTATTAGTATAGAAAAAAGAAATAATTTTAAAAATGCATTGGAAAAATCACTAATACAATGCATGTTAATGCAAAAAGAAAACGGAATGCCAGAAAATTATGCAATGAAAGTGTATGAAAACGCAAACGAATGCTTGATAGGGGCACTGACAGCAGCAACACGTTTAATGAGCGAAGAAAACACCCAAAAACAAAACATGGAAATACAAACAATATGGAGCAACGTATTACAACTATGTGAAATGTTTAAAATAGACACGGTGGAAATTGAAAAAGAAAACAGAATGAAAATGGAACTTGTAGTAGGAAAATCGATAGTATTCAATTACGAAACAGGAATGATATCAACACAGATAAGAGCAAGAAAAAGAGATGGATATAAAAAACTAGGAGACAACGAAACAACATACCAGATACTAATAGAACTTAAAAAATTGGGATGGGCAACAGTAAAAATATGTGATGAAACATTGTCGATGATGAAATATAGCACAACAGAAAAACTAGATGAAAACATAAAAAATTTACTGAAAGAATTAAACAAATTCGGAGAAACGATAGACATGTCATATATAAAGGAGTGATTGGTATTAAAGTTTTACTTTTAGCAGAAACAGATAATGCACAACAACATTTCCTATTGGCGCAAGCCATGCGGAAATATTTAGGGTGGGAAGCTAAATCAATGGTATGCAGGGAGACTTATTTAGGATATCCTACGGATTGGACAGTAGAAAAGGACATGGATGAAGCAGCAGAATACGCAAGAGACGCAGATCTGTTTATTTTGCAGGACCAATTGTTTGATTTTGAAGAAATTCCTTTGAGAAAATGGGCAACTCACAAAAATACAATAATTAATGGTACAGGAAGTAGATTGCGCGAGAGAGTGGATTATTGGAGAATGGAACAATTCAGAGGTTGGAAGATCGTGCCGATGTTGTGTGACACTACACTTTCAACTAAGATATGCGCACCACCTTTTGAGAATTGGATAGTACCAATAGAAAGAATAAACGAATTAACGCAGGGAATAGAAAAAAATAACAAAATTTCGGTATGTCATGCACCAACAAAGATGAGATATAAAGGAACAGAACGATTTGAAAACACAATAAGTGGATACATCGAATCGGGAGAAATAGAATACAAGAGAATAACGGGTTTAACGTGGGAAGAAGCTATAAAAGAGAAGGCAAAGTATCACATAGTATTTGATTCATTGGGAGATACACATTATAACGCCGGAAACTCCCTTGAGGGGTTAGTATTAGGGCAAACTGTAGTGAGCAATATAGATCCTTGGTGCTATTGCTTACATCCAGACTTGCCAATGGTAAGTGTATGGGGATACAAAAACGAACAAGAATTAGGAGACACGATAGCAGATGCAATAACATATGAACAAACAGGAGGATTATTCGTAGGAAAAGAAAAAGCAAAAGAATGGGTAATGGAACACTTCGGAGCAAAGAATCAGATATTTAAATGGGCAAATTACATAAGGTGGGTGCAGGAAAAATGATACTTCAAGCAAAAATCAATTCAAAGTACCTAGATGACATACTATCCGGTAAAAAAACGCAAGAATTCCGGCAATTCACAGGAAATGACTATATGATGGTGGTTGACGAAACGGGACGAAAAGCACAACTAAGAATAAAAAGAATAGCAGAAGCATGTCCGGCCCTAGAGAAAGGAATAAAAGAAGTACACAAAGACATAAATTGGGACAGCACCGAACCAATTATGGTAATAGAAGTAGAACCAGTAAAATCTCCGCGCTGAAGCGCGGAGATTTGGAGGAATTTTTAATGAAAGGAAATCCAATTTGGACATTAGAAGAAATAGAACAGATAGTACGAGAATTAATAGCACAATCTGATCAGGGAGTACATATATTTGAACTAAAAATTGAGTGTGTTCCAGTAGGAATAGCAGAACGGAAAATAATAATGTTAGTGGATTATTTGAAAACAAGAAGAATAATATACGAAGACAAGAAGGGGATATTGCACAAAAATCCAGATTACATCGAAAAGAAGAAAGAGGGAAGCCCATGTAAATTGTGTGAAGACGCATATAAGATATTAAATAGTTAGGAAATCAAAGAGGCATTTTTATGATACAGAAAAACGAAATAGCAAAAAACCTACGAGAAATCGCAGATAAAATAGAAAATGGAGAATATATACAAAACACGTCAATGATGGTAACCCATACAGCAATAATGGGACCATACACGATAGAAATAAAATACGTGTCAAGATAAAAAAAATATATTCTCGCGCCAGCAGGCGCGAGAATAAAGAAGATTTGAAGGAATTTTTGTGACGATGACGCACAGACCTGAGTTGGACGATTACTTCATGGAGATTGCAAAGGTAGTAGCAAGAAGGTCTACATGCTTGCGACGAAAGGTTGGTGCAGTATTTGTCAAGGACAAAAGAATTTTGTCTACTGGATACAACGGCGTGCCAAAGGGTCTTCCTCACTGCGAGAACACCGGATGCCAGCGCGCAGATTATCCAAGCGGAACCTATCACGAAATTTGTCGGGCGGTACATTCAGAGCAGAACGCCATAGTCCAGGCTGCAATACACGGGGTAAGCATTGAGGGGGCGACCCTTTATTGTACTCATCAGCCATGTGCTCTATGCGCAAAAATGCTGATAAACGCAGGAATTGTGCGAGTAGTCTATGAAGAAGATTATCCTGATGATGGATCTCTTGGTT
>Ga0310040_1000219_pt1 | contig 62416 bp, 67 predicted proteins | sample EPASupsiteHSE623_FD_200237 | JGI IMG/M metagenome (GOLD analysis project Ga0310040, IMG submission 200237) | Bioremediated contaminated groundwater from EPA Superfund site, New Mexico - Sample HSE6-23 (v2) (version 2) | ecosystem: Environmental > Aquatic > Deep subsurface > Groundwater >...
ACCCTGGTCTATGCCTCCGACAGAACTTGTCTCAATCTCTGTGATCTCCCTTGATATGGAGATGTGAGCATAATACTTCTTGCCATGCTTGACTATCTCGAAGTCATCAATCTCTGAGCCTTCGAGCTGCTTGAGATGATAGTGAGACGGATTTAAAGGAACATCCATCGGCCTGTTCTTTTCGAGCGTGGATACATGCATCCATAGAAGGAAGGAGTTATTGCCATATTCTATTCTGCCGGTTCTATAGTCAATCCTGCATGGAGTCTTTTTCTGGAAATCGGGTGCAGATGGTTCTCTATCGATGAGCTTAGCAAGGGACTTCTCGGCTTTTTCTCTTGCCCTATCATCCTCTGCAAGATCTACCCGTTGGTTGGCCACATCAACTCGTCTTTCCCAGTCGGCGTGAAGTTTCCGGTAGGATCTCCAGGACCAGATCGCTTTATCCACACATTGATCTACAAATCCTGAGGATAGACCTGTTCTTGATGCAATATCATTATCTTTCGCCAATTTTCTTACGGTCTTTCTATCGAGATCGATATGATCAGATATCAATGAGGAGATGAGCGCAATACCAAAGGTAATCCTGGTCGTGAGACTCCCCAATCTATCGAGCTTCCATCGCGTAATGGAGTGATGCACTGGTACTCTGAGAGTTTTTCGCACTATCATCTGGTTAAATCCTATTTGGACGAGCTTGATTATATAGTTGAGCTGCGTAGAGTGAACATAATAGGTGCGGGCTGTATCCCGCCAATGAATTGGCAGGGATTAGCCCTGCTTTTGTCTTAAAAATTTTGCTTCAGGACAGAGTCCTGGTATAAGATCAATCTATGTGCCTGAAGGGAACAGGCGCTGAAGGCTCGTCTCCTCGAATAAATATGCCAAGGTGGATCTGCAACACGTCATCAGTTGGGCTTAAGCCTCGGGGGTTGTGCCACCTCTCCAGGAACTCCTGCCGGGGCATGAACCCCCTGCCGCCCAGCATATACGGGTCCTCAAGGTACACATTTTGATCATCCATCCCCAGGACCACCATGTAATGGCCCTCATCCCATTCATCAGACCATGGGGTGCCGTTATCTGCAGGGTCTCTCCAGGCCTGGCCATCGATTATCACAGGGAAGCCCTGTCTTAGAGAGTCCCTCAGCTCCTCCAATGTGACATTATCTCTGAACTCTGCATCAAGGCCCATGCTGCTGGCCACCCTCACCATATCCTGGGGATAAGTGCCTGACTCAGAAGTGGTGTTGAGCATCCTGGCCAAGTCGTCCTCCTCTGCCGGTATGCCCCAGTAATGGAGTACGGCCTGAAGTGTGGACACACCGCAGGTATAGTTGGTGCCCTGGCGGACATCGGGCAGATAAGCCAGAGCTGAAGAATTATTTCCGGGCACTACCCCCACAGACTCGCCGTGGACACCAACCAGGAACGGCACAATCAGAAAAGATATAGCGATAAATGCTGACAGCGATAGCTTCCTCATGATCCAGAATGAGTTTCTTATGAGGATATAAGAATATAGCAATCTCCCACCCCGCAGGGAGGGATGCAGACTAGATTTCTTGGTGGCTTTGCTTTTCGTGAACCAGGTCTTCGAACTCTCTGGTCTCGCCTATGCCTTCAAGCTCGCGCTTTTCTATGATGGCGGTCTCCTCTATGCACTCTATCCTGGAATTGCCGTCTATAATTACTGCAGAATGGGTCCTGGCCACTGCAGACAGGCTGGACATGAGCCTGGCTTTCTTGAGCATGCTCTCTGAGAACTTGGAGACCCCGGTCATGACCACCAGGTCTGCATCCCTGGTTATGGCATTGAAGGGAGCCTGGGCTGTGGGGAAGACCTTGAAACCTATCTCTGACAAGAGCTGGAGGATTCCATCGCAGGTGTTCTCTTCAGCTGGCTGGTCCACCACCACCTTTGGCTCGAAGATCTCCACTGGCTGGATCAGCTCGCTCTCGAAGATCTCCTCCAGCTTTATGGCTATCTCCACAGAGGTGTCCATGCTCTCTGTCTCGTACTTGGAGACTGTGCGCCTGGATACGCCAAGCTCTGAGGCCAGAGCGCCCAGTGAGATACCCCGGTCCAGCCTCATCTTTCTTAAAAGCTCGCCGTCTATCCTCACATAAAGCCCGCCATGGGCTGCATACACAAGCGGCGGGGCTCCATCTATCAGACAGTCTGCAAGGGTAGGCAGGCTGACAGTGGGTATTCCATACCTGAAATATACCGCTCCTCGCTCCAGATACTGGTCGCGGGTCTTCTCGCCTATGAGCAGAGGGTGACCTAAAAGGTATTTGGCGAGCCTGCGCACCTCCAAAGCCGTGCGCTCATTGAAGCCGTCGATATTGGAGAGTATCTTGAGCAGGACCAGGACATCTCCCTGTCTTGCTGCGAGGTCGAAGCTCCTCGGCCGGAGATAGCAGCGATCTGATATCATGTAACCGGCCCGCTTCAGCACCTCGACGACTCGAGTGGCGAGAAGCTCCTTATCCATCATTATATATCTCAGTTAGACCGCTATTTAAAGCTTGACCATGTACATAGGAATAGACGACACGGATTCAGAGAAGGGGCTTTGCACCACCTACCTCTCAGCAGTGCTCATGGAAAGGCTCAGCGACCTGGGACGCCTGGTGGGCCATCCCAAGCTTATCAGGCTTAACCCCTGCGCCCAGTTCAAGACCAGAGGCAATGCGGCCATAGCCTTTGAGATAGAGTCAGACAGGCCAGATGTTGTGAGGGACATGGCTCAGAAGACCGTGCTGGAGCTCTCAGACTTAAGCGGCAAGAACACCAACCCCGGCCTGATAGTGGCAGATGAGATACCATGCGGTGCAGAGGAGTTCTACAAAAAAGCTGTGACCAAGATCCTCCAGATAGAGGATGCCAAGGATATACTGGAGTCTGAAGAGGTCTGGCACAGGGGCTTTAAGAAGGGCCGTGGACTCATAGGCGCACTTGCAGCTATTGGGGCTAAACTTCCAGACCACACATACGAGCTCATAGCCTACAGGTCGCCCTCGAGATGGGGCACGCCGCGAGAGATAGATTCTAGCTCAGTATGGGAGTCGGACCGTCTGACCTACCCCAGGACATGGGATACTGTGGACTGCAAAAACGAGAGGATAGTCTTTGCCCCGCACTCAGGAGATCCAGTGCTATTTGGCATTCGCGGCGACGACCTGGACGCTATATCACTGGCATTCAGCACCATAAAGTCCGAGCCCGTAGAGAGAAAGGTGCTTTACATCACAAACCAGGGCACAGACGCACACATCCTGGAAGGAAAGATCTCAGATGTAGTGGACTGCCAGAGCTATCAGCTCAAGGGCAGAGTGGCAGAGCCGCCCCGGGCCATAGAGGGGGGCCACTTATTCTTCACAATAAGGGACGGCGCAGGCAGCCTGACGTGCGCTGCATTCGAGCCCACCAAGAACTTTAGATCCATCATAAAGAATCTGATACCAGGCGACCTGATAGAGGCCTATGGAGCCGTCCGCGACGGAACTCTCAACCTTGAGAAGATAGGCGTTCTGGAGCTGGCGGGCCAGACGGCAACTGAGGCGCCACTATGCCCGGGCTGCGGCAAGCGCATGAAGTCCTCGGGGAAGAATCAGGGATACAGATGCAGAAAATGCCATACCAAGGCCGAAGGGCGGATGGAGAAGGCCTTGCCAAGAGATATTGAACCAGGATACTACGAGGTCCCGCCATGCGCCAGGAGGCACCTATCCAAGCAGCTCGTGCGCATGAACCTGGCCAATAGCCATCCCAGCAGATGATCCTGGATAATAACCCTTCGAGAACCTTGTTAGTGGTGCACTATGCCCCGGACTGCCGCTCTAGATAACGGCCATCTATGCACATCCACGAGAAGAACGCAATGAGTCTAAGCCAGATAAAGAGCACTAAATACAAGAAACGATCCGCACGACTTTTGGAGTCAGTAATGAGTTCTAATGATCAATAAAAATAGTTGTTAAGGGTGGACTGCCACCCTTTTGATAATTTACGCCTTGAATGCAGACTCCAGTGGAGGAACGACCTGCTTCTTCCTTGAGAGGACCTTCTCCTTGTAGATGGAGTTGTTGGCGATCTTGCCGCCGAATGCCTTCTCAAAGCCCTTGGCAGCCTTTTCGTTGCCCACGAAGAGGATGTCGCTTGCTTCCTTCATGACATCTGTAAGCATCAGGACTACCATATCGAGCTTCTCGGCATCCTTCATCTTGTTCATCTCAGCCAGGATGTCAGCCCTCTTTGATTTAAGGTCTGTCAGGTCCAAGACCTCTATCTGGCCGACGCCGGACTTGATGCCAGAGAAGTCGAACTTCTTGAAGTCGCCCATGAGTATGTCCTTGGCGGACTTAGACGAGATATCGCTCTTGGCCTTGAGCATATCCAGGCCGAACTTCATTGGGTCAACGCCTGCGATCTTGGAGAGCTTCTCGACAGATGCCTTGTCAGATGGCGTGCAGGTCGGGGACTTGAAGAGGACGGTATCGCTCAGGATTGCAGCCATCATAAGCCCGGCCATAGGCTTGGTTATGGGGACGTTGTTCTGCTCATAGAGCTTCGCGATTATGCCGCCTGTGGCGCCCACGGGCTCGTTTAAGAAGAAGATGGGCTTGCCATTCTTGATCCCGCCGATCTTGTGGTGATCTATGATCTCCACGATATTATCCTCAACAAGCTTGTCTACTGCCTGGCCCATCTCGTTGTGATCTACCAGGATGACCTTCTTGTCAGTGGCATCGGTGAGCTTCTCAGGGTAAGGAACCTTGAAGGAATCCAGCAGGAACTTAGTCTCGTTATTGATATCTCCTGCAGCTGCTGGAACGTACTCCCCAGCCTTCATGGCATTCTTAAGGTTGGCGTATGCGATTGCAGAGGTTACGGAATCGGTATCTGGACTCTTGTGCCCAACTACATAGATCTTGTCTGTCAAACAAAGCACCTCAGGATCGATAATGTAGGACTTTGACTTAAACCTTACTAGAGTGGTGGTGTATGCCAGATCCCAGAGGGATTGAGCACAAAGTTTCAGGCTCTGATCTTCAGACCCAGCCGCGATCCATAGCAGAACCTTTATAAAGTAGAGGTGCATATAGGAGATGTCCTCTTAGAGGACTGACACGAGCTAAGACTATAGTTCAGCAGTGAGTGTTGGTGCAAGAAGGGGACTACAAGCCGCGTTGATAGGTCCTTATGGTAGGATATTGACTACAGTCTACCTATGACCATGAGACAACCCAAATGCGGTACAGACGCCCGTTGCGAGGGTTGCTGGCCCGACAGAGGATAACCGGAGGATGAAGTGCCAGAGTTAGTATCGGGCGATAGCTTAATCTTATTCTATAATGATTTTCCAATCTGTGAGAGGCGTCCTCATCACCCTTGAGGGGATAGACGGAACAGGCAAGAGCACCATAGCAAGGATGCTGGCAGAGGAGCTCAGAGGCCGTGAGGTCCTCCAGACTGCCGAACCCACCCGCGGGTACGCGGGCAAGATACTCAGAGACCAGTTCCTGGCGGGAGGCGCAAAAGCCGATGGCCAAGCCAGGCTATTTGGAGAGCTTTTTTTGTTCATGGCCGACCATGCAGACCACCTTGAGAGGACAGTGTCTCCAGCACTGGACCGGGGACTGGTGGTCCTGTCCGACAGGTACGCGGATTCCACTGCGGCCTACCAGGGGGCCACTCTTCGCGGCCTGGTGCCAGACCCGGTGACCTGGATAAGGGGGCTGCTCTTGCCCTGGAATATAGTCCCTGACAAGACTCTTCTCTTCACTCTGGAGCCAAAGACTGCCCTGGAGAGGATCAGGGCCCGGGACCAGTCCCTGGCCAAGTTTGAGAGAGAAGAGTTCCTGGGCCAGGTGGCAGAGAACTTCAAGCGCCTGGCCTGCCTTGAGCCTGATAGGTTCGCCCTGATAGATGCCAGCCAGGAGACTTGCCAGGTGGCAGATGAGGCCTTGAAAATTGTCCTGAACCTGCTGAGACGCCACTAATCCCTATTGAGGCTTTTGAGATTGATCAAGGCTTATTTTTCATCCATGGCCATCCTGATCAGCCTCCTGGCCCAGGCAAGCTTCTTGCTCTTCCTTGGAGTGACGCTTTTGTCAGAGAAGTCAAACCCAACCAGCCTTATGCACCCAGCTCCAAAATGCCTGGCCAGAAAGACGCATCTATCTCCATCTGTAAACCCGCCAAAGTTGAAGAGACCTTCAGGGGGTCGGCACTGGCATGTGCCAAGAGCCCGGCCAAATCTTGGGACGTACCTCTCCAGGGCATCCAAATTGTCACCGTGGGCATGAACGACCACCAGTGAGCCAGAGCGGTTTGCCTTCAAGATATCCTCCACATTGCCGTCCAGGTCGGTCACTATAACCTCTGGTATGATGCCTGCAGAGAGCAGAGTTGTGGTGGCCCCATCTGCGGCTATGAAGACATATTTCTCTGGACCTTTGCATGAGACTGAGGTCAGATCTGCCAGTTCCTTTGCAAGAGAGGGGGCATTGCCGCAGACCACCACAGACTCGTCACGCAGAATCTCAGACAGCTCATTTAAAACGTCTTCTTGAACACTGCAACTGCAAAGCAACCTGGACAGGAGCACCGCTCCCTCTTCATCGCGATGTCTGGTAAAGCCAAAATCGTCCAGTATCTCCTGGTAGACCGGCTCCCATGCCTGAAACCTCATGAGCATCAATGCCCATGCTGGAAGGTTAAGGCTTTCGAGAACTTTTTCCTAACTAAAAGTGCTTCAAAAATAAGGAAAAGGGGGGAACTGCTTCCCCTAGTAAACTCTCTGGAACTCTGCGGTCCTTGGAACCGTGTAGCAGGAGCAGTCAAAGATACCCTTGGCGCTGGCGCCATGTCCGCGCTGGTCATGGATATCCATGGTTGCCCATCCGCCTGTACAGCAGGGCAGCCAATCCTCGCTGGATGCTGTGCGCTTGTAGGGCACCTCGAGAGTCATGTTCTTCTCGATGTGGTAGGTTCCGAAGTAGTCCTCATCAATCTCAATGGATGGCTTCTTCCAGGCTGTGGAGAACTGAGTGTATCCGCTTGGGTCCATCATGGTTACAGGTGCGTTGTTGCCCTGCAGAACTCCGATATGGGCCTTGCCGTCGGTCATATCCTCAGTGATCCTCATCTGGGTGGCGCCAACTCCTTCCCATACTGGGTCATAGGTGTAGCTGAACTTCTCCTTGCCTATGACGCTCAACTGCTTATCCAGAGCATGGGCGTACTCGACCTCATGGTGCATGGAAGTCGCTGCGCGCTTGTTCTTTATCCAGGTCTTCTCCTTGAGCAGGGAATCGTAGGCCAGTGGGTTGACTGCATAATAGCCGGTTCCTACTGCGATCCTCATTGGAGCATAGACCATGGCGTTATCTTCCTCGTACCTGATGCATGACTGGTTGAAATCGTTCCAGTCTGCACCCACGGCGTGAGTGTTCCTCTGCAGATCCTGGGTGAACAGGGTAGAGGAGCCATCTATAGATCCGCTGCCATGGGCGTAGTCCTTGAACTCCAGAGCTCCTACATTGGCGTACTTGTATGTCATGAAGTAGCCGTTGCCCTGAACGCTCTGCTCGAAATTGAACGTGGTATTGAACTCTAAGTTATCAGTGGCCCTTGTTGGATAAGCATACTTGTATGGCTCATAAAGAGCCCCTGCAGATATGCCAATAATAGCAACTAAGACCAATACTGCAAGCATGACCTTCTTCAAATCAATCCCTCCATCTAAAGCTAATATCAACTATCTCCTAATTGATCCTGTTTTCTTTTATGCAAACCACCTATTTTAATCTGTTGATCGTACTATATATACGTAATAAAGGTCTGTTGGCGCAAATTGAATCGTAATGATAGCTGATTTCGCATAGCTGAAAACATCATTCAAAATATTTGCCCAGACATTGCGGACCAGTTATGGAAATTATAAAATGAATTATTCTCAGGCCGCTATGCCACGAAGCTTATAACGACCTATATCAGCCTCGCGATGAGGGTGAAAGGGGCCCGTAGAGGTCTCATCCATTTTTACTTGAACTGAGAAGTCAAGTAAATTATTTTTTCTTTAAAGGCTAACTAATTTTATGTATTCATGATTTATAAATATCTTACTAACAGGAGATCGATTAAGAATAATTTTAAATAAATAGACCATACATGATTAATCGTACTCCATGAAATTTGAGTGATCGTAGCTGGTTTGGGTTGAAATCCCCTTCAGCTGCATGCCATAGTCGGGCGCACCAAAAGGTTAATACGTTAAGGGTTGATCAAGATGTTGCAACATGCCCACCAACATCGATCTTTCCAGCGGGTTATCTTTTGGTAATGCTGATCAGATAGCCCTGATCATATGCTGGTCACAGCTGCCAACACGGGCACAGCTGCAGCATGGATTATCATTGTAATCACAGATATAGGCCTGGCAGATCGATATATAAGCATGTGAGAAACCCCAACACGTGTAGCGCCTTTAAGAAGCGTTTCGCCTACGGGTGAAAGCGCCCGGGATGCCGGGAGCAACACGAAACCCCAGCAGATGTGCTGGAACAGGAGGACAAACGGGGGATGCTGGCAGAACTGGAAGAGAAGAAAGCCAAACTAAGGCAGGAATCCTTTGATTATAAGGATCGAAGAAGCCAACTGAACGCTGAGGCGTCCAGATGGGCTGGCAAGAGGAACGAGCTCAACAAGGCCACAAAAGAGCTTATTGAGAAGGCCCAGGAGTTCAAGAAGCTCCGGGACGAGAACAATAAGAACGTGGCTGAGGCTAAGGTGCAAAGAGATCAGTTCAATGAGAAGACCAATGAGCTCTATGCCAGGATTGATGAGATAAGGAAGAAGTATAACCTCACAGGCGATAGGTCGATTAAGGATCTGCGCAGAGAGATAGATCACCTCGAGTTCAGACAACAGACCGAGGTTTTAAGCCCTGACAAAGAGAAGCAGCTCGTCGACAAAATAGCTGCCCTCCATGCCGAGTTCAAGAGCCGCAAGGAGCAGCTCGAGAAGAACGATGAGCTAAGAAAGCTTCTGGATGAGGCCCAGGCTCTGAGGGATGAGGCTTCCAAGCATCACGAGGACGTGACCAAGTACGCTGAGCTGGCCCAGGAATATCACGATAAGATGATCGCCACATTCAAAGAGGCAGATCAGACCAGGGCAGAGGCAGATGCAGCGCACAAGGAGTTCGTCAAGGCTCAGGAAGCTGCCGATGAACAGCACAAGGAGTTCATCAGGACCCAAAGAGAGGTTAGGGACTTCGATAAGGTCATCATCGGGCTCAAGAAGAAGAACCGCGACTCAAGAGAGGATCGTGCCAAAGAGGTCGCAAAGAAGGAAGCCGAAGAGATAATGACCCACTTCAGGCAGGGAGAGAAGCTGGATACAGCGGCTCTGCTCAGGCTGCAGCGCGCGGGCATGGTTTAGTTCCACTTTCCAATTACAAAAGCATAGGGGCAGAAATCTCAAACTGCCCTGCCCTTTCGATTTTAGCCAAATTATCGCTCAAGCATCTTCATCAGCAGCGGTCAGGCTCTTGCGAGTTCTCAAGTAGAGCTATCCTAAAACTACATTAAATCACGGTTTTCTCTATGAAGGATGAATATGACGGCAAATGAGGAGCAGGGGATCCCCCACTGGGAGGAGTGGTATCAGGAACATGAGGTTGAGTCCATGCCCTGGTTCAATCCTGAGCTGGACGACGACCTCAAAAAGGCCCTGGATGAACTAGGATTGCGAGGTGGCAGCCTGCTAGACCTCGGCACTGGGCCCGGTACTCAGGCGATGCAACTCGCCCGCCGGGGCTTTGAGGTGACGGCGACTGATATCTCCAAAGCGGCCGTTTGCCTCGCCAGAGAAAAGGCAAAAGAGCAGGATCTCGACATCACCTGGGTGAAGGATGATATCCTCGCCACCCGTCTCGCCCGTCAGTTCGATCTCATTTTCGACCGTGGCTGCTTCCACGTTCTCGCGCCAGGGCGAAGGCAGGATTACGTCAGAATAGTAAGCGGCCTACTGAAGACGGATGGTTATCTATTCCTGAAGTGCCTTAGCCGCTTACAGCCGGGAGAGCAAGGGCCTTTCCGATTCACTGCCGAACAGATTCGGGAGACTTTCGGCAGCCGTTTGAGTGTTCTCTCTATAAAAGAGACCGTCTATCAGGGCACACTGGATCCGCCTCCCCGGGCCCTGTTCTGCGTGATGCGGCTGGAGGGATAGGCTCATCACCCTTTTTAGATGACGTCTGAATATATCAGCCCTGAGATGGTCGAGGCCCGCAAGCCTGAAGATCGCGGCATTGCAACCGCAAGTTTTTAAACTCCTCTGCCTGACTTCTCTTAAATGAGCGAGATATGTCTGCTCTTTGGAAGGCCAGCCATCAAGGACAAGGGCGAGCTTTTAGGAAGGCTCAGGAACCTGCAGGCCAGATCTGGATGGACAGTCCAGGCTCTGGATGCAGACAAGGTTGTAAGCGAGAGGCACCTGATATTCGCCACCCAGAAGGCCATGCTGGCATTTGCTGAGGACAGAAACATTGCCAAGGACCTGGGAGTGGAGATACTCAGGTACGCCTCAGGAGAGAGGCAGATCGAGAGGGCTTTTTCCATTGGGCTTTCCGGGTCTACGCAGAGAATCGCCCTGGTCATAATAAAGCCCGACGGACAGGAAGCTGATGATATCCCTGAAGAGATATCTGCGCTGATAGACGTCGATGATAGGGGATGTTATTTCAGGGAAGATATTATAAGAGCTGCCTTTGATATATCTGATGAAGAGGTCCGCGCTGCCGGAAGGGAGCGTATCGGTGACCTGGTTATTGAAAGAGTAGCTCTGGTGGATACATACCGTTAGAGGGATCTTATGAAGGAAGAGTTCTATACCGATAAACGCTGGCTGAACTGGATGAACAAGGTCAAGGACAGCAAGTTCAGCCTGCCCGAGTCTGATGAGAAGACCGCCGGAGGAGCGGTCTTCGTCTACATAATGGATGATGTCATACTGGCGTGCCTGAAGGTCATAGCCAGATGGGAGAGAAAGGTACTGCCGGCAGAGGAAGCCATCGCAGAGCTGGACAACATAAGGAAGATCGTGTACCAGGATCACGAGTCGCTTGGAGAAGATGCCGACTTGATGCTGGACTCGCTTAAGACCTCGCTTGCAGCGGTCTTCGTATCCTGCCAGCGCTTTATCGAAGAAAGCTATGATAAAGAGACGCCCCTGCCGCAGATGATCCAGGAGGCAGTAGAGGCAGAGCAGGCTGAGAAGATAGACGAGGCCTTTGATATACTCAGCCAGGTCGGGGCCAGGGTAATAGGCGGAGAGACCGTGCCCGAGGAGGTCTTGGCCGAGATGCAGTACTCATTAGCGGCAGAGCTCCTGGACGGCATAGATGCAATATCCGCAGCGATGATAGGCGATGACAGCTATAAGGAGGACGACGGCACTGAATGTGGGGAAGAGGTTTAAAGCCTCTAGGACTCTTCCTCACCCCTTGGTCGTTATCTCGCACCCGTTTGATTGTACTATTACAGTGTGCTCAGCTTGAGAAACCAAAGCGCCCTCTACCTCCCAGAGCACAGGGTAGCGGTGCAGGGCTCCGCTCCTCAGAAGCTGGGTTAGAGCATAGTCGATCCTATCGCCAGTCAGCCACCTTCTGGCAAAGGGAAGCGTCCCAAACCTGTTCTGTATATCCTTTAGGAGCTCTCTTGCCTGGGGAAGCCTCACTGGCCTCGGCGCCGAGAACCCGAAGATCTCGTTTATGGGAGCCTCGCCGATCCTGCCTACCCCGTCGGTGGCAAAGGGCTCTATGGCTATTACGTCCCCCTCTTTCAGTATCACGCCTTTGTCCATGGCCTTGTTTGGCACTGCTGGATCAGAGTGGGCTGAGTACCTCTCAAGGCCGTGGCCCGTCAGGTTGGCCACAGGCTTGTAGCCATAGCCGTTTATGGCCTGTTCTATGGCTGCACCAATCTCGGCAGTATCGGCCCCGGGACATATCATCTCAAGTGCCGCATCAAGCGCGGCCCTGGAGGCGTCTACAAGATCTGGATGGCCGCTTAAGTCCACAGTCACTGCCGCGTCTGCAATATAGCCATCCACATGGACGCCAATGTCCAGCTTCACCATGTCCTCGCCAAATACTGTCGGGTCATTGACCTTGGGAGTATAATGGGCTGCAGCCCGATTAAGAGATATGTTGCAGGGGAAGGCCGGCTCTCCGCCAAGCTTTCTTATAGACCCCTCCACCAGCTCTGCTACTTCCAGCAATGGAACCCCGATCTCGATCCTCGGCTTGGCCTCGCTTAAGACCTGAGCCAGAATTCTACCTGCCTTCCGGTATTTATCAAGAATCTCAGCATCCATATATCGATCTCTCCTGAATCAAAGCAAAGAATCAAAGCAAAATAGGGCTTCAAAGTACAAGATTCTTATCAAAAACGGTCAGGTTCCGGCAGCCCTTATCCGTCACGACCACCAGGTCCTCTATGCGGATCCCGCCAATCTCAGGGTAATAAAGGCCCGGCTCCACTGTGACCACATTTCCTTCCTGGAGAATATCTTTTGCAAAACCCAGAGAGGGCCGCTCATGTACATCCAGCCCAACGCCGTGGCCCGTAGAATGGGTGAACCCCTGGCCTTCGCGCTCCCTGTAGCCGCGATCGCTAAAGACATCGCCCACCATGGCATGGACCTCACTGCCGGGCACGCCTGCGCGCACGGCCTCCAGGCCCGCCTGCTGGGCTGCCAGAACTGCGTCGTACATATCCAGTATCTCCTGGCTGGCCCTGCCTTTGAGAACCGTCCTTGTCATGTCTGCAAAGTACCTGGTGGTCTTGGACCTGGGGAATATATCCAGGACTATAGGAGCATTTGCGTGAAGCGTCCCGCTCCCCCGGGCATGGGGGTTGGCGGCCTGGATCCCTCCGGCCACTATGGTATCCATAGCCTCACAGCCCCTCTCAAGGAGCGCTATCTCTATTGTAGACCTGACCTTCTCAGATGTCAGAGGACTGCCGCCTGAATACAGGATCCCGCCTTTGGGCTTGGACCTGGATATCAGGTTTAAGGCAACGCTTAAGGCCTCCTCACAGGACCTCTGGCAAGACTCTATGGCCGCAATCTCAGCATCGCTCTTGATCGCCCGCCATGACGAGACCGGGCTCTCGGCAATTGATACCAAAAAATCGTCGCCAATGGCACAGTACGTGCCTGCAGGAAAACGCATGGGCACTCCCAGGCGCCTGACACCATTATCCTGCAAAAACTCCTTTAAAGCTGCCTGGTAGGCATCCTCGGGCTGGCCGAGGGCCTTGAGCTTGCCCATGATATCATAATCAGAAGTGCTGACCACCTTGTGCGCGGTGGATTCAAGCCTTGCCCGTCCAAGCTCCATGCCTGAGACCAGTATGGTTATGCCCTCAGCAGTTGCCAGCAGGGCAAAGCGGTCCATGGCAAAGAAGCGCGACAGGTAGTACATGTCGGCATCGCACAGGCTGTCACCAAGGATCAGGAAGCCGTCCAATCCTTTCTCTTCTAGAAAGCCCTTGAATTTATTGACCAAGATTGTCCTGCTTTATGGCCCTGGTTACCTCCAGGACAAAGGAGGTCACATCACTGCTCTTCTCAACTGCCGTGCCTGTGACGATTATATCTGCTCCGGCCTTTACGAGCGCAGAAGCGGCGTCTCCGCTGCGAACTCCGCCGCCGACAATGAGAAGCGTATCTCCCAGTGCGCGCTTGACTGCGCCCACCATCCCGGCCGGTACCGGGCTGTCAGCGCCAGACCCGGCCTCAAGATAGACCACCCTCATGCCCAGGTACTTTCCAGCCAGCGCATAAGCCACTGCCAGCTCGGGCTTGGATCTCGGTATTCTTTTGGCATCGCCGACCCAGGCAACAGTGCCTCCGGGCTCTATTATGATATATGCCATGGGTATGGGCTCTATACCATACCTCAGCACCAGAGGCGCGCCCATAGCCTGGTTCTCTATGAGGTAGCTGGTCGATCTCGTGTTTAAAAGGCTCATGAAAAATACAGCATCAGCGTTATCGCACAGACCTGCAACGCTGCTTGGAAAGAGTATTACGGGCAGGTCGGTGAGAGCCTTTATTCTCGATACAGTCTCTGTCAGCACCGCTCCTGATGCTCCCACTGACCCGCCAACCATTATGCCGTCAGTGCCGCCGCGGGCCGCTTCCTCTGCCATCTGGCCTGCAAGCTCTGGGCTTTGAGAGTCCGGATCTATAAGAGTGAGGTGGGCAGCGCCAGAGCTGCTCACGACTCGAAGGAGCCTCTCCTCAGCGGGGCCGATTTTGATCATGGCTTATGCGGACTTGCTCTCCTTGGACTTCATTCTCAGGCCGTGATAGCCGCACTTGCGGCACCTGGTAGCCTTAATTGGGTTTCTTGCGTTGCAGCGCATGCATATCTTGAGATTTAAGATTCTGTTTTCAGCCTCTGGAAATCTGGCCATTATCATCGCCTCGTAATTTTACGCCGGGGTTGGGATTTTCCTGACATGGCTTTCTCGCCATATCATTTTGAACCCAAGCGTCCCTGGAAGGGACAACAGGTCTCGAGCCTGCCGCGTATGAACTCCCCGCGCCTTAACGCCAGGAATTAGTCCGCTCTGCCACCCCGGCCCGACTATGAAGAATGAGATCTATGCTTTATAACTGTTGCTCAAGGGCAGGGATTTATCTCAGGAAGAAGGATAGCAGCATTTTTAGTAGATATCTATGGACTATGCCGCCACTAGAGGTTATAGCCCTAAAGTGTGTCCGCGGAGGACGCTTCCTCAGGGTTCATACATAGAGCATGGATCTATGAAGAACAATCCCAACTTGGTACCAAAAACTGTTTGATGGATCGATAGCATATAACATGGCACTTCAATGATGTTGAAAATATGCGAATCTGATGCCATCATACTCTTGACCCAGCTATGGCTTAACTGCATAAGTGTTCCCCCCAGCAGGGGGTCAGGGGGGCAGTCGCACCCAGAAGTAGGTGGCATAGTGTACAGCCCAGGAGATCGGCATTGCTTCGCCATACAGCAGACTGCCTTCGACCCTGACCAAATCACCGCATAGATCATTGATCTTTGGTAATTATCCTAAAACGTATCAGCGGCCTATATGCTCATAGGATTCAGGCTGAGAGTTCCGTTTAAGGACAGCAACTATGCTTTTTGTGGGCGGCACGCTATGCCCTGAGCTAGTCTCAAGGCCGACGGCCCCCCTGACCCCGTGGCCACGGGGAACATTTACATCGAAAGGCAAGAGCTGGTCAGGAGCCGTTCTATGGATATGATATCAAGCCCATCATCACGGCAACGAGGTCGAACACATGCGAATCAGAGGCCGCCATACTTCTGATCTGGACCTGGCCTATATGAAAATGCATCGACATAACCGACCCCGTGAAAAAGTGTAGTTTCTCTATAACACCGCCCCATTTTGCTCGTGTGCCTGCGCCACGCAATGGGCATTAAGGCCCAAGCTCAGCTCTTTGCACCCCCAACAATGACCGCGATAGGTTGAAGAGAGAAGAGTCCCAATCTCGTGAGACAATGATGAAAAAAGCTATCATAGAAGTACACAGCACGCAGATAGCACAAGCTCAATTCACAATTCTGGATGGTATATTCCATGACTCTTAGAGATGAAGCGCTCCAATTTCATAGAGCAGCCAAGGGCAAGATTGCAATACACAGCAAGGTGCCCTGCTCAACAAAGGAAGACTTAAGCCTGGCTTACACGCCGGGGGTAGCCGAGCCCTGCCGCGAGATAGAGAAGAACCCAGATGACGTCTACCAGTACACCGCCAAGGGAAACATCGTAGGCGTGGTGACTGATGGCACAGCAGTTTTGGGACTTGGCGATATAGGTCCCCTGGCAGCCATTCCAGTGATGGAAGGCAAGGCCATACTCTTCAAGAACTTTGCAGGCATCGACGCCTTTCCCATATCCATCACCTCCAAGGACGTCCAGACCATAGTTGATACCGTGACCAGGATCGCCCCAACCTTTGGAGGCATAAACCTGGAAGACATCAGCGCTCCGCGGTGCTTCGAGGTTGAGGAGAAGCTCAAAGGCGTCCTGGACATTCCCGTATTCCACGACGACCAGCACGGCACTGCAATTGTGGCCCTGGCAGCGCTCATCAACGCCCTCAAGGTTGTAGGGAAATCTTTCTCTGACATAAAAGTGGCAGTGAGCGGCGCCGGGGCTGCGGGCACAGCCGTCACCAGGTTCCTTCTAAGCTTCGGAGCCAGAGACGTCATACTCTGCGACAGCAAGGGAGCCATATACAAGGGCCGGCCCGGCCTCAACAAGGCCAAGCAAAACATAGCAGAGATCACCAACCCAAGGATGATCAAGGGCTCTCTGGCAGATGCCATGAAAGGAGCAGATGTCTTCCTGGGGCTGTCTGTGGCAGGAATAGTCAGCCCCGATATGGTCAGATCAATGGCAAAAGATGCGGTAGTCTTTGCCATGGCAAATCCAGTGCCAGAGATCATGCCTGACCTGGCCGTTCAGGCCGGAGCGAGAGTTGTGGCTACAGGCAGGTCTGACTTCCCCAACCAGGTCAACAACGTCCTGGGCTTCCCAGGAATCTTCAGAGGAGCACTGGACGTGCGGGCCAGAGACATAAATGAGCAGATGAAGGTCGCCGCAGCCAGAGCGATAGCCAGCCTGGTGGAATCTGTATCTGAGACCAACATAATACCCTCGCCCCTGGACAGGAGGGTCGTGCCAAAGGTTGCAGAGGCCGTGGCCAGGGCCGCCATAGAGACGGGCGTGGCGCGCACGCCCGCTGATCCTTCGGAGATAGGGCGAAAAGCGGCTGAAATGATCCAGCAGCTTGAGAAGAACCCCTGCCCGATAACCCGAACCTAAGCCCTGATCCAAACCCAGACAGACTTAAGCCTGATAAAAATCAGCCGAGGGGCACCCTCCCGCCCCGGCTCTATTTATTCTATCTTATCTTTCCATCTCTCAGGCCTTTTCCCTCACGTGAAGGTCTTTGCTCCCTAACTGGTAGTAATCGCCAGTCAGGGTGCTGTACTCTATAGAGCTGTTAAAGAGCCAGCCCACGTCAGGCTTGAACCAGCCATACGGCCGGTCGGAATCATCTGCGAGACCCAGATGCTTTGTGTAATTCTCTGTAGTCTCTACCGAGATCCAGCCGCCGCTACCTTGGTGAATATACTGATCATAATTTCCGCCAGTATAATTATTCCTGGGCACCACGACCCAGACGTGGCCGTAGAAGTCCCTGGCGTTCTTATCCTTTCTGCCTATTGCTATCTCGTTGCTGTATATGAGCCGGGCATCGAAGCCCTTCTCCTTGAGGATATACCAGGTGATCTGGGAGCTGTTTGTGCAGTCGAACCCCTCGAGCTTGTATTTCTGGTCGTAAGTGTACTCGTCGAGGACCTTCTGCACCGAATCTAGAAACTCCTTATCCCCGCTCATAGGCAGCGAGGAGACGACCATGCCGGGCCCGAATATGCCCGGCGTCTGGGTCAGGAGCTGGTGCCAGTTGCGATCTTTGTACTCATCTAGGATGCTTAAGTCTCCGTGCGCTGGCATTGACGCCAGCAGGAGGGCAAGTATAATTGATGCTATGATAATTCGTTTCATATTTCTCACCCAAAAAGAGCCGGGCCAAATCCCGGCTGGCGGCAGGACCTCATGAGCGAGGTCCAAAACCTCACAAAGAGGCCTGCTGGGCATTTATATCGCCAAATCAATAATCTCGATACTATCACCCCTATATATATTTCTTTTCATCTATACAATATAGACTTTTTTACTCCCTCAATAAATCTCTTTTTAAGGAAGATAGAAGAAAAAACGCTATACTGCAGGTCTGGGGTTGCAAGTCCAGCTTATCGCCGCCCTCATCCCTTCCTCTAAATCCTCAGCATGCACCTCCAGAGCATGCCATCTGAAGACAGAACTCCGTCTTAGAGTATGACTCGACGCTTTACCGATTTAGATGTTATTGATCTAGGCTCAATACATCGCAAGACAGATTGTATAGATCATTGAACACCTGGAATCCAAGGTTCAGGGAGTCAAGGGCTTTCTACAGATAGAGTGAGGAGACTACAGATGAAGGAGAGACGCAGGAATCTTCAGGATGCCTGGCACTAAAGGCACGGCCAAATAGATGTCTCAGGGCTGACGATCCCAAGACCATATCCCTGGCAGCGCAATGCATCCAAAAGAGAATTGACATCTATAGCTTTACAATAGATGGAGAGGGCTCCGTTTTCATCCCCCTGGTCCAGGGGCCTTCCTACTCTGCCCTCTCCGCTCCCGCAGGTAAACCCATGGCTTCTGCCATTACAGGACGATGATTTGCTTCATCACTTCCCTCTCCTCATCTCGATGTTGTTGTACTAGCTGCGTGGCCTGGGCCTGGTGCTCAAGTGGATAATAATTCACCTTGAGGCTCTCTAGCAGACCCTCTGTACCTTCATCCCAGGGATAGGAGGAGGTTATCATGACCTTTAGCAAGACATTCAAAGGCCGTATGCTCTTATGGTAGACTGCGATGAATATTGGAGTATTCTCAAAATAAGTTCCAACTCCAAGCGCCGCATCCTGCCCGTCTATGGTGAGGTTAGAGAACTGAGCACCGTTCTTTGCCTGAAAGAGATCAAAGGCCTTCTGGACGGCCTCCTTCTCAGCTATGGCGCTGATATCAGTGCCCTGACCCTCAGGTGATATGGAGACGAGAGCGGACCTGTTCTCGCCGGTTATGCTTATAGTATAGTCGATAGGGCTTGAGTCATGCTCACTTCCCACCGGCCCTGCAGCCTTGATGCTGTAATCATCGGCGGTATTCATGTCAAAAGATACAATATATTGACCTGCAGTCACCATCTCATGCCTCGCTGATGCTGTAGATGCCAAAAGCAAAAGCAAAGCCAATGCCAATGTGATCTTCAAACTAGAGCCTCCATTGCCTCTATTAAAATTATTAGTGAGTATTAAATAGCTATCGGTTGAAGAATCTCTTGCTGCACTTGCGCTCATTAAGAGCGAAGCGATATCTCAAGCATCCTGGCCGTATGATTGATGCTACAGCACTTACAACCGTATCGCTTTTCACCATTTTGAAAACCACAGGATAAGGGCAAGGTAAGCTCGGCGCCGCTGTGGAGATATGTTCTTTATCGCCGCATATTTCTCCGGACCTGGCGCGTCTGATGCATCTGGCCTCTCCCCTCTGTATGCAGTAGCCACACAGCAGCGATAATTAAATCCCCACCTGCGCTTGAAGATGCCTGCCTCCGCGGCTAGAACCCCCAGGATGAATATGCAGCTGAATGGCTATTCCCGTGATACAGATCGCCAAATCTCAGCCGCACTCCCCGGCCTCAGGACAAATGTAGCCGTTTTCTACACCGCTCAGCTTGCCAGCAGCTGCAGAGAACCAGGCGCCGACCTGGAATTGGGATTCGCGGAGGGAGCAGAGGCTTTACAGGCAGCTCCGGCCCAGCCAGCTGGAGCCATGATATATCGCTTTCTTCCTTAGCCATAAGGTACACCTAAAGGAATTCAGCGGTGATAGTATTTAAGGTATTTGAAAATTTTATAAGGTGTCATCCTTCAGTATAGAGGCCATCCGACCTGGGGGAATCAACCAACATTTCCAATACCCAGTCCCAGTCATGATCATAGATATGAGCCGAGGCGCTCATGGTGGATATAGAGCCGGGCTTTGCACCTACGCGGGATGAGACATACTCCAGCACTCTCGCCAGGCCATAGAGGTTTGCTGGATAGGCTCCGGCGAAGTCGTGAGACCGAAAGAGGGCTATGAGGTTCAACCTTCCATCGCGGAGCTTGAAGTCATCCACTATCATGCAGGGCACCTCCTCCTTGGCTGAATCTATGGGCGGTATCCAGGTGACAGCTGTGGCGCGCCTGGTGGAGGGAGCTGATTTAAGCCTGGAGATGACCTGATCTATCTGGTCTATGGATGATTCCATCCCGGGAGACCTCCAGCTTCGGAGTCTTTCCCCGTAAGTGTACTCAAAGCCCGGATTGGAGCCGCTGAGGAGCTGGGAAGCGTACTCCTCCAGACGCTCCTGGTTCCAGGAGTACTCATCAGGGATCATGTCGTGGTAAGGGTCCTCCACCACCACCTGGAGGGCCATGAGCTCTTTGATCCTGGTGCCCCTCTGGTCTGTGATCTCCTGGCCCTGCCTCCAGATCAGGTTTAGGCCTCGGTGCCAGGCATCAGAGATGGTGCCGGCACGGATGAACCTGCCAACCCTCAAAGTCCTCATGTTTATGCCTGCTTCTTCTGGAGCTCTGCCAGGGCCTCTGCAGGAAGCGATTTGATGAGGTCTATCTTCTTGACACAGCGAGTTTTTATGCCATACTTCTTGGCTATGGGCTTCAAGTCCTTGATATCATATTTAGCGGCAATCTCCTCAGCGTCCATGGAGGTCTATATTCAAAAATGGATACTTAAGCGTTCTCAGACTGCGGCCAGGCTCAAGCGAGCTGGCAAGAAGATCAGACTGTGAACTCAAGCGTCCCATACCTGAGCCTTATCGATAGGAAGCCGCTGTGAAGCAGGAAGGCCAGAACGACAAGCGTAAGCACAGCTGTTATCAAGACCAGCAGGATTACAAAAGCCAGCTGGAGACCTGAGGTCTTTCCAGCCTCTATTATGAAGTCCCAAATCGTTCTTCCCACTACCATCCTACAATCCTGCCAGGACTGTTCCTGACATCCCTTGGATGTCACCAACTGGTGATAAAGAATAGGCAAGTGGGCAGGGCGAAAGTAATGCGCAGATCAGGCCGGGCTATATATGCGAAGAGCGAGAAGAAGACCGTCGGGAGGAAATACAGGCAGAGATGCACATCCAGGAGCTGCAGATGAAAACGAGGTTGAGAGATGGGTGATTTCGAATGGGCCATCACCACTGCCTTCAACACCTACTTTGAGGCAAATGGGATTGAGGCCATAGCCTATCGGCTCAAGCAGTCCAGGTTCGCCCCCCAGCTGATGGACATCCTGGTGGACTCCCGCTATCCTGAGTACTACCTGGCCATAGAGTGCAAGAGCGTAGATGCCAGAAAGGCGAGGGCCCTGTATTTCAAGCAGCACTTCAACTCAGCAGGAGGAACACACCAGCTCGTCAGGGAGGATGAGTTCATCTCCCGCTCTGGCCGGACAGGGGTCCTTGCAGTGGAACTCCGCCGCGGCCCTGGAAAGCCGCGCTCTTGCCACCTTGTGCCCTGGAATGTTGTGATGCAGCCATTCCGCTCGGGAGAAGTGTGCCTGACTGTGCATGAGCTTGAGAGCTATCCTGCCCTTCCCAGGAAGGGCGGAGCCTACCAGGTTACCGACGGAGAGATCGCTCAGGTCTTCACCTATATCCCCCCTGACTCGAGCCCGGCCAACCTGGGAATCGAGGACCTGGATTCCTCAGACCTGGAGCTCGATTCAGCTTAGAAGGTATGCCTCATAGTATAGCATCAGTATAGCATAGCATTCAGCCGCTTCGCTTGGCAAGCCGCTTGATAATAATGCAAATTCCAAGGATACAGGAACGAATGACTGAAATAACAGACCCCGAAGAGACCTATAAATCTCTCTTCTCCATCGAAGACATAGGCCAATATGAGATAGATGAGGCCATCGAATTTCTCAGATCCCTGATAGATGTCTCATCATATCTGCATAAGATTGAGGGACTGGAGAGGGCCATAAAGCTCTCAGGCCGGGCCTTTAGATGGGACCTGACACAAGACCAATCAGTCCTATTGCATTATCACGTCGCCAGGGCCTGGAGAAGCCTCAAGACCATCCGCAGAAAGGATGACAGCCGGTCCTGGGAGAGCCAGAAAGACGAGATAGAAAACGAGATCCTCCACCTGCGCGGCGCCCTTAAGAGATGCGGCTCTAAGGAGACCGCCAGGGAGATGAGGCAAAAAATCCTCGACGACCTCGGGAACGCCCTGGGCTATATCGGCCGCTTTGTTGAGGCCGTTGAATGCTGGAATGAAATACTGGAGATAAACCCCTCAAACCCCCTTGCCCGCGGCAACAGAGGCATTGGACTTGCAGGCTACTCGCGTGCACTGTATAACCAGGATCATGATGCCTCTAAAGAGGCCGTATCTACAAAAGAAGCCCTTCTGAGGGCTGCATACTCTGACATAAAGGCCGCCCTGCTCTCTGATCCGGATGATGATGCCAGAGGGAGATTCCAGGAATACATGACATGGCTGGAATCTGTTCTATCTCCGGAATGGCTGAAATCTAAAGCACTCAATTCAGAAATGCTGGGGCCGGAAGCATTGCAGGAGAGCATTGAAGCAAACAACCCATCCCTGGGCAGCTCAGATGAGGAGCAAAGCTACCGCAAATGGTGCCTGGATAATCGTCTGCTACTAAATCCATTGAACGATCTTGGCCCAGTTGCCATGGCCACAGAGGACAGCCTGGCACCTCCAGAGATGATGGCCGGGATCAGAGGCGGACCAGGGTATATAGAGTGCCTAAACGAGCTGAAGCAGGAGTTCGCCTCTGCCAGGTACATATATTACCAGGGCATAAGCTCCGGCAGGCCCCATTTCTCAGATAGGAAAGTCATCCTTATCAATACCCCTGACTATCCGGCATACTCACTGGCCATTGAGGAGGTCAAGGCAGCCTTCAGGATCTTTTATTCAATGTTTGATAAAATAGCCTGCCTTCTGGATGATTACCTGGGCCTTGGAACGACTGATAGAGAGATACGTCTCAAATCGCTCTGGTACAGGATGGTCAAAAAGGACAGGCTCCTCAGGCAGGATTTTCAGCAGAACGATAACTGGCCTCTTAAGGGCCTCTTCTGGCTTTCCAAGGACCTGTATGATGAACGCCAGGTCTTCAAGGAATTTATGGAACCTGATGCCAGGAGGATCTATGATATCTGGGACCACCTGGAACACAGGTATCTCAATGTCAGCAACCAGTCGACGCGTAAAGCGGCAAGCTCCGCGCTTAATGCATCTCCAAACAGCCTGTCCTATACCATTCAGCGCTGCGATTTCGAAGATATGACCTTAGGTCTCATAAAGACGGTAAGGGCTGCATTAATTTATCTCCTGACTGCCATAAATCATCAGGAGCAGCATTGCATGGAGATCAGAGCGGAAAATATAACCATCATGGGGTCTGGACTGGATATCATTGAAGACGACTGGAAAATTTGATGGCATGACAGGCATCCATGGCTATCTTAATCTTATTTTAGCTATGTCAACTTAGGTTGGATTAAACTTATATTCCCGCCGTGGCGTCCTCATGCCCATGAAGCTCCCAGGCACGGCGACCCAAATAGAGAACATATACATAGCCATGGGCAAGCTGGCCATCGAGCCGGGCATGAAATTCCTCGACATTGGCTGCGGCTCAGGCGCAGTCTCCCTGGCAGCCTCCAGATTCACAGATCAGATCTACGGCATAGATGTCAGGCCTGAGGCAGTCCAGGCCTCCAGGGCACTTGTGCCCTTGGGAAAATTTTCCCTGGGCGAGGCCTCAGAGGTCCTGTCCGGCCTGCCTCAGGTGGACAGGTGCTTCATAGGAGGGACCAGGAAGATAGAGTCCTTCCTTCCGGCTCTTCTGGATAAGGCCTCTCCAGGCTGTATAATAGTGGTCGACCTGGCTCGCATAGGTGCAGCCTCACTCGTGTCAGAGCTCATGAAGAGCCAGGGCATATTCCAGGAGCTTTTGCAGATCCATATATCCAGGGGGTACGACCTGGCAGGCGATGTGGCCTTGAGGCCGGTGAACCCCATATTCATGGTGGTGGGAAAATCCAGGTGATCTTCTACTGCAACACTGTTGCTCGCGATATTCTGACTTGGGGCGACTCGGAGATGGGACAATGCTGATGGGAATCAGCCTTGGGCCTGGAGATCCAGATCTCATAACCTTCAAGGCAGCCGAAGCCCTGCACAAAAGCGAGAAGATCTTCGTTCCAGGAGAGATGGCAGCAAAGCTGGCGCTGCCCTACTGCCGGTCCAAGCCTGAGCTGCTCGACTTTCCAATGATAGGCGACAGGGATAAGCTTGAGGAGATCTGGTCGCATAATGCAGATCTGGTGGCAGAGAGCGCCTCAAAAGCCAGTACCAGCTTTGCCTGCATTGGTGATGTAAATACATTCTCCACATTCACCCACCTAAAGAGGACCATCATGCTGCGCCACCCTGGTCTGGAGATAGACAGCATTCCTGGAGTGGGCGTGGTCCCGGCACTGGCCTCAAGGTTTGGCATAGGCCTGGAGAGGTCATTCCTGGTATCAGACGGCTCAGAGGTTGACTCGGTCATAAGGATGAAGGCTACAAGGCCAAGGAAGATAGCCGCGGAGCTGGCAGATCAGGGGTTCAACGATTTCACCCTGGGAATAAAACTCTGCACACCTGAGGAGAAGATCATCCGGGGAGAGATGCCCGAGAAGAGCGACTACTTCAGCGTCCTCCTGGCCAGGAGAATTTTATGAGCAAGATATACTTCGTTGGGGCAGGCCCTGGAGACCCGGACCTGATAACTGTCAAGGGGAAGAGGCTGCTTGATGAGGCCGACTTGGTGGTATATGCCGGATCGCTGGTGAACCCCCAGCTCCTGGCGGGACTGAAGGCTGACCTGCTGGACAGCAACAATCTCTCTTTAGAGAAGACCACTCAAGCCATGCTCAATGCACTGAAGACAGGAAAGAGAGTGGTCAGGCTTCACAGTGGAGACCCATCTCTATACGGGGCCATACTTGAGCAGATGAAGCCCCTTGAGGAGGCCGGGGTTGAATTAGAAGTGATACCTGGAGTTTCATCCCTCTTTGCAGCATCTGCTGCCCTCAAGACTCAGCTCACACTCAAGGGCGTATCAGAATCGCTGATAGTCACAAGGCCTGCAGGCACGACCCTTGAGAGGGACGAGATCGCCTCCATGTCGAAACACGGTTCTACCATGGCCATATTCCTGGGCGTTGACAAGATCAGAGATGTGGTAAAATCGCTCTGCCTGCCCGGAGACACACCAGTAGCCGTGGTCTATCACGCCTCCTGGCCTGACCAGAAGGTCCTGGTGGGATGCGTGGACGACATAGCCGATAAGGTTGAAGGAGCAGGGATAAACAGAAGCGCCATGATACTTGTAGGAGGCGTTGTCACCAGGACTGGATTTAGGAGGTCCCACCTATACAGAGATCGGTAGCCGTGCTGGTCTTTGAGAGAGACCTGGACCAGGGCCATAAGATCTGCGCAGCCCTGGAGAGGGATTTTCGTGCATCTCTCATAGTGTGCCAGAAGGGCTGGCCTGAAGATGTGCCTGAGAAATTTGACCTGATAATAGCAGTCATGGCCACAGGGATAGTGGTGCGTCATCTGTGCGGCAGGATCAGGGACAAGTGGACTGATAAGCCTGTGGTGGCAGTGGACTCAAGCCTCAGATGCGCAGTTCCTGTAATTGGCGGCCACCACGGTGCAAACGAGCTGGCAATAAAGCTGGCAGGCAGGCTGAAGCTCTATCCAGCCATCACCACAGCCACAGACTCCGCAGGCAGGCCCAACCTTGAGGCCCTGGCAGAAGATCTCGGGACCGAGATCGTCAATAAAAACTCATCTAAGGATGTAAACCTGGCCTTTTTGAGATGCGATGTTCCAGTGGTCAGGGTGAAAGGTCCAAAGGTAGTCCTGGTGGATGATGACGTGGCAGTCCTCAAATCGAAAGGCGGGATTGTGGTCGGCCTGGGAACGAGGAGAGGAGTCTTGGCCCAGGAAGTTCTGGAGGCGATAAGCGCCGCTATGAAGGAAGCCGGCAGGGCGGGGGATGAGATCAGGGTGATGGCCACAGCCTGGCTCAAGAGAGACGAGCAGGGCATCTCAGAGGCGGCCCAAGCTCTTGGCAAGGAAGTGATCTATCTCTCAGAGGAGGTCTTAAACGCCCAGTCGCCCGTGACTCCATCCAGGGCATCGGACCTGGGACTTCTGGGGGTGGCAGAGCCTGCAGTCCTTGCTCTGTCAGAGAGGTTGATAATGCCAAAGAAGGTCTACGGGAGGGTGACTATTGCCCTCGGAGAATAAGCTTTACATCGTCGGCCTTGGACCCGGCAGCCGGGACCAGATGAGCCTCAAGGCCCTAAAATCTCTCAAAGAGGCAGACTTCGTGGTCGGCCACCGTCCCTACCTGGAGATGATATCCGACCTGCTGGATGGAAAGCAGGTCGTGTCCAGCAGCATGGGCAAGGAGGTGGACAGGGCCAGGAAGGCTGCAGAGCTTATGAGCGAAGGCACAGTGGCACTTGTGAGCAGCGGAGACCCAAACATCTACGGCATGGCAGGCCTTGGCCTGGAGCTATCCGAGGACCTGTCCAGGGTAGAAGTAGTTCCCGGTGTCACCTCTTTTGCTGCTGCAGCCTGCAGGTCGGGCCTGACATTCAAAGAGGCAGTGGCAGTGGTGAGCTTAAGCGACCTCCTGACTCCATGGCAGGATATTGAGTCCAGGCTGAAACTGGCCGCAGAGATGGACCTGCCAACAGCCCTGTACAACCCAAGGTCTCGGAGGCGGAACTGGCAGCTGGACAGGGCGCTGGAGATGAGGCCGGCAGAGACTCCGGTCCTGGTGGCCAGGAGCGTTTACAGGCCTGGAGAGAAGCTCTTCTGGAGTACGGCTAAAGAACTCCTGGATAATGAGCCCCTCAGGGATGAGATAGACATGTTCACCCTGGTGGTCATAGGCGGACGGGGGGCACGCATTGGCCGGGCATCGAAAGAGTCTTTGATCAATATAGTGGGCATAGGTCCTGGAAGCACAGACCAGCTCACTCTTGAAGGGCAGAGATTACTGAAAAATTCTGCCAGGATATTTGGGGCCGAGAGGTACCTGCAAGAGATCGAGCCAATCGCAGGAGGGGAGCTGATAGCCCACCAGGGAGACTGCAAGGAGAGAATAGTCAAGAGGGTACAGGGAGCCAGAGATGCCCTGGCCAGAGGAGAACAGTCATCCATACTCACAGGAGGCGACCCCAGCATCTTCAGCGCAGCCTGGAGGATCATGAAGGAGGTCACAGACCTCAGCCTGAATATCTGCCCTGGAATAAGCGCCTTCTCTGCAGTTGCAGCCAGGGCCGGAGCCCCGCTTATCAACGACTTCGTCCTGCTCTCAGGGGCCAAAGAGCCAGAGAAGCTGGCAAAGCTTGCAGAAGCCGGCTTTGGAGCAGTGGTCTACAATGCGGGAGGGCAGGACCTGGTTCCCCTACTGGAGAATGTCGCCAATGAAAAACCGTGTGTTCTGGCGCAGGACGTCTCCAGGGGTGGAGAGGCGTTTTTGACGGCCACTGCAAGAGACCTTCTGGAGGCTAGGCCAAGTGGCAATAGGTTCACTCTCATCGCCGCCTGTGCCGGCTCATACCTGAAAGAGGGAAGGATAATCACCAAGAGGGGGTACCAGACCAAGTACAGCTACTGACCCGGGGATAAAATATGGACGAAAATTACACCGATATCGGCGCCACTACTAAAGAGGCCATGGAGATAAGCAGGCGGAGCCGTAGTATGATCTCAGAGCTGATAGGCGACTCTGGACCCGAGGATAGGATAAGGCAGAGATGCGTCATAGCCACCGGAGACCCAAGCATAGCCGAGATACTGAGGTTTGTCTTGGATCCCATCAGCGCAGGCCTGAAGGCTCTAGAGGCCGGAGCCAGGATATTCGTGGATATAAAGATGGTCGAGGCAGGAGTGATCAAGAAAGGGCACAGGAGCTCTTTGACTGCATTCATCGGCCAGGGCGATGAAATAGCCAGAGACAAGGGAATCACCAGGACATCGGCGGGAGTGCTGGCCCTGAAGGACCAGCTAGATGGATCCATAATGCTGATAGGAAATGCGCCCTCTGCACTGCTGACCCTCTGCGACCTGATAGAATCTGGCAAGGCCAGGCCTGCCCTGGTGATAGGCACCCCAGTAGGCTTCGTCAATGCCGCAGAGAGCAAGGAGAGGCTGAGGGGCATAGATGTGCCCTCAATCTCGACTGTGGGCACCCGCGGGGGAACACCCATAGCAGTGGCATCAGTAAACGAGATCATCAACATCTATGAGAGATCCAGTCATTGATCCAGTAACAGACTTTGAGGTGCCCGAGACCTGGCTTAAGCTGACCACGGACCCCGAGGCCAGGTCCAAGGTCAAGAGCGGCAGGTGGGTCCTTCTCTCAGACGGCCAGCTCCTTCGCCGCGGCCTGACCACAGGCAGCACAGCTGCAGCAGTATGCAAAGGGGCTGTGGTATCCCTTCTTCATCCCATAGATAAAATTGAGGTTGGGACCCCTGCAGGCATCAGAGTCTTCCTGGATGTAGAGGCCAGGGACGGATTTTGCGCTGCCAGAAAAGATGGCGGAGATCACCAGTTCGACATAACCAGCGGCATAGAGATCTGCGCCAGGGCTGAGATTGCAGACAGGACAGAACTCCTGTCGGGCAGAGGCATAGGCAGGATCAGCAGATCTGGCCTGTGCGCTTCCATAGGTAAGGCAGCCATTAGCCAGTCTGCCCATGACCAGATCATGGCAGCCATAGACGAGGGCTTGAAGGAAGCCGGCCTAAATGAGGCCAGGGTAGAGCTCTCAGTGCCGGAGGGCGAGAGCATAGCTCAAAAGACCTTGAACCCCGATCTCGGGATAAATGGAGGGATATCGATACTGGGATCCACCGGATTTGTGGAGCCCTGGAATGATCATCTGGGCGAGAGCAGAGCTCTGGAGATCAGGAGCCTGGATAGGGTAGTGGTGACTACCGGAAGGTCCGGATTGAAGTACAGCAGGATGCTCTTCCCTGACCACCAGGCGGTGCTTGTGGGAAGCCAGCTGGACCGCCTTGAGTTCAGAGCCGACCAGGAGAGCGTGCTCTGCGGCCTGCCTGCACTGATACTCCGGTGGGGGTGGCCACAGCTGCTGGAGGGCTCGGGCTACAACACCGTGGCTGAGATGGTGGAGAGAGATCCGGATCATCCCAGAATAGATGAAGCGCTTAGAAGGGTCAGGGAGAAGCTGCCCAGGACAAGAATAGTCTTGCTCTTGAAGAACGGGAAAATTTTCAGGGATCTGCCATGAAGATAGTAGGAGTGGGAGCTGGGCCTGGCATGCTGACCTTTGAGGCTGCCAAGGCCATTAGTGATGCCAAGCTTATATATGGATCAGAGCGGGCCATTGAGCTTGCCCGCGACCATTTCAGCCCTGGATGCCAGGTGAGGGTCATAGAGGATTACAAGGCTCTTCGCGGCCTCCCTGAGAAGGCAGTGGTGCTCTCCACAGGCGACCCAATGCTCGGCGGCCTTGGATACCTGGACGGCCAGGTCATCCCCGGAATATCCAGCATGCAGGTAGCCTGTGCCAGATTGAAGATAAGCCAGCTCAAGATGGTGGCCATAACCGTACACGGCAGGAGGATGGATACCCAGGCCATAGCCTCTGAGATAGAGCGGGGAAGATCGGTCTTTCTCTTGATAGACGAGTCCACTGATCTGGAGGGGCTGTGCCGCGACCTGGAGGAGAAGGGCCTCTCCAGGGACGTGGCAGTTCTGACCGACCTGGGATATCCCCAGGAGAGGATAATTAAAGGGAAGACTTCTTCTCCTCCCCATGCTCCTGGCCTCTCCTGCCTGGTTATAGGCGAGCTATTCTAGCCTGCAGGGCTCTAGCCTGCAGGGCCGCAGACCTTGCAAGGCTCATAGCCCTGACTCTCGGCATCATCTATGCTCTCGAAAGTGATCCTGTTCTTTGCGCTGAGCTTCAAAGCATAGCGGCAATCCATTTTGTGATACTTCTTGCTGCTCTTGCTGCCTACATAGCCTTCGCCGCCTTCATCACTCTGATCAGGCTTTGGGCTCACCGGAACCTGGGCAGGATCCACAGATACGGATCCATCAGTGCTCTCCATAGTCGAAACGGAGTCCTGCTCATCCTGCAATTGACTGATGTTATCATCACTGATCTCTTCTGACACGGCTGGTGCTGTACCGTCTGACTCCGCCTCATCGTCCCCAGAGCTGTCAGACTGAACCTGTTCTGATTCTGCAGCCTCAGCTGACAGCTCGTAATCCGGCCACTCTTCTTCAGGGGTCCTGACTACTGCAGAGGCTTGCCCTGAGGCAGAGCTCGAAGGCTCAGGTGGATAATACTTAACCCGGCACTGCCTGGTCTCAGATGCTATAGTGCCATCTGGGCCCGTGGCCTCCAGAAGGCAGCTGTAGTCATAAGCTCCATTGAAACCGGCCTTATCTATCCTGGAGATCTCAAAGCTGTAATCCTTTAGAGGCTCCACATCTATCAGAAGGTACCTGGCCTGGCTTATGGCTAAGCCATCATGCATCAGTGTGGCGTTCAAGAGCAGATAGGGCAAAGGCCTCTTTGACCAGAGGATAGCTTTGCCCCAGGTCCTAAAGAGGGCCTTATCTATCTCAGACTCGAAGCTCAGATCGAGGCGGATGCTGGAGTTATCCTCGACACCTGCATCCTCGACCTGAGGAGCTCCCAGGGACCTAAATCCCATCTCTATGCACCCTGAGAGAGATGTGAGAGCCAAAGCTAGGGCAAGTATTAAGATCGATATTCCACACTTTCTAAAAAACTTTACGACCAATTGGTCAACCCCTTTATTTCCAGTGGAACTGGCTCCCTTCAAAGGCAGGATCCAGCCGCATCAGAGATAGAAAGGCTATCAGCAGGGATTAGCGTTTACCTCTCAAGCGATCTCAGCACTTTCAGGGCTGCCTCCAGACAGTCAAGCTGGCTCCCCAGCTTTGCCAGGTCCTGCTCGGACCTGAGGCCTGAAGTCAGGTCTCTGATCTTCACCAGTATTGCCTCTTTTAGCTCCTTCTCCACCAGGTCCTGCTCTGCAGGCTCTGCCCTGGACTGGGACCGGGCTTCAGCCATTACTTCCTCGCGCGGTTTCTCTGCAGCAGGCCTTGTCTCCGGAGCCTTCGCTACACTTTCAGCCACGGCTCCGCCCTCAAAAGAGCATACCGGACAGACGATCTCTCCCTTGCACCTGAAGAGAGGAGCCCCACAGCTATGATGAGTGGCCAGCATCGTACATCCCTGCTCAAGGAGCTTGGTTATTCTGCCTATCGTTTCTTCTTCATCCATCATTTGTACCTCAATCAACAGCGCATATCACATATGTTTAAATAGAACGACTATAACATCACTCTTCAGATAACTAGGACGGTTAACTGCTTAACCTTTTTGCCGCCCTGGGGTGTAGGTGGTGATTCTACGACAGCTGATAAGGTCCTTAAGCAATGTGTCGAAGTCTTAGAGCGCATTATGAGCGACGACGCTGTCCCGAGGAACATCAGACGCTCTGCTGAGAATGTCAAAGGTATCCTCTTGGACGAAAAAGTAAAAGATTCAATAAAAGCAGCCTCTGCTATATCGATATTGGATGAGATAAGCAACGATCCGAACATACCTCTCCATACAAGAACCCTGATCTGGAACGTCGCCAGCCAGCTCGAGACTATACCAGTGGATTGAAGGCCGCTGGAAGTCAACTGCTGAATAGCAGACTATAAAGCCGAGATAAATATAAAAAGATGAAATTCGTAATTAACTACTATTCTAAATGCATAGAAGCGCATTTTCTGAGAAGAGACTGAAAGCTTGAGCCAGGAAGTATGCGGATCCCAAGAGAGGGACCGTATGATTTCCACTGGAACTGAGCTAAGCCGGTTCAGGCAGCGCTTAAAAGATAGAGACCAGATGAAAAAGCTGAGCTGGCCGGCTGGGTCACCAGTAATATTCTGAGAGAGAAATATGCCTCTGCCTAGTGATCTTACCTGAAGCAAGGGCTGTGCCGACAATGCCATCAAGATGCTTTTTTGTATAAATGTAAAATCATAAACTCAATTCTTTACAGTATAATAAAATCATATCTCGACTAATGTTTTTCGCATTATTTAAATCTCAGCGCTTAGATCGCGAGGCTCCTACGCAGAGCGTAAAAATTTTTTCCCTTAAAGCTTACATAAAATATAAGGTTTATGTCTTTTTCTCACCACTCGATGATAAATAAAAACATAAATCTAGCTAGAATCGCTAAAGAACAAAGACTTATATACAAAGAAAATGTTAGTTACACATAGGACGATTTATCTTAATCATCAATCATCATAGAAGTCCCATTTATCTCATCTCCACTGGAAATCAGGGGGTAGGAGGGTCAAGGTTCCATTGGAAGTCAAGGGGTGTTCACCATAACTCTTAATACCATACTGGTCTATGGTTCGTTGTTCGAGGGGAATATTTGTGTCTATGCCGAGTGGGTTATTTGCTGATTTATTATCACAGGGAGGCATATTTCAATCCCGGGATGTCCTGCGTCCGACTTATACTCCCAGGGAATTGCCGCACAGGGAGGAACAGATCAATGGTCTGGCATCTGTTCTAGTCCCGGCTTTAAGAGGAGAAACTCCATCTAACGTCCTCATATACGGCAAGACAGGAACGGGGAAGACTGCAGTTGCCAGGTACGTTGGAAAGGAGCTAGAAGAGGCAGGTCTGGACAGCAAGTGTACTGTCATCTACATCAACTGTGAGGTGGTGGACACCCAGTACAGGATCCTGGCTCATCTGGCAAGGCATTTCGATAAGGAGATTCCAATGACTGGCTGGCCTACAGATCAGGTCTATGCCGAGTTTCGGAATGCTCTGGATGAGAAGAAGCGTGTGGTGGTGATTATGCTTGATGAGGTTGACAAGCTAGTCAAGAAGGGGGACGATGTGCTTTACAACCTGTCAAGAGTCAACTCTGATCTTCTGCAGTCCAGGGTAAGCCTGATAGGAATTTCTAATGATTTAAAGTTCACAGAGTTTTTAGATCCAAGGGTGAGGTCCTCTCTTGGAGAAGACGAGATAATTTTTCCGCCTTATAATGCTGATCAGATCAGGGAGATCCTTGAGCAGAGGGCATCTATGGCCTTCAAGCCTGGCGTCCTTGGTGAAGATGTCATCCCTCTCTGTGCGGCTTTTGCAGCCCAAGAGCATGGAGATGCCAGGCGCGCTTTAGACCTTCTCAGGATCTCTGGAGAGCTGGCTGAGAGGTCAAGGGTCTCCATGGTGACTGAGGTGCAGGTCAGAGCTGCCAGGGATAAGATTGAGCAGGACAGGGTGGAGGAGGTCATCAAGACTCTGCCTACTCAGTCAAAGCTGGTCCTCTATAGCGTCATGCTCCTGGAGGAGCAGGGCACGAGGAACATCACCACCAGTGCGGTCTACAATATGTACAAGCAGCTCTGTCCAATGGTTGAGACCGATTATCTTACTCATAGAAGGATCACGGATCTCATAGCCGAGCTTGATATGCTGGGGATACTTCACACAATTGTGGTGAGCAAAGGCAGGTATGGCAGGACCAAAGAGATCACTCTCTCGGTTCATACTGCAAAGCTCAAGGATATCTTGCTTCAGGATTACAGGCTCAAGGTTTTAAGCAGCGTGAATGTGCCTACTCAGGCAAGGCTGAGCCTTTGACCTTTTTTTTGTCTTTTGTTTTTATGTGGGGAATGGCCTAAGCTCGAAGATCACACTTCGAGCATCGGGCAACAGTTTCTAGAGATATTGCTTAAACCAGTTGATCGATTCCTGTGCAGCCTCTTCCAGGTGCTTTCCGCCGACATAGGTGGTGGTGTGCAGGCCCGAGAGCACTACCAGTCTCTTGGGTTCAGGAGCCCTCTTGTAGTAGAAGAGGACGTCTTCTATCGGTACCACATCCTTCTCAGAAGTCATAGGCTTCCTTTACTGGAAGGGCACATCCCTCAGTCGGCTCAGGGCACCAGGCCTGCATTGTCGTGATCTTTGCACTTGGCCTGCCTGCTCTCTCAGCCTCAGAGGCAGACAAAAGTTTTCGGTATCTATCCTTGGCCTCTTCCTCGGTCAGAAGCTCGCTTTCTCATTGAGGGCTGATGCCTGTGGAGACCGCAACCACAGCTTTGAGACGGGGCTCCCAGGTGGCCAGAAATAGCATGTGTTCCCCGCCCAGGGAGATTCCAAAGCCTCCTATTATGATCGTGGCAAAGCCGGCTTTGGCAAAACGCTCTGCATATTCTGGTAGATTTATCTCCTTTACTGCAGTCATAGCATTTGCAGCCGCTATTGCAGGCAGTCTCTTTCCTGGCAGGATCTTGCTTGGAAGATACAGCCAGCCATGCAGGATCTCTCCACCGCTCTTGAAGGAAACAGCATTGCGTACAATGTTTGTAGATGATGCTTCTGATTTCTCTCTGGCATTCAGGTCTATATGGGATTTAGCATTCATGATGGCAACCTCAGAGATTGGAAAAGCTGCAAGTATATTTAATATGTTCTTCATAATTATAAATATGACTCCGGGTCGGCTTGCCCTTGTCACTTATAGCATCTATAGGGGTGGGGTTAGGAAGGGCTACAAAATCTGATAAAACTTGATAAAAACATGGATAAATGCTTAAAGATTAAACATTATTCAAGTCAGTACAGCAGGTGGATATGGGTCAGAAGATATTAGTTAACAAAAACATATTAAATAAAATTCATTTAATTACCAGAAGTTTATGCGTCGATCGGGATTCGAACCCGAGTTTAGGCGTTGGCAACGCCTAGTGATAACCGCTACACTATCGACGCTTTCTCTTATCTCCCCACATGGGAGCAGCACATGCATTTACCTTCTAGTCTAAAAACATTGCGCTAGGACTGGGGCTGAGGATGGCCGTCTTCTCTCTCCTGCCCCGTGTCTTGCCCCAATTACACACCTTTTATCTACCATGAGCCGGGCATAAAACTATGGTGAATTCGATTGCATGACGTCATCATTGTGGGAGCAGGTCCTGCTGGGCTTACTGCGGGCATGTACTGCGCCAGGGGCGGCAGGAAGACTCTGATCCTGGGAAATATCTATGGATCGCAGATGGCCATGGGTGGCTTTTATGAGAACTATCCCGGCTTTCCAGATGGCATCCAGGGATTGGAGCTTGCAGAGAAGATGCTATCCCAGGCTCAGAAGTACGGCGCCGAGTACCAGCCAGAGGAGGTCCAGAAGATCGTGCACCTGGGAGATGCCTTCAAGGTCAAGACCGAGAGCTGGCAGTACGAGGGCAAGGCTTTGGTTCTGACCGTTGGCTCAGGCCACCGCAAGCTCGGCGTCCCGGGAGAGAAGGAGTATGTCGGCAAGGGCATCTCCTACTGCGTCCATTGCGATGGGGCTCTCTTCAAGAACAAGGCCGTGGCAGTGGTGGGTTACGGCAATGGCGCAGCCAGGGCGGTCCTGTACCTGGCCAATATATGCGATAAGGTTCACCTGATCTGCCCTCGCGATAAATTGGTGGCAGAGTCGGTTTACCTGGAGAGGTTAAAGGCGCTCAAGAATTACAGTCCTGTATTTGGAGCGGAGATAACGTGCATACTGGGCAACGACTTCGTGTCTGGAGTAGAGTTCAATGTCGGCGGCACTCCCAGGTCCCTGAAGATAGATGGGGTCTTTGTGGAGATGGGCATGAAGCCCAATATTGAGCTGGCCGAAGGGTTAGGTCTTGAGCTCACCCAGGGCGGGTTCATAAAGGTCAACAGGCTCAACCAGGAGACGAGCATGGCCGGGGTCTTTGCTGCTGGCGACATCACCGGCGGAAGGATGCAGGTCACGACAGCTGTGGGCTCGGGTGCCTCTGCGGGCATAAGTGCACTGCAGTACCTGGACAAGCTATGAGCTTCACTGAGAGGCGCCTGGACAGGCCTGTGGCGGTCTGGAAATCTCAGGACCTCCTGGGAGGAAAGGCTGTCAGCTCTCTCACGGTCATTCTGAGGACCGTGGGATGCTCCTGGAAGAGGTGCACCATGTGCGGCTATGCCTCCGAAGGCGCGCCGGCTACGGCACAGGACCTGCTGGTACAGTTCGATGATGCCCTGGGCAGGCTCTCTTTAGAGGACGAGGTGGTCAAGATCTACACCAGCGGGAGCTTTTTGGACCCTGAAGAGGTGCCCCTGGAGGCAAGGGACGGCATTCTTGGCATCCTCCAGGAGAGGGGAATAAAAAAGCTGGTGATAGAGTCCCGCCCTGAGTACATCACCCCTGAGAGGGTCAGCGACTGCCTATCCAGGATCAGCACTGAGTTCGCCATAGGTCTTGAGACGGCCAGCGATTTAATCAGGCAGTATACAATTCGCAAGGGCTTCTCTTTCCAGGACTTTGCAGCGGCGTCTGAGACAGTTCACCAGGAGGGCGGCCTGGTCAAGGCCTACCTGCTCTTAAAGCCTCCTTTCCTCTCAGAGGGAGCGGCCATCAGGGATGCCCTCTCCTCGGCCAGGGAGGCTGCCAGGCACTCTGACATGCTCTCTTTGAACCTGTGCAACATACAGCGAGGGACCCCTCTTGAGAGGATGTGGGAGCGTGGAGAGTACCGGCCTCCATGGCTCTGGTCCGCAGTCGAGGTGCTAAAGGGGGTTTGTGCCCCAATCATATGTGATCCAGTGGGAGCAGGCACGAGGCGCGGGCCGCACAACTGCGGCGGAGAGTGTGATGCAGCTATAGCCGAGGCCATAAGAAAGCATTCTCTGACCCAGGACATTGGTGTTTTCCAGGGCCTGGACTGCGACTGCAAGCTGATCTGGCAAAAGGTGGTTGAGCTGGAGGAGAAGGCCTTTGGGGCGCCTCTCCTCTAATCTGTTTTGACTTGCTCTTCCAGGATTGACAGTTCTTCAGCAGGTCTTCTGGCGGTATGGGGCAGATAGGTTCTGGCGACTGTTCTACTTTGGCTTATGCCTGTATCGAGATACAATTTCAATCTCTTCTATATGTCTTTATGCCTAAACAGAGCCTTGGATCGACGAAATAGGGCAGAGGATACATTTATAAAATCATCGCCCGCAGCAGAACTCTTTGAAATTTAAACGGTAGCTTGAAATATTAAGAACAGCAGATTATAAGTGTTGGTGGGCAAGATGTTTGATAAAGTTTTAGTTCCAACTGACTTCTCAATACATGCGCAGAAGGTCGTCGAGTGCCTGGGCCAGATTCCTGGAATCAAGGAGGCTGTGCTCCTGAATGTCCTGGCAAGGGACCCTCTGGCTAGGACCTGGGACCCTGTGGCTGAGGCTAGGGATTCCCAGGCCCGTCTGGAAGACCAGGCCAGAAGGATGAATATTCCGGGAATCACCATCAGGACCCGGACGATTCTTGATCTGGAAGGGAGCATTCCTGGGGATATACAGAGGGCGGCTGAGGAAGAGGGCGTCTCATTGATTGCAATGGGGGCAAGAGGTAAGGGCATCATAGAGAACCTACTCCTGGGAAGCGTGACCAGGGGAGTGCTCAAGCGCAGCCGGGAGAACCTCCTGATAATGCGCTATAAGATGCTGGACGAGCGCTCTGGTCCGGCTATAGAGGCCTATTGCTCTCACCTCTTTGAGAAAGTGCTCTTCCCAACCGACTTCTCAGAGCCGGCCAGGGCTGCGGTCTCTTTCCTTACCAGGATGCCCATGGTCAGGGATATAGTGCTTCTGCATGTGATCACCAAGGGCGAGTCCAGGGAGGAGATAGATGCCAGGGGCCAGGAGGCGGTCAATATGATCCGGGCCATGATCACAGATCCCAGCATGAAAGGGCTGAATATCACGCCCATGACGGTCGTTGGCAACGCTGCCAGGGAGATCAATGCAGTTGCTGAAAGGGAGAACGTCTCTCTGATAGCTATGAGCTCTATTGGAAGGGATACCCGCAGCGGAGCCATGATAGGCAGCACGGCCTACGATGTCGCGAATACCGCTATCAGGCCGGTGCTTATAATCAGGGCGAACAGGCCTCCCAATGCCTGAGCCCTAAAAACATTTTTTGTCCTTTTTAACAGGTTTTTTTCCAAATATCTATTTAGGTTTTTCCTCAAAGGGATCTGAACTCGTCGGAGATCGTCGTTTAACGATTGAATATGATGTTGTTTTTCCTTAGCGCGTTGATTTTGGTTGTGGTAGTCTGTTTTGGAACTCTTATATTCTTTTTACCTATTTAGATCTTGATAATCCGGTAGTTATTCAAATTATGCCTCCTTTTTGCCCTGAAACAAAAACCAAAAGCATTTAATATGGGAAGAACATCCGGATACCAGATCCCCGTCAAGGGGTAAGGAGAAAAGAGGTGGTCGTATGGTGTCACCAACTATGGTTGACATTGGATTATTTATTGTAGTTCTAGCTGTGCTTGTTGGACCTTTCATGGTCAAGAAGATAGAGCACAACCTGGAAGCATTTCTATTTGTGATGGGCGTAATTGCTGTTACTTTGGCAGGATTTGAGAACAAGGCAGTTCTTGCCAGCATGTATACTCCCGAGCAGATGGCAGAGGTTGGCTGGCACATGAAGCTCGTGATGGATGCCATCATGGAGCCAATCGTTAAAGGAATAGTGCCTGCTGTGCTGGTTGCTGGCTTGATATTCTTCTACGGCAAGAATTATGCCCAGAGTGCTATGGCCTCTATCTTGAAGGTTGTTCCGCTCAAGGTAATTGTGCTCTTGATTGTGGTAGTCCTTGGATTGGCATCAAGCCTTATAACAGCTATAATTGCTTCTCTATTGCTGGTAGAGCTGCTAAACTGCATGCCTATGGACCGCAGCACCAAGATTAACGTGGTAATAATCGCTTGTTTCTCTATTGGTCTTGGCGCAGTTCTGACTCCAGTGGGCGAGCCGTTATCTACAATTGCCATATCTAAGCTCAAGGAAGAGCCTTACCATGCTGGATTCTTCTTCTTGTTCAACCAGCTTGCTGTGTACATAATACCCGGCATATTGGCCATGGGCCTGCTGAGCATGTTCTTTGTGGGCAAGAAGAGCAAAGAAGCGTGCATGACTGCTGCTGATGATGAGGGAAGCCTGAGGGATGTAGTGATAAGGGCAGTTAAGGTGTACATCTTCGTCATGGCTCTCCTGCTCCTCGGCGGTGGCATGAAGATAATCATAGACAAGTATCTGCTGGGAGTGCCATCAGAGATCCTTTATTGGATCAACATGGTTTCAGCTATACTGGACAATGCCACATTGACCGCGGCAGAGCTGAGCCCGGCCATGGAGATAACCCAGATCAAGGCAGTTCTCATGGGTCTGCTCATCTCTGGAGGCATGCTCATCCCTGGCAACATCCCCAACATCATCTCAGCCGGGAAGCTGGGCATAACCTCAAAAGAGTGGGCAAAGCTTGGAGTGCCTCTCGGTCTCGTACTGATGGGATTGTATTTCGTGTGGATCTTCTATATACCCTTCCACATTGAGTTCCATTTATAGAAGCGATAACATTGTCGCTTCTATAAACTATTTTTTATCTCAGGCATACATTAAGCACGCATCATCGAAGAGATGCAAAAATAATTGAATAGTAATACTTAATTAAATAAGAATAGGGTTTCAACTCTTAAGGCTTTGGCTTCTCGACCTTCTCTCTGTCGTATCTGATTCCAGGAGTGGTCATGTACCATCTGCCCTTCTTCCCTTTCATGAAATCCAATGCCTCCTGGTAGCTATCGAAGTAATGCTGCTCACTAGTGTCCAGGTTGAGGATTGAGATCCTCCTCTCTATGGAGATTCCCTGTCTCTTCAGGGCCTCCTCTATCTCCTGCCTGACCTTGCTCTTCCTGTAGGGAAGCTCAAAGGTGTCATCCTCGGTCATTTTTCATCACTGCATCAAAGCTTGGCTTTCCTGGCTCTGTCCAGTGCCCAGCGCAGGTATTCGATGGTCGGGAACTCGTGTATCGACGTGGCGATGATAAGCCCTTTGCCATATTTGGCCACGGCCAGGACGGACCTGTTCTTCGAATCTCTGAGAACTGTCTCGAAGTCGTCTCCTGGAATCAGGTATCCGTCGCATTCAGGAGTGGTGGTGCAGCTCATGCAGGCGCAGCCGCTGTACTGGCATGTGCAGCTGCTCTCGCTGGTCTCCTGGGGTCCATATTCGCACACGTACTTCAGGGGCAGGGGGAGCCAGTCGAAGTCGTACTCAGGCACGAGGGGCCCGAAGACCGTGAGCACTCCTCCCTCTTTTACAAAGCTGGCTATGTTGGATTTGGCGCTTTTCAGGGCTGAGAGCGATTTTGAGTATTGGGGATTGGCAAACCCTGTGGGCACCATGACCATTTTATACCTGGGCAAAAACGGGCTTCCAAGGGCGCTTGGCTGGAGGAACTGAAAGGAAGCCCCCAGCTCCTTGAAGAGCTTTTCAAATAGGAATGACTGATCTCCTATGAGGGCTATATCTGGCATACTCTATTGAATTGGGATACGAGCTAAAAGCCTTTTTGGATGAATGTGAGAAATTCACATTTTTCCACAATAACTTTAATACTTAGTAAGATTTAGTCTAGGCTGTTATGGAACAGGAACTGATGAGAATTGGCGTCTCACTGCCTGAGAAGCTCCTGAGCAGATTTGATGAGATAATACTCCAGCGCGGGTACTCATCCAGGTCCGAGGGCATAAGGGATGCCATCAGGAACTACATAGTTCATTATGAATGGATGAGCGACGTCCAGGGCGAGCGCGTGGGAGTCATAACTCTGGTATATTCACATGCCCAGCGCGGCTTGGCCGAGAGCCTGACTGAGATCCAGCATGATTTTGGGACGATCATCCAGTCCAGCTTGCACGTACATCTGGATCACGACAACTGCCTTGAGGTAGTGGTGCTGCGCGGAGAGGGCCAGGATGTGAGAAAGGCAGCCGAGAGGATGATGTCCCTCAAGGGAGTCAAGCACGTCAAGCTGACCACTACATCCATGGGAAAAGAGCTGTAGACATGGAATCATCCGAGCTTGTCCCCGGGGCCTACCTTCTGGAGATCGACGGCCGCACAAGGATTGCCACCAGGCCCTGTGCTCCAGGGTCGGTCTACGGGGAGAGGTTTGTTGAGGGCTTCAGGCTATGGGACCCAACCAGGTCAAAGCTTGCAGCGCTCCTATTGAAGCACCGTGCATTGTCAGGAGGCAAGGGCCTGGATCTCGGCCTAACTCCCGGGTCAAAGGTGCTCTACCTGGGCGCTGCCACAGGCACGACGGTCAGCCACGTCAGCGATATGGTACCTGAAGGCCTGGTATACGCTGTGGAGTTCTCTCCCAGGTCTATGCGCGACCTCCTGCTCCTCTGCGAGTCCCGCCAGAACATAGTGCCCGTACTTGGGGATGCGGCACTGCCTGAGAGCTACAGCGCCATGGTGGAGACCGTGGACCTGGTCTACCAGGACGTGGCCCAGAGGAACCAGGCAGAGATTGCCACCAGAAACGCAGATAGGTACCTGAGGACTGGAGGCACCCTGGTGCTCATGATGAAGACCAGGTCAATAGACGTCACATTGCCTCCAAAGGAGGTCTACAGCTCGGAGATAGAGCGCTTAAAGAACCTCCAGGTCTCAGAGGTTATGGATCTCCTGCCTTACCACCATGACCACTGGGCTGTGGTTGCCAGGAAGTAGCTTTAGGGGAATTCCTGCTATCTTTCTCCTAAAAATAGATCGGGAAGCTCAGAGGAGCTTGTGTATCTCGTCGTTGATTATGTTGGGTATCAGCCTGACATATCCGACAAGGGGTATATTGAACCTGGCCACACCTATCACCCATTCTTTCTTGACCGGGGTCAGGTAGCTGATTCCTTCAACTATATATGAGCCGTTGGATATCCCCACGATCTGCCCTGCGCGCTGGTCTATTATGCTGTTGTGGTCCCCTTTAGTGATGTATCCGTCGAAGGGCGCCTGAGGTCCGCCCTCCCACATGGGCTCTCCCTGCTCTACATAGCGCAGAGCGCGATGTATTATGGGCGTGGCCTTATTGGGCGGCTGGGGCGTTCGCAGTATGAGCATCTGGATCTGGTCCAAAAGCCCTATCCTCTCTTTGCCATAGGGCCTGTAGAGTATGACATCTCCAGGCTTGTTGAAGGCGGTGTAATTGGAGAGCTCTGCCTGGTCCCACGGTATGACCTCTGTTCGGGAGATGCCCTGGACGACCACTATGTCGCCAATGTTGAGGTTGGGGACCATGCTTCCAGACTCGACTGCGACCATGGGAGTCCATAGACCTAGGGCGATCTGGGAGATCAGGGATATTGCTCCCACCACCGCAATCACATATACGATATCTGCAATGGGCCCTGGAAGGTGCAGGTCTTCCATAAGCCGTTCTTTTATATTCATCAGCCAACTTTATCAGTATCTAGGGTCTTATACCATTTTCGATGCTGGAGATCGTTTTGAGGTTTGCAGAACATGGGTATCAGATCGCTCCAGATGCCTTAGACCTCCTAGAGTCCTATCCGGGTCCCAGGGACGATCTCATAAGGCGTCTTTTGAGCACCCTGGACGATTCTATAGCCGTTGTGAGGGCTGAGGACGTATTGGCCCTGGATCCTCCGGCAGAGAGGCCAAGGCAGGCTCCTGAAGGCCGTCTTGGCCCAGGCCTGGCCTCCCCGGTCCGACTTCATGATCCACCGCCCAGGTCGGCACCTGCCGCAGATCCGGACATCTCCTCAGTAGAGGTGGTCTGCGATATCACAGGCAGGTCCACTTGCGTTGGCGAGTACGAGGACTTCATAAGGTACTTTCGCGACAGGTACGGGAAGATACGAGAGATGCTCTCCCGCCGTCTCAACTCGAGGCCAATAGAGAGCCTGAGCAAGAGCGCCTCTGGCAGAGAAGTCTCTCTTATAGGCATGGTCATGGAGGTCAGGACGACGGCCAAGGGCAACCGGGTAATAGAGCTTGAAGACCCAACTGGTATGGTCACTGCCATTGTCCAGAAGGAGTCGCCGTGCTTTGACCAGTCCCAGGGAATAGTCACTGATGAGGTTATTGGGGTGACTGGCATGTACGACGGCTCCGGCCGGATATTCGTCAAGTCCCTTCTCTGGCCCGACCTGCCAAACCAAAGCCAGCCTCTGGCCGGTGGCGCAGGCGGCGCACTCCTCACCTCAGACATACATGTGGGAAGCAAGTACTTCATGTCCGATGCCTGGGACAGGTTCCTCTCCTGGGTGAATGGCGAGTCTGAGGACCCGTCAGGCCTGGCATCCAGGGTGAAGTACCTTGTCATCGCCGGGGACCTGGTGGATGGCATAGGCATCTACCCGGGTCAGGAAGGCGACCTGTCCATAAAGGACATCTATGACCAGTACGAGGAGGCCGCGCGCTGCTTAAACGGGATCAGGCCTGGGATCACTGTGGTCATCTCTCCTGGAAACCATGACATAGTGCGCCAGGCCGAGCCCCAGCCTGCACTGCCAGAGGAGATTCAAAAGATGTTCTCTGGAGACAAGGTCTTTGTAGGCAGCCCGGCCTGGCTGAGCCTTGGGGGAGTCTCGTTGCTGGTATACCACGGCAGGTCCATAGATGACCTGGTGCTGAGGGTGCCGGGCCTCTCCTACGGCGAGCCCGAGAAGGCGATGATGGAGATGCTGCGCAGAAGGCACCTATGCCCGATATATGGAAATCGCGTCTCTATAGCGCCCGAGCAGGAGGACCACTATGTCATACAGAGGACTCCTGCGGTGCTGCATTGCGGTCATGTTCATACGATAGGCATCGCGAGATATAAGGGGGTGGCCGTGGTCAACAGCGGCACCTGGCAATCCCAGACCGATTTCCAGAAGAAGATGAACATCCAGCCAACTCCTGCGATAGTGCCCCACATTGATCTGGCGACAATGAAGATCAGGAAGCTGCTTTTTGCCTGAGCAGACTATATAAATTAGTTCTGCCTATTTAGACTGGGGGCACTATGGAGTGGCAATGAGCGAAAGCTGGTATAGTCATTGACATCTTTTCACTTAAGCTGTTCTTGCTCTCGCCATACCTAGGTGTATTCATTATACTGTGATAGGTTTATATATTGAAACTGTGTTCTATGTCATATGCCACTATATGGGGATGAGATATTTACAAAAATTAACCCACTTAGGTGTGCTATTAAAGAGAGGAGATATCCCGTAGTGAATATCTTAGCAATAATATTGCCAGGTAATCTCAGGGAATATTCCCCTGTCTACCAAAAAATATAAATACGATCGTGGATTACTTGGTATTAAATTAAAGGATGTATGGGGTGAGAATATTAAGAAAATAGCAATGTTATTTGTGCTGGCGATGGCAATGATCGCAGTACCAGCAATGGCTGTAGGTACAAACCTGGCAAGTATGGGCAACTCTGGTGTAGATATTCTCGGCAGGGACGGCATATTCGAGACCGAGTCTGGAGCATGCCAGTTCCCACTGGGCCAGAGCACCAACTTCGATTCCGTCATAGTCGCAGATGATGTCGCCAAGGCTTATGGCAACTACTGGATGGGCGCTCATCCATTCGGACGCCAGGCGTTAGCCACCAATGACCTGGAGATCAAGAAGAACCAGGATAGCGGCGACTGCACACCTTGCGACACCTGCGATAACGCCTGCGTCAAGGTAAACCTTGAGCAGATCAAGGTCGGAAGCAGGTCTGCCACCGCCTTTGGAAGTGCAGAGGCTAATAACAGGGTAAAGATAGTGACCAACCAGGTGTAAGCCGGATCGCATCCGGTCCCTAAACGGGGTGATATGTACAGGATGTTGAAACCCATCGGCATCATCGAGGTGCTGATGGGTGCAGTCCTTCTTTTTGGCAGTCTCTACTTAGTGCTCGGTTCATCTATGGCCAGCTCCGCGGAGGATGGAGCATCCGTCAATATGGCAGATCCTCTGGGCGATGTAAGCTCGCATCTTCCATGCGCAGTAGATCGTCCCCAAGTGGAGTCCAGGTCTATGGAAGGTCAGCTTCAGAGTTCAGGAAAGCTGGGCCCTTTCACAAGAGGCCTCAAGAACGGTCCGAAATGGGAGAGCAAGGGTCCAAGCATATTCAAGGACTCAAAGGAGAGCACAGTCATAGATGGCCCAGCGCCCTCTACTCAGGTCGGGGATCTTATGGCTGTAAATGCCAAGAAGGAGAGGGATATCACCTTTGATGAGTGGCAGACAGGAAACGATAGCACTGGCTTCTTGAACACAATGGACATAGGCGTAAATCCAGATAAGAATACTGATAAGATGGATGAGTCCAACAGTGAATGGCTTGGCAGAGGTTCCAGGAGCAAGGCACAGAGCAAGGCGCCTGGCAACTACCTCAATGTTGAGGTCAGCAAGATCTCAGTGACTGCCACGAATACAGTTGAAGGCGGCAGTGCTGTGGCCACCTCCAATATAATAATCAAGCCGGTGCAGTACATCGTCTGTCCTTCAGAGGTTGAGGAAAAGCTTAAATGAGATAGGAAGCGAGAGAGGCCCTCAGGCCTTTCCACCTCTATCTCTTTGATATTTTAAGATGGTATTTCAGGCGAAAGTCTGATATATCAATTGCTGTCTTCATTAACTTTTTAGATCTGCTTCAAGATGGAGGCATGTGATGAGACCTTTAATTGTGCTCGTTTTGCTGGCTTTGATGGCGATAGGCGCTCAGGCTCTGGACCAGAATGACTCCAAGGCCTGGTATGAGAAGGGCAACCAGCTTTTCCAGAATGGCTCCTACCAGGAGGCTGTGAAGAGCTATGATCAGGCAGTGGCCATAAACCCTGACTATGACAATGCCTGGAATAACCGGGGCTTTGTCCTGGACAGGATGGGAAAGTTTGATGATGCATTGAAATCCTACCAGAAAGCATTAAATATTGACCCGGAATTCATAGCTGCCTGGCTGAATATGGGCTCAACTCTGACCAATATGGGACGCTATAATGATTCTCTCTTGGCCTATGACCAGGCCATATCAATAGATCCCAAATATGTCAAGGCCTGGAACAACAAGGGCCTGACCCTGGATAAGATGGCCAGGTATGATGAAGCTGTGAACTGCTTCGATAAGGCCATAGAGCTGAATCCCGATTTCGCATATGCCTGGAACAATAAGGGCTCTGCCTTGGCAAGTCTTGGCAAGTTCGAGGATGCACTGTCGAGCTACGACCAGGCCATACAGATAGACTCCAAGTTCGCATATGCCTGGAGCAATAAGGGATATGCTCTGAATGCCTTGAAGCGCTATGATGAAGCCGTCGAATGCTTTAACAAGGCCATACAGCTAAACCCCCAGCTTCAGGATGCCCAGAAGGGCAAGGGTATCGCCCTGCAGGGCATAGAGAGCGGACTTGGCAGTGGTGAGTCCGAGCCTGGATCGTCTGCATCCTCTGCAGATCCGGCAGTTGCTCCTCTATCCAGCTCCAATGATAAACAGAGCTCTGCACTGGCCCTGGCCAACGAGGCTCTCTCTCGTGCAAAATCCAAGAACAGGTGACCAGACGCTCCAGCCCTCTTTTAATCTTCGCCGGAGATCTGCCATGGCCTCTTTGGTCATGGCAGCTGGCTAAAATCTGCTCTCCTCCGGCTGTGCCATTTATCCTTCACCTGTGCCTGTGAGTTTGCAGCTTACTTAAGATACTGAGAACATCTATCAAAAAAATTAAATGCAGAAAGCGCCTGAATCTACCTAAGTGTAGGTTAGGGTGTTGGTAAGATGAAAAGAGCTATTTTACTGCTGATATTAATAGGATCTGTCCTCGTTCCTGTTGCAGCCAGCCAAGGCTATCAAGGACTTGGATCTCAGGCGGCAAGTCTTGGAACTCAGGTGGGATATCCTGGATCTCAGATGGGATATCCTGGCATCAATGAGGCCAATGCTCTGAGCGATCACAGCGATAAGTATCTGGAACGCTGTTATCCTTATGAGCAGTGCACAAGCTGCGATGAGAAGCACTACAGCGACGGCTACTGCGACAAATGCGGGCAGAGGTGCTCAAGCTATGAGACCTGTCCCAAGTGCAATGCGACCTATCTCTGCACCACATATGCAGATGGCAAATGTGACATGTGCGGCGGGACATCCAATGTGGTAGAGAGCTGCGATAAGTGCGGCTACAACCATACCTTTGACGGCACCTGCGACAAGTGCGGCCAGAAATGCAATTACAACCGCTGCTGCGAGGACTGCTATGTGAAGTGCTATCCCTTCGAGTTCTGCCTTACCTGCGGGGCCAAGTACTATGCCGATAGCTACTGCGATAAGTGCGGTGAGAAGGGCGATATGGTCAAGTTCTGCCCCAAGTGCAATATGAACTTCAGGTCCGGCGGCACAGGGGACATGAGCTGCCCCATGTGCGGCGGGCAGTGCAATTTCGTGGAGATATGCGACAAGTGCGGTTATGTCCACACATACGACGGGCAGTGTGATAACTGCGGGTCAAAGTCCTTCTATGATAAGTGCTGCTACATATACTGCGACAGGTTCTGCTATGAGTACTCCAATAAATGCCAGAATGCTCCCTGTCCTGACTGTCAGGGCATAAAGCGCGAGCAGGTCTATGGAAGCAGCTTCAATGCGGGCGAGCTTGGATATGCCCAGGCTCAGACTGCCCAGGTTCCAGTAGTCGTGGTTCCGAGCCTGGTTCTGGCCCCGGTTCCAGAGAAGCCAAAGAAAAGCGGCTGTTTGAACTGCCCATAGAGGACTAGGATTGCTGTGGAGGGTCTTTTATCGGCCCTCTTCATCACCATCTGTAAGTCGAAGCCAGAGCCCAGATAAGCATTATCCCGAGGGCAATGAGCATTAGCACCACTGTCGTCCTGGGATCGGATCCAAAGACTATGGGTATGGGCCCGATCATTATTATGGCGCCGCCTTTTGTTTCTGTTCTAATTTCAGTCCTGGCCTCTCTCGTGCTTTCTTCTGTTTTTGGCACTCTGCCTTTCTCAGGCGCTATCAGGAGAAGTATCCCCATAATTATGAGGGCCAGGCCCACTAGCATCAGCTGCATCATGCCCTCCTCCTCCAGAAGATCATGAATGCCAGGGATACCACCATGAGCACAATGGACAGCATCATGGCCTCTATGGCCAGCTCGGGGCTGGACCCAAATATTATGGGTATGGGGCCTATCAGTATCACTCCTCCATAGTTTGCCTGCCCCTGGCTCAGGCTCTGGAAGATGGAGATGGCCACAAGCATGACCCCTGCGATCACCAGGACGGATCCCAGCTCTCTTCTCATCCTGGTCTTGAAGGTGCACAAACTATAAGGGCATTTTGTGATATCTTTGGCCTGATATGACCATTCAAAAACCTAGAGGCACGAGGGATTTCCTGCCTGAGGATTCCTGGAAGAGGGGGGCGGTCAGGAAGGCCATGCAGGATGTGCTGGAGCGCTGGGGCTACCAGGAGATATCCACCCCTACCTTTGAGCACCTCGAGCTCTTCACAATCAAGTCGGGCCAGTCCGTGCAAGAGGAGATATACAGCTTCAAGGACAAGGGCGGGCGAGACATTGCTCTTAGGCCCGAGCTTACAGCTCCAGTCATGCGCATGTATGTGAGCGAGCTTCAGAATGCTCCCAAGCCTCAGAGGCTGTACTATTACGGCAACTGCTTCAGGTATGAGAGGCCCCAGCGGGGCAGGTTCAGGGAGTTCTGGCAGCTGGGAGCAGAACTCATAGGCGGCGCCAAGCCCGACTCAGAGGCAGAGGTTATAGCCCTGGCAGATCAGACCCTGAAGGCAGTGGGAGTTGCAGGAGATATCCACATCGGCTATCTGGGCCTGATCAGGTCTATGATGAAATGGATACCCCAGGAGCACCGGTCTGCGGTGATGAGGATGATAGATAAGAAGGAGCGCGAAAGCCTTCAGAATTTACTATCCGAGATTGGATCAGAGGACCTGGGGCTGCTGGACCTGATAAACCTCAAGGGCAGGGCTGCACTTGACCGCGCATCTGAGATCTCTTCAGACCTGGAGAAGATGGAGCCTCTGGAGTCCTCGGCCTCAGCCTCCACTTCTGCTCCAGTTCATGCGGCAGAGGGCGCGAGGAGCTCTTCTCGGACGGGCCGGGCAGTGGCTGCTGAGCTTGGGCTGGAAGGCTTTAGAAAGACCATAGAGCTTCTTGATGCTTATGGTGTAGAGGCCACTATCGACTTCGAGATAGTCCGGGGTCTGGAGTACTATTCTGGCACGGTCTTCGAGATCTATGCCGAGGGCCTGGGTGCACAGCGCCAGATCTGCGGAGGTGGCACATATGAGCTGGCCAGCCTCTTTGGAGGTGCTGAGATCTCCTCCACAGGCTTTGGCCTGGGCTTTGACAGGATCATGGAGGTTGTGGGCAAGATGCCACAGAAGCGCCTTCCAGTGGTTCTGGCCTTTACTCCGGATGTGAAGCTGGAGGCCATAAAGGTGGCAGGCAGGCTTCGAGCTTTGGCACCAGTGGTTCTGGATGTGCTGGGACGGGGCCTGGGGCCTCAGCTCAAGCACGCAAGCGCCCTTGGAGCCCAGTACGCGGTGATAGTGGGCAGAAGCGAGCTTGACTCTGGAAAGCTGACGTTTCGGAATATGTTGAGCGGAGAGCAGGAGAGTTTGTCCTTGCCAGAGGTTGAAAGCAGGCTTTCCAAGGCATATCCCTGCTCCTCGTCCTAGGCATATTGCAGGCTCTCTTATCGCAGGCTCTCTATATGAGGCATGCAGCCGGATTGGTCGTCCGGCAAGCCTGTTTTTTAAATAGTACCGTCCTTTTCTCAGCTCCACCCGAGAATACAGTTCGTATCCTCAGATAGTATATCTCATACTGGCAAGTACTTTTAGAAAAAAGGACAGATGATCTCATCCATAATTATGTGGGCGGAGCGATATGATGAGAGATGTAATTCTGGCGCTGGCCTTGATGCTGTCTCTGACAGCTTTAGCTGCCTGCGCCGATGAAGGATTCGGGATGGATCAGGATATGTCAGGCCTGGCTGGAGATGAAGCCGGCTATGCTGACCATTTGAGCAGCTCTGGAATCGGCTCTTTCTTTGATAATGCCATGTCCAGAGGCATCCAGGACGAGTACCCATTCAGCCCGGTAGACAAGACGGATTCATTCTCGGCTATGGATGGCAAGGCCTATTCATGGCTGGACCTGGGCCAGATTGACGGCCCGCATCAGATAGAGTGGAGATGGCACTCTCCCGATGGAGGTCTCTACTTCACTGATTCCTCAAGGGTTGACGGGACTGACAGGGGCCGCAAGACTGCTTATTCAAGCATAGATATTCGAGGCAAAAAGGCTGCGTCCATGCCCGGGAGCTGGAGGGTGGACGTCTACCAGGACGGGCGGATGATGCTAAACCAGCGATTCACAATGGCGCCAGAGCAGAATGTGCAGAGCTCTTATCCCGCAGGGGCGCCGGATGGATACCAGGCAGTCTCTTCCTACTATGGAGATTGCTCTGTACGGCCTCCAGGAACTTACTGCCTGGTCTTTAGCGACTACTACACTTACCTGGCCCAGGATGCGGTGACTGATGGGGTCTGGGCCGAGGCTGGAGCCTGGAACGGCAGGACAATTGAGGTGATCTACGGCGTCAAGGCGGACTACTACCATATCCTGCACACGCCTCTGCTGAAGATCGTGCCAAAGTCCGGCTATGGATATCAGGGGGCGCCAGCTCCTGGTCCAGCTTCTGCCTATGCTTCTACTGCAGACTCAACTTCTGCCTATACCTCTACTCCAGACTCAAATCCTGGACGTGGCGCGTCCTGTGATTGCGGTGCCATGGGCAGCGCAGGGAAGTACGATCAGGCCATGGAATGCTACAATAATGCGCTCCAGGCACAGCCAGATACAGACAACCTGTGGAACGGCATGGGTCGTATGATGAACCGGATGGGCAGATATCAGGATGCCAATAGCTGCATGGATAGGGCATTGCAGATGAATCCCAATAATTCGGATGCCTGGAAGAACAAGGGAACGGCTATGATGGGCATGGGCAGGTATGATGAAGCTGCAGGATGCTTCGACAAGGCTGCCAGTTTGAGATAATTCTAAAATGCAGCATATCTTCTGAGGGATCAGATCTGAAATCTGAAGCTCCCTCCTCTCATATTTTATTCGTACTTCAGCCTGCGTGGGCACCGTCCGGGTATACAGCTCAAGTGTTCTGATTTTATCAGGACCTGCGCAGCATTCCCATCTGATAATACATATGTTCATATTCTGAGGAAAGTATCCTATATGTTGGTAAGTATTTTACGTAATGAGTGGTTGTTACTATTATGATTAGGAGGGCAAAGAGATGACGAGAGTTATTTTGATTTTGGCTGCTATGCTCTTGCTGGCATGTCCCGCAGCATATGCAGATGGAGTGGCCCGCGTGGGCCAGGTCGCGACTATCCCTGCAGGGATGATCCCTTCACAGGGAGTTTATGTCGGCGGCTCTGGCGGGCCGAGCTATGGATCTATCATTGACTACGGCATGGCTCGGAGTGTACAAAACGAGTACCCCTACGGCGTGGCAGAGAAGGCGGACTCCTTCTACACCAATGATGCTGCAGCCTACTCCTGGGTCAGAGTGGGCCATGTCAGAGGGCCTCACCTGGTAGAGTGGAGATGGCACTCGCCCGATGGCGGCCTCTTCTTCACCGAGTCCACTCAGATAGGCGATTATGCCGCAGCTCCTAGGGTGACCTACTCCCGCATACCCCTCAGGGGATCTCAGGCCTCGGCCATGCCCGGGAACTGGAAGGTGGACGTCTACCAGGACGGGCAGATGATGTTCAACCAGCAATTCCAGGTAGTAGTGCCTCAGGAGCAACAACCGTTCTATCAGTCATACCAGTCGAGCTCCTACCTCCCAGAGCCTCCGGCAGGCTACAAAGCCGTTGCATCCTATGGCGCGGACTGCTCTGTACGCCCGCCAGGAACTTACTGCTTGGTCTTCACTGACTGCTACACCTACCTGGCCCAGGATATGGTGACAGATGGGGTCTGGGGTGAAGCCGGCACCTGGGCTGGAAGGACAATAGAGGTGATACACTGCATCAAGGCGGATTATTACCACATCAAAGGCACGCCTTTCTTAAAGATTGTTCCAAAGCCTCCCTATGTGGAGGCTTACTCTCCTACTAAGCCCTGTGACTGCGATACACTGAGCAGCGCAGGAAAGTATGACAAGGCCATTGAATGCTATGATAACGCCATCTCAGATAGCCCAGGCGACGCATGGATGTGGAACAACAAGGGTTTTGTCCTAAATCAGATGGGCAGGTACCAGGAAGCCTATGAATGCCTGGATAAGGCAGTGCAGATGATGCCTGACAATCTGGCAGCCTGGAACAACAAGGGACTCGCCCTGATGGGCATGTGCAGGTATGAGGATGCTGTAGGATGCTTTGACCAGGCTGCAAGCCTGAGCCCTTACAATGCCGAAGCCTGGTACTACAAGAGCCTGGCCATGGAGAAGATGGATAGGCACTCTGAGGCAGGGGCGGCGATGGATAAGGCCAAGAGCCTGGGATACAGCGTCTAGCAAAGACTTTAGTTTTTTAAGGCAAGCCCTGCCAAAGAAAGGCGGGAGCCAGAGCCAGTCCGGCTCCCTTGACTTATATGGCCCGGCTCATATGGTATTATTGTACAGTTCTGTATAGAAGAGGTCATCCCTGGCAAGAGGCCTGGTAGTGTAGTTCAGCTGATAGTTCACTGCTGCATATTCCAGAGTTGAAGTTGGTGGCGTTGATATGGGTTCTGATGATCTGCTGATGGCGGCAATAGCATCTCCCGGGCCCATGGATATTATTCTGAGCTGTGAGATATTTATGCCACTTTGCCTGAGCCATCTCCTAAGGATTATGTCCTGGATGGACCCTGGCTGGAAGGTGCCGATGTTCTTCCCAATAACAGACTAGCAGATAAAAATAATTGTGAAGCGGCTCTATCTTCTTGAACCGCTTCAAGAACGTGGATGCGATCATTCCTTTATGCGATCATTCCTTTGTAAGGATGCCTCTGCTTACCTCAATGCCGTCTGCCCCAACTTTCTGATAGAATATCTCTATCTCTGTGGGAGAGATCATCTCGCCCCAGAAGATCCCGCCTTCATCTACCATGAAGACGGAATTGTTGTGGTCAGCATCGATGACTCCTACAATCCTCTCTGCAGACATGGGATTGTCGGCAGAAGTTACCATTCCAGCAAATCTGGTGCCGTTCTGCTCAGTGATGACATATGTGTTGTTCTCATCCCAGTAGGCGAAGTCTCCGGTAGCCTGCCAGTTGGTGTTCGTGAGATATCCCACGCCCACGGCAGACTCAGTCCAGTTGCCGACCATATTAGGTACATCTACTGCCACTGCAGAAATGCAGAGGGCAAGTAATACTGCCAGTGATATGATTCCTTTCATCTTTATCTACCTCTGATCTGGATGCTGCAAAAACAGCTATGTTTAGGTTGGCGCTTATATTGTATAAATTTTTCGCCTAACTGGCAACCGATGCGTTATTCATTGCTGGACACACACTATATTGAAAAAATGCTTATGTAAAAGATGAATGGCTAAATGCAATAACCGGAACTTGCCTGTGCAAAGAGAGGCTGAAAATGTATTGCACTCTTGGCATCGCCTCTCGAAAATATTTGGCATCGCCTCTGAGAGCGGGACTCGACCCTTTTCTCCAGAGGCGTCAGGTATATGGCTCGCTTGTCCGTGTTTGAGGAGAAATTCAGGGCAAAGCTGCGAATGATAGAAAGTTACAGGAGGCCCATGTTCTCAAGCTGCATCCTGACGATCCTGACCCCTTCCTCGCACTCCTCAGGCGACTTGCCGCCCGTGACCACGAGCTTGCCTGAGCTGAATATCAGTACAACAACCTTTGGAACCTTGATCCTGTAGACCAGTCCTGGGAACTGCTCTGGCTCATACTCTATGTTCTCAAGGCCAAGGCCAAGAGCAATGGCGTTTAAGTTGAGATCAGTCTTTAAATCTGCGCTGGCGACTATATTCTGGACATGGATCTCAGGCTCAAGATCGATTTTATCAAATCCAATGGACTTGAGGGTCTTGGCCATGTTGGTAATGACCGTCCTGACGTCCTCGACGTTCTTGGCCCCGGTACATACGACCTTGCCTGAAGTGAAGATGAGAAATGCTGCCCTTGGGGATTTTACCCTGTATACGAGCCCGGGGAACTTTTCCTTGTTGTACTCGGCGCCCTCAAGCTCTGATTCTATCTTTATGAGGTCAAACTCATCAGCCAGCTTGGTGGATGCCACCACATTCTCTATATTTATTGTGGACTCCATGATCGCGTCTCTCCAGATATACTCTATGGAGAAGGGGTATATAAAGGTAGTATATAAGGTATAAATACGCTATAAATATGGCTTAAAAGCGGGCGGCAAGCCTTAAGAATGGTATCTCTGCTATCAGACATTGCTGGCAAAAGCTCATAGTGTACGTCTGGATCTGCAATTGCCTTGTATAACCATTAAGAAAGAAGCCGCCGATGGGATTCGAACCCATGAACTGCTGATCTATCGGGCCTTTTTCGACCTTAAGCCTTACGAATCAGCCGCTTTAACCGGGCTAAGCCACGGCGGCGCAATCAATCCAACGCTGCCATAAATTTAAGGATTGCGATCAGTTCTGGCCAGGTCCCTGAATGGCAGACTGCTTTTTCACCTCTGCAGCAAGCTCAGGCAGGAATGTCCCAATATCCGTCACCAAACCTATGGCCTGGGCAGTACCCCGGTCCATGAGCTTTGTCACTGTGGAGGGGTTGATGTCTATGCATATGGTCTTGACAAATGATGGCAGGAGGTTGCCGCTTGCAATTGAGTGAAGCATTGTTGCCATCATTATTGTCATGTCCACTCCTCTGAGGGCTTTGTCCATGGCTTCCTTGGCCATGACGGTATCGGTGATAACCTCGGGAAGAGGCCCGTCGTCGCGTATGGACCCTGCCAGTATGAACGGGGTCCCCCTTTGGATGCACTCGTAGATTATTCCGCCTTTGAGCTTTCCCTCATCTATGGCATTTTTTATGGAGCCGCTGGCCATGATCTCGCTTATGGCGTAGAGGTGGTTCCTGTGGCCCCCTGAGGTGGCGTTTCCTGAGCAGTCCATCCCAAGGCTGGTGCCAAAGAGCTGACGCTCTATGTCGTGGACGGCCAGAGCATTTCCAGCCAGAAGGACGTCCACATATCCTTCTCTTATCAGCTGGGCTAAAGCCGGGCCTCCGCCGGTATGAATTACAGCCGGTCCGCAGACCACAGCTATCCTTCCACCGGAATGCTTTGTCCTTATGATCTCTGCCGCCAGCTGTCTGACGGTCTCGCAGCTGGGCCGCTCAGAGGAGACCTCATTGTTCATGAACCCGAATATGGTCTTCTCTCTTGGCCTCTCGGGGTGCATCACCTTCACTCCGGATGTCCCGATAACTACTCTGTCGCCCTCCTTTATATGGGACATGAGAGTGCACTTGGCCCTGCCGTCCTCAGTCACCACTATAGGGCAGTCCATGTGGATGTCCTCGACCTCGACCCAGGACCCGCCATAACGCACAAAGCTTGGGTGATTGGTGGTGGTGTAAAATCCTCTTGGGATCACCTTATCCTTGGGGGCAATGCCGAGCTTGGCGTCCTCCATCTGGGAGAGCCTGGCACCAAGGGAATGGAGCTCAAGCATTATCCTGTCTAGGTGCTGCTCATCGTCGGCAGTGATTGTGACCTGAGCATAGCTAGGATCGTTCTTCTTCTGGCCCACGACCAGGGACTTTATCTCGAACTCGCCGCCCATATCCATTATCTTGTCCAGGGCCTTGGTTAAGATCTGCGAGTCTATCAGATGGCCTTCCAGCTCTATATCGCAAATTTCACTCATAATCCAGTGACCAGCCGTTTGAGTTGAAAGAGGGACTCATGCCCTCACCACATCTCACCTTCAATGAGTGCCTTGGTCTTATCGTTTGTGCTCATGACGAGCTTTGTTATGCGGACCAGGTAGCCTTCATCACAGGGCTCGGGCTGGTCGAAGACGGCCTTCATGCCCATGCGCCTCAGGTGGTACTCGAACTCCCTGGCTGTCTGAATGGACTTGACCCTGATCTGGACCTGCTCGACGATCTGCTCCCCGTTCATCCTCTTTTTTATAGTCTGCGCCATTGGGGCTATGATGCTCTCTCCGAGGCGCAGTGACCTCTTCTTTCTCTCTTCATCAGACTCGTTCCACTCAACGCTCTGGAACCCCTCGCGAACGGCCCTGGAGACAAAAAAGTCCAGTGCATGGTCGTTGTAGTACCTGAATGCTGACTCCAGGTCTGCACAGTTGCTCTCTGAGCAGGTGTATTTTATGGGTGCCAGAATATTGTCGGGGTCCTTCATGACCACACCCTCCCTTCCACGCCGGCCCAGCTGCTTTATTATCTCCACTATCTCCTCGTATGCCCTGTCCTTCCGAAAGTCGCCAAGAAGGGGAGTGCACCTGATCCCGTACTCGTCGGCTATCTTGTGAGTGGCGTAAACGCCAAGAGATGATCTAAAGTTCTTCTTTGAGGCATCAAAGAGGTAGAAGTCTATGGAGTCTGTGGGGTAGACGTCTTTTGGCACATAGGGGTTCTCAGGCCCCACCATCTCTCCACAGAGCACCAGTTCTGGTTGATCTTCAAAGATCTTTCCCGGGATTAAATCCCTGACCACCTCCGTAGAGTAAGGGCATATGAACCCGCCCCTGGTCAGGGCGATGATCTCTCCATTGATCATGCCCACCCGGACGTTGTAGCCGTTCATCTTCTCCTCTACAGCCACCCTTTCCTTGAAGTGCCTCTGAATGGCAGGCCGGAGCATCAGGGCCCTCCTTATCTTCTGGTAGCCGTAGATGATCTCGCCGTTCTCAAAAATAGCAGTCCCGGCCTCGATCCCTGAGGCGGCCTTATCAAACCTCAGCAACCGGGGCTCGGGCCAGCTGGAGGGCTTCACTATGCTGCTTTGAAGGTCCTCCAGCCTCTCTGGAGTGATTCCCAAACGGTTTGCGACTCTCTGTAAGTTCATCTTTGCATATTCATCTAGCTCTGGCCAGGTAATCTATGAGGGACCTTCTGGTGATCACTCCCACCAGCTCGTCCTTCTCATTTAGCACCGGCAGCCCGCCTCTGTTATCTTTGAGTATCATATTCTTCACGTCATCCATGGGGGTGTCTGTGCGCACTGTGTCAACTGTATTAGTCATCACATCCGAGACCAGGAGGTTGGACATCCTGGCTTTCTGCTTGCTTGCTGTGTCGTTTAGATCCCGAAATGCCTTCATTGAGTTGGCTATATCCCTCTCTGTGAGTATGCCAACCAGCCTTCCGCAGTCCACAACAGGTAGCCTTCCCACATCCCGATCAAGCATCATCCTCCGGGCGTGAGCCAGCCTCTCACCAGGGTTGACTGTGAGTGGAACTCTCATGGCATCGCTTGCCTGGCCATTGAGCCTCACTGCAGACAGGATCTCTCTTGGCCTCACCCAGCCCAGGATCTTGTCTCCATCCATCACTGCCAGGACTCCGGTCTTCTGCAGCAACGTCGTTGCATCGTCCACGTTCATGTCAGGCAGGACCCTGATGACTGCGTCCATTGTGGCCGCGGCCACGTGCAATGATGAGGCAGGCATCCCCAGGCTCTTTCTGGTTCCAAGAGTCCTTGCTATCTGCCTCATGGTGATAATGCCGCCGAGCTTGCCTTTGTTTGTCACCAGAAGCCTTCGCAAGCCCTGCTTCTCCATTATGTCGAGGGCATGGGCTATTCTCTCAGACTTGTCTATGGTCACCGGCTCAGTCATTATGTCCTTTATCTGCATACATCACCACTTCCCAACCTCAGCCACTATCTCGTCAGTGGAGAAGAACCCCACCAGGGTGTCGTTCTCTAACACAGGCATGCCGCATATCTTATTCTCCACAAGCATCCTGGCTGCATCTTTGGCCAGAGTCTGTGCCGGTATTGTCATTATTGGAGCTGTCATTATGTCCTCTGCCACCAGGGGCATCTCTTTGACGTACCTGTACTGCTTCCTGCCTGCAGTGCTCTCCTTCCTGGTCATCTTGATGTTCTTGGTCTCCATCTGATCATTGGCATCCATGAGGCCAGAGAAGGTCAGGCCTGAACGGGTTATAATTCCAACCGGGGTCATGTTGTCCTCGTAGACCACTGCTCTGCCCGTTCCCTGGAGGTTCATCTCCTCTATCACATGAGCTATGGTGTGGTGCCGGTGGACGTTTATCAGCCCCTCAGACATCAGGTCGCCCACAGTGGCCTTGATATCCTGCTCCGAGAAGTACTTCAGCATGTCTCGAGAGGAGATCATGCCGGCTATTGAGCCGTCCTTCTCCACTGGCAGTCCTGAGATCTCGTTCTCATTCATGAGCACTGCCGCCTGGGCCATAGTGGCATCTGGATAGATGGTAATAGGGTTCTCTGTCATGACCAGCTGTATGGGGATTAGGTCTATTGGCCTTCTGCGCCACTCCGGAGCTGCCTGGCAGAGACGGTTGGATATGTCGTACTTGGTAACTATGCCTACAAGCTTGTCTCCATCCATCACAGGCAGCCTGCCCACATCGTACTTGAACATCAGGTTCCTGGCTCTCTGGATGGGCTCGTTCCTCTCTATGATGTACACTGGAGTTCGCATGTACTCTTTGACTGCCTTCATGGCCGGCTTCATGATATGATCCCTCTGTTCTCGTGAAGCGCTCTCACAAAGTCGCGTTCTGTAATTATTCCAGACAGGGCTCCCCGGTCCATTATGGGCAAGGCCCCTATCTCGTTTTCAGTCATCCTCTGTGCAGCCTCGCCAAGGTCGGCGCCTTTCTCTATGGAGACCAGGCCTTTCCTTATCAGCGACTTTATGGGCTCGTTCATGACCTCTCTGATGTCTCCAGTCACCACCTTCTCAAAGGCCTCGCCGCTGGCCAGGTACCTCATGACATCAGAGGCGGTTATGAGGCCTATCATCACCCGGTCCTGGAAGATGGGCATGCGCCGAAAACCCTTCTGGATGATCATCCTCGTCATCTTGTCCAGGGATGTCTGGGCAGGGGCCGTGACCACATTGGGGCTCATGTACTTCTCTACAGGTATCCCCGTGTCTATGCCTGAGGTGAGCCTTGTGAAGTCCTCTTCTGTGACTATGGCCTTGATGCTTGTCTGGTCATCAACTATGGGCAGCCCGCCCACGTTCTTCTCAAACATCAGCCTTAAGGCGTCGTCTAAAGATGATTTGTCTCCGATATAGGTCAGCTCTGTGGACATGATCTCGCTTATGTCCGCGTTAATAGCCACAAAGATATTGTTCTTGAACTTCTCTGAGAGCAGGTTGTGCCGCAGACCGCCGCCAAGGAAGTCCACCACGTCCACGCTTGTCACAAATCCTATGAGCCTCTTTGTCCCTGCGTCGGCTATGGGCAGCCTGGAAATTCCATAGTAAGTCATAGTCTTTATGGCGCCCATTATGGTCGTGGTAGGCGGGGCACTGACCACTGCTGGGGTGGCGATGTTCACTATCTCGCCTGTGCGTTTGGCTACCCTTGAGTCGAACTGGAGCGGTCCCCGGTCCAAGACCCCAGGAGGCATGGGTATCCTATCTATTCTCTGGGGAAGTCTTACATCCTGATTGGCTGGCCCTTTTTTCATCTTCTATCACCAAGGTAGCTTTTGATCAGATCATATCTATCCACAATTCCTACCAGCTTTCCATTATCCACCACAGCTATCCTGCCTATATCGTTCTTTTTCATGGCCTCAAATGCGGTTCGGAGAGTATCCTCAGGCCGGATGCTGTATATGGGCGTGCTCATTATCTTGCCTATGTGGAGCTTGGTTCCCTCTTTGGTCTTGCCATCGTCTTCCCTGCTGATCCTTGCAAAGCCCCTCTTGAGTATATCGAACCTGGTGATCATGCCCATGGGTTCGCCCTTCTCGTCTAGGACCGGAAGGCCGGTGAAGTCCGAGTCTATCATATTCTCCCAGACCTTGGAGACAGGCTCGTCTGGAGTGGCAGTGACCACCTTCTTGGTCATCACCTCAGAGATCTGTCTCTCAGGAACCTTCTCGAGGTCCATGCCCCGGAATATGTCCAGGAGGCTTACAACTCCTATGAGCTTGGCGTTCTCAGCCGACTCCACCACTGGAAGTATCATGCTCTTTTGAGGCAGCATGAGCCGGGCTGCATCAAAGATATTGACGTCTCTTGTTACAAGCGGTGCTCCCACTATGAACCCAGCAACTGTGACATTCGACTTGGTCGATGTCACCCTGAGCATATCCTGGTTGGTGACTATGCCTTTTACGTGCCCCTGCGTATCCAGCACTGGCAGGCCCCGCACGTGGTTATCCCTGATCAACTGACGTGCTTTGGTTAGAAAAGTGGACTCCTCAACGTAGAGAGGATCTCTGGACATTATCTCTTCAACAATCATAAGCTCTCTCTCCTGTCCAGCAACAGGCTTCTCTTGGCTACCTATTCCCGTCCCTGCAGCTCCAGCAGAGCAGCGCACCGTTGGCGCTCTCCAGCGAATCTGAGAGCTGGCCGCAATGTTCGCAAATGCCGCGCACCACCTCCCTTGATTCCTCAAAGTGGACGCTATCCCTGTGCATCTCTATAAGATCGCTCAGGATATCCTCCAGCCCTACCGATGATCCCGAGACCAGGTCTGTGTCTGTGATAATTCCAACCAGCCTGCCTTCAGAGGTCACAGGCAGCCTCTTGACTCCAGACTTGACCATCTGGGCAGCGGCATCTCTGAGGCTGGAGTCTGATGATATGGTGATCAGAGGCGAGGACATCACTTCATCCACCTTCAGTGCTCTTGGGTCCGCAGCTTTGGCGATTACCTTCTTGACCAGGTCCCTCTCGGTGAGTATGCCAACTGGCAGGTCCCCAGAGACGATAATGAGGCTGCCAACGTTTGCCGCGACCATGCGCTTGGCTGCGTTCAGAACATCTAGGCCTGCATCTGCTGTAATCACTGGGCGGGTCATGATATCCCGAACTGGAATCGAGGTCTCCATTGCCATACTCTCCGTGGTAGAATTTTTAAACTAAAAAGAGAGCTACATCTATAAAAGGATACTGCGACGGTCTTATATTTTATGCATCCATTATTATCTTTTCCTACCCTTCTCTAATGTGCTTTATTATGTGTCCGACCTCTGCCAAAACCAGGTCAGTGCCGAGCCTGGCAGCGGATGGCGAGCCCGGCATGCAGAAGACTGGGATGGATCTGACTATGCCTGCAGTGGCCCTGGTGAGGATCGCCCTCGTGCCCACCTCGTCTAGGCTTCGCAGCCTGAAGACCTCGCCAAACCCGGGTATGGTCTTGTCGAAGAGGGGCTCAGCCGCCTCCAGCGTGAGGTCCAGGGGGGCAAGGCCGGTTCCTCCGCAGATGATCATGGCGTCAGACCTGCACCTCAGTATAGCCTTCCTGATGGGATCTATGCCGTCTGGCAGGAGCTGGTAGGTGAACTGGTGGCCGGCATCATTTAGCTTTTTGAGTATGACTTCCCCTGAGGTGTCCCCTGCCTCCTCTGGGGTGGAGACTGACCCGAACTTTCTGTATCTGGAAGTGCTTGAGATTACTACATCTATCTTCATAGTCTGTTCTTTTGATAGAGGAGGATAAATCATTGATGCCGACGACCAGCGGCCTGGAGCATAGCACACCACCTGGAAGATCAGACCTGCTTTGATTTTTCATACAATTGACTGCCCTTAACAGACATTGATTCTATTGAGATCGCCTCAGGAGCATTGTTCTTTGATGTAATCCAAAAATACATCATGGGTATATACTGGGTACATACACTCATGAGGCTCATATTGAGGGCTCCTATCTGGGAAAAGCAGTTACGCCTCTTTTGGGTGGGGCACTATGCCCTGGGCCTCTCAAGGCCGTACCCCCTAAAGCGCGTCCGCGGGGAACATTTGCATATCTAGGCCTGCAAAAGTACGATGGCACCAGTTACAAAAGGCTTGGTTTATCCGGGCCATGAGCATGCAGAGGTGAGCAGGCGTTGTTGCCAGATTGTCAGGTTATTGGGGCTAGAAAGAGAGGGACTTCGTATCTATCCAGTCGTGACGGCTGGAGGACTTGGCATATGCACTGGCATAAGTGCCTGCACGACTCTGGCCAGGCCTATGTCTCATGGCCGCCGCTCCAAGCGCTCATTTATCAGTCCCTGCGGTCGCCTGCGAAAAAGGTGGCCGGCACACTTATAGTTATATGTAGTCAATATGTCTGCTGCACATAGGCATTTGTATAACAGGCAGCCAGGCTATAATATCGGATTGGCTACTAACCTGACTGGCAAATTATTCCGAAAATTATTTTATTGAATACTCCGCAGCTCTGCTGCGGGGATGGCCTACTTACGGGTAACATAATAAGGTATTTGAATCTCGTTAGCGCTATATGAATTAATGCTGGAATTGCGGCATGCAAGCCATTGCGTATATAAAATTAGGTATCATATGGTGCTTTGTATCAAATATAGAAAGAAATTACTAATGCATCAAGA
>Ga0310040_1000221_pt1 | contig 61821 bp, 59 predicted proteins | sample EPASupsiteHSE623_FD_200237 | JGI IMG/M metagenome (GOLD analysis project Ga0310040, IMG submission 200237) | Bioremediated contaminated groundwater from EPA Superfund site, New Mexico - Sample HSE6-23 (v2) (version 2) | ecosystem: Environmental > Aquatic > Deep subsurface > Groundwater >...
TCCTGCCCCGGGCTGAACTCATTGGTACCCGAAATATATGCGGACAACTCCGGGCTGCCGGCCATATATTTTGTTCCTGCCATTGCAGGTGCAATCAGGCATGCACAAAGAATGAATAAAATGCATGATCGTGTTCCATAATTTGCCATCGGTTTATTCTCTCCTTGTACTTGCTGGTTTCATTTGTTCAAGTTTAATCAGATATGTTTTTGGGGCGTGTAAATTTTGCTGATAATGTCGTCGATGTGTTACAAATGTTTGTTTGGTTGACAGTTATTATTCTGTGTATGCGTTACCTGTATGTGTTACATTCAATTAAAACATTTATTTGTTACACGATAAAAAAAAGATAAGACTGGAATGGAATTTTTTAAAGAAGAACTTATCCGGATTAAATAAATTTTTAACACAATCCCCCCTTGGAATGAGTATAACAGAGATCGCACGCGCACTTAAGCAAAAACAAACATTCCGTGGAAAAATATCCTGGCATTCTGCAAGTATCCGGCCTTATGCAGATGCACAATTATGGCAAATCAAAAGTTTTGTCACTCACATTACAGATCCTCCTGGCTGGCTATGTTCGGTTATACTGACGATATGATTCCTGCCTCTGCCCGGCATGAACTGGTTGTCCGGATTAACGATCATTTCCTTGACATTATGCAACAGCCGAGATTTGGAAATCTCATGACCTTATTTTCTTCACTGAAATATGGAGGAACCCCGAGTGAGGAAGTTATCGAACAGATCCGGAAATACTTAATAACCGGTATTTATGATAAGGTGTCAGACATAAAAAGCCGGCATCACTGTTTTAATGCCAGAAGAGACCTCCCGCTGTTTTCGATGATGGCAGACAGGAATTGATCATAATTTTTTAAAGATATTACCCGGAAACAGCCCGAATCCGGGATTCACTTGCCGGCAAGAATGTTAAAACCAGTATTGCTGACCAACCCCGGAATTATCATTCTTCCCGTTTGAGCGAGTCGCACTATCCCAATCCGAAAATCCATCTATTAAAGGATGGAGTCCCGGCCGGCATTATCTGTCTTATCCTCCCAGATACAGGACAATGAACTTTTTTTAGGTTTTGTTGCACGTTAAAATCAGTATTATTGTTATCAACTATGAACAAATAATGCCAAAAAAGTTGTAAAAGACTCCAAGGAGGGCTTAATTTCCTTAAAATTTCTTAAAAAGCCTTATTTACGATGAAACACTCACTATTCATTTGATGAATACGCTGCATTGCTGCCTGATCCTTGGGATTGTCTTACTATTTTCAGTCAGCATATCGGGTTGCATTGCACCTCCTGCAGAAAAACCGGGAATTCCTGCGGGAACCTATGAACCGGATCAACCAGTCTCTGCGGAGAGTACGACTCCCACGCCAATTACCGGTTTTGTAACGATAGAGACTCCTTATGTAACTATCGAAACCATTTCGGCACCGGATGCAAATCCTGCAACATATCATACCCTATCTCCCATCACCCCTGTCCTGGAAGATTATATGGTTATCTATTCAATCACGAATCAGCCATTTGCCTACAATAAAAGTGCTGTATCATTTGACCTGAAAAATTCCCCGATGCTGATCGATTTCGATGTTTTAGCAAGTAATATTACTGGGGAGAGAACATATACGGGACGATCCGGGACCGATTCCGGCAAAGATCTTCTCGTGAAAACCGATTATCTCGACCCCGGTGCATGGTTTGAAATTACGGTAAGGGAAAAAAGTTCGGGTACAATTGTTCTCCAGGATGGATTTGGCCAGGCCAGACAATATGGTTCGGAACACCCCCGGCACCTTAAAATTATGAGTCCGGGAAATTATCTCATTGAATTTGGCGGCAATAAGCTTACAGCAAATCTCAATCTATCTGTAAAACGTGAAGGCAATATTAACCAGACCGCCGGATAAACCGGGTTTTTCTTTCATCCCAATAAACCAATAATTTTTTCCGTGTGTTTTTCTTAATGGGAACTTTTCTTGCCGTTTTTAAATGACCATCGCTTTTGCAGTTCACCCGGGTATTTTGAACAGAAGAATACCAGGCAGTTGCTTTTCACTTTTTTTGCATCTCTATTGTGCCATGCTTAATTTTCATAAAAGAGGTTTTACCGGGAGAGTCATTTTTTTCTAACGGTGAATTATTTAAGCGATGACAACATTTTATGTAAAGCAGAAAGTAATCGGGTCCCGGTAGGGTAGTGGACATCCTAAAAGATTGCGGATCTTTTGACCCGGGTTCAAGTCCCGGCCGGGGCGTACTGACCGTTGGTTAAGGTCTAAATCATTTTTACTGCTCAATTCGCGCTTATTTCTGTAATGCTTTTTTCACATAGAAAAATGTGTCATTTTTACTTACTAAATCTCATTAAATTTCAGTAAAAATTAGGTAAGCCGGTCGCGGAGCAGTGCGAAGCATGCAAAGCGGGCGGCGATCCCAGCGTTATTGTGTGCAGCATCGACGAAGATTTGCCGAGGTGGTTGCACTCAACGGGGCTCCGCCCCTCGCCGCGCAGGCTTCCCCGACGAGAACTTGTTTTGAGATTCATGAAGATCGGTCGGTCATGTTCACTCGTCTCGCTGATGCTCCGACTCGCTTCACATCACCTCCCTTGCTTTTCCGGAGTTGCCCGGTTGAGATGCAGTACGCCCCTGGCTTGTCGCGTTGCTCCGGCGCCAGCGGCTGCCCTCGCCCGCTTCTCACATACCGCTTCGCGGAATGTTCGTCGCTGTTGATCGTACTCATGCAGTACGCTCAGTGACTCATCCGCACGACGCATCAGGGGCTCGGACTCACCGCTGATGCGGTTCGTTACCTTCGCACCCTGAAGCGGTGCTCCTTCGGGCCGCTGGGCCGGGTCAGGATAGCCCCCTGATGGGGGCACGGGCTTCTTGTCCGGGCGGGAGGACAAAGCGACGGTTACCGGACGCATCAGCGGACGGTCGCTCGCTTTGTCGGGCGGGTCCTGCTCTGGCGATCTCATGCCAACAGGACACCGGAAAATTTCCTGCAGCGTGGGCGGGTCATGGCTACACGGCGCGGTTACGGGGCACATCAGCGACCTGTCGCGCTGTGTGCCTGGGCGGGCCAAGCGTGAACAAAATTCTACGCAAAATCATTATTTCGCAAATCGGACGGCGCACCGCTTTCACTTTCACCCTGCGCACGGCGGAGACATATAAGCGCTAACGTCGATAGATGTATGGTGAATATCACCATGAGGTCAACAACAAACACAGATGTAAAGTTCGAGCACATAGGGGCAGCCCGCCTCTATAACGGCTCGGTCCGTATCGATGTCAAGACCATGCAAGCGGTTATTCCTGCCGGGGAAGTCCGCAGGCTCGAAGACCACTGGCCCGCACCGGTCTTTGATATATCTGATGTAATGAAAAACTCGGAAGCGGCACCGGTCGGGAAGGCATGGATCACCCGGTCCGGCAAAGCGGTGATGATAACGATCAATGATGTGCAGTACGTCTCCCCTCTCGCACAGCTAAAAGGGATGCTCAAGGGTGAGCGGAAATATGCGAATGTCTCGACTATGCGCCCGGTGCAGCCTCTCGCAGCAACCACCCAGCCCGCCGGGGTGCACGCATGAAAGCCGCTGACGTAAAAGCGCAGATCAATGAGCGGATCATCAAAGCCTTATCAGAGGGAAAAATCCCCTGGCTAAAACCGTGGACCGAAAACGGCCCGCGAAATCTTTTCAGCAGCAGATCATACACCGGGCTTAACCGGTTAATTCTCGGGCTTGGTCCCTATCCTCTTCCTTTTTGGGCAACCTATCGCCAGTATCTTGCCGCAGGGCTACAGGTCCAGAAGGGCGAGCACGGCCACGGGATTATCTACGCAGGCCGGACCGTAAAGACCGAGACGAAGACCGATAAGAACGGCAAAGAAACGGAGAACAAAAAACAAATCCGGTTCCTGAAAGCCTTTGTTGTCTTCAACGTCGCACAGACCGATTACATCGAGCAGGGGTACAAAATCCCCGATGTGAAGGAGAACGCTCACCTTCTCGGATGCGATGCGGTCATTCATGACTACACAGGCCGGGAAAATATAACAATCACCGCAGGAGACCGGGCCGCATTCCTCCCGCAGATGGATAGGATCACCATCCCGGATATCTGCCAGTTCAGAACATCCGAGCACTATTACGCCACGATGTTTCATGAGTGCGTCCACTCCACCGGGCCACGGCTCGACCGGTTCAAGCGGACCGATCCGGTCTGCTTCGGTTCCGACACCTACGGGCGCGAGGAACTGGTCGCCGAGATCGGGAGCGCTTACCTGGCAGCTCTCACCGGTATTGATTCATCGGCGATTGTCCAGAATCAGGCAGCCTATCTCCAGAACTGGGCAACGGCGATCAAAGCCGATGCCGATCTGGTGATGTATGCAGCAGGAAGGGCAGAGAAGGCAGCGGATTTTATGATCGGGGCTCCGGCCCCGGTCCCCGCTGGTGCAGCAGAAGGGGTGACGGCATGAACACTATTTTTGATGCCATGCCGGTAAAGGTCCTTGAAGAACTCGAACGCATCGAGAACACCCTGCCCGAGTTAGAGAGCCGGGCTTTTCGGTTACAGGCCCAAGCGCAGGATCTCCGCAGCAGGCACGATGAGATCATCGCATCATGGAAAGCCCGGGCAGCGTGGGAAGGCTTAGATAATCTGGTGGCCGAGAGACAGCGGCTGGATGCGATCGCATGGATATCAGAGCCACTCCCGAGCGGGATCACCTCGGAATAGTGAGAGATTCCATGATCAGCAGGCGTGAATTCTGGGAGCACCGCAAAAATCGATCAACCATCTGGGGACTGTGGAAATTTTTTGTATGGCAGCTACACCGGATGAAGAAAAAAATCTTTTTTCGTTGTGGGTAAAAAGTGGCCCGGACAGGGTCACCATGAGGTCAATCAGAATAGCCCTGCCGGGTTGGTCTAATATTCGTCGTCCGGCATTATCTTTTTGTTCATGCTGGCCCACCCAGGCACACAGCGCGACAGGTCGCTGATGCGCCCCGTAACCGCGCCGTGTAGCCATTACCCGCCCTGACTGCTGCCGTGTGCCTGTCCTGTTGAGCCGCCTTGATTTGCCCAGCCCGCCCGATGCTCACGCGACACGGCGAAGGTCGCCGTGTTCCGGCTCGCATCCTCCCACCCGGACCGGGCGACCGGTTCCGGTTAATCCAAAAATGAAATTTGCTCCGGTTGGACTCGCCCAACAAAGCGAGCGACAGGTCGCTGATGCGCCCTGTAACCGTCGCTTTGTTCCCCCGCCCGGACAAGAAGCCCGTGCCCCCTTCAGGGGGCTATCCTGTCCCGGCCCAGCGGCCCGAGGGAGCACCGCTTCAGGGCGCGAAGGTAACGAACCGCATCAGCGGTGAGTCCGAGCCCCTGATGCGTCGTGCGGACGAGTCACTGAGCGTTAGTCATGTAACTGCATCACGAAGTCTTCACGGTTATTGTATAGTAATGCCTGGCACCTTCTCTCACTTCAAAGCAGGTAATTGTCTCACGCTTCTTTTTGATCTGGTCCGCGATGGTCCTTGGGACGAGATAGAGAGGTATGCCTTCGATCTGCTCCACGGTGCTTTCTGGAGATTTCATTTCACCGGGCATCACGACCTCCCCGGAGCATCAGTATCGATGCGGGTTCTAAACTTCGCAATCTCTTCACAGGTTACGTGCCGAGAAGCCGGGTGAGAACAAGAATTTTTAATCTTCCGACACAACATTTGAATCAGCCCCTACTGTTATACTTGGTATTCGGTGGGTGGTTGCAGGGGCGATTTGTTTAGCGACGATGGCCCCTGCTTTTCCTTCTTCGTCATTCACGTTCTCACCCGGTGCATGAGTGCGTGAACTTTCCCCAATGTTTTTTAGTTTTTTCATAAAGTACTCCTTTGTACCGGATTTTACGGGGGACACGTCCTTGAATTGCAGGAATTGCGATGAGCCCCTGGACCCGATTGTAAAAGATAGATTTGTGTGAATTTAAGGTTTCGGTTTTAGGGGTTATACGGGCTTGAAATCGAAAAAGGAGCGCTATACACTTTCACACCGCACACTCCGCAATATTTATTTAGATGCAATTATTTTGTGGGTCGCGTGAAACAATCGGTACAAAAATTTTTCGAAATCAAACATGCAATTTTCGAAATAATGAGCGGGGGCAGTCAGGCCGCAGCGGCCCACGTTCGTACCGGGCGAGTGCATCAGCGCGAGGTCGGGGTGAACGTGTCACTGAGCGTACCGCTTGAGTACGATCAACAGCGACGAACATTCCGCGAAGCGGTATGTGAGGAGCGGGCGGGAGCAGCCGCTGGCGCCGGAGCAGCGCGACAAGCCAGGGGCGTACTGTATCTCAACCGGGCAACTCCGGAAAAGCAAGGGAGGTGATGTGAAGCGAGTCGGAGCATCAGCGAGACGAGTGAACATGACCGACCGATCTCCATGTCACGCCAGGACTGAGCCCGGTTACAGGAAGTCGGGAATAACCTGTCACAAGCCGGCAGACTTACCAGTATTTCACGGGTAGGGGCATCTCTTTTATTTTTTCATTCATGTAAATGCTCGACATCTGAAGAACACCGACAGCAAAAAAACCTGAAACTACTGCAAAGTAGCTGAGACCATTATTTTCGAACTCATACATCATGAAGCGAAGAGAAACTGCAATCAAAACAGCTGTGAGGATAACCACAGGATATAATTTTCCCAAGATGCTCATAATCAGATTCTTTCATGCTCATGTTTAATTCTGTCTACATTAGTTGACTAGGTCGGGGAAGCCCACGCGGCGAGGGGCGGAGCCCCATTGAGCGTAACATCCTCAAGAAAAAAACTCAATTTCTTTTGAACAGGTCCCGGTGTTGATCGCCGCCCGCGTCGCACGCTTCGCACAGCTTCGCCGTGCTCGCCCATGCTCCGCGACCGGCTCTTCGTATTCCAAGCTAAAACCCTGTTTTTCAGACATCCCCGGAAAAAATGACCCTCATATTGGCATTCCGGCAGGGTTTCCGGGGTCCGGATGGGGTAAAATAGGTGGCGAAAATAGCATCGATTTAAGGCCCTTTGGTGGGCTTTAGGAGAGATGGGATTCTGCCGTATTTTGGCAAAAGGGGTGAGAATTAAGCGTATTTTTCATAGGTACTGAATCGGACCGTTTTACGGGGTTTTCCGGATAGGGGCATGGTAATCGGAGCCCGAATTGGGCTTATTTTTCCTCAGGGTTCATCCCCCCTGATAAAAAAGGTTTCCGAGAAGGGTAAATGAAGAGGAGGATATCGTCTCATCCTCCCATCCCCGTAATAATCCCAACTACCTGCTGAGCTGTCACCGGGTCCACCACCCGGGTCAGCACGAGTCCGACCATCGCGACGAACAAGGTCCAGAAAACTCTCTTCACCTGCTCATTCTTTCCGAACGCCTCGATCGCTGCATCCGCATCTGCCTTCATTGCCTGTTGCATAATTTTTGGCAGGAACACAAAGAGAGGCAAGAACAGAACCGCAGCACCGATGAACGCAAGCGTGATCTCCGCCCGGCCCGCAAGGAAGAAACCGACCGGGACCGCAAATACACCGGCCAGCATCGCGGCCATCCCGACCTCACCAAACCAGAAGTAATGCCGTTTGTCGGAATAATTCAACCGCTCTGCATCAGTAAGACCGGAGAGATCAAAGATGCCGAGCGTGTTCAGCATCCCGTACCAGACCGCGTGCGTCTCCTCCGGGTCCGCAACGAGACCAAGGAACAGCACCGCGATTGGTACGATGAGAAGAAGAAGGGGAAGATGGGCCAGCACCAGGACAATCCCGAGCAGGACCCCGGTGCCGCAGATGGCACACCGGGTCTGCACCTCATTCTCGAACATCGGGACTCTCCGCAATCCGGATCTCAAAGACCGGGCTGCTGTACCCGCCATTCTCCGGACTGAAATCCCGGACCCGGCCCATCTGGGCGAACTTCCGGCGACCGGTCCGGATCTGGACCGTATGGATACCGGGCGATCGCGGGTAAACCCGGCGACCATCGATATCGTGCATCTCTTCATAGGGCGGGATGTCGAACCAGTCCGGCCAGAACCGGACGCCTCGCGGGATATCCGTACCCCGGCGCAGGTCCTGCAGGCGGATGGGTGCGAGGTTGTCATAGATCACATCGATGATCAGGTTCTCATCATCCTGCTCCGGGTGCAGGTCCAGTTCATAGAAGATGGGATTGCGCCGCACTTCATCGCGGGTGAGCGGCTTATCCATGGTGAGCGGTTCGAGCCCGCCGAATTTCCCCTGGTACAGACCGGTCACGGTTGCGACCGGCTGTTTTGCGATTTCAGGTTCCATGATAGTTCTCCTTGTGTCGTTCATGTTCCGCCCGGAGTTTCTTGAACTCCTCGACAATCTCATCATATTTGCCGATCTTCTGATGGATCGTAAACAGGACGGGATAGATCGGAAGCACAGCTCCTAACAAAATCCCTAACGTTTCAATGTCCATAATGTTCCTCCGCAAAAGACGAGAGGACCAAAAAGAGAGGGGACCTGGGGGGTCTTCTCCCTCCGGGTCTTATCGTCGGGCGATTCTAGGCGAGTGCCGTTACGGTATCCGCCCAGGTCTCGACACGGGTCCGGATGGCTTCATCCGAATAGGATGTGAGAGTCACCCGGTTGCGGCTGAAGTTCACCATGTACAGTTCGCCGTTCGGGTCATGGCACTTGAGAGTTGCGCTGAACGTCTCGTTATCAGTGTCGCGGAATGGAGTTCCGCCGTGAGCCGTTGCAAGGGCTGTGTTTGCGAGAATTGCTGCGGCTCCCGCATTGAATCCTGCGATGGTTGTGAACTTGTCCGACAGGTTACCGACAGTATTTGCTTCGGCGTCCTGGAAGACGATCTTGGTCGTGTACCCTTCCTTGGTCTTTTCAACCGGGTCGTGGGTCACCCCGGCGGTCATATACGATACACACGCAAACGGGTTACCGGTGATAACCGACTGGATGATGGTGTTGAACGCTGCAACATCTGCAATCGGTTCCGCGAGTTCGCGGATTGCGCTCTTGGTCTGTGAGTTCTGTACGAAATCTGCCATTGTTTTTCCAATTCCTGCCACCATTGTGGCATCATGCCCCGGGCCCTCGGGCTATATTCATATTTTCCTGACGGCGATTTATGCGTGACTTGTTGATGAGCGATAGGGTTGGGGGAGAGCGGGGAATGTAGGAAGGGGAATGTTACAATAAATTGCGAGTTCGTGAACCGTGTTTCGGGTTACATTGTTCTGAATGAAAATTGCTATTGTTCTCTTGGGCTTCTGCCTTTGGGGGAATATTGCTCTGTAGGAAGAGGGGATTCGGTTTTACTGAAGGAAGGGGGGGTAGAACCCTTATTGTTATGGAAAAAACGCGAGCATATAGAAGATATTTTCACCAACCAACGTCAATGAGAAAATTGAACATCTGAATCATTGACTTACTATATGCGGTAAATAAACTCATTCATCAGAATAATCGGGAGGACCAGATTGAAAATAATTGATAATATTAATGAAACTCTCAAAGACGATCTAAACGTTACAATTAAAAAAAATTCCAAAGTAGCAATAGCCGCCTCGTATTTTTCAATATTCGCATTTCAGGAATTAAAGGATAAATTATCAGAAATAAACGAAATGCGATTTATTTTTACCTCTCCGACATTTTTAACAGAAAAAGCAAAAAAAGAGAAGAGAGAATTTTTTATCCCCCAATTAGAGCGTGAAAAAAGTCTTTATGGCACAGAATATGAGATAAAACTCAGAAACGAACTGACCCAGAAAGCAATAGCAAAGGAATGCGCAGACTGGGTCCGAAAGAAAGTGACGTTTAAGTCCAACATTACGAATGAAAACATGGGCGGTTTTGTAAATGTTGAAAGCGATGTTGGCTCGTACACATATTTGCCGATAAATGGCTTTACCACCGTTGATATCGGCTGTGAGAAAGGGAATAATGCATATAATATTGTTAACCGGTTTGATGCCCCGTTCAGTAAAGAATATTTCAGAATTTTTAATGAGATTTGGAATGATGAAGCCCGACTGCAGGATGTAACCGAAGAAGTAATAGAAAATATATCAACCGTTTATAAGGAAAATTCGGCCAGATTCATCTATTTTGTAATTCTCTATAACATTTTCAATGAGTTTCTTGATGATATCTCAGAAGATGTTCTTCCCAATGAGGCAACCGGTTTTAAGGATAGCCAGATATGGAATAAACTCTATGATTTTCAAAAGGATGCCGCACTATCGATAATTAACAAACTTGAAACATATAACGGCTGCATTCTGGCAGACAGTGTCGGGCTTGGAAAAACATATACTGCCCTTTCGGTGATAAAATATTACGAGAACCGAAATAAATCCGTTCTGGTATTGTGTCCGAAAAAACTCTCGGACAACTGGAATACCTTCAAAATGAATCTTCTCAATAATCCAATTGCCAAAGATCGGCTCAGATATGATGTTCTTTTTCATACCGATCTTTCGCGAACCAGCGGTTATTCAAACGGAATTCCTCTTGACAGAATAAACTGGAGCAATTATGATCTGGTTGTGATCGACGAATCACATAATTTCCGTAATGGCGGGGATATATCAGATACAAGTGATGACGATGAAGAGAGCGGGAAAGAGAATAGATACGAACGCCTGATGAACCAGGTGATCAGAAAAGGTGTCAGGACCAAAGTCCTGATGCTTTCCGCAACACCGGTTAACAACAAATTTTCTGATTTAAAAAACCAGCTTGCACTTGCTTATGAAGGAAATACTGATCTGATCAATACAAAACTGAAAACAAAACAGACTATTGACGAGATTTTCAGAAAAGCGCAACTGGCATTTAATACCTGGAGCAAGTCAGATTCTGATGACAGAACTACTGATTGTCTTCTTGGAATGCTTGATTATGAATTTTTTGAAGTTTTAGACAGTGTTACCATCGCACGATCAAGAAAACATATTGAAAGATATTACAATATTGAAGAGATAGGAAAGTTTCCTGAAAGAAACAAACCAAAATCCATCCAATGTCCTTTGACGGTACTTCCGGGAGCACCTGATTACGATCAAATATATGAACAGTTATCACTTCTGAATCTGAGTGTCTACACACCCTCCGTGTTTATCCACGAGAGCAAAATTTCAAAATATGAAGAAAAATATGATACCCGTGTTCGGAATACTTCCTTTAAACAACGAGACCGTGAAACCAGCCTTCGTATGCTGATGAGGACGAACCTCCTCAAAAGGCTCGAGAGTTCTGTTTATGCATTCCGGCTTACTGTCGGCAGGATTCTTTATAATATCTCTCAAACTATCGATCAGATCGAGGAATTTAAGAGTAAAGGGTCCGTTGAGTTCAATAATAGGACCATCTCGGAAGATTTTGATCTCGACGATCAGAATCAGGATCTCTTGACATCAGGAAAGATCAGGATTGAACTTCGGGACATGGATTACAAGAGCTGGCTTGATGACCTGAAGTATGACAAGGAAATATTAGAAGGTCTTTTGGATTCGGTCTCGGTTATTACACCTGAGGCGGATGAGAAGTTACTGGTGCTTTGTGATGAAGTCCGGAAGAAAATAAACAATCCGTTAAATGCCGGAAATAAAAAGATTCTCATTTTTTCAGCATTTGCCGATACTGTCGAATATCTCTATGATCATGTAAGCAGGATAGTCAAAACGGAGTTCGGCCTTGATAGTGCAATGATAACCGGGTCGGTGAACGGAAGGACCACCGTGCCCGGCCTTAAGTCCGACTTCAATCTTGTCCTTACCTGTTTCTCACCCGTCTCAAAAGAGAGATATCTTCTTTCATCAAAAGAGCAGGCCGATATCGATATCCTGATTGCATCGGACTGTATCTCCGAGGGACAGAACCTCCAGGACTGCGACTATCTGATTAACTACGACATTCACTGGAACCCCGTTCGCATCATCCAGAGGTTCGGCCGTATTGATCGTATTGGAAATAAAAACAAGGTTATTCAGCTGGTGAACTTCTGGCCGGATATTTCTCTTGATGATTATATCAATTTAAAGTCAAGGGTAGAGAGCCGGATGAGAATCTCTGTCATGACCTCTACCGGGGATGATAATCCCATCAATGAAGATAAGGGAGATCTTGAGTACAGAAAAAAGCAGCTTGAGAGACTCCAGAATGAGGTAGTGGATATTGAAGACATGACGGGCGGGATCTCGATTATGGATCTCGGCCTGAACGAATTCCGAATCGATCTGTTAAGTTATATCAAAGATAACCCTGATCTGGAGAGGACCCCCTTCGGGATGCATGCAGTTGTCCGGGAATTTGGCGACGACGTTCCTCCAGGAGTAATTTACGTTCTTAAAAACATCAACAATAAGGTAAACATAAACAATTCCAATCTTCTGCATCCATTTTATATCGTATATGTCAATGATGACGGGGAAGCATTTTACAATCATCTCTCTCCCAAGAAGACCCTTGACATGATACGATATATCTGCAAAGACAAGGCTGAGCCGGATACTCTTCTTTGCAGGGATTTTAATCGAGAGACAAAAGACGGCCGGAAGATGGGCAAATATTCAACACTTCTTGAGAAGGCCATTTCCTCAATAATCGATGTAAATAATGAGTGTGATATCGAGAGTCTCTTCAAATCCGGAGGAACGTCTGCACTGCAAACGAAAATATCCGGAATCGATGATTTTGAATTGATCTGCTTTTTGGTTGTGAAATAAGTATGAAGAGGGATCCCGAATGTTAAACCTGCCGGAGAGCACAGAGTTTGGCAGACGGATTCCCAAGACAAAATTCTACCAGCACCTGAGTCTCACGAATAAGGTTAAGCAGCAGTTTATCGATGAGATTGATACGATTACCTGGCAGAATAAAATCTCACCAGATACGATAGGCATCTCTGCTGGTGACGAGGTTGCAGAGATTGAGGTAATCGAGATAAAACTTCACCAGAAAGGCATCAGCAAAAATATTCTTGAGATAATTGACCGGGGAATTCCCTATCATATCATATTTGTCCTGACATCCAAGGATGAGGCACAGGTCGGAATCGGTTACAAAGAGAAGATCAAAAAGAAGGATGATAAATACCGTGTAGAGAGATATTATTTTTCTGAATGGGTCTCCCTTAAGGATCTGAACCCTGAACTTAAAGGACTCAACCTTGACCGGATCTATGAAAATCTCTTACGGCAGTATATTCCCAATGAGAGGCCCCAACTGAAAAACCTCAAAGATACGATTGCCCTTCAAAAAGAGATTGAGATTCAGACCGTGCTTTGCGAGGCACTTGAAAAAAAGGTAAAGAGTGAAAAGCAGTTTAATGTACAGGTTAGCCTTAACCGCGAGCTGAGAGAGGAGAGAATAAAACTTGGAAACCTGTTATCAGACAATAATCCAGAGAGAAAAAATTGATTGCATTGAAATATTGTGGTGAATATCATGAGTAAATCCGGGCCTGAAAAACTGAATCTCGAAACTGCGGATATCAACGCTGGGAATATTGAAAAGATTGCCAGACTTTTTCCGGGAGTCATAACCGAGATTGAGGATGATGAGGGGAAATTACGAAAAGGGATAGATTTTGATCTACTGAAACAAGAGTTGTCCGGAGATTATGTTGAGGGACGAGAGGAGCGGTATGAGTTCACCTGGGTCGGCAAAAAACAATCAATAGTCGAGGCGAACATGCCGATTCATAAGACTCTGCGGCCTTGCATTGAGGAGAGCAAAAATTGGGAGAATACTAAAAATATCTTTATCGAGGGTGACAATCTCGAAGCCTTGAAACTCCTCCAGGAAAGTTATCTCAAAAAAATCAAAATAATTTACATCGACCCACCCTATAATACGGGGAATGATTTCATCTACAATGATCGTTTTGTGATGGATACTGATGAATATGAAGAGGAGACTCGTGCGGTTGACGAACTCGGCAACCGTTTGATAATAAATAGTAAAGATCGTGGCAGATATCATTCCGATTGGTGCTCGATGCTTTATCCGAGATTAAAGCTTGCACATAATCTGTTAAAGGATGATGGAATAATTTTTATCTCGATCGATGACAACCAAGTGCACGATCTTAGAAAGATCATGGACGAGATCTTCGGTGAAGATAATTTTGTTGCAGAACTTGTTTGGCAGAAGAAAACGGGAGCCGGTGCGAAAAGTCACGGATTTATTGGGCTGCATGAATATGTCTTGTGCTATGCCAAACAGGTCAGTGCAAACTGGGATATTACGGCCCCAATGTCTGAAAAAACAAAAGCTATGTACAATAAAAAAGATGAATACTTCCCGGTTTTAGGTCCTTATGCAACTTGGCCCCTTGATACAACCAGCATGGACGAGCGTGCTAATTTGCGCTATCCTATTTTCCATGAAGGCCATGAGATTTGGCCAAAAAAACAGTGGTTATGGAAGAGAGAACGTGTGGAACGAGCTCAAAAAGAGAATAAATTAATTTTTAATTTCAATGAAAACGAGAAAACATGGACTGTTCGATTTAAAGGATACTTATTCGATGAGGATGGACAAGAAAAAGCAGGAAAGCCCACATCAATATTGATTGGTCCATATATTGAAAACGAACCCGTTTTTATCTATAACGAAAAAGAAAAAACATGGAGTGTTCGATTTAAAGGATACTTATTTGATGACGATGAGCAAGAAAAAGAAGGTGCATCTCCTTCAATTATGATCGGTCCATATACTCAAGAAGGAACTAAAAATTTTCAAGATTTTTTTGATCGACAAATATTCCCCTTCCCGAAACCCGTTTTGCTAATCAAAAAATTATTACAAAATGAAATCGGAGATAAAAATCAAAAATCGAATTTAATAATTAATCAAGATTTGATTTTAGATTTCTTCTCGGGTTCGTGCACAACCGCTCAAGCGATAATGAGGCTGAATTCTGAAGACGGGGGTAACCGAAAATTTATCATGGTTCAATTACCGGAGCCGTGTGATAAGAGCAGTGAGGCATACAAAGCCGGATTTACAAATATTTCAGAGATCGGCAAGGAAAGGATTCGACGTGCCGGAGAGCAGATCAAAACTGAAATTAAGGAAGGTAATCAGCAGGCAAAGATAGACGATGTACCAAAACCCGTTCCCGATATCGGATTTCGGGTCTACAAAATCGATGATACCAACATGAAGGATGTCTATTATTCCGCTGCAGAATATTCTCAGGAAACTATCGAGGGGCTGGTTGACAATGTCAAAGAGAACAGAACTGACACTGACCTGCTCTATCAGATCTTAATCGATTGGGGCCTGCCCTTGGACCTTCAGCACGAGATTGAAGAGATTGAGGGCTTCCACCTTCACATTGTGGATAAAAATGCTCTCATCGCCTGCTTTGACGCAAACATTCCCGAAAGCGTTATGAGAAAAATTGCAGAGAAAAAACCGCTTCGGGCAGTATTCCGGGACGGATCCTTCATAAGCAGTCCTGGGAAACTCAACATCGAAGGCATCTTCAAGACGATTGCACCGGACACAACCCTGAGAGTAATCTAAAGGTGGGTTTTCCGGATGAAACTGCAATTCAAACACCAAATGTTCCAGGCTGAAGCGGCACAAGCAGTATGTGACGTCTTCTCCGGTCAACCGAATGCCTCCCCTACGTACGATATAGACCGGGGTCACCCTGAAAAACAAGAAAGGCAAGCCAGGTTAGATAGCGAAGGTCAAATTGAAGATGAATCCTTCAATTTTACCGGGTACAAAAACAGCAAAATCAGAATACTCGATGAGGATATCCTAAAAAACCTCAATAATATCCAGCGGAATTCACAGATAGAGCCTTCAAATGATCTTGAAGGGCACTACAATCTCTCGGTGGAGATGGAGACGGGTGTCGGAAAGACCTACACTTACATCAAGACAATGTACGAACTCAACAAACGCTATGGTTTCACAAAGTTCATTGTCGTTATTCCATCAATTGCTATCCGGGAAGGAGTTTTCAAATCATTTCAGATGACTGAAGAGCATTTCGCAGAAGACTATGGAAAGAAGATCCGCTACTTCATCTACAACTCAAAACAGCTTCCCAAAATTGATCAGTTCGCCAACGACAGCGGGATAAATGTGATGATCATCAATTCCCAGGCATTCAATGCACGAGGAAAGGATGCACGACGCATTTACATGAAACTCGATTCGTTCAGGAGCCGCAGCCCGATTGATGTTATAGCGCATACAAATCCGGTATTGATAATCGATGAACCCCAGTCTGTTGAAGGTGAGGTAACAAAAGAGAAGCTGAAGGAGTTCAATCCTTTAATCACCCTCCGTTATTCTGCAACTCTCAGAAAGAATGAAACCTACAATCTCATCTACCGGCTCGATGCACTGGAGGCATACAACAAGCGTCTGGTAAAAAAGATCGCCGTTAAAGGAATCTCGGTTACCGGCTCAACCGGAACGGAGGGCTATCTTTACCTCGAAGGACTGAATTTCTCGACATCATCAGCCCCTACCGCAACACTTGAATTTGAAGTACGGGGAAATGAGGGACTGAGAAAAATCACCCGCAAGGTATCTGAAGGATACAATCTCTACGAACATTCTGGCGAGTTAAACCAGTATAAGGGGTACACGGTCGCGGAGATTAACGGGATAACAAATACGGTCTCTTTCTTAAACGGAATCACCATTAATGCCGGAGAAATTTTTGGCCTTACTGATGAAGAACAGATCCGCCGGATTCAGATTCGTGAAACCATCAAATCACATCTTGAACGTGAACGTGCCCTTTTCCATAAGGGAATAAAGGTGTTATCCCTCTTCTTCATTGACGAAGTTGCCAAATATAAGCAGTATGATGATTCCGGTGTCTCTCACAATGGGGAGTATGGTGTTGTATTCGAAGAAGAATACCGCTCTGAAGTTGAAAATCTTAAACTCGCTTTCGGAGAGGACGATTACCTCCGATACTTAAAAGAGATAAAAGCAGAGCAGACCCACCAGGGGTATTTTTCCCTCGATAAAGGCAGGTACGTCAACAGCACAGCAAAAGGAAAGGAAGGAAATTCAGATGATGTAAATGCCTATGACCTCATCATGAAAAATAAAGAGCAACTCCTGGACCTCAAAGAGCCGGTCCGGTTCATCTTTTCACACTCTGCACTCAAAGAAGGATGGGACAACCCGAATGTATTCCAGATCTGCACATTGAAGACAAGCGGCTCAGAAATCCGCAAAAGACAGGAAGTAGGCCGGGGTCTACGGCTTTGTGTAAACAACAATGGCGAGAGGATGGACACAAATGTCCTTGGCGGAGATGTCCATAACATCAATCTTTTAACGGTCATTGCCAACGAGAGTTACGACACTTTTGCCCGGGGTCTGCAAAGTGAGATGGCAGAGGCTGTTGCAGACCGGCCGCGTGTTGTTAACGCCACGTTGTTTGAAGGCAGGACAATTACTGATAAAAATGGTAATGAGCAATTCGTTGATACCACTCTTGCAGGAAAAATCAACTTCAGCCTTATAAAAAGAGATTACGTTGATGAACAAGGCACTCTTACAGAAAAATATTATAACGATGTCAAAGCAGGAAATTTCAGTCTTGCCGACGATATAAAAGATTTTTCTGGATCAATAACGGGAATACTCGATAATGTCTATAATCCCGATGCATTTAAACCCGAAGATGCGAGAAGCAAAAATGTTGTTCTGCAGATAATTGACGACAAACTGGTGACAAAGGAATTCAAATCCCTCTGGGACCGGATAAACTCTAAAACCGCATATATCGTCAACTTTGATTCTGCTGAACTCATAAAGAATTCCATAGCCTGTCTTGATGAAAAACTCAAAGTTCATAAGATCTTTTACCGGGTAGAATCCGGCGCACAAAAGACTACAATCACTGATAAGGAATCTATCGTTAATGGGGTATCCTTTGTGAAGAGTGAGATGGATAGTACTCTTGCAGAAGCAAAGGCGAATGAGGGTGTAAAATATGATCTTTTGGGAAAAATTGCAGAATCAACAAAACTCACCCGGAGGGATGTTGCAGAGATCCTGAAAGGGATTGAGCCGAGCACATTTGATCAATTCAAAAATAATCCAGAAGAATTTATCATCAAGGCATCGAATCTTATTGACGAGCAGAAGGCGACGGTAATTGTAGAACATATCACGTACAACCTGCTGGAAAACAAATATGATACCGGAATTTTCACCAATCCCTCACTTAAGAAAGGGACCCTTGGTAAGAATGCAATTCCAGCAACGAAGAGCCTTTACAATTTTATTATTACGGATTCCGACACCGAAAGAAAATTTGCAGAGGAAATCGACAAAGACAAAAATGTTGCCGTGTATGTCAAATTACCTGGCGGTTTTTATATCGATACTCCGGTTGGAAAATATAATCCCGACTGGGCAATTGCTTTCTATGAGGGGTCGGTAAAACACATTTATTTTGTTGCTGAGACAAAGGGGGATCTCTCGTCATTGCAACTTCGTGAGATAGAATCCTTAAAGATTCACTGTGCACGAGAGCATTTTAAGAGAATCAGTTCTGGCTCGGTAAAATATGACGTTATTACGAATTATGCCGGGTTGTTGAATGCGGTTATGAAATAATTTTGTAACTATTCAAGTAGTTCATGGAACGATATTACAAAGAAGGTTTAATATGCCATCTTCTGATGATGTAATTCCAATCGCACTCGCCCTGTATAACTCTCCAAGAAGGTATGCCCTCCTTGTTGGATCTGGTATCTCACGGGATACAGGAATTTTCACAGCCAGTGAAATTACTGATGATATAATCCGGCAAATTGCTGGTAATAAAATACAACCTGGTCAGAAACCCCAAGACTGGTATAAAGAAACCCATGAGGGCAGAGCACCAACATTCACTAGCCTTTTTGGGGACCTTCCAAATTCGAAGGAAGATCGAACTGCAATTCTTCGGCAATATTTTGAACCTTTAGATCGCGATAAAAAACCGCTGATAATTGAACCGATGCTGGCGCATATGAGTATCGCCCGGTTGGTTAGAGATGGCATTATCAGCATGATCATCACAACAAATTTTGATCCCCTGCTCGAAGAAGCCATAAGAAAAGAAACTGGGAAGATACCCGTTGTTATTACTCATCAAAGTGACACGCGACTTATGGAAGTCGCTGGAGATCAGTGTCGAATTGTAATGGTCAATGGGAGATATCCCACCACAGATTTGAAACTAACTCCTAAAGATCTCGCAAAATACGATGAAAATTTAGAGGAGTATCTTGATCGTATCTTTTCAGAGTACGGTCTTGTCATCTGCGGTTGGTCCGGCGAACACGATGCGGGTCTCGTGAAGATTCTCATAGCGGAACGAGTTCGGAGATTTGCCCTTTTCTGGTGCAGCCGAGATTCCCCTGAAAAAATACCCCTTGGGATCAGGTCTGCGTTACACATAGCAACGGTTGGTATCAGATCCGCGAATGAGTTCTTTAACGATCTTGAATCGCGGATTGATCTGCTTCGTCGTCATGAAAGAAAGACCTCGTTAACAATTGATAGTGCTATTAAAAAAGTCAAGGACGCTTTGAGAGATCCAAGACCGGATTTGATACTATCAGATCTTCTTCATGATGAAACGGACCGGGTTCTTGCCGAAGTGAATCGTTCAGAGATAATTCCAAGTGGTCAAGTGGATGGGAAAGCCTGTTTCAAAAATCGTATAGAAGAACTTGAACAAGCATCAGCACCACTCGCTGCGATGGTGGCAACAATTGCATACTACGATGATGGTAACTTTACAGACTTAATCACAGAGACCATCGATCGACTGATTAATCTATCCCCAATTGAAAATATGTTTTCAGGGACTCTTCGACGCATAACAGGTATCCAAGGGAGTACTGATAATTATTTAAAATATTTCCATAAAATTCGATTATATCCTGCATTACTCGTCATTTATGCATCTGGTATTGCAGCAGTTCATAAGGGGAATTTAACCAGTCTTGCGGCAATTCTTGAGAAGCCTCGTGCAAGACGATTCATTGGATCTGAGATGGCTTGGAAAGATATACCCTTTTTTGACGAAGTAAATATCTGGAGTACTCTTTGGACCATTGAGCAATGGACTCTGGATTATAGTTTTGAGAGATTTGGGAAAAAAGAAGATCCATATTATTATCCAACGAGGGTGATTCAGGCAATTGTAAGTAATCTCATCCCAAACGAACTCTATTTCGAAGCAGCGTTTGATAATTTTGAGTATTTATACGAGTTATCATATCTGAATCAAACCTCAGGGAACCCCTCACAAGAATCATTTCCCCTTATGTCCCGTGTTTGGCTTAAGTCTGTGGGATTCGGTGGAGCTGGAAAAATTAAATTCCCCGATCCTCTGATTTCTTATCTTGCAAATATAGGTCAAAAAATCGACAGAACCGCATTTTTCCAAGGGGATGCACAGAAGTTCTTATGGTGCATGTGGAAATATGGGAAAATATTTCAAGTCAATCCCCCGAAAACGGATATCCCTCATCCTCAGGGAGGATTTCCAGGATTATAAGACTAGTGGAGTGAGACAACTAAACTTGTGGACAATATTGGGGATAAGTCACTCCACAATTTAAGATGTCTCTTACCACTAGATTGCATATGGTTGCAACCGACCCGCAAACAATTTTATTGACGTGATAAGGTAAATAGTTACAAAGTTGCACTAATTTTTGAGATTAAACATTAAGGACTCATTTTTTATCAATGCTTAATAAATAGATAAACAACCACGGATAATATCCCTAATACAAAGGCTACAACATTAAATTTTATGTCGTTTAAAAATGTCCCCCACGTTTTTATTGTTTCCATTTTTCTTCGATGCATTTCATTATCGTACCTTCGTTGACCCCCCATTATTGCAATATCTAATCTAGACTCAATTTCACTCACAAATCTTCTAAATTTTAATGAATATTGATTGGTCTGATCAGGCCAAGCAAAAGTGTATTGCAATCGGCGTTGCTCTTGATCAAATGAATCGTGAATTCTTTTTGCTTCATCGGGAGATAATTGACGGTTTGGATCTGAAGATAAATCACTGACTATTCTTTCCCAAGTTTGTTTTACATTTTGTAATTCTGATATCGCTTCTTCTAAAACACTAGGCATGATATCATCTACTGAACAAATCTCACAATTCTATATATTAAGTCATTGTATGTTGAATTTTAGCATCGTGCAATTTTCAAGTTAATCCCGCAACCTGCTGAGCTGCCGCAGAGTCCAGAATCCGGGCCAGCACCAGCCCCGCCGTTGTAACTAACAAGGCCCAGAAGATCTTCTTCACTAGCTCATTCTTCCCGAATGCAAACAGGACCGCCATAACCTCTGCATGAGGACAAAAAGATCTGCGGTGCCTTTCATTAACCGGATTCAGGATAATATTTTGGATAGGTTTCAATTCACTTCCTCGGCACCACCCACACCGCTCCGATCCCGGTAAACGCCTTCTCGAACCGCTCCGGTTTATCCCCAACATAAAACAGCGCCGGTGAAAACGTCGGTCCGGGTCCATCATCACCGGAAGGACCGACAAACCGGATCCTCGCCGAAGGAAAACACACCCGGCACGATAGCGCCGTCAACGTCTTCCACGTTGCGGTCTCGGTCGCCGACTTCCACAGCACAATCGCCTCAGTAGTCCGGCCAACGGACCACTCCTGGTAAAGTTTCGAGAACCACCGCTCCACATCATGACCAAAAGGAGGATTGAGAAAGACCCGCCCCTCCCACGGCTGCATAAGCCCATCCTCATGAGCAGTGTAATGCCTCGCTGCCGGCACGTTCGGGATCTCCCGGCTGTTGCTGCACGGGTCCAGATCGATCGCACCCATACAGGCGATCACCGCATCGAGGATGTACTGCGGCGTGTAATGCTCCGTGCTCTCGTGCGAGAGCAGGGCAGGCGGAACCGTCACCCGACACCGGCCCCCCGGGCATTCTCCCTCATCCCCCTCCCGTAACAATGCTCGCAGAGCTTCACCCCCGCCTCGCGGTCAATCCACTCAGCCTTCACCAGCCCGCACACCGAGCACTTCCCGATCGCTGCCGTCACCCGCTCACACCGGGAAACATCCACGGTGCCCGGTAAAGGAACAGATGCCTCCTGCTCCGCCTTCACCGCGGCCTTATAGCACGCTTTACAAATCCGCCGGGCATCCTGCAGGTCCCTGGGCCGAGCCTTCCGCTCTGCAGTAAACTTTTCCACATACGACGAACCTTTCTTCCCACACACCGAGCACACCGACTTCGGCTCCGGGAGTTCAAGCGGTTTGTAGTCCCTGGCCCATATGGTCAGGGTGCGTTTTGCAGCGGATGCTGCCGGGGGATCCCCATCTTTCAATTGTTTACAACAGGCGCTGGAAGAAATCGGAACGCGTTCAGGTGCACTATCTGGGGATTGCTGGGCACCGGGCGGAATTCGATCGTTGTTTACAGCATTTCCGGATTTATGGACACACTGTATTACGTCCGGACCCGGTTGCTGAGCTACACCATAATTCTCTTTCTGCTGAAAAGCACTGTCTCTTAGTACATTTGTACAATTATTCTTAGTAGTACCCGGGGAAACAGAACCCGAAAAATTATTTTTTGTATTTTCAGCAGGTTCCGCAACACTGCTGGAAGCCTGCTGCAATGATAAAGCCGGACCGTCACCATCCTTCGGGTCGCGGTCAAGCCAGCATGCATCGCCACAATTCCACTCCCTGAACAGTGCCGTATCCCACTGGAATGCATCGCTCCTGCGACGGATCGAATTACCCTGCTCTTCAGATATCGTCACGGTCCGATCGGTAAAGGAGAGTGCCGGGCACTTTTCGAGAAGCCCGGTATAGTTCTTCCCCCGGCTCTCGTAGCCTTTCAGGGCCCGGTAGATGCTGATGTAGGACCAGCCGGTGAGCCGTTGCAGGTCCTGGATCGTGAACTCTTCCTGCCGGGCCTGCTGGATTGCATCGAGCAGGTCCGACTCTTTCTTGGTCATCTTCGATTCCTGCCCGCCCGCCATACCATTGAGGAGCGTGAAGAGATCTTTTGCCGATATAAAATCTGCCTCGCTTGCATACACGCAGAGCGTCCCGTCTTCTGTGGTCTTCTGATCGCGTTGCTGGTAGTAAAGCGCCGTGTGGCTCTTGATCAAGTCGTAGAGCATATCTGGGTTTCGCCGGTTGTTGATGGCGTGAAACCGGATCCGCTCCGAGAACGGAATGATCACCCACATCATCTGCTCGTGCATGATCTGCCAGATGGCCCGGCAGGTCACTAGTTCGGGCGATTCATCGACTATCGTGTCCGGGTCCTGCTGCTCCTTCTTCTGCTTGGCCGCAAGCACCTTTGCATCCTGCTCCGGGGTTTCGTCAATCCAGCAGGTCAGCATACGGTTCATAACCTGATCATCACCGGTCCCTTCCTTCTTTGCGATCCACCAGACGCACCGCTCGGGAATCGAGCAGACCCGGGGGGTCAGGTCCTTGGTTACGGTCGTATGGGTGATCGGTTCATCGAAGTTCGAGGTCGCCGACTTCAGGATCTCCTGGATGGCATCGGACAGATCCGTGTCATCACTCATCAGCACGGTCCGGGGGGAGAGGTCGGTCATGTAATAGAGCGCCTTGTTGCTCATTGTGCCCTTTACTTTGTACCGGTCCGGCACCTGCCGCATCATCTTCTTGAAGGCGTGGGTCTTGCCCTTGCCGGATTCACCCGTGACCGAGACATGCAGGCCGTCCGAGTTCTTCACTGCCTGCGATGCCATCGTAAGGATCAGGCATCGTGCAAGAATCTCATCCCCGATATGCTCCTGGGCAAATGCGGTGAGCATGAGTGAGAGCGGGTCCCCGCGAGCGAGCACTTCGGCAGCCTCTGCCCGGAGTTCCGGGTTCTCCGGAATGGCAGGAACTGCATCACCCCTCACCTCTGCCTTTATCTTTGCCTTTACTTTCCTCTGTGCAGTCTGTGCCTGGTCCCATTGTTTCCGCCGGTTCACCCGGCCCGGCTCGAACTGCTCGCGGAGCTCCTGCCACCGCTGACTACCGCCGCCGCAGGAAGTGTGCTTACATCCCGCAAAGATCGCACCGCTCCCGAACTGGATAGCAAAGGCCCCGTCCTTGTGGGCCGAGGAGAACGGGCACTGGTCGAGAATGAAGAGTGTTCCGCCACTGTACGGTTTTTCGGACCGCACTCCGAGCCCGTGATCAGATAACCATCGGCGCAGGTCGAAACCTTTGTCCTTCGCTGCGGTCGGCTGCTGGGCGTGCTGCTCGGTCGGGAGCCGAGCCGTGAGGTCGCGAAGCTGCTCCGGAGTTACTATCTTCAGTTCATCCGGGGCCGAGAGGATCCTGCTCCGCCGGTACGGGCGCTCGGGTGTATTGTCACCCTTCCGGGATACCGTGCCGTACAGTTTCCAGATTCGGGCAGCGTTGAAGTTCGCCGTATCCACGCTCACCCGCTCATCCGAGAAGAGCGTGTCAAGCGTCGTAAGGCACGCCTTTACGAGCGCCGTTGCGCTCTCATCATTCGGCAGGTCAATGCGATACAGCAGGTGTGCCCCGTTACCGGAGTCCGCCCGGATCGGGTCCGGGAAGCCGAGCCCGGCTATCCACCGGGCAATCTCATCGGCTTTCGCCAGAGCGAGGCCATGCTCTTCGTCCGTACTCGATACCCCGCTGGGACGCAGCGGGTCGATGTCGATCGGCAGCCATCGGCGGCGCAGGATATCCGCGTCACTCGTGGTACTGTCCTTCTTGCCGAGCCGCATCTTGATCCGGTTCGCCCGGCGCGAGAGCAGGGCCGGGTTCACTTCGTTGAGCGTGATATAGATGCCGTGGACCGAGCCATCGGCATCGAGCGGTTCTGTTGAGCGGACGAGTGCGTCGAAATCACTGAAGTACCCGCTGTGCGTGAACTGGTCGGTGAGTGCCCGGACCTCGACAACCTGCCCGGGCCCGGCTATCCGGGCTACTGCATCACGGAGAGGTCCATCCACAGGCCACCCCCCTGCTCCGGTCGTTATTGCTTATCCGGAACGAGGAGCGGTTATTCACCGGTCTCTCCCCCGGTCTCTCCCCCGGTCTCTCCCCCGGTCTCTGCTGCACCGGTGCGCCGGAACACGCGGCGCTCGGAGGTCTTTATCGTGATCGTGAAGAAGTGCCCTTTCTCCGGTCGCACTTCGATGTAGGCAACGGCCTCACGTTTCTTCCGGATCTGGTCGGCGATCGCCCGTGGGATGAGGTAGAGCGGGATACCCACCATCTGTTCGGAAGCCAACTCCGGCGAGTCAACGCCATCAGTCATATCGCACCTCTTCGAAATGTTCAGCGAGTCGCCACCTGCCGTCTTTGAGACAGGCAATTGCTACGAGGTAATGGATCGGGCTGGTCGTCTTCAGGTGATCCAAGGTCTCCTGATCGATTGTGAAATTCGGGATTATCCGGGGTTTGGGTAATGTTGATGTGCCAGAAGAGAGAGACATCATCTGTCCACCTCTTCACGAGCTCTGGACAGGGGTGCCGGGACCACGGTGTTGGTAGCTAAGGGGTCCCGTGCATCGCCTTTCCTTTTTCTTTGAACTTCATTCATACAATTGCCCCAGGGGTTGCAACAAATATGCGATTTCTTCCGCAGGGATATTCCCGGACCGTGCCTTTTTTGGCCAGACGGGAGAGGTGTTTGGTGGCGGTGATTGTGGTGGTCTTTGCTGATTTTGCAACTTGTTCGATGTTCATCACCGGTGTGTTCTGGAATGCTCCAAGAATCCGGTTCGTAATTTCCGGGTCGGGTGTCGGCTTCATACACTTTAGAGTATCGAGAGTATTGTTAATATACGAAAACTCCTCGATTTGCCCCTTTTTTGGGATATATACCAAAAATTGAAGATTTAAGGATATATCACTCAAAGAGTATATGCTCTCAACAACAATCTTCTTTTGATGTTATCAAAAACCTGGACAGAGACCTTTGATTCTGAAGCGAAGACTGTCCTGTTTCTCTATCTTCTGATCAAGGGAAGAGATTACGCGTACAATATTTCAAACATTTTAAAAAACGGGGGAGTTGCCGGCAGGGAAGGTCTGAAACTTTTAGCACGACCGAATAAGGTAAGTGGTCTCCTGAATGAGATGGAACGCGATAACCTCCTGGTAAAATGGTCCGATTTATCCGACAGTGAGAAGACGCTCAAATTATATTTTCATCCGGGAAGTCCCCCATCAAATCACCAGAAAAAATCTGAACCCGTGTATTTCGTGATTAACAAGAATATTTTATTTCTTCGTCGGAACTACATACCGGATGAAGAAGAAGTCCAGAAACTCTCACTCCGTGAAAAGGCGGAGTCGAGATCATTTTACAATAACGGCGATGATGACGAATGGGTTCCGCTCTCAAAAAATGATCTGATATACCACTATTGCGGAGAGGAAAAATTTACGCCGATTTCTGACGGTAATTCCTATTGCTGGGGTTGGCCCCGGGTTATTTTTGATGAGTTTTTGTTTACAGATCCTGAGATTATAAAAATTCTCACCCGGTTAAAAAAATTTGATTATTTCACGGTTTTATTGTTGAACAAACAGTTTCTAATGCACATCATCGCTGTTTTGAATAATAAGATTGCAAACGTTGAACCGGGATCCTCCGGTGTGGGGATCCAGATTGATCACCTTCCTCAATCCGAATCCGAAAAACGGCAATTTGTCCAGAAATCCCTTGACAAGGCGCGACGGATGCGGAACGGGTTCACCGGGGATACGGATGTCACGGTCGATACGGTTATCGGTGAAATTTATGCCAAATCGCAAAGAGATATCCGGCACTATTCTACGCTGTTCTCCTTCATGGATGCAAAACGCACGTTTGAATCAACGGTGATAAAGTGTAATTTTCCTATGGATGAGAAAGAGGATTTTCCCCAAGCGAATTTTGTGATTAACCATCAGCGTGTTTATGAGGAATTGCTGATTTTTAACGATTCGTTGATCTCGGCGAGTCTGGCGAATGACCGGATTAAGGAAGGGGAGGTTTGAAAATGCATGGACCCCGGGTACGGCTGGGATGGTGACGGGGAAGATCGACCGGTTGTGCGAGATGGAGCATGGGAGCTGGATGGTGATTGATTATAAGTCTAAGGTTGGTAGTATCATCGAATCTGCTTCATTAATTCAAGAATATGAAATTTCGATTCAGACTTATACGAATGCAATTGAACAGATTCTAGGAATAAAGTTTATCAACGGCTTTCTATATTCTACCGATATAGGAGATTTTTTTTGAAATAAAAAAAATTAAAACAATGTTAATTGAAAAAACGAAAAATTAAGATCCTTGAGCGAAATTTAAAGCAAATTTTGCGTATTTATTTAGTTCCGCATCAGAGATTTGTTGTACTGTATCTGTTGCAGAAGTGTCATGAATGTGGTTGGATGTGTATACGTTAAGTTCCCGAATCATCGGAAGATGAACTTTTGCTCGAGATAATGATGACGTTGTCGGACTTCTGTCTATCATATCAATCATTTTTCCCAAACCATCTGCTCCTTTTAATGAATCTAAAAATCTATTACGAAGTGTTGCTTCGACTAGTGGTCTAATTGCTCTCACGACAAAAAATTTGTCCTGACATTGCCCTTGACAAATATAATCCGTGACAGTCCGATAATTTTTTTTGTAAGCGGTCTGGATACAATCCTCAAGATCACACTGAGTAATAATCGAATAATCATTATTTGAACGTTTTATTTCAATCGTTACACAGTCATCTTGAGGAAAAAAACCATTATCTAAAAATGATTGTAGAAAACGAGGATCATGCGATAATACAATTAGCTGTTTTCCTTGTGAAGCAAGCGTTTTTAATGTCATTTGTGTAGTGAATTGTCGTGATTGATCGAGGCTCGACATTGGATCATCAACAATGATTATTTTATCTGAAAGATTTGGATCAAGATTGGTTTTGGTTAAAAAAAATGCAAATGCTAACGTTCGTTTATCTCCCTCACTTAACGTATTTGAAAAAGCTGGACCCGTTGAAGAATTCAATTTTAAGTTTTGATTCCTTAATTGGATCTCATATTTTAGGCGAGGAGTCCCTCTTTCTTTTGATGTGTCAATATTTACAATGCCAAATCCAGCATTAAATTGAGACAGATATCCATTGATATCCTCTTCGACATTCTCTAATAACTCATTCGTATATTCAGCAAGGTTTTTATTAGCAATCTCTTTCTCGTTTTCCAATCGTGCCTTTCTTTCAATTAATTCTATGTATTTTTGACAAATTTCATTATTTGGGGATTCATCCCTTCCTTTTCTCAGTTTCCAATTGACAAGCTCTTTTTGAGCGGAAGTTAGATTTGACGTTTGTAATCTTTGCTTATATTTTTGGATTTCTTGGTTAATCCCTTGAATTGCTTGATTGTATTTTGTTATTTGGACTGGAATTGTACTGATGCGATCTAGATATGTATGAATTACAGGGTCAATTTCTATCGGTGATAACGGATCTGAAATTTTTAAAGTGATGAGGCGCTTACTAGTTTCTCGCATTTCAAGTAAGATTTGTTTTAATTCCAAAATTTCAGTGCTATTTAATTCAATTATTGTTATTGTTTTCCAATTATTCTCTAAAATAGAATTATTCAAATCAATGATATTTTGTAACCGGCCAAGTACAGCGTCTGAAATTCTATCTTGAATGTCTCTTTGAGTCGCTTGAAGTGAAATTTGATATTGATGATATGATTCATCAAAATACTGTCGATATAAATCAATAAGTTGTTCAGAACCATCAAGATTTTTTCCACAAAACGGGCAATTTTTTGATTTAACGAGATGTAATCCTTTTTTTATCCACTGTTCATCCTTTTCTTTTAGATGGGCTGCGATATGATCAAATAATTTTTCCTTCGCTTCTACTGATATCGTTGTGATAGTTGTTGTAAGTAATTTTTTTAGATTAGCAAAATCCGGCGATGAAATCGCAATTTCAGCAAGACCTGGTTTTCTTACAATTACATCAATATTATTCAGTGATTCAACTAATTTTTCGGCTTTCTCGATTTTCAGATCAATTTCAGGATCTGATTGAAGTGCGATGTATGCCTCTATTGGTAGCGGATATCCGATTCTTGAAATTTCCAAACCGGTTTCTCTGATATCCGTAGTAGTTTTTGAGATAGTTTCTGTTAGAGTATCTACGGCCTGTTTTAATCTACCACCATCTTCACCGAGAGTAAACTCAAGTAATGATTCCCTTTGCTCTGGTAATATTGTAAAGCCAGAGTAGATGTTTCTGGCAACAAATTCTGAATCAAATATTATGATATCATTGAACGTTCTATCCCAAGTATTATTGAAGAATGAAAAAGGCCGATTATCGATTAAAAATTGGCTTTCTTGATTGTTTGATCCACCTATAGTCTTTCTTGCAATAATCAACGAGGGATCATTATTAACTAATGAAGAAAAAATCGAACTTAATGTTGATTTTCCTCGACCATTTTCACCGTATATCGTAGTAATTTTTGAAAATTTTATTGGAGTAGGAATTGCATCATGAAATAAACCAACTCCTCGAATTTTAATAATCTTATTTATCATTGTTTGTTATCATTCACTCTGAAACGATAATTCTTCGGTTTTGATTTTGCATAAAATTATTCAATTAAATAAAGCAGATCAAGATTTTTTAATAGCATAAGCATTAAATCCTTATCGATAATTACGTATTTAAAATGACCATCTGAGGTTTTCTCATCCATTATTTTATTCCATACAGATGGGGCGATATCATTGGTTGAGACAAAAAATAATGATTCTGAAAAATTCTTCGCATGCCCTAAGGCATTCATTAAATTATTAAACGAGAATTGTGTTGTTGTATATCGTTTAGATTCGCCATATCGGTCACATTGTAACCCATCTTGAAGATATCGGTGTAAATTTACTAAATAGAAATCTTCGAGACCGGGTCCCCCTTTTTTTAAATATTTTGAATTAAAAACAGTGTTTTCAACTTGTTGAAGACGAGAATATAATCTGGATAATTCCTTATGTTTTTGCTTTATTCCTTCGAAAAATTTTGGAATGAATTCCTTTTCATATTGCGTGTCCGAAATCGAAGATATGAATGAGTCAAAATTCTTTCTAAATTTTATGTATTCTAGTGTTTCACTAAAATCTAATGATTCAATGAAAATGATGAATTGTTCCGGCGATGAAAAGATTTCATCGAAAATGTATTTAAATCGCGATTTATTGAGATCATGGACGAAATGTTTGATTTTTCTTTCATCAAGATATAAAATCACACCTTCATTGTCTGAAATTGATAGGAATGAGGCGACGGTTGAAAAACCGTAAATAAAAATGAGAGTTGATTTACCATTATATTTTATCGTCCAATTTCGTTCGATCTTATCAAAACTTACATTCAAATCGCCAAACGCATTTCGGATTTGAGTATCGAGTATTTCGAAGATTTTTTTGGTATGAATCTCCGATATGGCTATTTTTTTTATCCTTGACGTGCTCAATCCGCAAAATTTGTCACAATATGGACAGTTGATTATTGATTTGCCAATGAATTCAACAACATTAACAAGTTCATTACAACCTTTACATTGAATATATTCTTCATCCTGGAGTGAAATTACACCTTTTTGTTTCAAAGCCAACAACTTTTCACAATTATTGTCTGATTTTACAAGTGAATACCCGATTTCAATTGGAATTTGCATGATTATCTTCCGGAATGAACGTATCAAAATATTCAGAAATTATTCTTTTTCGCTCTGCATTGTATCCTTTATCAGAACATTTAATTATCACATCATTTCCTTGAATCTCAAATTGAAGCTTGAATTTTTGTTCTTGAATTAGGACGGTTACGCTTTGTAAATCCGAAGCGGATGTAATCAACGGAAGAGCATGAGAAGCAAGATAGTTTATATCCTCATTTATCAATCCTCTTCCCCTTGATCTTATCTCAATCCTTGGTAAATTCGTCGAAGGAGTATTAATCGCAGTCAATGCGAGTAAGCGAACTCTAACCGGGTTTAATTCTTGTATCGCAGCAATGAAATTATTAATCACAACAACCGGTTTGTTAATAATATCCTCGTTAAATATCATTGTTCTGCCGAAGAGCTTCCCGGCAAGATATTGTGCTATTTCAAGAGTCTTATTACGTTCACGTCCTAGATACGCCGAAAGTTTTGATCCATTTTCTGTAAAGATTAATATTTTTTGGTCAGCGGTTTTAACCGCTTCATTATGGGCAGTTTTTTTAATCACTGTTGAAGAGCGCTTATCTCGTCTAAAAATGATCTTGATTATTCCATTCTGCGAAAAAACCCAGAATACATGAATTTGTCTTTTATCCTGACGATGATTTCGTTGGAACCTACTCATAATTCTTTGAATGTTTTCTTTTGTAATTGCAGTAGGTTGGTCTTGAGAGAATCCCAAAACTGAATTATACGTTTTAATTGATGAAATTTTAAAGACATTTTCACAATACAAATCAATGATCGCATCCCGATTCCGATAAAAAATTGGAAGAATTAATCCGCGAGGATCATCAGCGGTTAAAACCTCATATATTGAAAAATCCGATCCTAAAATCTCTCTTGCTTTATTGATAATAAGTTCTTGATCCACGATATTATCAGAAAATTTTTTCAGTGCGTATAATTCACAAAAAAGGATTGGATTTTGATGATATTGTATTTGAAGAAATGGAAAGAGTCCTCCCGATTCATTTGCATTAAAATCTTTGATTAATAATCTGTACCAGGTTTGTTCTGATGATTTTAGGATTCGGAATAATCTTTTTGAATGTTTAAGATCACCTAAACGAAGCGCACAAAATTCCTCTAATCGGATATTAAGATCCAACCAGAATTGTTTTTCAGTCGCCGGTAACCGTACCATACTATATTTCAATATTTTTGGGATAATAAAATCTCCTATTTATCGTAAAATGTTCTTCGAATCCGGACAAACCTCCGCAAACTTACAACTCATACACTCCCGCTGCGATGGCCGGGCCGGGAAATCTCCGTATTCATAGGAAGCATTCATTGTCGCAAATTCCCGGTTAATCTGCTCTTGCACGGCGCGTAACTGTTCCTCGTAGAACGCATAGGGCTTCGTTGCGCCGGTCTTTAAGAAGACGAGTTCCGTGCTGATCTCATCGGCACTTTTTGTATAATACTCCCGTGCCCAGAGCACATATGACGCCATCTGGAGTTCCGTCTCGTATTCGTCATCGTCCCGGCCGGTCTTCCAGTCCGTGAGCACGAGCGTGCCGTCCGGCTGTCTCCCGACCAAATCCACCTTGACCGTTACGCCAACATCCCCGATGAGGAAATGATCGAACTCCTCATGTCGCAGGCATCCCCGGCTCCGGTAGCCCGGCCACTTCCCGAAGAAGGTGTGCAGGCATGTCTTGCCGTTCTCATCAATGGCAGCAAAAAATGAACCCGGGATAGTCTCGCCATTGTGATATTCGGTGAAGGTCTCGCCTCCGATATTTTTGTACTGCGATACTTTTTTTGAGAACACAGTTATTGCTTCGGCGAGGTCCATGGGCTTGTTCTCGCAATGGAGTTGGATCTGCCTGTCGATAATATCGTGAATGAGCTGGCCCTGGACAACGAATTTGGAAGTGAAGTTTTTGAGCCACCGGATCTTTTCGGGATCAACGACCGGTGCGGATTTGACATAGGGGGCGATGTATTCGAAGTAGTACTGGCGCTGGCACCGGTTCCAGACCCGGTGTTTGGTAAAGGACCAGGAATTTATTTTGAAGAAAAAATTGTCCAGATCTGTCATATTATTGTGTTAGAGACAGTTACAATATACATTTTCATCTCATTCTTGCCGTATAAATTTCTGATGTGTTCGTATGCAAATACCATATATCGCGTCTTGATCATGCTGCGATTTCTTGAGTTGAGTCCCGTCCCCTCACGCCGCTTTTCGACCTCTTTCAATCAGTTGGGCATCACGTTCAACCGGTCTATGAATTTCATACACACATGAGAGAAACGACGGGGATTATCTTCCGGACCGCCCACCCTGGAGTCCCGCCCACCACACCGAGGGCGGAAGCCATCGGGTCCTGCTGACATGAAGATCGGTCGGTCATGTCCACTCGTCTCGCTGATGCTCCGACTCGCTTCACATCACCTCCCTTGCTTTTCCGGAGTTGTCCGGTTGATAGGATGACGCCCCTGGCTTGTCGCGCTGCTCCGGCGCCAGCGGCTGCTCCCGCCCGCTCCTCACATACCGCTTCGCGGAATGTTCATCGCTGTTGATCGTACTCACGCGGTACGCTCAGTGACACGTTCACCCCGACCTCGCGCTGATGCACTCGCCCGGTGCAAACGTGGGCCGCTGGGCCACGGTTCTGATAGACCTGGGGACAGGGGGTATAGAACATGAGGGAAAATAACCCCAATTCGGGCTCCGTTTGCCATACCCCTATCCGGAAAACCCCGTAAAATCGTCCGTTTGGGGGGACATTAAAACGGGGGCTATATGTCGCTCCTTTTGCCTAAATACGGCAGGAATGCACCTCATTAAACGTTCACCAAAGCCCCTATAATCAAGGCAGTTTTTGCCACCTATTTTACCCTATCCGGACCCCGGAAAGGCTGCCGGAATGCGAATATGAAGGTCGTTTTTTCCGGGGGTCTTAAAAAAAGAGTACTTTTCTGAGGGTATCCCCTCAAAAATCAATGTTTTTGAGCATTCTGCATCTGCATCAATTCCCCTCTGAACCGGTCCATCAACACCTGAAACTCCGGCTGGAGTTCTCCCTGCGTCTTTGCCTGCATTATTTTATTCGCTGCTTCTTCGGTGAGTTCGCATCCGCACGTATCACAAAGTCCCCGGGTCGGACCGTTGACCGTGAAACACCGGGGGCACTGCCGGGCCTCAAGAGTCTTTGATCTCTCCTCTTTGGTAATGATCCCAGCCTTCTCAGCTACTACCCGTTCCACATCGGAATCAACCAGGTGCAGGTACGTTGAAAACATTTTGCTGTTGAGATTCCCCCACAGCAATTTCTTCACTATGGCCTCACCGTATCCCTGCCGGATGAGGATGGTTGCCCGGGTGTGCCGGAAGATATGCGGAGTGATGTGCTTTGTTATTCCCGCTCTCTTGGCGATGACACGGATTTGTTTTGCCAACCCGTTATATCCAAGCGGGGCCTTCTTGTTTGAAAGGAATACAAATGCATCCGGCGTTACGGGGAGGGGGTAATCATTGCGCCAGGATGCGAGATAGGCCCGGGCCATGACGAGGGGAACGGTCCGGTTCTTTCCGGTCTTGAACGCGGTCGTGATGGTGACGTTCCAATCGGTAAATTTTACATTTTTCCAGAGAAGTGTACCGATCTCCCCGATCCTAAAGCCGCCTTCATAGAGTGCAGCGAGTATTGCCCGGTCCCGTGAGTTCTGGCAGACTTCTATCATCGCTTTGACTTCTTCTTCAGTCAGGAGCATCTCGGGGCTCTTTGTGTTGGTGTCGTAGGCAGGAGGCTGAATTTTCTGGATTTTCTTTTCCTCTATGGTTGTGTAATGGTTCTCACACATCCAGAGATAAAACCGTTTCAGGAACCGGACAAAATCGCATATTGAGTTCTGTTTATACCGGGGAATTCCGTTGGAGTCCTTTGCATTTCTCACACTATCGACGGCTGTGTAGATGTCTGCAACGGTATTCTGTCGGTAGGGACCGAGATATTCACGGAGGTTTATCAGCGTGTGGTTGAGTTTGAATGCTCTCCCGGTGCTGATATGGCGGGTTGCGCTGATCTCGGCAACAAATTCCCGGATTAACAGGGCGTCATCTTCGGTAATTCGTTTTTCTTCGATACCCCGTATCATTACGCTCTTGGAATATTTCATAAAAGTCGCATCATCCGGATGGAAATGCGATACTTGGGTGGTGCTGGTAGCTGCCATGCATCTAACATGAGTCGGAACTTTATATTATTTGGCTTTAGCGTTTGACCATGAGTGCATACGCCCGGCCGGGGCGTACAACATTTTTCATGAAAATTTTCTAAGTTTTTTTAATTTTATTTACCAGTAAAAACTTTTAAAAAAAGATGTAAACCGAACCGGGATTTCCCCGACGGGTTCCAGCGAAAAAAAAATCTCTCTTATTCAGCGACTCAGAGCATATGTTGCAGGATCAATGCCATATACCCGCATCCCGCGATTACAAGAACCGCAATCGTGGCATAATCTCTTTTCTGGAACGCAAACTCCCTGAGCCGCGTCCGGATTCCCGTACGATATCCCCGGATATCGATCGTAAGACCCAGGACGGTAGCCCGTGCAAGGGCATTGGAGACCAGCGGAATAACAATCGGCGCTACACTGCGGACTTTTCCTATAATCCCGGCTCCCGGATAATACCCGCGTGCCAGCTGTGCTTCATGGATACGTTTTCCTTCAATCTGGAGTGTCGGGATGAAACGCAGGGCGATAAGGAACATAAGGGTATAATCGACCGGAATCTTCAGGCGCTCCATGGTATGGACGATATCCCGAGGCTGCGTTGAGATCACAAAGAGCTGGAAGACGCAGATGAGCACCATGAACCTGAGTGTCAGGACCAGCCCGAAATCTATTGCTCCGGTAGTTATCGGGATATGACCCCCGATAAGGGGAATTACTGACGGGATTAAGTAACCAATCGTTTCTCCGCTGGGCATTGTAATGATGGTGAGGGCGATGAGGATGATGCTCATAAGCGCAATCAGCCTGAACTGCTGCATCACTTCGGTACTGAGACTGGCGCCATAAGCAATAATGAGGATGGTGACGACCAGCAGCAGCAGGAATAACAGATTGGTCGACAGGATCGACATTAAGCCAAACAGGAGAATGAATGCAATCTTGGTAAACGGGTGAAGGCGGTGGAAGAAACCGTCCTTATGGACATAAGCGAGAATCTCTGCCATTTATGCACCTCCCGGTATCAATGAATCAGAAATAATCCTGCCTTTTTCCATGGAAATGATCCGGTCTGCACAGGTCATGGCAATATCCCGGTTATGGGTAATGATAATGATCGTATGTCCCTTTTCCTGGAGTGTTTTTAATATTTCAAGGACCAGACGTGCCTCATTGCCGTCCAGACCGGTGGTCGGCTCATCCAGTACGATTATTGCCGGCTGCATGGCAATTACGCAGGCTATTGCGAGCCGCTGCCGTTCACCGCGGGAAAGCCACCGGGGGTAGAGATCTTTTGTATGTTCCAGCCCGACTTCAGAGAGTGCAGCATCAATGATGGGTTTGCAATCCGTAATGCCGAGGTTGTGCAAGCCAAACGCAACTTCTTCGTACACAGTATCGGCAAAGAACATGTGGTCCGGGTTCTGGAATACGAGCCCGACATGCTGTGCAAGTTCGGTAATCGTGCAGTCGCGGGTGTTTTTACCCCGGACAATGACATCGCCACGGGTGGGTGTCAGCAACCGGTTGAAATGCTTGACCAGCGTGGTCTTCCCGGAACCATTCTCGCCGACAAGTGCAATGAATTCACCGGGCCGGACCATAAGATTGATCGAATCGAGTGCCGGGATATCCCCGTAAGCATAAGACAGGTCCTGTACCTGGATGATTGGAAGAGAAGCCGGGGAACCTTTTTCCGGCAATACCTGGCGGCCAGGTTTCCGAATACCGGAAAAGTCAGCAATAACGATCCTTCCCAACCGTTCATCCGCAAGAATCTCACCGGGTTTTCCGATAGCGCTGATGGCTCCGTTCTCCATCACTACGAGCAGGTCTACCATGTCCCGGAAATGCGCATACTTATGCTCGATGAGAAGGATAGTCTTTCCCTGCTTTTTCAGATCGTTAAGGATAGCAACAATCCGCTGGGTTGCATGCTCGTCGAGTTCAGACGTGGGTTCATCAAGAATCAGGATATCGTTTCCCAGTGCCAGAGTTGCTGCGAGTGCTACCCGCTGCTTCTGTCCCCCGGAGAGATTGTGTGGCGAGCGGTTGCGTAATTCCCCTAAGTACGTAGTGGCGATAATATCTGCGAGCCGTTCTTCAGTTGCTGCTGCATCCAGTCCCCGGTGTTCGATGGCCGAGAGTATCTCTTCTTCAACGGTGGTAAAGATCATCTGGGCTTCTGCATCGTCAAAAACAATGCCGATCTTCTGGGCAAGCGCTGTTAAATCGGGATAATCCTTTACATCCCGGGCGTCAACGGTCACCCGTCCTTCTTTTTTCCCCCCGTATTCATGGTGAAGGATGCCGGCAGCTGCAAGGCAGAGCGTTGTTTTTCCGGCACCGGATGGCCCGGTCACCATAATGCAGGTGCCCCGGGGTAATGAAAAAGAAAGATTATCCAGGGCTTTCTGCACGGTATGGGGGTAGGTGTAACTGATATTTTCGAGCCTTATCATTCCTGTCCTCGTGACAATACCCTGCTTGAGGGTATGTAGAGGATTTGGACGATAATCGCATTAAATACCGCAGTTATGACAACGATTGGGACAAAGACGATCATGAACCCTTCCATCGTAGCGTACTTTGCAAGGATCTGGGGTGCAACCGCAATGAGCGCGAGCGCGGCAAAGGAAAATCCGCTTGCAAGGGTTGCAATGAATGTGGTGACAACCGGGGCAAACTGGGTTTTGGTCCGGAGCAGTGCATAGATGCCGAAACAGACCAGGGCACCGATTGGTTCGCTGATCAGGTTGGCGGGCGGGAATATGGAACCCGAGATCAGCATCGAGAGAATACCGGCAACAAGGCCGATACCGAACGCTTCAAAGACCTTGGGGCGGATGAGAATGATCGCAAGGCAGTAAAACGCGATGATCATGTTCGGTGTGAGGGGCGTGTGGAGCATCGCGAGGAAATAACGAAGGATCGCACCGATGGCAAGCAGGATTCCGACTATGGCAATATCTTTTGACTTCATGGTAAACACATCTCAATTCAGGGTTCTGGGAATATGGTGATAGGAAGCATACGACTCCGGTAACCATTTGGTTTGACTAAGTTATACGCTAATGTATATTTTTGTTCATTCGTGTATTAAAATGTAACTTATTTTGAGGTATAGTAAAAGAATTATCATTATTCTGTTTACGTCATATTGTCACATTCAAAAAACCAATTTGGATTTTCAGCGGAATTGTCCCGGATTTTGTGGCCTGCTTCGATTTCCCGATATTTCCGGATAATACCCATAATACAAAAACCGCAGAACCAGTAAAAAAATCCTGCATTGCTTTTCAAAGACAACATTCATTGCCTTACACGCGCTCTTTTCGTATAAGGAGCAGTCACGATGCTGTTTACACCGGGAAGTGAAGAGATCTACCAAGAAGCGCTTGCCCTGCATGCAGCCCATAAGGGTAAACTTGAGATTCGGTCCAAAGTCCCATTGAAAACCAAACACGATCTCTCCCTTGCCTATACCCCCGGGGTGGCAGAAGTCTGCCGCGAAATTGCAAAAGACCGGAACCTTGCGTACAAATACACGCTGAAAGCCAAAACCATCGCCATTGTTACTGACGGTTCGGCGGTCCTTGGACTGGGAAATATCGGCGGCTATGCGGCAATTCCCGTGATGGAGGGAAAGGCCATCCTCTTCAAGGAATTTGCTGGTGTTGATGCTTTTCCTATATGTTTTGAAAATTACGAGACGGATTTTGTTGACCAGGTGAGAAATATTGCGCCGGTCTTTGGCGGCATCAATCTCGAAGATATCGCTGCTCCGAAATGTTTTGAAGTTGAAGATGCGCTCCAGGATATTGGCATTCCGGTGATGCATGACGACCAGCATGGGACTGCGGTTGTGGTACTTGCCGCACTGCTCAATGCCTGCAGGGTAACCGGGAAGAAATTCGAGGATTTGAATATCGTTATCTGCGGGGCGGGAGCGGCCGGGTTTGCTATTACCCGCCTGTTAAAATGCATCGGGTATAATCCCAATGTCTGCACCAAGGTAAACGAGATCATTGTCTGCGATACGCAGGGCACGATCTTCCGGGGCAGGGAAGGGCTCTACAAAAACAAGTACAAGTTCATCATTGCCGAAGAGACGAATCGCCCGGCACTCTCCGGCAAACTCGAGGATGCAATGATCGGTGCCGATGTCTTTATCGGAGTCTCGGCACCCGGCGTGGCAACAGAAGATATGGTGAGATCGATGGGCAAAGATGCCATTGTCTTTGCCATGGCAAACCCGGTGCCGGAGATATGGCCGGATGCGGCAAAGCATGCCGGTGCGGCCATTGTCGGCACCGGGCGCAGCGACTTTCCCAACCAGATCAATAATGTGCTGGCATTCCCCGGAATATTCCGGGGTGCTCTCGATGCCCGTGCAACCCGCATAACCGATGAGATGAAGATTGCAGCAGCCCATGCAATCGCGAGTTGCGTTGCAAAACCCCAGCGCGACCGGATTATGCCCAACATCCTTGACAAGGATGTAACAAAAGCGGTTGCAAAAGCCGTGGCAGATGCTGCGGTACAATGCGGGTGCAGCCAGCACCTCTGAACCGGTTAATGCACTTCGTTTTCGTAGCGCTGTGCGGCTTCATTTCCCATGGTACAGAAATCATGGTACTTCAGGCCAAGACCGGAAGGTACCGCGCAGTCCTGCAGGTGCATCCCCGGCTTTCTGATATACAGAGCGGGCTTTTTCCGGTAATGCAGTATACCAGTTCCTTACTTCCCTCAGCGCAGCGGTTATATGACGGGCATTTCGGGCAGGTACAGGCCGCCCTTTTGACTGCCATGTACTCCCTGCGTTCCCGGGCAGGCACCTGCCACATTGTATCCAGCCATTGTTCAAACGCATCCATCTCCATCCCTACCCGTACCCGGTGATCTCATAATCGATGGTAGTAGAATTACTGGCACATTCCTTACCATGAACCAGCACTTCTTCGATCATCTTCTTAAGAAGCGCCGGGTATATGGCTCCTACCATCTCCTGTACCGGCTTGCCATTACAGAAAAATTTGAATGTCGGGGTACTTTTCACGCCATAGCGCTCGGCAGTCCAGAGATTTGTCAGGATATTGATCCTGGTAAACAGGACGGAATCTTTGAACTCTTCCGCATAATTTTTGAAATATGGTTCCATCTGATGGCAGAATGCACAGGTCGGGCTGTAGAACATGACAGCAACCGGCCGGGTCCCTTTCTCAACGGTTTTTTCCCAGATGAGATCATCGACTTCAACGAGCAGTTCTTCGGTCACAGCTATTCCCCACTCAGCCAGAAATCAGAGAAGCCTGCTCATATAGTTTATCCTTATGGCAGCGGGTCCCAGAAAAATTCCCGGGTTACTACCGTTTACTAAATTTGCCGGTACATTTGGGACAGGCTGGTTGCTGCGATTTGTCAGCAGGGATTACGACTCATCACACCCAGACAACCACTTCCTTTTATTGCACAGCCGGTGCATATTTCGATAAGTTATAACGGGAGTTTAGTTTTTTATGCTGATGCGGATTGGCGGGAATGAGACCAGCGCGATCGATGAACGCTGGATAGAAGTAAATAATCCGGCAACCGGTGAGGTGATTGACCGGGTTCCTTCCGGGACACCGGATGATGTTGCTCATGCTGTGGATGCTGCGGATGCAGCAACCGGTGGCTGGAAGAAAAAATCCATGCGGGAACGGGGCATGATCCTGTTCCACGCGGCCGGGCTGGTACGGGAGCAGCACAAGGATATCGCAGAGCTCCTGACCCGGGAACAGGGAAAACCGCTGAGGGAATCCATCGACGAAGTCCGGGGATTTGCCAATATCCTGGAATTCTATGCCGGGATCTCTGCCCATTCCACCGGTGAAACGGTCCGCCTCGGCCCGGCCGGTGACTGCATGGTTGTGCACGAACCTTTGGGTATCTGCGGTGCAATCATCCCGTGGAACATGCCGGTCATCATCATGGGCTGGAAAGTCGGCCCTGCACTTCTTGCCGGCAATACGATGGTGCTCAAACCCGCCTCAACAACTCCCCTCTCCAGCCTCAAACTCGCAGGAATTCTCGACAAGGCCGGTCTTCCCCCGGGTGTGCTCAATGTAGTAACCGGCAGCGGGGAGTCGGTTGGAAGCGCGATTGTCCGGCACCCCCTTATCCGCAAAGTCTCCTTTACCGGTGATTGTGCAACCGGCGAAAAGATCCGCCAGCTGGCATCGGCACAGCTAAAGGATCTCACGCTGGAACTCGGCGGATCGGACCCGATGATTGTCATGGATGATGCCGCTATCGACAAGGCCGTAGAAGGAGCGCTCCGTGGCCGCTTTTACAATGCCGGCCAGACCTGCACCGCAGTCAAGCGCCTGTACGTGCATGAGAAAATTGCCGGTATTTTTATCAAGAAACTTCAGGCACGCATAGAGGCCCTGAAAGCAGGAAACGGCCTTGAGCCTGGAATCGACATTGGACCCATGAACAGTGTGGAAGGGCGGCAGCGGATTTCTGGCATGGTGAACGAGGTAATGGAAAAAGAAGAGGGAACGATTCTTATCGGGGGATGCCCCCTGACCGGACCGTCCTTTGATGCCGGGCATTTCTACACCCCCACACTGGTTACCGGTGTCACGCCCGGTGCCCGGCTCCTGACCGATGAGATCTTCGGGCCGGTCTTACCCGTGATGACGGTTCCCGATCTCGATACCGCAATTAAGGAAGCAAACCGGTCCCGTTACGGTCTTGGCGCTTCGGTCTGGACTGCCGATCTCGCAACCACAAAATGCGTGTTTGACGAGGTGCATGCAGGTATCATCTGGGTGAACCGTCATCTGACCGTACCCCCGGAGATCCCGTTTGGCGGCATGAATGAGAGCGGCATTGGGCGGGAGAATGGTTCGCATGCCCTGGAAAGTTACAGCCGGACCAAAACGCTGTTCCTTGGGTGGTGATTTTTCTCTTACAATCTCGTGTGACAACGGTATAAAAAAACAAAATTAATTGTGATGCTCCCCCGCCTCAGGGCCTCTCCGAGGCACGGCGGGGCAATAAATATTCTGGCAAATTCTTTTTTTGTTTTGAGTTTAGTCATCAATCCGCCGCGGGGCGCCCTTCGGGGCGGCGGCACTTATCCTATCTGGGGGTATGGGGGTCTCAACCCCCATCATAATTACTGGGAAAAAACATTTTTCATAATAAGATTTTTCTTGACCCCGCAATCCGTGCAGATTTTATTGAGAAAAAAAATCCAAAGAATTGAACGCAAAAAAAATTACCGGTTATTATATTGCCCGGCCGGGGATTTCCGATACTCTCCGAAATAATTCCCGATAAGATCCGTTTCCAGTTCCCTGAGCTGATGCGGGTAAAGAGTTTTTTCCATGCAACAGGCAGACACCTGAAGGATTCGATCGTTCCCTGATTTAGAGGTCAGGTCTGCCATCCGGTGTGCACAATCCCCGGACTGGCCGATGGTAACAATCTCTCCGGTACTCATATCGGACAGGATATACAGGCATGGCCCTGCAGGTATTACCGGGGATTTTTCCGGCGCCAGGATCTCCGGGCTGCTCCAGGAAAGCCCCATCCAGCCCGGTTCCCCGGGTTTTCCTGCCGGCCTGAGCGGGGGTTGACCGGGACTTCCCGCAGGATTGTCTTTTTGGCCGTCTTCTAACTTCCCGCCACGCAGGTTCCCGCTCCGTCTCGATGAACAGCGGTAACGCGGGTGGAATCGCCCGAAATTGCAGAGCGGGGACTCAGCGTGTTCCTGCCGGTACTGGTACAGCAGATATGCCTCCATTCCCATCCTCCCGTTTGCTGTGGCATCGAGCGGGGCTGCGGAGCATTCGTAGGCAAATCCTTCGGCATCCTGCCATGCCCACAGGCACGCTGCTTCTGCGTGGAGATCGGTCCAGGGCATCAGGTCCCTGTTCCGGAGCTCCATGCGAAGATCGTTCAGTCGTTTGAAAAGCGAAGTCCGGGTCTCGCCGATATACATGAAGAATTCTTCTCCTACCGGTCGTATGCGGTAGAGCCCGGGCTCGACCGGTATCTGCCGGAATTCCTGTTTGTCGGCAGTAAATGGTATCCACGAGGACCAGGAGAGCGAGTCGCCCGCTGACGATGGGATATTGGTATCGTTACTTTCGGAAATTTGCGGTTCAGGATCGGATGGCATCTGTGAATATCGTTAGGGTGAGGGCGATGATAAGAATGGCGGCGATTGTGCCGGGAATATGGTAAAATTTTCTGTGGCATCTAAAAGCAATTTGCTTTTTTGTCAGGAATTTTTTCATGAGAAATATTATTATCTGGAATTAAGATGGGGGTTGAGATCCCCATACCCCCGGATATGATAGACTCCGCCGCCCCGAAGGGCGCCCCGCGGCGGATCGATGACTATTTTTAAAAAAACGGAAAAATGTGTGACAGAAAGATGTGAGACAGAAGAATAATGTGCCAGAACATTCATTGCCCCGCCGTGCCTTGGAGAGGCCCTGAGGCGGGGGAGCATCGCTCCATCAGAGTTTTGATAATTTTTTTTACGAATCCTATCAATTCCGGTAAATTTCTGTAGATTTTGGTTTTTTTTAACTAATACCGGAAAATACCTAAAGGAGCATCCCCAGATAAGCAGGCCCATTACTCTGATCACCGTTTGGGCAGCAGCGGAAGAATAATTGCGTCAAGCTCCTTCATGATAAGCTCTTCCGGGGTACGGCGGAATACTTCAAAATCCGCTTCAGCCTTGGCAAGTTCCCGCGCCCGTTTCTCGACTGCTGGCCGGAGCGAGACCCGTTTTTTTATGATATCCTGTTGTACCCGCTGCAGTTTTGCAATGCCCTGCAGGATCTCCCGCTCAACGGGTTTTATCATCGGCTGGTACTTGTGGATGACCGGTTTGATATCGGAACGCTCCATGCCTTTTAAGGGATCGAACAGGAAATTGCCCTCAGTCTTCTCGCGCCACAGGTGGAGGCTGTTAATCAGGGTATTATCCAGTTGGGGAATGCTGCGCAACCGGTTTGGGGAGATATCGGCAGCCGTCCGGATCCCGGCAGATTTCAGGGTATTTTTCAGAGCGGGCGTGACCCGGGACAGCGTGCAGTTGTCGATGCTGCAGTGCTCCAGGAATTTTTTCTGTTGCCGCTCTTTTGCGCTCCGCTCCAGTACCAGGAGGGCTGCCCGGTACTCCCGCTCAATATGCTCGTACTTTCCCTTGAGCATCCGCAGGTGGTTCAGCTGCGCATAAAACGCCCCGTCTCCGGCCTCGGCAATCCACTTCCGGTTCCATAAATCCCACATGTACCGTGCGCTTTCGAGATTGGCCTTCCTCCGCTTTTTCTCCCCGGCCGCATCACCCGGGTAAAAAAGGAGAGCGGCCACAATGACGACGACCGGAAGAAGCGAGAGATAATCGGAAATCAGATCCATCAGGGCAAGGACGAGACATACCGCAATGATTGCCATGCCCATAAACAGGCGCATATTCCGGAATCCGAGAGCCCGTTCCATGCCCGGAGAGATTGGTTCTGCCCGGACAAGGAAATTACCGGGGCTTACCGGGGGGATCGGGCCGGGCGGTACAATCGTTTCGACTCGCTGCCACTCGCGCTGGAGATCGATCCGGGTGATCCGGTCTGCGCTGAGGAAGAGCAGGAGACCGGAACTCTCTTCAAGCTTGCACCACGGGCATGCTGCAAGTCCGGAATAATAACTGTGCACGGAGTCTGCACTGCACCGCCGCATTCTCTTCTCCAAATCTTCGAATGCATCCCACCAGTCACCGGCAGCGGGCCGGCCGGCAGGCCGGGCACCGCTCTCGGCAAAGGCCTGCTCAAAGAGCCCGGCTACCTGGGACGGGACAACAGACAGGCCAACGGAATTTGGCGGAGGTGCGATCGACTTGAGCGGGGAATTTTTCCCGTACGCAAACCGGAATTCGGCAATGGATTTTTCCAGCGGCATGTCCTCTTTTCCCGCGTACACACCCGAATAGGGGTGCCGGCCGAAAAAGAGGAGCTGGAAGGAGAGGATGGCCAGGCCGAAATTGTCATGGTTTGCTGTCCGTTCCATCCGGAAATGTTTTGAATGCAGGATCTCGGGCGGGGTGAACTGGGCAACGCCGACTTCGCAGTAATAGAGTTGGTCCCGGGTCCGGACCTGGAACGAGTCGCAGTCGATGAGCCGGACGCAGGCTTCATCGTTTACCAGGATATTTCCCTCATTGACATCGCCGATCACGTACCCGAACTTGTGGATGACAAAAAATGCAGCTGCCAGGTTTTTTGCCGTGCGGACTAAAAACCGCCAGTCCGCGTGGGGGAAGTGCTCTTTCCGGTGCGTGGGGCCGTACACCTTGTGCACCGGTTCATAGTCAGAGATCCTGGGCATCAGAAAGCCGACAACCGGCCCGCGTTCGGTTGCATAGAGCACGTCAGTAGGCCAGGCCGAGATGCTCTTTAATTCATCATTGCATCCCCGTGCCATGAGAAGCAGTTTCTCCTGCTTCTGCCGCTCAAGCGGCTTGTGATAGATCTTGGCTACTTCATTTTTGTGCAGGGGGAGGCACTCGTACACGTCCCCTTCGCCGCCGCTCCCGATCTTCTTTCCCAAAGTAACCCGGGTGCCGGTACTGTCATAAAAAGGCCTGAGGGGAACAGCTGCCAAACGATCACCCGGTTAGCCGCACGGCAAGGACAAGCGTCTTGTCATCATCGCTTCGCGCAGCAATATCTTCCCGGCAGAGGAATGTTTCTAACTGTGTTGAGAACGGCAGAAAACCGCTCTCCGGGTGCTGCAGCAGTGCGGAAAAGAGCGGCTGGAAAAATCCGGGATGGGCTTTTTTCAGTGCAAACGAGAGTACCAGGTTCTGCAACCCATCGGTGAATAACGCGATCTGGTCCGGTAATGCCGTATTGAGGATGTGCAGGTGGTCGAGATACTGCTCGTCGGTTATGAAATAAGTCGTATTGGCATACTCCCCCTGCTCCGGCCAGAAAATCGTCTGGTACTCTGCACCGGTCCCGGTCACGATCGCGCCATCGCCGATCTGGAAAAAAAGGGCACCGCCGTTTCCCGCAACAGAGCCAAGGATCGTGCAGGCAAATTCCCGCAACCGCTTCCCGCCGGCCTGCGTTTCAGCAGTTATTGCCTCCCGTGCCGCGGTGATCCAGATTTTCACCGTTTCATCAGTGATCTGGGAGATGTCGCCATTGTTCCGGAGGGTTGCGGCAATGTGGGTGTACAATGTTTCGCACGCGATCTCTGCGCCGCGCCCGCCGTCAGTAGTACTTCCCGCCCCGTCTGCGGCAATGCCGATAAAAAATTCTGAGTCTCCCAGCTGGATAGTGCCGGCCCGGGATGCGTCCTGGCCGTTCTCACCGCGCTGCGTGTGGGCTTTTCCGGTTACTGATGCGCAGGTGTACTTCCATCTCATATCTCACTCCAGCCAAGGGGGGGAGCGAGCAGGATCTTGTCGCCGGGATTGCTCCGGGACGCAGATTTCATGGAATTGGAGAGCCACTGGAAAAATTCCCGGAACTTCAAGCCCTGGAGCTTGACCGGGTCCCGGACCGAGATCTGTTTTAAGACCTTCATATCCGCCTTGTTGACCCCGATGGCAAAGAAGGCAAAGGATTTTGCATTCTCGCCTTCGCGGACCAGGGATGCAGCGCTCTGCCACTCGTCGGTCGGTGCGCCGTCCGTGATTAAGAATATCCAGGGCCGGTAGAACGAGATGCCGTTTGCCCGGTACTGTTCTTTCCGGGTCTTGATGAGATCAATGCCTTTTCTTATCGCTTCTCCCATGGGCGTATCGCCTTCAGCCTTGAGCTCGGGATCAAAGAAACACTCAGCGGTATTGAACTCGGAGATGAGCCGTACCGGCCCAAACGAGAGCAGCGCGACTTCGACTCTTTTTATGGCAAGCGAGTCGTTCTGCAATTCATTATAAAAATCACGGATACCGGCATTGAGTTCGGTGATGGGCTGGCCCGCCATCGATCCCGAGGTATCGAGCAATAGGAGGCAGGGGCACCGCGGCTCCGGGTTTTCTGCAAAGGTCACCGCACCGAGCGGCTGCTGGTCGGGGAGTAGATCAAGATCGTTGCTCATAATATTTCACCGTAAAATGTCGGTAGTAAACTATCGGCTCTCTATAATACTTAGCGTTCTTTTGTTTTAAATTAAATTTTTTCTGCATAAGAAATGTAAACTTGTCATGAACCGGTTATTACCTGGTATACCGGAGCGGTTCTGCCATATGGAACCGGAAACTGCCGGGGCACTTGCCGGGAATCATAATCACTTCCCCAATCCCTGCAGGCAGATGAGGGCATCGTCTTTTACCCAGCGCCCGTTTCGTTTTTTTGGCTCTGGAGAAATCATCGTTTTCCTGTTACTTGCCTGTCGTCTTCAGGATATAAGAGGTTGACCCCCTCTCTCCCCCGGAGGGGGAGGCATCCCAAGGGGAGCATCCCCTTGACCCCCATTTCGGAAGTTCTCATCGACCATATGAAGCTATCGCTCTATAGGGGGATGCCCGGGCGGCGGGGGCAGAAGCACGAAGTGCGTGAGCCCCCAAGAGCGACTTATCAGTTCTGCAAAGATTTCTACAAAGCATTTTTTTTTAAATTAATTGAGCAGGTGAAGGGCACTGCGGATTTTTGTTGCAGTGAATGGTTTGAGGATATACCCCGTGGGATTTACGGCCTTTGCACGGCTTATCGTTTCTGCATCATGGGATTCAGTAAGAAAAATAATCTGTGAACCTGCATGGGTATTTTTAATTGCCCTTGCCGCATCAACGCCATTGAATTTTCCGGGAATGTTCATATCAATAAAGAAAATATCGGCCTTTATTTCCTGGTTGAGTTTCATTGCATTCTCGCCATTATCTGCCATGTAGATACGGTCGTAGTTAAGAATTTTCAACTGTCTCTCCAGAAGGTTCCGGATTGCCGGGTTGTCCTCTACGATCATGATCTTTGTTGATTTTCCGGATTTTTCTTTGAGTTCCGGCATCTCTGGCCCGGCAACATCGGCGATATCCGGCGAGGCAATGTTTTTCGGCTTTATGTTTTTACTCAAAAGCTTTTTTGTGGGCAGGGAACTGGCACCTTCACCCGGGATGGGAGAACTCGTCCGGAGTCTGGCACCCGCTTCCTCATCATCTCCCTTGTCTGCCGGAATGACCGCTGCCATGGTTTTTTCCAGTACTGCCAGGTAATTTATTGACCGGGAAATTTCATTGAATATTTCAAGGCCATTTCTTCCCATCCCGTTCTGGACCTTGATTTGCTTAAGTTCACTCTTGGTAAATACCTCTGCTATGGCATCGATATCATGGACACGAAGATTTCCCAGTCCGAAGATTAAGAAAAGAGCAGGCATACCACTGGAGTCATACAGGGTGGAGAGCAGTTGTTTCCCAAACTTCCTGATAAGCTCCGGCCGTATCCGTTTATCACAGATCATGGCAAGCTGGTGAATCGCCGTTGTGCCATTACAATCAATCCTGGCAAGGTCACCGGGATCTGCGATCATTATCAGTGCTGCCCGGTCGATCATCCCGCCCTTTTTTATCACAGCCTGCACAAACCTGCCCCCGCTCATGCAATCCTTTTTGATGAACTGGCGGAGCATGTTCACATTCTCTTCCCCGAGCATGGGATCCCCGCGATGCATCGAGTCTATCAGGTCCATTGGGGATATGAACATGTTTGAAAAAAGGATCCCCCAGATATCCGGGAGTATTTTATAGTTATTTCCTTTGACTTCCGTCTTTGCGCAGGTCTTAAACTTCTCAAGCAGCTTGGATGATTCGCTGGTCTCCAGCGCATAGCGTTCAGAACTTTGAAAGGAAGATTCGAAAACTTTCTTTTCTGTCGGGTACACAATTTGTTTTTGCGCTGAACCGCATTTTTTGCAAAAAACTGCATCATCATCGATCTCGATACCGCATTTTTTGCAGAACATGTGTCTTCATATTTGTCTTCCGGCATAATAAAATCTTATTCTTTTACCGTTGAATCTTCCCATTTTTCGCAAATATTGTATTTTGTTAATGAATCTTTAATTAGTAACATTAATATTGTATCAGGTCCACTGGCACCAAAGAGAAAATTACATCCCTTGTTGCGCCAGATTAAAAAAAAGCGTTTAAGGGATTTTTATGGGATGCTCAGTTATCACCAATGCAATGGACGATGCCCCGTTTACGATGAAGCATGCCCATATCTGGTTCCTCTCATCGATGGGAATCTTTCTTGACGGGTTCGATCTCTTTGTTTTGTCGATTGCGCTCCCGCTCATCATCGTCCAGTTTGCCGCAACCCCTCTCCAGCAGGGAATCGTCGGTGCAGCAGCGGTAGTCGGGGCAATCTTCGGGGCACTCATTGGGGGCAGGCTCTGTGACCGGTTCGGCAGGAAAAAAGTCTTTTTAGTTGATCTCCTCATCTTCATCATCTTTGCTGTCCTGTCGGCATTTGCCTGGGATATCTGGTCGCTCGTTCTGTTCCGGTTCCTGCTCGGGATTGGTATCGGAGCTGACTACCCGGTCTGCGCATCCTATATCAGCGAATTCATGCCAAAAAAGATCCGAGGGCGGATGCTGATCGCTGCGTTCAGCTTTCAGGCAGTCGGCATCTTTGCTGCAGCGGGAATCGGGCTTATCATCCTTGCGCTGCACCCGTCAGAATCGGCCTGGCGGGTCATGCTCATTGCCGGCGCGATTCCGGCAATCGTAATTCTTATCCTGCGGCGCTCTATCCCGGAGAGCGCACGGTGGCATATCCAGCGAAAGGAATGGAAACTTGCAACCGGCGTGGTCCGGTACCTGATACCGGATTTTACTATGGATAAATCCATCAAGCCCCCAACAGAAGCAGCAGCAAAACAGGCGCCGGAAAAGAGACCGGCATGGCATGCAACGTTAGAGACCTATGCAGAACTTTTCAACCGGAAGAACCTGCGCAGGACTACGCTCATCACGGTTCCGTGGTTTCTCATGGACTTTGCTTTCTATGGTGTCGGCATCTTTACACCGATTCTCATCGCGTCCATGATGGGCACCCATGCAGCCGGGCTTAATTTCATTGCGCAGGACTTCTACTCCTCCGGCCTGACAGCATTGCTGGATGTGTTCCTGGTCCTGGGGTTCATCCTCAATATTATTTTCATTGAACGGGTTGGCAGGATGCGTCTCCAGCTGGCCGGATTTATCGGGATGGGGCCGGCATGTTCATCCTTGCCCTGTCCCAGTCCGGTTCCCAGACCATCATCGCGCTTGCGTTTGTCGGCTTCGGGCTCTTTAATCTTCTCCAGAACTGGGGACCGAATGCCACAACATTCCTGCTGCCTGCCGAACTCTATCCCACCCGGCTCCGGGCCACTGCCCACGGGCTTGCCTCCGGTATTGCCAAGGTAGGAGCTGCCTGCGGGATCATGTTCGTGCCGCTGATGACGGCATCCTACGGGGTCCGTGAGACCGTCATCTTCATGGGCTTTGTCTGCATCATTGCCTTTATCGTGACCTGGCTGACCCGGATCGATATGACCGGGCGGTCGTTAGAAGATATCGAAGATACGGCGTAATGCCTCCATGTGGGGAGAGACTGGATAGTTTTTCCTGTGTCCATTCTCTACTTTTGAAGACAGGCTTACCCGGGCATTTCATACTCCGGATGACTTGATATCCGGACATTTCATACCCACGAGGACTGGCTTACCCGGGCTTTCCATACTGCGGATGACTTGATATCCGGACATTCCCGGAATAAAAGACCGGGTCAGGTGACCATAAATAAAAATTCCTTAAATAAACTAATTAAAACAAAGTAAAAAAATTAACCGTGAAAACCCTCAGAAGCGGGGCTTCCGGTGTTTCGGGAGGCAGTCCCTGCAGTAGACGGGCCTTCCCTCAGTTGGTTTGAACGGTACTTCGCATTCTTTTCCGCAGTCTGAACAGACTACTTTTGTCATTTCACGGGGACCGAAGTCGCGAGGACCGCGGTTTCCACCAAAATTTGATTCTCCATACATAATGATTACTCAAACAGTCTTATTGACAAACTGTGCTACTACACATGTTGTCAGAGTATAAGAGTGTCCCTGTTGGGGAAACCGGTAAAACCCTGTCCGAAACTGCATCAAAGAATGTGTCGCCCTTTTCCTAAAAAAGGGAAGAACGTTTTTTTTCCTGCTTTGTTAACATAATACTCCAGTAATAAAAAAAATTGCCCTGACTTACGGAAATGGTATCAGAGCAGAGCAGTGTCGCTCTTGACACACGTCTCAAAATCATCTTTTGAACAATCGATGGTAATATCGGCATACTTCTCATACAACGGGATTCTCTGGTCATACATATCCCGGAGATTCTGGCCGGCGATTAACACAATTCCGCGTGCGGTACTGTTCCGGAGTCTCTTTGCCATCTCGTCAAAAGAGATCTGCAGGTAAACAACAATTCCCCTTGATTTCAGGTGCTCCATTGCCGGTTTTGAAAAAATCACGCTGCCCCCGGTAGCAATAACGGTGTTATGGCAATGCAGCGACAGTATCGTTTTTTCTTCCAAAGTTTTGAACGCACCGGGCCCGTCCGTGTCAATGATTTCCTGCAAGAGCCTGCCGGTTGTTTCCTGTATTGCGATATCGGTATCGATAAATTTCATTCCCCGGGTTTTTGCCAGGATCACGCCCATGGTGCTCTTGCCGGCGCCGGGCATGCCGATGAGGATGATGTTTTTCATGGAATTTTCTCCGGAATTTATGATAAGCGTTTGAGGTATAAACCGTTGTTTGCCTCAATCCTCCAACTGGATCCCCTTCATCGTGTCCATCATCGGACTTTTGGATCTTCTCATCATTGCGTCATGGCAATACGGGCAGACGGCAGTGTGGAGCTCGGGAAGTTTCGGTGAACTTAAGTCACGTGAATTCTTTTCTTTTTTTTCGCGGAATTATTCTCTCATGAAAAGAATTTTCGATAAGGAAAATAGATGAAACTGTTTTATATCTTCCTTGTGATGGTGAGGACTACTACTATATCGATCTGCTCTTCTACACCCGGAAACTTCGCAGGCTTGTAGTAATTGACCTCAAACTGGGGAAGTTTAAGGCCGCCGACAAGGGTCAAGTCGAGCTCTACCTACGCTGGCTGGACAAGTACGATCATCAGCCGGGCGAAGAAGCACCAATCGGGCTTGTCCTCTGTGCAGGTTCTTCTGCAGGTCACGTTGAACTCCTCGAACTCGAAGCAAGCAGCATCCGCGTTGCTGAGTATCTCACCGAACACCCACCCCGCGAAGTGCTGGAGAAGAAACTTAAAAACGCGGTTGCGATTGCCCGGGAGCGTCTCGCTGCACAGGAAACGCGGAAATAATCACCACCGTTTCTGATGTAATCAAGGAGATTTGTCATCCATGGCACCTCTCGACCACATGGAAGAAAAGAAGTGAGAACAAAAATGGCGGGCGAAATCCCCCCGTTCAGGTTTTTATGAATATATTTTGGCGTGGTCCACGTGAGAAAGGAAAAAGGACGGCCTTGTGAACCTCTCCCATCGATACCCTCATTACCCTCGGCTTTCCAGTAATCTCCATGGCTACTCTTCGTTCGACCGCACTTGCAGCAGCCTGCATCTTGGGACCCCTGGTCGTCGGTACCTTTGTGGGTTTCCTTACGATGGGCGGGATCCGTACCTGGTATGTCACGCTCAACAAACCTTGGTTCATGCCACCGGATTATGTCTTTGGCCCGGTCTGGACCGTCCTCTACATCCTGATGGGAATCTCCCTGTACCTTTTCATCTTTCACGGCCGGGAAAAAAAGTCCGTGAGAACCGGGGTGATTCTTTTTGGTCTCCAGCTGGTAGTCAACCTGGTATGGTCGTTCCTTTTTTTTGGGATGCAATCACCCATCGCCGGACTTGCGGATATCTTCCTGCTGCTGGTACTTATTGTCGCAACTATCGTGGCATTCTACCGGGTGTCAAAACCTGCCGCCGTGCTGCTCGTTCCCTATCTTGCCTGGGTCTGCATAGCCACGGTCCTGAATACCGGAGTCGTGTTCCTGAACTGACATGACCCCCTTTTAAAAAAATCCGGGAGACCTGCGATACTCTGCAGCATGACAGAGAATCTCCGGAGTATTTCCCCATCTTTTCCATGTTTAGTTCCCGCATTCCCACCTTTCACTTTATCCAAAAGCCCTGTCAGGGTGCAGGTCCTGACACATGCTGCTTTATGCACTCTTACGCAAACATATCCCGACCCCATCCCCAAACCTTATCCCCCACTCCATCCAACAACCCGGCAGAGCACTCATGGATACCCAGCTACTCTATGTCACATTCACGAATCCAAAAGTAGTAACCAGCATGCTTCTCCTGGGAATTGTCCTTGGGATCGTCTTCTCGTCCATGCTCCGTTACCTCGCGGGACAATGGTACATGCCCACGGCCTTTGTGGGCATCTGCCTTGTTGTGGCCCTCGGGTACATGTACTGGCTCGACCGGCAGGACTTCCGGGCTTAAAGTAACACCATCCAGGCACCGGTCCCACCGCTCTACCGTTTTTCCGGATTTCCCCAATCCAGGCAACCCCGTTTCGCTGGTGGCAAATCATATCCCCTCTTGAGTATCCCGGTCTTTTTCCATCACCCGATGCAAAAACCACCGGATTTATCAGGCACCAGCTTCCATTCTTTTTATGAAGATCGCAATCTCCATTTTTCTCGTAATTCTTGCCGTAATTTCCTGCGGGTGCACGGCCCAGAGCCCGGCCCCAGCAGAAGTACCGGTCGCTGCCACGCTGGCAGCAGCAGCAACCCCAAACCTCATCGGCACCTGGATTGGACAGATGCAGGGATATGAAGAGAGGATCGGGTATACCGATTATGGCCAAATGCCCATCACCATGATCGTGACAGAACAGCACGGGCGTCTCTTCTCCGGCCACCTGACCTTTGGTGTCAACAGCACAACTACTCTGCCAATGGCCGGGGTTATCAGCCGCGATGGTAAGACATTTGCCATGGTTGAGAATGCCAACGGGTACACAACCGGCGAATTAACCGGAACCGATACCATGGAAATGACACACATCGATGATGCCGATCCCTACAGTGCGGCACTCGATACGCTCAGGAGAGTATAATTTCAGGTTCAGGATCAACCCATATCTTTTTTTTGGAAATTTTTGTTCAGCCGGATTATTTGACCACTTTTTTATGCATCCGGTTTCCTGTTCAGCTTGAAGCGGGGATGCAGAACCATTTACCAAATCCCGCGAAAATTTCCGGGTAAAAATCTTTTTTCGGTACCCCGGGATCTGGTCATAACCCTTACAATGAAAGAAACCGGCAAGGGTACGGTGAGAACCCGGATGAGACCAGAAATATTCCGGAGGCAGCCCGGTTCCTCACACGGAAACCAGATCGTCATAGACCCGGTATGTCTCACCAGTGTACATCCGGGCAATAATTACTACACGGTCAGCGAAATTTCCCCTCCGGATTTTTTTGATTTATTCCTGGTGCAAATCCAATGGAATTCGGGGCAGAGACGGAGTTATTTATCTCCCCGGCCTGCCGGAAAAAGTATGCAGGAAGATCGCCGATTCGTCACAGAGAGAATATTTCCGGTATCCCCATCACCCTGCAATGAAACGATCCCCTTATGACAGAGCCATTTCATGTGACATGCAACTGAGGGATGGGATATGTGAAGCAGGGTGCTAAGCTCGGACAGCGTTACTGGCGAATCAAGCAGCAGGTTTACCCGGGCGATTCTAACCCGGATTTTTCCGGCGTGGCTGCAAGAAATTTTTCAAGATACATCCTTGCATCCGGATCAATAAGATAGCGTGCGGTTTTTCCGCTCCGGGCAACCGTCAGCATCCCGGCATCGCACAACCGGTTCGTGTGCCAGGTCACCGCAGCGCCGGAGATGCCCAGTATCTTTTCGAGATCGCCCCGGGTTGTTTCAGGATTGTCCATGAGATGGGTAAATATCGCACGCTCCTTGTTGTTCCGTAAAAATTTCAAAACTTTCTGCTCGGTTGCAGAAAACCTGCCGGAATTTTCAAAGTACCGTATATCGCCATCCATGACAAGGGTCGAGATTTTGCCGGTTACCCGCATGAGCGCAAGGTGATACCGGAGCGACCCCCTGTTCAGCCCGGTTTCGCGGGATAATTCATTGAAATAAATGCCCGGGTTGGCCTGGATTTTCTCAAAAATCAGGGAACGTGCCGGGCTCCCGAGCACATTGCCGGGCGTAATTTTGCGGTAGCCAAGGAACGCGAGTCCCTGTAGGAAGAAAAACAGTCCAAGCGGGACTATCAGGACCGGCGAGATCGATTGTAATACCGTGATCAGCATTAAGCGGGGCGGGAGTTCCCAGAAGGTGATGCGCGTAGTCTCAACCGGAGTCATTCCCGCCATATCCTCTTCGGTTGCCGGCGTAACCACGTACCCGTGATTTGCTACCTGCGGCGTGGATATGACCATCACGACAAGAGAAAGGCAGATAGCCGTGATGATAATCGCGAGATGATCCTCGTTCATGGGGAAATAGGTGTAAATTCTTTGGTCTTATAGTGTTATGATCCGGTTTTTAGCGGGATTGAAACAGGAATTTCCGGGATAAGTCCCGTATGAAATCAAGAAACTTCATTCTATTACAAGACACCTCCACCGGGATTTTTTTTAGGAAAAACCGCCACAGAATATCTCCTGAAAATCATTTCACCATTTTTATAACATTGTGCGTTCGACAATACGTAAATGAATCGGAACCAGCCCTACCCGGCGATCTGCTTACTGCTCTGCGTCACATTCGTCATCAGTGCCGGGTGCATAGCCGATCCCAACCCGCATCAATTCTCAACCAACGTGGACTACAAATTCCAGGTTCTTTCTACCGGGCCTTTGACTAATGTCACGCTGTATGTACCGCTGCCGGTGAAAAACGGAACGCCGGTGGCTGGGACGTTTGTGCTGACAAAACAATACTTTTCGCAGGAAAATATTTCCCTTGATTTTGTCCGGTCCCCGCCGGGAATGGATCCCAACTGGACCAGCCCGGTACCGGGTGAAACGCCCTTGTTTCTCAGGATCCATGCCGACTGGTTCTACCCGAACAAGACCAATAATATCGAGTATTCGTTCTTTTATGAAAACCGGACCGCGTTAGACTCTCCGCTCGCATTTCCCGATACGGTGTACCCGTTTAACAACCAGTCCGTTTTCCTGCAGAAAATTAATTTTTCATGGAAAGAGCCGCCGGTAACCGCGTCTAAATATCCAGATCTCATTGTGTACAAGGATGTCGACGTCAACCAGAAGGTGATGCTCTATGCCGATTATTCTGCATCGCCGTCAACGTGGGTAAATATCTATTCCCAGGTGCTTGTCCAGAACAAATGGGATGAGCATCTGGATACCTGGGATAATTTTTATGCCGACAGTTACACCTGGTTCCATACCGGGGACTCGGCAGGATGGCAGGTAGCAAAAGGCCTTTTTGGCGGGGCATCGGGGTATTACCCGAACCTCACCAGCCCGACCTGGCAGAAGGTTTTAGACCGGGATGCAGGCAAAAACCGGTAACGCTGACGGAATTTTCCCGACCGGTTAAGGGAATGGCTAGAAATCGTATATACCATAAAATGCAAAAAATGAATTAATTAAGGATTTTGATATATCATGAACCATAATGTTGGCAAAGGAATTTTTGTAGTTTTGGTGCTCTTTTTCATCATCTCGGCCAGTGCTGCTGTTGAAAGTCCCGTAAGTATCGGCAGTGCCCCGGTGGGAATGAGGGTAACGGCCGCCGGAAGTGAGGCCATTGCGGTACAGCTAGCAGAGCCAACACTGTCAGGCGATAGTACGGTCAGTTACACGAAACTGGAGATGATGCCCTCGTATATGAACTTCGTAGCCGAACCCGGCGAGAAAAAAGAGATGACGGTAACGGTCCGTAACCGGGACACCAAAAGCGTTCATGTCCAGCCCATGGTCCGGCAGCAACCCTATGGCGGGCCCTATGTTGCCGAGAGTTCCTGGTTTGTGATATCTCCCGCAAGTGCCGATATCCCTGCCGGCGAGAGCGCGAAATTCACCGTGACAACAACCGTGCCTGAGGGCACCGTGCGGGGATCATACTCTTCGATGATCACCATAACTGACGAGACATATCCTTCCCCCTATCCCCAGCCATATCCCAATTATATCCATACACTCGGGCTCAGTGTCAGTGTTGCTTCTTCTCCGGTCATCCTGATTTCTACTCCCTATATCAGCGACCAGCTGGAATCCGGCGGTGAGTACAGCTACACCATTGATCTGAAGAACAATGGAAAAACGCCTCTTGCCCTGAATGCCCGGATCGGCGACGAAAGTTACCCGTCCTATGGGCCGTACGGGCCGCAGGCACCCCCGCTGGATGCAAAATCGTTTACGGTAAGCGGGCCGTTCAGTCTCCCGCCGGGCCAGAACGGGACGATCACGGTAAAGGTGAATGTGCCGCAGAACGCCAGCGGGTACTTTAACGGGAACGTGGACCTCGGGATCGATGATCCCGCGATACGGATGGAGGAGAACCGTATCCAGCTCAATTTCCAGATCTGGAAACAACCCGAAGGCGGTTTTTCCAAAAAGTTCATAGCAACAACGCAGGAGCCCATCTCGCTCGAACTCAGTTCATCGATGTACATGATGATGCCCGTGACCGAAGCCGGGACTCCCCGGAACATGCCCCGCAGGGAGCCTTCGTTTGATGCCACGCTCACCGGGCCGGACGGGAACGCCAACCTGGTTCTTGTCGAGAAAGTGATTAAGGGTTCGGTGAACCTTGGTAATGACCCGATGCTCACGAATGGCGACCGGCCGGGACAGTACCAGGAGAGCGGAACCCAGTATATCTTTACATATTCCGCACAGGGAAGACCTGGCGAGTGGACGCTTGCCGTGATGCCAAGAAACACGCAGTCCTTTGAGTATAAGATCTCGCAGGGCGGGGACAATCCATCACCCGGCTTCTCGCTGTTCACCCTGCCCTCCGGACTGATGGGCAACACCACCCGCAAATAATCCCGCACGCGGAAAAAATGCTGACGCGTCCTGCCCGCCCGGGCCGATTCCCGTGGCATGAGTGCCCGGGAAATCCCCGTCAGCCGGGGAAATGAAAAGCCGGAGAACAAAAAAACACAAGGAATGGTAAACGGGTATGAATGCACACGAGTTGATGAAGATCGGGGGCGGGCTTGTCATCGCAGTCTTCCTTTCCGGGTGCCTTATCCTTGTTTTTTGTGTGCTCGGGATTACGGGCAGCGAGTGTCCCCTCCCGGTCTCCGGAAATATTGGCCCATCACCCGCTCCCTTGGCATACGACACTGCGATCACTCTTGAAGTCCCGCTGCCTGCATCTCCAAAAACAGTTCCCTACTACCGCGTGGCATCTGTGCAGAAATTTTCTTCCGGCACCGGAACATCTCTTTTTGTAAGAGAGAAGATCCCGTCAATCGCTGAAGCACCCGGGCTGGCAGAAAAAGCCCTTGAAAAATACGGGGGACTTCCTGCTGACGCGGTCCTGGAAAGAACTGAACAGGTATTCATGAAAAAATACAATCTTAAAACGAACACTGTTGAAGAGCAGTACCCGCAGCACACCCGGGTGGCGTACCGCCAGTATGTCAACGGCTCTCCGGTCATGGGTTCCGAAATAACGGTCTCGCTTGGAGAAGGCGGGGAACTTCTTGACATTTCAAAAGACTGGAGCACGCTTGCCTATACGCGGGAAGGCCCGATTATTTCCGCAGAAAATGCATGGGAAAAACTACAGCGGCAGGAGCTGCTCATCTCGCTCCAGGGTAGTATTCTCGGCGATCACATCTCCCGGGTGCAGTTCGGGTATCATGTCGAGACTCATCTTCCCGATGCATCGGCCCAGCCAACGCCGCCAAACGTATGTACCCCGGTCTGGATCTTTTACGGGAAAAAACCGGGAACTGATGTCGAGCCTTTCCCGCTGCTGGTCAATGCAACGGGAGGATGAGCGATGCGGGAAGGAGGAATCAGTAGGTCACCGGAACAATTCACACGGTTTTTGATCGCAGGAACCAGCCGGAATTATCCGGGACTATCCGGGGGAACAGGAATGCGGGGAACGGGATGAACATGACGTTTCTGGCCCGGATAAGGGAACAGGTTGTACCGGTTACGATCGCGGCAGTCATCCTTGCCATCGGTATTTTTACCCTTGTCAAGATGCCACCGTTGGGAACCATTGGAGATATACTCGCATGGATAATGCTGCTCGCTGCATTCTGCATTTTATTCTCAATTTTCCCGGCAATTGCCATTCTCTGCGGATGGTATACCGGGAACCGGATTTGGGGATTTTTTGCCGGGGCATTACCATTTCCCCTGTTGTACATTACTGTGTATTTCCTGATCCGTTCGGGAAATATGGTGTTCATTCATATTCCCGATACGCTTGTGTATATCGCAATCCTTTCTGCAGTCTGCGGGCTTACCGGTTTATGTGCAGCATTTAAAACGAGACCGGCTCTTACGGTATCGATACTTCTCACGGGAACCTGGCTTTTTTTTCTGGATGAGTGCATTCAATTGAGGTTGTTGGGCATGGAATGTTCTGATGGTTATGCCGATAAAGCCGTTCAACGGGTTGTAAAGCCGGTGAACACACGGGGATGGACCGTGATTGCCGTTCCAGCGATCTGGGGGATATTGATCTTCCCCGGAAAGTAAAAAGACAAATAGAGGAGAGAACTTGTCAAAAACAAAAGTCCCCAAGGGTCCGTTCACCTGCCCACATTGCGATTATACCGGTACAAAATTCCAGAATATCTGTCCCGCGTGCGGGCGCCCGTTCATCCGTGACTATATTGATACGCAGGTGCATTCCCGCGACCCCAACCCGGCAGGGATTTATGTGGGACGGTTCTGGGCATGGGTTTTTCTTGTGCTTCTTATCCTTACACTTGCTCTCTGGATCCTTGGGGAATTGGGAATGTTCCAGTTCCTGTATTTTTAAAATGGAGATATCATGAAACCTTCCGGCAATAACTCTGATAATAAAAAATGGCAACGGTTCCTGGTCGCAGCCTGCGTTATCATCATTTTCCTGGGACTTGGCTTTCTTTTCTGGGGAGTGTGGAATGGGTGTGCAGCCGGGACCTGCAGTTCCGGGCACTCGGTTACCAACCTGTATTTTATCCCGGCGGGGGTCTGGAACGGGTTTTCCCCAGGCACGTGTGGCCCTGATACCATCCCGATGACCTACTCCAGTACCATCACGCCGGCGTTTGCCACAAGTTTTCTCCGGGAATTTGGGGAGAGCGAACCTGGACCGGCCCCGGTTCTGCCCCCGATCCTGCAGTATCCCCTGCGAAAGGAAGTCATCGATTCCCTTATGGTACGGGCACAGGTCAATGGCACCGAAGATTCCATCATCGGGCTCTATGAGTTTCCGGATTCCCGGCTCCTTCTCATCAACCAGGATACTCACGTGACAGAAATACTTGAGACCGGTAAGGGCTTGCGGACCTATACCATGGTACCGGAACCCGTGGGGAACTGGCAAGCCGTAACCAATGAGGCTGGTCCTGCACGGGAAAACGCCTATAACTCCTCAACTGAACATGGTGTCACCATCCAGCGGATTCATCTTATGCTTCCGCCCGCGGGAAATGCAACCGCACTCCTGTACAGGGTAAATAAGACCATTATCGAAAGGGTTTTTTCCCCGGATCACAGGCCTTTTGCGTCAATAACAACCCGCGGCACATTTTATGTACTTTATGGGCAGCGGGTCGAACGCGTAATCTCTGGTTCTGCAGTGACTGTTGAGCCCCCGTGGAAACTCTGCTCGCAAAAGATCGGGATATCCGGAGAAGGCAGCATTACGGGGGAACTGAAACAAACGGTCAAGCTTGCGCGGTCATCGGAACGGTTGCTGCGGGCAAACCGGGTCACCTCAGGAGCCCATATACAGGTTCACGATGCATCGGGCAGCAGCGCGAGCCAGTGGAGATCCACCGACAGTACCGGGTGCAGCTGCTAAAAGGGGAGAAAAAGAACAATGAAATCCGGGATTTATTTCATTATCATCGTGTTGCTGGCAGGAATTATTGCAATCCCCGGCGCGAGTGCGGAGAACCGGACAATGGACACGATCTATCTTCTGACGCATGGTGAAACCCTCGCCGGCCAGAAGGATATGTCACGGTACAGCAATATACCAAAACCAGAACCCATCCACACGATGAACGAGACTACTGCCCGTCTCTACCCGAACGTGACCTGGTGCGGGAGCAACGGGTGCATAGTCAACAGGCCGTGTTCCTTCCCGTTCACCCGGTGCGAATCCTCGCTCACGCTCATGGTCATGTACAACGTGAACGCAACCAATCCGGGCCAGCCCGGCCCGGTGATCGGGTACAGCCTGACCGGCTGGCCGCTTAAAAATCCCGTGTATATTTTCGGGGCCGGGAAACTTGATCTCTTCCGGCCGTTTGGCGATTTAGCGGGGAGATTTGCATGAACCCGTTGACCTGCAGAATCGAGAGGGAATAATGATGAGGAAACAAATTATTTTCACGGGATTTGCCGGCAGCATCGTTACCGTGCTGATTGTCTGCATCCTGCTAGGTGCAGGGTGCACATCAATGCCGGTAAACCTGACAGCACAAGATATCGCAGAA
>Ga0310040_1000229_pt1 | contig 60681 bp, 56 predicted proteins | sample EPASupsiteHSE623_FD_200237 | JGI IMG/M metagenome (GOLD analysis project Ga0310040, IMG submission 200237) | Bioremediated contaminated groundwater from EPA Superfund site, New Mexico - Sample HSE6-23 (v2) (version 2) | ecosystem: Environmental > Aquatic > Deep subsurface > Groundwater >...
GTTATTAGAAGTGTAATATATTTAATAGATTTATAGATTTTGGTAGAGAGAGGGAGGGCTTCGCTCTCATCCCCGGCCTAAAGACCGGGGTATTCCCGCTGCGCCCTCTCCGCTCCCCAGAGATAAAGATTTATCTTGCAGCCCCAGTCAGGACTACTTCTCTGCAGAGCCCAGTGTCTCTTCAGCGATCTTTATGTTCATCAGCAGATCGTCTGCCGTAGAGAGCAGAGTGCCTATCTTCTGGACTGAGAACTCTATGGTCATCTGACCTGGGCTTACGGCCATGCTCATGCCCGGCAGGTTATCTGGCTCAAGAGACCTGGCTATCTTCTCAGAGTCCGGGCTGCAAAAGCTGAGCCTGGCCCGGATCATGCCGTCTCCTTATGGAGCTGGCCTCCAACGACTTCGTCAGCTATCCTCAAGAACTCCTCTTCAGAGCCAGGCGGTATCGAGGCTCCGCTGGCTATGGTGTGACCTCCGCCACGACCGCCGACTGCCTCAGCCGCGGTTCTGAGGACAATTGACAGATCAAGGCCCTTTATAACCATGGGCTTGCTGCCCCGTCCTGAGATCTTGACCATATTTTCCTTCTGGTTAAGTACGATCAGGGGCCGGTCTGTATAGAGGTACCTGATCCCAAGGCCTGCAACCACGCCTCCTGCCTCCATATCGGGCATGATGAGGTACCGGATGTGGTCCAGCTCCTTATGGTGCTCCTGGAGGTATCTTATCCCCGCCATCACCTCTCTCTTGTAATCGGCCCCGACATTCCTGCACTCTGAAAGGACGCTGTCGTCCCGCAGGCACAGGGTCAGGCCGATGCCTGGAACATCCATCTTGCCGCAGGCGTTCAACAGAAGAACCAGCTCAAAGGCGTTCTCTACAACCTCTTTTTTGAGCCTTATGACCTCGCCCACCACAGAATCTGCAGCGGAGCTCCCCTGGATGAGGAGCTTTAGGACCAGGGCTGTGCAGAGCCTGGAGAGATCTCCTTTGGGAAGGCTCTGTATGTCTCCATGCACACCGACCTGGTCCAGGAACTGCTTCGTCTTCTCTTTATCACCAGTGAAGTCCAGCAGGGGCTCTATGGAGCTCTGGAAGACCTGATCTACAGGCCCGTCCTCGGACATCTTAAGCCCGGGCCTGACCTCTACAGCCCCGGCTTCCAGGGCCTCATCGAGTATGGACCTGTTGGCGCCAATCATCATCTGACGGTCGCCAATGGCCCCCGCAATCGCCAGGCCTGCCAGGTCTGCGTTATCTCCCATCTTTCTAACTACAGAGTAGACCGTTCCTGAGGCTGAGAGCTCGAAGGCTCCGTCTATGCCGAAGTTGTGCGGGTTTAAGTTAAGGCAGCTTAAAGTTCCCACAGGGCGGTGATGATCTAAAACAAAGACCTCGCCCTTCACCCTGGAGATTAAATCGGGCTGGCCGCTGCCCATATCACAAAAGACAACAGGCCCCTCACCCACAGAATCTATAACCGACTCATCAAGCCTCTTTACCAGGGTGGCATGAAAAGGTATGCCCGCCCTGGAGAGGGCGTTGCAGATCAGCCCTGCTGAGGTGATCCCATCGCAATCGTTATGGGAGATCACCCGCATGCTGTCGCATCTCAAAATTGACCTGGCAATGGCTTCTGCAGTCTTCTCGAGCCGCTTCATGTCACCAATATCTCGGCTGCCTCTGGTGAGTACTCAAAGCCCTCTGGCAGCTTTCCTGTGCCGTGGTAGTACCTGACCAGCCTTCTAACCTTGCTCTCTGTGAGCTGGAGTGCCCTCTTGTTGTGGACGTCCTTGCTGTTGGCCTTGACGTGCTTCCTTATGTGCAGGGCCTTTCTCATCAGGTTTGTCAGGTCCTCGGGTATCTCGGACCCAATGCCGCTTGACCTCATGAACCTGGTAAGGTTCTCTCCAAGCACCATCTTCGCGCTTGGCACACCATAAGAATCGCGCAAGGTGAGCCCGATCTTTGCTGGAGCCATGCCAGTATCATGAAGCTTGGTTACTGTCTTTTTGAGTTCTTCTTTAGTCATATCAGACCAGGCCGGCAACTTTTCGCCATATGGCGGCCTGGAGCGGGATGCTCCCTTCTTTCTGCTGTGCATTCTGGCCATCTTTAAATCCTCGTTAAACTGATAAATGCGAAGGCATAAACTTGATTGCGACCATAGATAAAAAACTTGCGCCGTGCTCTTCGGCACAGGTTTATAAGCAGAGAGCAAATCTCCGGCTATGCTCCAGTTCTTGGACCCGGCCTACTACTTCATAGGCAAGGCGGTGGTCGCCTCTGCCGCGCTTATACTGGTGCTCTCAATGCTTGGAGCACTGCTTATACTTTACTCCTTCAAGACCGGCCACTTCTTCGCAGCCAGGCTCATGCTCATAAGCATCAGCCTCCTGGAGAGCGTCATCAAGGCCATATTCTGGGCGGCGAGAGCTGATGACGTCATAGTCGACGATGTTGGAGTGCGCCTGAGGAACTATATAAACAGGAAGAAGTTCATAAAGATACCCCATGAATCCAGGTTCATATTCATGCCCCAGTGTGTGAGGAGTGCAGAGTGTCCTGCCAAGCTGACCCCTGAAGGCATAATGTGCATAAACTGCGGCCGGTGCCAGGTCGGAGCAGCCAAAGAGTTCGCAGAGAAGCAGGGGTACAAGTTCTTCCTTGTCCCCGGGTCGAGCTTCATAAAGAGGATCATCAAGAAGTACAGACCGAGAGCCATAATAGGAGTGGGCTGCCAGATGGAGATCAAGGAAGGTCTTGACCTCTGCCACAGCCACGACATACCGGCTATGGGTGTGCCTCTCACCAAGTCGGGGTGCGTATCCACCACACTGGACTGGGAGAAGTTTTACGATACAGTATCCGACCGGGCATAGACCGACCTGGCCTCAACCGGCCGGGCCCGCCCTATTATCAGCATGCGCCACAAAGGGGCATATTACCCGCCAGGAGACATATGTAGAAAAATTTTAAAATACGGTGTTTAAATAATAGTTAGAGCAGGCGCACTTACTTGACGCTTATGGCCTCAGACGGGCAGGCCTCTACGCAGGTACCGCACTCTGTGCACTTATCCTTGTTCACTACTGCGATCTCATCGTCTCCCAGGGTTATGGCTTCCTCTGGGCACTCCTCGACACAGGTTCCACAGCTTACGCACTCATCCTTGTTGACTACTGCTGGCATTATGAACTCCTCCAATTTGCCTTAAGGGCAAAATTAGGCAGTAGGCAGATACGATATATAGCTTTCGTTAGCGTTATTCTCTGCTATATTGAGAAAAATAGATAAAAAAGGCCAAAAGACGTGAGCTAGCTCACGCTTTGGTGATGGCCTCAGACGGGCACTCGCCTATGCAGTCGCCACAGTCTTTGCACTTGCTGGGGTCGAGCTTGGGCGTCTCGCCTGCCTCACCGGTAATAGCGCCCTCTGCACAAGTCTCGATGCAAGTTCCACACTGTACGCACTCATCCTCGTTGATTTTTACTGCCATTTAGAACTCCTCCATATCTGCCTTACTGGCAAAGCAGCCAGTAAGTAACTTATGATATATACTTTTCGTCGAAGTAGGCTTAAGGATCACGCCAGATCGTCATACCTCTTGCGATCCTTGAGCTCCTGACGCTTGGCCCCGTTCCAGCCGCTGACTGCCTGGAGGTAGCCTGTGATCCTGCTTATGTGCTCTACATCATCCGATCTGCAGCCGGGGCATTTATCCTGAAGGCCCGGACTTACCTGGTAGCATCCAAGGCATACTGTCATGTCCCTGGTGAATGTGAAGTAGCCAATCTGAGTGGTCTTCGCCAGGCGCATTCCGAAATCCATCAGGCCCTTGGGGTCTGGTGTGGCCTCTCCAAGGAAGATGTGGAATATATTTCCGCCATCCACTATGGGGAAGAAGACGTGCTCAAGACGGGCCCTCTCGAATATTGGCACGTCTGCTCCGGGCGGCAGGTGGGTGCCGTTGGTGTAGTACACAGGCAAGTCGCGCGTCTTATGCATATCCTTCCTGGACGCATCCAGGTCGCCTTTCACCACCCTCTCAGCGCACTCGCGGTACTCCTCGTGGATCAGATCAGACACCGCGAACCTCTGGGCAGTGGTCTCTGCAGGAGTCCGGGCGAGGGCTATTGTCATGCCGTGGCGGCTGGACAGCTCCTTGGCATAGAGCTCCATCTCAGTCATGGCCCGCACTGCCAGCTTCCAGGCCTCTTTTGACTCGTGCATCTGAGAGCCTGTATGGAACTGGACCATCTCATTTACGCCCACCACGCCTATGGTATAGACCAGGCCCTCAAGGTCCACAGCCTGCGACCCGTGCTCGCTCGTCTTTGGATCTCTTGGCCTCTGGGTGGCAAAGGGCATGCGGTGGTTCTTTATGACCTGGTTCATCCACTCTCGCTTGACCTTGAAGATATCCATGGAGAGGTCCATCAGGTCCCTCAGGTACTGGAAGAGGAGGTCATCATCGCCCCGGGCCAGGTAGGCTGCACGGGGGCAGTTTAAAGATACGACCTGCCAGGAGCCCATGGAGAAGTGCTTTGAATCCTTGAAGTAGAGCTTGTCCTCGAACTCGCTGTCGCTCTCAAAAGTTGCAGCGAATTGATAAGCGCAACATTGATAGCACGATATTCCTTTGCCCGCACCCCTGTATTCTGGCAGCTGATTGTCAAAATATGGCGTACCATACTCAGCAGCCAGCTTGAATGTGAGCAGGTAGAGGTCCTGGTATGTGGGCAGGTCTGGATGGGCTGCATTGAACGCCTCATCCTCGTGCATGAAGTCAGGCTCAAGGCTGATCTCGGGCTTGGGGAAGTTGAATGGCTTGCCCCAGTGGTCACCGGCCAGCATTACCTCCATCAAAGCCTTGAAGGCCAGCCTGACCTCGCGCTCGAACTGGCCATAGGTATGAAGGGGCACATCCTTGCCGTCCCAGACCCGGCCTGAATAGACCGCAGGCTTGTCCCTCCAGAGCGTTGGCACTCCGGGTGTCAACTGAACTGAAGAGAAGACCAGCTGGCCACCCCGGGCCACCATCATCTGGGTCATCTCATAGACGAACATCTGCATGAGCTGCTTGATCTCGTCGTACTCCAGGCCCTCGAAGTAAGGAGCAATGAAGGTCAGGAAGTTGTAGAACCCCTGACCTCCAGCGAAGTTGGTCTGGGCGCTGCCCAGGGCCTTGACTGCATGAAGTATGGCCACTTCTGGCTTCTTGGCAGGCCCGGCAACGCTGGCCTTAGTGCCCAGGCCGTCAGGCATCAACCCATAGTAGAAGAAATACCGAAGGTCCCAGTCCTGACAGAAAGGTCTCGTGCCAAAATATTCCAGATCATGGATATGCAGATCCCCTGCCAGGTGATGATCTGCAAGATATGGCGGCAAAAGTAGCAAATACTGCTCTTTGCTGATCTTGTCGGCCTTCTTCTTGTGGCTGGTCTCGGCATTCTCCTGGAGGTTGGCGTTCTCCTTGGACTCAAAGCCCGTGCCTATGTCTATGAGGTGGGCATCGAATACGGGGGTACCGACCCTCGTGCAGATGTTCCTCCACTCGGGGTGATGCCTCTCCAACAGGACCACGTTCATAATCTCCCTGACCAGGGGGCCGCTGAGATACTTCACACTCATCCACCTGATCCTGCGCTCCACCTCCCTGGCGATCTCCTTGGCCTCATCCTCAGTGATGCCCGGAACTTTATAAAACTGCTCAGATAGTTTGGTCTCCTTGACCAGCTGCTTGGCTATGGAATCCCTGTTCCAGTCTAGCAGGTGCCCGTCAGTAGTTCTAACCCTGGGCATGGCAGAGACGGATATGCCTTCCAGCGTCTGCTGGACGATTTTGCCGCTCACCGCCCATCCCCTCTAAGGTGCAGCAAACTTTCTCCTCCTCTCGATCATCAGCGTGATATAATGGTATTCCAGTCAGAGTTTATCGGGTTTGCGCTCAAAACTCTCACAATTTCCTTACTAGGTTTGCATGACTAAATTAATAAAGCAATCGCTCGACCATTAGGTATTCAAAGCTCTTATATCTTTTCCAAGAGGATCGCGAAAGTAATTCCTCTAATCAGCATTTAAATTATGAACGGCAAGCGATATAATTCAATTAAGAATTTTTACTTTCGACCTTTACGCCCAAAGTATAAATAGTTTTGATGAAGTATTCTTCTCTAGAAGGCGAAATAAATAGTTTAAAAAAAGATTATAGTATCATTAATAATTCACATCTCCCAAATGCATAGTAGTGGCGCTACTAGGCATTGCATGTTAGATATCAGCGCATTAAGATGCGTATTGTTATCCCAGCTAAGATCAAATAAACGGGGATGTAGACTATTAAAGATATATCGACATGGATATACGTTAATCCTACGACTATTTATTTCACCTCCTTTAAATATGAGATTTTAATCATAACCTTAGATATGACAGAGAATGTATGCTTGTATGCTTACCGAAATTTGCTGATAGTTTGGTTTCCCTAAGCATCTGCTTGAATATGGAATCCCTGTCCCAGTCTAGCAGGTGCCCGTCAGTAGTTCTAACTCTAGGCATGGCAGAGACGGATATGCCTTCCAGCGTCTGCTGGACGATTTTGCCGCTCACCGCCCACCCCCTCCAAGGTGCAGCAAACTTTCTCCTCCACTCGATCATCAACTTAACAGAGTAATATGTCCACATATGCTTATTGGGTTTGTGCTCAAAACCCCTGAAATTTTTAGTTAGCGCTTTCCATCTCAGTAATAAACTATACGCTTGATTATACCCCTCACGAGTAGTTAAACCCTATTCATAGACGACGAAAGTATTCGCTGGTATGACTGGGCACCAGCCCCTGCGTCCCGGTCTCCGGCAAGATACAACATCTGACAGCTCATTCCTCAATGGCCTGCATTCAGGGCGGTAAAATTGAAGGTGATGAATGATACTGCAGGCCATAGAAGCGACACAGACTTGTGCATCTCTGTAATTATACATCACATTCATCAATATTCATAAGATAGAGCATATCAGTTAGAGCTGGAAGATACGCGAGATCCTTGAGATATCAGACCATATATAATTTAAAATATATGTAGCGGCTTACGCAGGGGGATCTCCTCAGACCCCAACCAGATCCACTGCCACCCCTATATGCCAGTTCGATACCACTTAATTCCCATAGCCCATATAGCCAAAGATTTTAGCGCGCCTGTCTGGGGGTTCCAGTCAGATCTGCTATAACTATGAAACCGCTTCCTGAAACACGAGCTTCATACCAGATAGAACTTTGAAGCACCTCCGCGAAGGCAGCCAGCACTGCAATACAAGCCCCAGCCTTAGAGCGTTTCCAGAGAGAACCCAAGCTTTGCACCGCCAATCAGGGCATTTTAGCAATATAGCCCAATCCAAAGAGTGCACAGTGATCGTCTGAGGAACATATTTATCGAGAAAAGTGCAATTAGTGTAAAAGCATCCAGGGGGCAAAGCCCGTGTTTGAAACTACTACGCGCTGGCATATGATATTGGCCTTGGTGGCAATGGTTGCCTGCTCGGCCTTAGTTAATGCTCAAGTGTATCCGACCACCTCATCAACTGAATCTTCGTCATCTTATGATGAGGCATTAGATACCTCCGATATCACAGATACCTCAGACGCCACAAGATCGCCTGAAGAATCGGAGCTCACGACCTACCAGAACAGCACATATGGATTCTCCATTAGCTATCCAGCAGACTGGATGGGCACAGAGGCAGATCCCAATGAAATGAACCTGGTGGCAGGATTCCTGGCGCCAGGCGAAGATGCAAATAACCCTGAGAACTATGTTACAGTGCAGATAGAGAAGCTGCCATCCAAGCCCGTAATTACCCTGGCCCAATATACTCAGACAGTGATCAGCAACCTTAAGAGATCCTACCCCGATTTCAAAGAGGTCTCATCCAAAGACACCCTCATCTCAGACTCGCCTGGAAAGGAGCTGGTCTATACCATGAGCAGCGGCCGGGTCAGCTACCAGATACTCCTGGCCACGACCATAAAGAACGGCAAGGCCTATGTGATGACATTCTATGCCCTGGCTGACAGGTACAATCAGCTCCAGGAATCTGCCAGGCAGATAATCGATTCCTTTGAGTTCACAGACGCTCAGGCCTCCAGCCCGGCAATTGGAAAGATGATAGGGGTCCCAATCACCTCATCGAGCCAGACATAACGAGGTCTGGAATAGGTCTCTTTTTATTTGGAACATCACAAAATCAAGCATGATGCAAATGCTGCATGGACGCGAGCATATACCTGACTATATTTGCATCATCCCTATTATTGATAAGGTATTTAGCGAATGAGCTTTGCCTTTTAAGTGAGGTGTTCCATTTGGGGATTTCGAGGATGGTGGGGGTAATATGCGCCACATTGCTCATCTCAGCAACACTGGCAGGCGGCGCCCCCAGTGATATCAATAAATTTATGGCATCTGCTTTAGAGAAGGCAAAGGCAGATATAAGCGACTCAAATAAGGTTGCGTCCAATGAGGCGCCAGCTAACGTGGCCCCAGCTAATGAGAATCAAGCCACGAGTGCATTGGCCAATCAGGCATCTGCTAATAATACGCCAACTAATGATGTACCTGATAAAGATGCACTATTCAATGAGACACAAATCGATAGTATCTTAGATAATGCACTTAATGGTACAGAAATTAGCAGTATACTCGATAATAAGACTTTAACCAATGCAACTTCAGCTAACGAAACTTTGGCCAACGGGACATTAATCAACGAGACTCTAGCTAATGTTACACCAGCTAATGTTATACCAGTCAATGTTGCTCCCGCCAATGTTACTCCAGTCGATGTTACTCCAGCCGGTGTTACACCAATCAATGTTACTCCAGTCGATGTTATACCAGTCAATGTCACTCCAGTCGATGTTATACCAGTCAATGTTACTCCAGTCGATGTTATACCAGTCAATGTTACTCCAGTCGATGAGGCTTCGGCCAATGAGGCCTTAGCTAATGAGATCCCGGCAAACGTAACTTTGACTAACATGACTTTGGCCAATCAAACCTTGATTAACCATACTTCAGGCAATCAGACTTGGATTAATGAGACTCTGGCCAACACAACTTCTTCCAATGAGCCACTGCTAAATGGGACCCAGATTAATGAGGTTCTATCAAATAAAACGCTATATAATGAAACTCAAATCAATACATCTTTGCCAAGTGAGATAGTAGCCAATGAGGCCCCATCAAATATAACCCCCCCCGTTGAAAAAACAGATACGACTACTTCAAGCAGGGCTCAGGTCCACGAGTCCCACTCAGGTGGAAGTGGCACAACAACCTGGCGCATAAAATCCGACCTCTTGCCCTATACCAACGAGGATAGCGGCCTTAGTATCGGCTATCCAAAGGAATGGTCTGCTGAGAAAAGTAACATCATGGACCTGAAAGCAGATGCATTCCTGGCCCCAAATAAAGGCGGACCAAGTCCATTCAGGAATAATGTAAACATCATAGTCCAGGGCCTGCCAAGTCCAATGACTCTGGATGAGTATGTTAACCAGTCCATAAGCCAGATCACTCAGTTCATGGCAGGGTCCGAGATAATATCCCTGAAGGATGCAGTCCTGGGAGGCGAGCCTGCCAAGGAGCTGACCTATACCGCAAGCCAGAGTGGATACGACCTGGAGCTGATGCAGGTATATGCAATCAAAGGCAAGGAAGCTTATATCCTGACCTACACCGCCGACAAGGGCCGGTTTTCATCTGACCTGCCAGACGTGAAAAGGATGCTGAACTCGTTCAAGTTCCTTTAGTTTGGCATCCACATAGGACGAATAGCAAGGAAGGGTGATGTGAAGGCCTGGGACCAGGCCTTCCTCATTACTTATCCAATTTTATGACTGTGCATATCAAAGTTTCATCTCATTTAGCACCAGGTCCAGCCTCTTGCCCACCTCTTCCCAGTTGACTATATTCCAGAAGGCCTCAGTGAACTTTGGCCGCTCATTCTTATAGTCCAGGTAGTAGGCATGCTCCCAGACGTCCAGGGTCAGCAGGATCTGGAAGGTGGGGTAGACATTGATGTTATGCTTCTCCACCTGCATTATTATGGGCCTCTTTGTCAGCTTGCAGAATGTGAGAGCTGCCCAGCCCGATCCCTCTGCGCTGTTGGCTGCCTGGGTGAACTCTTTCTTAAACCGATCAAAGCTCCCAAACTCGCCATTAATGACCTCGGCCAGATCACCCTTGGGCTGACCGCCTCCGCCCTTTCCTGCAGGGGCCATGTTCTTCCAGAAGAGACTGTGGAGCCTGTGGCCGCCTATGTTGAAGGAGAGCTCCTTCAATGTAGCCTTCATGTCAAGCTCGGCATTGTCCTGCCGGGCTTTGTCCAGCTTCTGAAGTATGGCGTTGGCGCCATTGACATAGGCTGCATGATGCTTATCGTGATGAAGACGGAGCTGCTCCTCAGATATGTATGGCGCAAGGGCGTTATCGGCATACAGCAACTCGGGCAGGGAGTATAGTTTCTTCTCAGCCAAACCATTCACCTCTCATAAAAACTGTTTATGGTTATACCATGCATTCTATTTAGCTTTTAGCGTTTGCATGAATTTAGCCTCATTTAATAACAGCCCGCACATAGTAATTTACACAATCCATACTAATCCGGCCTTAAACGCCATCAGGGCCCGGATTTGCCGAGATAAAGAATTTCGGCTACTTAAATAGCCTTGTGATCCGATTTCAGGACTTCTTCTCGCCAAGGCGCCCGGCCTGGGGCGACCTTCGAGTGTTATCGGTTGTCTCGACACGGTAGTCTTGTACATCCAGGATCTCGCACTCCAGGCCAGCCCGCATAGCCTCATAATACAGGAAGTTTGCTGCCGTCTCAGACTGGCGGCCGACCCTGGCAGTTTAAAAGGCTGCAGTGATTGAGGCACTTTTGCTGAGCTGCGATCCTGCCTGAGATCTGCCTGACCTTATCATCGGCCTGAGCGAGGATAACGTGAGCTGCCCTGCTGGTGTTTCCTGTGCCTGAGAAGTAATGAATGAGGGCCGAGGTCATTGTCTCATCTTAATTATGTTATCCTCAATCTCCACCGCGACGCAGGCCTCCTCAGGCGTCTCATCATAATATCTGCCGCAGTGAGGGCAAAGCAGCCTCGGACTCTTCTTTTTCTCCATCTCTTCCACGAACCCCGAGGCGAAGATGCCTGTAGGCAGGGCAAATAACGCGATTCCCAAAACGACCACTATTGAACCAATCAGCTTTCCCATGGGTGTTATGGGATATAGGTCTCCGTAGCCGACGGTGGCCAATGTGACTATGCCCCACCACATGGCTGCAGGGATGCTAGAGAACTTGTCTGGCTGCGCATTGTACTCTGCCTCATACATCAGGCTAGACGCTACCATCAGCAGGACCACTACCGCAAAGAATGTTATAGTCAGGTCCTCTCTCTTGGATCTGAATACATTGATGAAGGTATTTACTGAATCAGAATACCTGGCCATCTTCAATATCCTAAAGATCCTAAAGAGGCGCACCACCCTTACGAACCTCATATCTGGGATTAAGAGTGGCAGATAGAATGGCAGTATGGCTACCAGGTCTATTATGGCAAAAGGAGTTAGAGCAAATCTGATCCTTCCCGAGACCGGATGTCTGTACCTGAGATCGAGTGTACAGGTCCAGATCCGCAGAGCATACTCTATTGTGAAGACTGCCACAGAGAATATATCGAAAGCATGAAAGACATGCTTATAGGGGAGATAAATCCACTGCACAGTCTCGAGAGTCACGGCCAATACATTTAGCACTATAAGCGTCATTATGAATGGATCAAAGTACTTGCTATCCTTGCCGCCGGGCTCCAGTATACCGAAGATCACATCCTTGATGCGGGCCATCTCACCTCAGTTTCAAGGCCATCCATAAATAAGCTCTCATCCTATTCTCCAGCCATCAAGGGCCTTCGTCATATCGCCCAGCCTCCTCATTTGCCTCTTTCTTCTGCATTCTCAGAAGCTCCTCCACGAACCCCGAGGTCAGGATGCCTGTGGGCAGTGCGAACATTCCTACACCGAGAATTATTATGAAATATCCTATAAATTTCCAAGCGGCATTATCGGGTATACATTGGCCAAGCCAAGGGTGGTCAGTGTGAGCACAGCCTGACTGCAGGAACGCTTTGGAAGTTCTGGGCGGGGCAGGATGTTCCAGGTGATATATCATGCTAGGAGATGACCAGGAAGAAAAGTATGGCCATAAAGGTCACTGCCATGTCTATCAAGGCCAGCGGAGTCAGGGCAAATCAGATCCGTCCCGGTTGTACCTGGGGCCCAGGTCGGATATCCACAGCCTCAGAATGTGAATATGGCTATGGAGGCGAAGGCAATGTACCTGAAGAGGAGCTTATGGGGGTTGTAGATGCCGGGCTCGGTCTCAAATATCACGGCCGAAGAATTGAGGAGGATCAGATCCACCAACACGAAGTTCACGAGATCGCCGAGCCGATCTCCTGGGATATCCTCTTCCAGCACCTGATGCGCTCGTCTCTTTAGCTCCCGGATCATCTGCGATCAGAATGCCATAATGATATTTGATATATATGGACAGGCCCTATTCTATCATGCGTGCCGCCTGCCTTCAGCTCCAAGTTTGTACTTGCGACATTGCAGGGAACATGCGCCGGTCCCTGGATATGGCCGAGGAGGCCATAGACCGGGGCGCAGAAATCCTGGCCTTCCCGGAGCTTTTCCTGACAGGATTCTGTTACCAGGAATCTGCCCAGGAAAGGCCGCCCTATAACTCACTAGATCCATTCAGGACCCTGGCCAGAGAGCATGGCTGCATAATCCTGGGCTCAATTATCAGCGGGAGGCTGAACCTGGGATTTTGTTTAGGCCCTGAAAGTGAGGGTTTCTATGCCAAGGCCCATCCCTTCGGGCCAGAGAAGGCCCACTTCGATGGCGGAGACTGCATAAAGCCCATACATTCCAGCCTTGGGTCCGTCGGACTGGAGATCTGCTACGACCTGCGCTTTCCTGAGGTTGCAAGATCCCTGACATTGCAGGGTGCAGACTTCCTCGTCACCGTTGCCCAGTTTCCTGCCAAGAGAAAAAGCCACTGGAGGACACTGGCAATAGCAAGGGCCATGGAAAACCAGATACCCCACATAGCCTGCAACTGTGCAGGACCTGAGTGCTGCGGCACCTCCATGATCATAGATGCCTGGGGCGAGGTCCTGGCAGAGGCTGGACCCAGAGAAGAGATCATCCAGGGCGAGATAGACCTGGAGAAGAGAGACAGAATCAGGCAGGAGATCGACTGCCTGGGTGATCGGCGGACGGATCTATATTGAGGTGACACCTTGAATACTCTCACAAGGAGCTTTCTGAAATCCAAGTTCCGGGAGTATTATCGCCGTGCAGACCTGGAAGCACCCCCAGGCCTGGAATCCAGGGAGTGGGGGTTCATACTCTTTGATGAGCCGGGCATGCGGCGCCACAAGTCGTACTTCAGCCCCGGAGAGATGGCCGACTACATCCGAGGCCTGGTCCCGGCACACGTCTACCACTCGGCAGCCTACTACGAGAGGCCGGGCGCGCCCACAATGAAGGAGAAGATCTGGAAGGGCGCAGACCTGATCTTCGACCTGGATGCTGATCACCTGAGGAAGGCACCCAAATCTTACTGCGACATGCTGGACCTTGTTAAAAAGGAGACCCAAAAGCTGCTGGATTTTCTGCTATTCGACTTCGGCTTCTCTGAGTCTAAGGTGAGCGTGGTCTTCTCTGGAGGCAGGGGATACCACATACATGTCCGTGACCCACGTGTGATGAGCCTGACGAGCGATGAGCGCAGGGAGATGTTAGATTACATGACCGGCAGGGGCCTGTCCATAGATAGCTTCATAAAAAATCTGTCCATAGAGGGCGACTGCGGAGTGGAGAGCGCATACACATTAAGGGCACCACCAGAGAATGCGCCAGGGTGGGGTGGAAGAATAAATCGCTCCATACTGAGCTTTGTAAACCATCTTCGCAGCCTCGATGAAGACGAGGCTATGAAGCTGCTCACTTCTACAAAGGGCATCGGGCCCAAGAATGCATCTCTCCTCTATAGCAATATTTTGGATGATGCCATCCCGGATAAGATACGCAGTGGAAAACTGGACTTCTTTAAGAGAAGCTCTGGCATTTGGTCCAGTCTCTTGGGAGAATATCTCAATGGCGAGGCTGTGAGCATGAGCCTGAGCCTAAACGAGCAAAGGGGCGAGACAGACGAACCGGTAACTGCAGACGTCAAGAGGCTGATAAGGTTTCCCTCAAGCCTTCACGGGGGCTCGGGCTTTAGGGTCACTCCGTTGACCATAGATGGACTGGAGGATTTCGACCCCCTCTTCGATGCAGTGGTCTTTGGAGGCGAATCTGTGCCAGTCGTTGTGGTCAAGCCCTGCAGCCTGGAGATGCGCGGCGAAAGTTTCGCCCTGGCAGAGGGACCCTCTGAGCTGCCGGCATATGCGGCGGTATTTCTCATGGCCAGGGGCCTTGGTGAGCTGGGGAAAGCTTTAGAGGGATAAGGGCTTAGTTTAAGGCAAGATGTCTTCTTCAGTGCCTGGCGAGAACAATCTGGACCTGGCCAATGCCCTCAGGGACGAGAGAAAGGTCGCCGATCTGCAGCGCCTGGATAAGAGCTTCTACCAGAAGGTGGGCACTTATCTGGCTGGACTGGAGCTTGAGCTCTCCAGGATTGAGGACCACTACAGCGTTGAGGCGCAGATAATCCAGGACACCCTCAAGAGCGACAGGAACAGCGTGAACAAGCTCATAGACCAGAGGATGAAGAAGATAGTCAGAAAGGTGATCAAGACAGCCAGGTCTGCCTCAAAGGAGGAGTCCCTGGACTGCATGACCGCTGAGGAGGAACTGATCTATCAGCAACTGCTAAAAGTCCTCCTCCAGGGCAGGGAGACCATACTGGCCCACCTGGCCCGCACCGAAAGGCCTTTAACGGGCAAAAAAGATATAACTCAGGAATATGAAGTTGTGAGGTTGCTTGACAGCGTTCCGATCTTCATGGGAGTAAACGGGAGGCGTTACCTGCTCTCTGTGGATGATGTAGTGGCCCTCCCTGCTGTGCACGCAAAAAACCTTTGCACAAAGAAACTAGCGCAAAAAGTAAAGATTAAGAGATGATATCAGTGAAGATGCCAAAACAGCTCAATGCCCATTGCCCATTTTGCAATAAGCACACAGTTCAGACTGTGGAGAGAGTGAGGAAGGGCAGGGCCTCCTCTTTGACCCATATCGTTAGACAACGTGAAATGAGAGCCAATGGTATAGGAAACCAGGGCAAGTTCTCCAAGGTTCCAGGCGGAGATAAGCCCACCAAGAGATTGAACCTGAGATACAGGTGTTCCGTATGCAAGAAGGCCCACAACCGCGCAGGCTGGCGGGCTGGCAAGTTCGACATAGTGGAGGGATAAAGTGGTCTCTAAGTTCATCAAGGTAAAGTGCGATGACTGCGGAAATGAGCAGGTCATCTTCGCCAATGCCTCAACCGTTGTAAAGTGCCTGGTCTGCGGAAGGACCCTGGCAGAGCCTACGGGCGGCAAGGCGACCATAAAGACAGCCATAGTGGAAGTACTAGAGTGAGAGTGACTTAAAGATGGAGCGTGAGGGTTGGCCTGAGCTAGGTGACCTAGTAGTGTGCACAGTGACTCAGGTAGTGGACTTCGGCGCTTTCGTCACCCTGGACGAGTATGCAGGCAAGCAAGGGCTGATCCACATCTCCGAGGTAGCCAGCGGGTGGATAAAGTACATCCGCGACCATGTGCGCGAGGGCCAGAAGATAGTCTGCAAGGTGCTCAACGTTGATAGATCCAGGCACCACATAGACCTCTCTTTGAAGGATGTAAACGAGCACCAGAGGAGGGAGAAGATCCAGGAGTGGAAGGCAGACCAGAAGTCCTGGAAGTGGCTTGAGATGGCCTACAAGGACCGACCTGAGGATTTGGTGCGGGTCAAGGATGCCCTGATCACGGCCTATAACAGTTTATACCTGGCATTTGAGGAGACGGCCATTAACGGCGCCGAGGCTCTCTCTGAGGTGGGCCTCACTGAGGAGGATTTAAAGATCCTGGAGAAGCTCTCTAGGGAGAATGTGAAGATCCCCTCTGTGGAGATCAGCGGCTATGTGGACCTGACATCGCCTGCAGCCGAAGGAATTGAGGTCATAAAGAAGGCTTTAAAGCAGGCCAAGAAGGTGAAGGACAAGGACGTCACCCTCAATATATCCTATGTGGGCGCGCCCAGGTACCGCATACATGTGGTGGCTCCCGACTATAAGCATGCAGAGTCGGTTCTTCGTAAGTCTGCTCAGTCAGCCATAAAGTACATAGACCAGCATGGCGGCGAGGGCACTTTCCATAGAGAGGCATGAGATCGAAGATATTGAGGTGCAGGGATTGCGACCTGTACACTCTTAAAGAGGTCTGCCCAGGCTGCGGCGGACAGGCCATAACCACGAAGCCTGCCAGGTACTCTCCTGAAGATCCCTATGGCAGGTACAGGAGAGCTCTGGCCCAAGGAGAGGCTAGATGAAAGAGACTGTTGTTCGAAGGATTAAGGACGTACAGCTTAAAGATCCTGTACTGGTAGAGGGGTTGCCGGGAGTAGGCCACGTGGGAAAGCTGGTAGCGGAACACCTGGTAGAGGAGCTCAAGGCCGAGAAGATCATGGAGATCTACTCGCCTCATTTTCCGCCTCAGGTGATGGTCCTGGAGGACGGGACCATCAAGCAGGTGAGAAACGAGGTCTATGCCTATAAGGGCAAGTCGCAGGGCGAGCCCGATCTGCTTTTGCTTGTGGGTGACTACCAGAGCGCCACCAATGAGGGCCACTACGAGCTCTCGGGCATATTTTTGGACATGGCCCAGGAGTTTGGGGTGAAGAGGATCTACACCCTGGGAGGCTACGGCACTGGCCAGTTCGTAGACAAGCCAACCGTTCTTGGAGCTGCCACCAGCACGGCCCTGGTCGACGAGATGAAGGGTCAAGGTGTGATGTTCCAGGAGAACGAGCCCGGCGGGGGCATCATTGGCATAAGCGGCCTGCTCCTGGGACTGGGCCATCTCCGCGGGTTTGAGGCGGTCTGCCTTATGGGCGTGACCAGCGGATACCTGGTGGACCCCAAGTCAGCTCAGGAGGTCTTAAAGATCCTGACCAAGATATTAGGGATAGAGGTCAGTATGCAGGCCCTCGAGGAACGCGCCAAGGAGATGGAGAAGATTGTGGGCAAGCTCCAGGAGATGGAGCGGGCTCAGGCACCTTATGAGTGTGGGGGCGAAGAGGATCTCAGATATATCGGCTGAGCTGGCAGAAGCTGCTAGAAGGCTTTTGGATCTGGCTTTGAAGGCTGGGGCCAAGGAGGCCGAGGTCTTCGGGCTGGAGGGAAGGTCAGTGGATGTGGACCTGAGGAGAGATCAGATTGAGCTGGCAAGCGAGAGCTTCAGCCGGGGCATCGGCCTTAGGGCCGTGGTCAACGGGGCCGTCGGCTTCTCCAGCACCAGCGACCTGTCAAGGCTGGAAGTAGTGGCCCTGGCAGCAGTCAGATCTGCCCGAGCAAGGGGCTCAGATCCGTCCTGGGTAGGGCTGCCTGGAAAGATGGCGATCTCCAGGTCTGAGGGCGTCAACGATCCAACAATTGGAGAGATCAGGCCTGAGGATAGCCTCGACCTCGCCATGGATCTGCTCCAGGGCTGCAGCGGGGTCAAGGGCGCAGAGCCTGTGGCCGGTGGCGCTGCCTTTGGCATGGGCACTGACTACATAATCAACTCCAACGGCGTAGAGCTCTCTGAGACGGGCACATATATGCACGGATCTTTAGAGGCCATAGCTCACGGAGCTGATGTAGTTACAGGAAGCGAGTTTTCCAACTCCAGGACATTTAAGCGCGACCTCCAAGCCGTGGGCAGGGCAGCTGCTGAGATGGCAGTCTCATCCCTTAGCGGAGAAAAGGCTGAGAGCGGCACGTTTGAAGTGCTCTTGAAGCCCATTGCATTTACTGAACTCCTTGAGTATACCTTCATACCCTCCATATCTGCAGACAACGTCCAGAAGGGGAGGTCTCATCTTGCTGATAAGCTGGGAGAGGCGATAGCTGCAGGCCACCTGGATATAGTGGACGACGGGCTGATGCCAGGCGGAATGGGCACTTCGTCATTCGATGGCGAAGGAGTTGCCACCAGGAGAAACAGCGTGGTAGAGGAGGGCATACTCAGAGGCTTCCTGTATGACAGCTATACAGCCGGGAAGGCAAACCGGGCGTCCACTGGAAATGCAGCCCGGGGCGGATACTCAGATGTCCCAAGGGTGGGCATAAGGAATCTGCTCATCCAGTCTCCACAGGCCTTTGATCTCCTGGGTGATACCTCCAAAGGCATCCTGGTGAATGGATTCATAGGCGCCCACACTGCAAACCCAATATCCGGGGATTTCTCAGTTGAGGCAAAGAACGCCTTCTATGTCAGGGACGGCACCATATCCAGGCCCATAAAGTCGGCAATGGTCGCTGGAAATATGTTCCAGATCCTAAAGGAGATTGAGGTAGGCACAGATCCGCGAGCCATTGGACCCGTGGTGACTCCCACAGTGAGAGCGAGAATGAAGGTTGTCAGCAGTTAGTTGATTTTGAGGTGTAAGGATGATCATTGGAGGGCCAGCTTCTCAGCTTTTGGCTGGAAGGGTGGCAGGCCTGCTTGGAGATGAGCTGGCCTTATGCGAGTACAAGACATTTCCGGACGGCGAATCTTATACTCAGGTTCTGGGCGATGGCGACCAGGTGACTATAATCCAGTCCACGCCTACAGACAGAGACCTAATTTATCTTTTGCAGCTACTGGACATATTCAGGGACCGCCAGATCTCACTGGTCATCCCTTACTATGGCTATGCCAGGCAGGACAAGCAGTTCAAGCCAGGCGAGCCAATAACCGCCAGGGCCATTGCCTATGCCTTAAACCCGTTCCTGGGAGAGAAGTGCAGGGTCTATTGCGTAAATATTCACGCCAGGTCGGTGCTGTCTCATTTCCAGTGCCCGGCAGAGAACCTGGATGCAACTCCCTTGCTGGCCGATAGGATAAGGGAGATGGGGCTGCAAAAGCCGGTCATAATATCGCCTGATAAGGGCGCGGTGGCCATGGCCAAGACCGCGGCCGACCATCTTGGAGCTGAATTCGATCACCTGGAGAAGACCAGGCTTTCAGGCACTGAGGTCACCATGGCACCAAAGGAGATCGATGCCAAGGGAAGGGATATTGTCATATTCGATGACATGATCGCCACTGGCGGAACCATGGCCACGGCCATATCAATGCTCAGAAAACAGGGGGCAAACAGGGTCTTCCTGGCGTCAGTGCATCCGGTGCTGACTGGAAATGCGGTGATCAAGCTCTACAGGTCGGGCGTGGCTGCAGTGCTTGCTACGGATACGCTTGATAAGGCAGTGAGCACGGTGTCTGTGGCGCCGATCATTGCAGATGCTCTGAGATCTAATTGAGCCATATCTTTTTGGACTTCTGAATCATTGATGCTGCCTGGATTTCAGGCAGCACATATTTGACAAAGGAATTATTACAGAAGAAATGTGGAGATAGATAGCGCTTCATCTCTGAGCGCTTCATTACTCCCGTTGGAAGCCAGGAGGCATCAGGCATTTCCATAGGGGTGGGAAAACGAGCCGCAGAGTGCAACCAGTCATCAGAGATACTCTTAAGACTAAAAGAGATCTCAGCTCCTGGCACAGTGCCCATGTGCACAAATGCCAGGAAGAGGATATAAGAGATTCTGGAGGGCACCATCTATCTCACAACCAGTAATATAGCTCCAGCCATTATATAGATTAGAGAATTAGCATTCTGAACTGCTGCTACTGCATAGTGGTACAGAATTGTCATGCTGAATATTTCACATCTCCCTGTGCAGGCAATGCCCGTACAGGCAGTATCATAGGTAAGCAGACAGGAGACCCCTCTCCTTTGGGTGAGGGGAGGAATGCCGTACCTGCTCCAATATACCGATATCATGAAATATCATATATAATATAATACCAGCCTGAAATGGCTGAATGCATCTACACTGTCAATTGCAAAATGGCACCAACTCAGGAACAGGTGTCTGAGATAGAAGACACTCTAAAAGTGTTCGCTGATGCTTGTATTTGGATCAATTCCAATGTAGATGCCAGGATACGTAACCGGGTAATAATTCACCACTTCGCGTATAAGGATGTTCGAGCTAAGTTTGGTCTATCTGCCAACTTAGCCGTCAATGCGATAACCAGAGTTGCCGGAAATAGAAAGACGGCACACTTGAATGGTTCTGATGTTGTTGAGTTCAAACCAACAAGCGTCAGTTATGATGCCAGGATATTCGCGTTCAGAGAGCTAGATGAGATGGTCAGCCTGACCCTTCTGAGATCAAGACAAAGGATCAAACTCGTCCTGAGCGATTATCAAAGAGATCGGCTGAGGGGTTCGAGGCCGACCAGTGCTACTCTTTGCAAGAAAGGCCGGGAATACTATATCAACATCCAGATCAAATCAGAGGCTCCTGAGCCCATCCACACGAATAAGGTTCTAGGTGTTGATCTTGGCATAACGGATATTGCTATGACCTCAGAAGGTCAGAGCTTTGGCGGAGACGCCATCAAAGATATCAAAAACCATTACGCTTCTGTAAGGCAATCTGTTCAACAAGTAGTCTCAAAAGGCACACGGAGCTGTAGACGACGAGGAAGGCAGCTCTTGAACCGGCTATCAGGGAAAGAGAGCAGATACCAAAAGCAAATCAACCACGAAATCAGCAAAGCAATAATTGCCAGAGCACTGAAGATGCCGGCAATGGTAGCCCTGGAAGATCTGACGGGCATAAGAGTTGGTGTCAACCAGAAAGCAGGAAAAGACCAGCGAAGGAAGATCAATGGTTGGGCTTTCTATCAGCTAAGAGAGTTCTTGACTTACAAGGCTCTTGCTGTCGGCGTTCCTCTCGTGCTTGTAGATCCGGCATATACCAGCCAGACTTGCCACAAGTGCGGCAGGCATGGTATCAGGAAGGGCAAAAAGTTTAGCTGCCCATATTGCGGTTGGTCGGGGGATGCTGATTTCAATGGAGCAAATATGATTGCTTTGCTTGGGCTGCATGTAGGCCAGCCTAGAGGTCCGATGTTGCCTATGTTTCAGGCTGCATCAGGGCTACTGAAAGCCCGCCCCCTTTAGGGGGCGGGTGGCTTACAAGAGCAGCATACTTAATAAGATCGTTTCTCAATTAGCTATTTAAATCGAATGCCACAAGATTGTTATTATTCAGAAGAAAATTCAGAGGTGTGCCCATGCTGGAACAAAGTATCTTAAGCACTATAGAGGCTTGCGCCCGACGAGTTGTCGGATACAAATACCTCGACCTGGCCTTAGTCTGTTCTGTGGCGGCAGCATTCGGGGTGCTTTTAGCAGTATCCGTGGCTCCAGCATAGATATTGAACAATGCCGGAAGATCGATTGTGCAGGGGCAGGAAGGATGAGGCTGCTGCCCCTGCATACCTCAATCCAAGGCCTGAGCTCGCAAGGTGCGATATAAGGCATCAGATATCAATTTTATATCTCGATTCGATTCTACTTCCGATTTCAAAACCCCTGCCCAAACTCAGCTGTCCACTGGAATGGTGAAGTAGAAGGTGCTGCCCTGTCCAGGCTCGCTCTCAACCCATATCCTGCCGCTGTGTGCCTCCACAATACCTTTGGCGATGGCCAGCCCCAGGCCCATCCTGCCAGTCTCCCTTGTCAGGGAGCTTGCGCTCTCAACAACCATGAAGAACTTCTCAAAGACCTTCTCATGATACTTCTCAGGTATGCCGATCCCCGTATCTGATATGGATGCCAGAACCTGCTCAGTGTCTTGTCGCAGCAGGACCTCGATCCTTCCCTTTTGAGGAGTATACTTTATGGCGTTGGTAAGGATGTTGTTGAAGACCTGCTTTATCATCTGCTCATCGCCCTTGGCCATTGGCAGGAGATCTGGCGCCGTAAGTGAGATCTTCTGCTCTTTAAGGCCTGCAAGCCTGGAGAGCTCGTCTACCACTGATCTGGCCACATCTTCAAGCCTTACAGGATGCATCTGGGCCTTGAACCTCTTGGACTCAAGCCTCGATGCATCGAGCATATCCTCCACCAGCTTGATCATCTGGTCGGTCTGGGAGCGAATGACTAAGAGCTTCTCTCTTTGACGGTCATCTAACTCGCCCAGCAGGTTGTACTCGAACATCTCCAGGTAGCTGCTGATGACGGTGAGTGGGGTCCTAAGCTCATGTGAGGCCGTGGATATGAACTCAGACTTCATCTCATCAGTCTCCTTGAGCTCGTCAAAGGCATTCTCGAGCTTGATATAGGAGTCTCTGAGCTCCTCCTTGAGCTTTGTAAGCTCGGTTATGTCCACGCTCACGCCGACATAGCCCTTGAGAGCGCCGTCGCGATCTCTTATGACTGAGTTGACCATATAGGCAGGGAAGGTGCTGCCGTTCTTTCTCCTGACCACAAGCACACCCTCCTCATTGGACATGAGCTTGATCTCGCTTGTGGCCTCCTCAAATGTCCTCCGGGCCTCGGGCGGCAGTATGACGCTTGAGATGCTCTTTCCCATGACCTCCTGCGCCTGCCACTGATAGAGGCTCTCTGCAAAGGTGTTCCAGTAGATGATCCTGCCTGCGCCGTCAGTGGCGATGATGGCGTTTCTTACCTGGTCCAGGAGAGAGGCCTGGAAGAGGATCTGATCCTTCATCCTCTTCTGCTCTGTTGTGTCCTCAATCACAGCCATTATGCCTATGATCTCATTTATGGAACTCCTCAGGGGAGCAACTGAGAGGCTTACGTCTATGAAAGACCTATCCTTTCTGAGCCATTGAAGCTCGACGTCCCTGAAGATCTCGCCTCTAAGGACGCGGTCACGCAGCGATTGGAACTCATGCTCTCTATCAGCAGGCACTATGGGCAGCCTCTGTCCCAGCACCTCCCTCCTGGCCCAGCCAAATATGAACTCTGCAGTGGAGTTCCAGCTTGTGATGTACCCATCCCTGTCCAGAGAGAGAATGGCCTGGGGAGAGGCGTTTATCAGGGCCTGCAGCTTGTCTCGGGCCTCAATTAGGGCCTCATCTGCGAGCTTTCTCTCAGTGATCTCGTAGAAGGTGCTCACGGCTGCGATCTTCCTGCCCCTACTATCGAAGATGGGCGCACAGCTAATGCTCAGTATCCTGTGAGAGCCGTCGCCCGGGCGGAGGTGGACCTCTTCGCTTGCTATCACCTCACCATGCAGTATGGACCTGACCATGGGCTGGTCCTCGAGCTTGTAGGGGGTCCCGTCCGAATGGAAGTACTTGAACTGGCAGTAGTCTTCAATGCACTCTGTTGGAGCATAGCTCTCTTTGAGGATCTTCTCTACCTGCTCATTGAGCATGACGGTCCTGCCTGAGGGCGCTTCTGCGACGACCACCCCGGCAGGCATCTGCTTTAAGACCTCCTGCATCAAGGCCCGCTCAATCTCTTGGTCCTCGATCTTTCGAGGAATCATAGAGTCCATCTCAAACTGGGTTCCCTCCATGGTCTACCAATTCGCCTTACTACAATAAAGCCTTATGATATCATACAGTAAGCGATCGCTGGATGGCCGCTGGCTTTTTATCATTCGCCATATAATATTCAGAGAAATTTGTTATAGAGGCAGGCTGCATCAGGGCAGGTATCAACAAGTGTTATACATGAGGGCTGCAAACTGAAGCCGGGGGCGAGTCTTCACGGACGCAAATCAGGTTCAGGCAAGTGAGATACTGGCCAGGATCAGGGATGGAAAGCCTGCTGAGTACGACCATATCTCAGTGGTAGGCGATCTGGACTTAAGCGAGCTCAAGCTTCCAAGAGATAAGCACGCGAGCATGATCATCCCCGGCCGGATCAAGATCACCTCATCAGAGGTCCCGGGAAACTTCAGCCTTGCAGGCTCAAGGTTCATGGATCAGGTCAGCTTCAAGGGAACGGCATTCGGAGCTGAGGCCGACTTCTGGGATGCAAAGTTCTGCAAAGAGGCTAGCTTCTGGGAGTGCCAGTTTTCAGGTGATGCCAACTTCTGGGGCGCGTCCTTTGAGGCATCAGCCAACTTCACAGAGGCCAGGTTTCTTGGAGACCTCGATATGCTCTGCACCAGGTTTGGCCGCCAGGCAGAGTTCTGGAAGGCCAGGGTTCAAGGTCATGCCGATTTTTCAGACTGCGAGTTCTATGGACCGGCGATCTTTTGGAAGGCCGGGTTTTGTAGCCAGGCGAACTTCAGGAAGGCGAGGTTCGTGGATGAGGCAAACTTTTCAGAGGCAGAGTTCTTTGATGCCGAGTTTCTTATGGCCAGATTCGATTCTGAGGCGAGCTTCAAAGAAGCCAGGTTCAGCGGGGATGCCGATTTCAGAAAGGCCGAGTTCAGCGGCGAGACTGGACTCTCAAAGGCAATATTTGATGGCAGGCTCAATTTAATGCGGGCCAGCATTCCTAAGTCTGGATTGAGGTAGAGAGAGCTGCTATAGGCTGTAGATGATCGTACTGGAGCAGAATTCCCTAACTTAAGGACCATTGATCTTTCGAGCTTCAGGTTGAGAGTACGAATCGGAGAAGAACGACCATAACTTGGTACGAAAATGGTCTCGATTCTGGGATCTTTTTCATACTCATGGGTGACCGACAGTCATGAGCGTTTTCTGGGTGGTGCTCTATGCCCTGGGTGTCTCAAGGCCGACGGGCCCCCCTGACCCCGCGTTCGCGGGGAACACTCATACATCTATGCCAGAGCTAGGGCAAAAGTACGATGGCCTCAGATTTACATAATCAGATTTGCATATGCTCAAGTCCAGCTCCTGTACTTCAGCATCGTGCCCTTCACAACCGGGAGTCAGGCGAAATTGGAACCATTGACAGGGCAATGATCCGCTAATTTTATCTGATGGCAGAAATATCCACGCCTGTGTGGCAAATCCAGGTAAGGCCCATCTACAAAGCCATGGGTATGCTGCCGGAAAAGTATATCTTCCGAGGGTGCACAACGTCAAATGTCGAGAGGGGGTCCTTGATATGATGGTGGACCCTCCCTAAAGACCTGCAATAATGAAGCTTACAATGCCGCAGTTAGCGAGTGGTATGATGTCGAGGTTGATTTTGATATTGGCGATGGCAATGCTCATCGCCGGCACGGCCCAGGGCATAGGCCTTGGGAAGGAGAGGCCCATAGCCATAGTGCCGGGCTCCATCCAGGAGCAGCCAGCGACTGATGGTCACATAGTGGCCTGGTCTGATAACCGCAGCGGAAACTATGACATATTCATGTACGACCTGGAAACCGGCATGGAGAGATGGGTCTGTATCAATCCCCTGATCCAGGTGAACCCAAGGGTCTCAGGCGAACGCATAGTCTGGCAGGACATGAGGGCCGGAAAGGCTGACGTCTACATGTACGATGCCGTGAACAGGACAGAGGAGCCTGTGGTCACGTCTGTAGGTAATCACACCCAGCCTGATATAAGCGGCGACCGCATAGTCTGGGCAGACGACAGGGACGGCATATCCAAGGTGTACCTTTATGACATAGCCACCAAGCAGGAGAAGGAGGTCTCATCAGGGACTGCTGACCAGGTCAACCCCAGGATCAGCGGTGACAAGGTGGTCTGGATGGATAAGAGGTCCGGGAACTTCGAGATCTACCTGTATGATATAAGCAAAGGCTCTGAGTCGATCCTGTCCACTGGGCCAAGCGACCAGTCCTTCCCCGCCATCAATGGCAACATGGTGGCCTGGTCTGACAACCGGACCGGCGACCCGGATATATCGATATATGATCTGCCCACCAGAAACCTGACCCACCTGACAAAGCCCGGATTCCAGACTGCACCTGCCGTGTACGGCAACTATGCGACCTATGTGAACAACGGCACAGAGGTCTGGCTTTACGATACCAGGACGGGCATAGACTTCCAGATATCTCCAGGATCGGCAAAGATTGCGCCCGCTATTGGCGAGAGAGGCGTTGTCTGGACTGATTACAGGTTTGGGCCCAAGGATCCCGATATCCACATGTACGACTTTGGCATCCTGGCCGATATACCTGTAACCACAGGATCTTTCAACCACATCAACCCCAGCGCCTATGGCGATCGCCTGGTCTATACCGACGACCGCACAGGCAAGTACCAGGTCTACCTGTACAACCTCTCCACGGGCGTTGAGACAAATATCACAAGCGACCAGATAGACCACAGCAGCCCAACCATCAGCAGCGGATATATCCTATATGCCGATAACCGCACAAACAACCTCAACCTATTCTTGTATGACCAGACATCCGGCCTGGAATTGCAGGTGACTTCAGGAGATTCAAACCACCGCTACGGCATGGTTGACGGAAACAGGGTCATCTGGGTAGACGATAGGACCGGAGGCGACGAGATCTACGTCTACGACATACCCACAGGACAGGAGAGGCAGATCACCACCCAGACATCTATGAAGAGCTCGCCAGTGATCAGCGGCGACAACATAGTTTGGGTGGATGACAGGAACGGCAACTGGGATATCTACTCCTACAACCTGGCAATTGACACTGAGACGCCCATATGCATAGACTCCAAGAGGCAGGCATCGCCCTGGATCTATGGAGACACAGTAGTCTGGGCCGACGGCAGGAATGGAGATAAGGACAACCTGAACTGGGACATATTTGCCTATAACCTGACCACCAAGATTGAGAGGCCAGTAGCGACCAATAATGCCAACCAGGGCTGGCCCTCGGTCTATGGCAAGTACGTGGCCTGGCGCGACACCAGGTGCGGAGATTCTGATGTATACTTATATGACCTGGTGAAGGGGGCAGAGGCGCCTGTAGTCAACAAGCCCGGCAACCAGGCCCCAAACGATAACGTCGGCAACCCCGAGAAGGTGAGGCCATATGCATCATCACAGATGCTGACAGACAAGTACCTGGTCTGGATGGACGAGAGCACTGGAAAGAACCAGATCTGGGCAAGGTACATCCAGTCCGACCCGCTGCTTGACCTTTCCACTAGCTTCCCGGCCACAAACGGAAGCCTGATGGTCTGGTCTGATAACAGGCGCGGCAAGTGGGACATATACGGGTTTGATTTCTTCAACAGAGATGAGAAGCCCATCGCCAGGGGCGATGGGGATAAGCTCTACCCGCGCACCAGCGGCGATAGAGTGGTATGGTCAGACAACCGCGGCGGAAACGCTCAGGTCTATATGAAGAACCTGACCACAGGCATTGAAAAGGTCCTTTCACCGGGCGCGGGAGACCAGATCTGGCCGTCCATCTCCGGAGACAGGGTCGCCTGGCAGGACAATTCGAGCGGGTCCTGGAATGTTTATCTTTACGACCTGAACTCGGGGTCTGCAAAGCCCATCCATTCAGGGCCAAGCCTGCAGATGTACCCGATCATCAGCGGAAACCTGGTGGTCTGGCAGGACGACAGGAGTGGCGACTGGGACGTCTATGCCTACGATATCAAGAACGATAACGAGACCAGGCTGACCAAAGAGGGAGACCAGATTTATCCTGAAGTCTCTGGCAACACAATAGTCTGGGAGGACAAGACATCCGGCCACATAGCCTACTACCTCTGGGACAAGAAGTGGGGCAGAGCCTACCCCAGGCAGGGAGTGCAGTCAAGCCCGGTCGTCTCTGGAAAGTTCATAGCCTACCTGGATAACCAGGACGGGAAAGAGTCTCTGAGGAAGCTGGACATAAGCAACTGGAAGGATGAGCTTGTGGCGGACGGCTCAGGCCAGATCCAGCCCCAGATGGATGCAAAGCTTGTCTGGCTTGACTCACTGACAGGCAAGCCCAGATACCAGCCCATAGCCGCGGGCCAGAGCAGCATAATCTGCCAGGCTCCCGGCGACCAGTCCCGCCCATCTGTCAGCGGCAACTACGTGGTCTGGATGGACAACAGAACAGGCGTGCCCGGAGTATACGTGTACAGCCTGGCCCAGGAGATAGAGCTGCCTCTTGCAGCAGGTCCGTACCCGCAGATGTATCCAGACATATCAGGAAGCATCATAGGCTGGGAGGGCTATGATCCGGCCAAGGAGATCTGGTCCATAAGGACCTTTGATGTCTCCATAGATAACCGCTCTGAGCTTGTGGGAGGCATAAGCGCACCTGCACCCATATCTCTCTCCGAGAACTACCTGGCCTACTCAGACATGCCCATACCATCATTTGGCTGGCGGGTCCATAAGAAGTACCTCTTTGGAGTGGAGACTGCCGAGGCCATACCTCCAAGCGGCATGAACCCCAGAGCTGGTGGGAGCATAGTCGTATACCAGGATAATAAATCCACTTCCAACTCGAATGTAATCCTCTGGAACGGCCAGCAGAGGACGACCATAACCAGGGACTCAAGCGAGCACATCAACCCTGCTACGGACGGTCACACCGTGGTCTGGCAGAGCGACAAGAACACAATCTGGGATGTCTATGCCTACGATCTCAACACCAGCAAGGAGACGCAGATCACAAGGGGCCACGGCGATCACATCAGTCCTGATGTCTCTGATGGGATGGTAGTCTGGCAGGATGACAGAAACGGGAACTGGGACATATATGCCTACGACCTGAAAGCTGGGAAGGAGAAGCCCATCTGCGTGGCGCCAGGAAATCAGACAGAGCCGAGAATTGGAGGCGGAAAGATCGTCTGGACTGACGACAGGAAGGGAGATAAGGACATATACCTCTACGAGAACTATATGGACTGAGACGGGAACTAGGGCTGAGAGGGCAGTGGAATCCACTGCTCCAGCTTTCCTTTTTTGCTGATAATCTGAGAATTTAACATCCGCGCATGACATCGAACAAGGAATAGGCTCGCTAGTCCGATCTCGCTATTGTACTGCCAATGGCGATGAAGAGCAGGATTGAAAATGATGCTCCCAATTCAAAAAGAGTTACTTATTATTGAATTGGGCTGCTGAAAAATCAGAGCTGTTGAAGTTAGAACCCATGAAGTCAGCAGTGCTGTTGAAAGTAGAGCTACCGAAGTAAACAATGCCATTGGAGTTAGAGTCCCTGAAATCGGCATCACTGTTGAAGTCAGAGCCACCGAAGTAGGCAGAGCTGTTGAATGTAGAGGCCCTGAAGTCGGCAGTGCTGTTGAAGAGAGAGCCACCGAAGTTAGTGCCGTCAAAGGTAGAGTAGCTGAAGCCGGCAATTCCATTGAAGGTAATGGCAATGAAGCTGGCATCGATGAAGGTAGAGCCACTGAAGTCAGCATCCTTGTTGAAGGTAGATTGATCGAAGTAGGCATAGACGAAGGTAGAGTTTCTGAATCCGGCATAGCTGTTGAAGGTAGAGCCCCTGAGGTCTTTATCCTCGCCAAAGGCGACATCGCCAAAGCCGCTAAAGAAGGCATTGATGAATGTAGAGTTACTGAAGTTTGCATGGCTGTTGAAGGTAGAGCCACTGAAGTCGGCATCCTTATTGAAGGTAGAGTGACTGAAGTCTGCAGTGCTGTTGAATGTAGAGCCTATGAAGCTGGCATGGCTGTTGAAGGTAGAACCTGCAAAATCGGTTATATTCTCCAAAACAGTATTGTTAAAACTTACTATTCCCTCTATTATGGAATCTTTAATCCTTATAGGAGATGCAACTATCTTGACATGTTCTGGCGCATTTAAAAATATTTCATCATCAGTTCTATCAATATGTCTGATAGGAAGATCTTTCATATCACATAAATCCAAATTTCCTTTTACGATTACATGATCGTATTGGACTGGCTGCCCGTTTTTGATCTTGTTCAAGATCTCACTGACTGGAACTTCCTTTAAGGGCCTATCTGCGCCTTCTGTCACCTGTAATATAAGAAGCATCAGGGTAAGAAATAAAGCTAGCCTCATCTAGTCTCCCTCAGGCATCTATCGCACCTTTAACTATTAAAGATGTATGGCTCCATTATCTACCCATTGTCGGGAGTAACCATGCCATTAGTACATATAACCTGCTCGATTTCTTCCTAATTCACTAGCTGCCTATGCCATTCTCGATAAATTACATTTAGCCTAAATGCATAAGTGTTCCCTGCGGACGCATTTTTGGACCAAGGCCTTGAGAGGCCCAGGGCACCATCCAGAAAATGCATGATTGCCCATTTGATTCTTCTGCCAAGTGTAAATCATCTGGCAAACACTATAAATATACCCCAAACTGCCTCAAAGGAAATTAATAAGAGCAAAAGAAGCAGTCTGTAATAGGATGATCCGGACAAAGGCGCTTCCTGGTTTTCACCTTCTGGCCAAGCCGACTGGTGCGGCGTGTAACCTGGGATGCAAATATTGCTTCTTCCTCTCCAAAAAGGATCTGTACCCGGGAAGCAGCTTCCGCATGTCTGACGAGCTCCTGGAAGCATACATTCATCAGTACATGGATGCTCAGAAAATTCCCCATGTGACCATCGCCTGGCAGGGCGGTGAGCCAACACTGATGGGCCTGGACTTCTTCAGGCGGTCGATCCTGTATCAGCAGAAGTATAAGCGCCCCGGAATGGTCATCCAAAATACCATGCAGACCAACGGCACCCTTCTGGATGACGAGTGGTGCGAGTTCTTCAGCCAGAATAATTTTCTCATAGGCCTGAGCCTTGATGGGCCAAGAAGGCTTCACGATGCCTTCAGGGTGGATAAAGCCGGCAGGCCTACCTTCGATAGGGTGATGAGAGCAGCGAGGCTTTTAAAGAAGCACAAAGTTGAGTTCAATATCCTGACCACGGTACACGCTGCCAACGGAGATCACCCCCTGGAGGTCTACAGGTTTCTAAGAGATGATCTTGGAGCCAGGTTCATCCAGTTCATACCAATTGTTGAGAGAGATAATGATACTGGATTCCAGGAAGGCGATAAGGTCACAGACCGCTCTGTTAAAGCTGAGCAATATGGCAGGTTCCTGATAGATATATTCGATGAGTGGGTAAAAGGGGATGTGGGAAGGATCTTCGTCCAGATCTTCGATGTGGCTCTTGCAGCCTGGTCAGGAGTCCCTCCAGGCATCTGTGTCTTCTCAGAGACCTGCGGAACAGCCATGGTCCTGGAGCACAACGGCGATATGTATTCATGCGATCACTTTGTGGAGCCCAAATACTTACTGGGGAGCATCAAAGAGAAGAGCATGGCCATTCTGGCCTCATGTGAGAAGCAGCGGAAGTTCGGCCTGGATAAGCGGGATGCCCTTCCAAGGCACTGTCTTCAATGCGAGGTCAAATTTGCATGCCATGGAGAATGCCCCAAGAACCGTTTTATCAAAGCGCCAGATGGTGAACCTGGGCTAAATTACCTGTGTGCGGGCTATAAAGAGTTCTTCAGGCATATCGACGGCCCTATGAGGTTCATGGCAGGTGAGATCAGGCAGGGCAGGGCTCCTGCCAATGTCATGAGCTACATGAAAGAAGGAGGAATTTCCAGGGTGGTCTTCAAGCCCGGCAGGAATGATCCCTGTCCGTGCGGCAGCGGACTGAAGTATAAAAAATGCCACGGCAAGGCCGGATGAAAAGAAAAAAGTAGCTCCAAAGCAGAAGATGAAGACTTCTGGTCTTCATCCACCTGCTTTTGCAGCATTTGGAAATGCTCTGGGCGGGGTGTTTGGATACTGGGTCATGCTCGCAACAAGCTGCCGATAGATCTTAATAAAGGCATTGTTCACGAAGTCCTGCTCTCCTGCAATGTTATGCTGCTCACATGGGTCCATTTCGATGTTGTAGACCGCGGGAATTTGCCCGTAAACGCTCTCAGGTCCCTGGAATGAGTCATAGGTCTTCCCGTGAATCTTGAACTGATGCCAGCGTATGGCCGCAGGCATAGTCTCAGCCGCGTATTCAGATCCCAGATACCATACAACCCACTCCCTGTCGGAGTTGTTCTGCAGTCCAAGCAGGAAATCAGATTGATCTATGCCGTCAATGGGCCTGTCAGCCGGGATCTCTCCACCTCCAAGGGCAACAAAGGTGCTGAAGAGGTCAAGGACAGACATGATCTCGTCGGAAGTCCTGCCAGCCTCAATCTTGCCCGGCCACCAGAATATGCCTGGAACACGCACAGCGCCTTCATAGGCTGTGCCTATCCCGCCCCGGAAAGGCGAGAAGCCCGAGTCTGGCCATTGGTCAAGCGTAGGTCCGTTATCGCTAGTCATTACGACTATTGTGTTATTATCTATCCCGGCTTCTCTCAGTGCATCCAGAACCTGTCCGACATGATAATCTAGCTCCATTAACCCATCGCCATATGGGCCCTTGCTGGACCTCCCTGCCCACTTCGGATTTTGGACGCTGGGGAAATGAGTCCGGGTGAAGGGGAGGTATATGAAGAATGGCTCTGTGGAGTTTGACTGGTTCTCTATGAATGCAATAGCTCTATCAGTGCATTGCTCATCGACAAACGCCATCGAGGTCAGGTTCAGAGGCGACACGATTCTGAGGTTCTGGCCTTTCTTGGCCTCCACCAGGCCGTAAATCGGGCTTCCCAGCTCCCAGGCGGGGTCGTATCCAATGCGTTCAGGCTGGCTGTAGGCATTGAAATGATATAACACTCCGAAGTACTCATCGAAACCCATGTTTTGAGGCTCGCTCTCATTGACATCGCCCAGATGCCACTTACCAAATATTGCAGTCCTGTAGCCAGCATTGGACAGGACTTCAGCAAGGGTGGTCTCGTTTGGAGACAGGCCGGCCATAACTCCCGGGGGCGTGGCTGTGTTATAGCCCACTCTTATTGGGAGGCGTCCAGTCATCATCGCCGCCCTGGTTGGACTGCATTGGGTCTCCGAGTAGAAGGATGTAAGCTTCAGGCCTTCTCTGGCCATCTGATCCATCCTGGCTGTAGGTGCGCCCAGGACATCACCGCCACCATAGCAGCCAGGGTCCATATAGCCCATGTTATCGGCCATCATGATTATTATATTCGGCCGTGGGGCTGGCGCGACATCCTCATGCATAACCTGCTGAAGGCTTGAGCTCTTGGATAGAGCGTTTTTTCTGTTAGTTACAACATCTATTCCTGTTTTCTCCGAGGTTACCGCTAGATTATCCTTTGCTTCATGAGCAGCGGAATCCCTTATTTTCAGATCCAAAGGTATTGGGGATAATCCAGTGTTGCCGGAGTCTAGGCTGCAACTGGCAACTGAAATTATAAAAATACAGCCAATTGCTAGCATATATATGGGTCGAGTTCTAATGCAGGCCCCTCCTGCTCCTACCTTGAGCCCCCTTGTATAAATAGTATCTCTCGTCGGAAGTCGATTTAGCAATTAATAATTTGTATTATTTCCAACTGATTGAATGCTCTCACATCACTGACGTAAGATGTAAGAAAAAATGTGTATCCTTTAACAGATAGGGAATTACAAAAGTGAATCCTGTCTTAAGGACTATTCATTTAACCTTTGTTATCATAGATGCAGTCTCAGCGTCCTATATTTGACAGGAGATAAGGTAATTATTATGATCACCTTATTATTGATGCATTGAAGCCAACGATCGTGCAGGTGAGGCACTGAAGACCACTATCATGATATATTGTAAATGATTTGGCGAGTATAATACTTAGCGCTCTCGAATCTCGCAATCTTTTTCATTGTCTCACACCCACTACCGAAAATTCAAATGATTTTTATCCGGATATCGACCACTGAAGCCTTTGCCTATGGGACAAAGTTTATTTATGCCGGGTGCATTAGCCAGGCACTTAAGAACGTTTGGGGCAAGTCATGGATCTCGAGAATCTTAGGCACGGTACGGAACTGCTCAAGCGCGGTTTCGCCAGTATGCAGAAGGGTGGCGTCATCATGGACGTCACCACACCAGAGCAAGCCGTAATAGCTGAAGAAGCTGGTGCGGTAGCGGTAATGGCACTGCACGCAGTGCCTGCAGATATAAGGAAGATGGGTGGAGTCGCCAGGATGGCCGACCCCCTGGTCATAGAGTCCATAATTAATGCTGTGACCATACCCGTGATGGCAAAAGCCAGGATCGGCCACTTCGTAGAGGCCCAGATCATTCAGGCCCTCGGAGTGGATATGGTTGATGAATCCGAAGTGCTAACTCCGGCAGACACCTACCACATAGAGAAGACCAAGTTCACAATACCCTTCGTATGCGGAGCCAGGAACCTGGGAGAGGCCCTGCGCCGGATAAAGGAGGGCGCAGCCATGATCAGGACCAAGGGCGAGGCAGGAACTGGAGACGTCAGCCAGGCAGTCCTGCACATGAGGATGATCATGGGCCAGATAAGGTCTCTAAAGGGCATGGACGAGCAGGAGATGGCAAAGGTGGCCAGGGACATAGATGCCGACTTTGACTTGGTATTAGAATGCGCCGCGATGCAGAGGCTGCCTGTGGTCAACTTTGCAGCCGGCGGCATTGCAACACCTGCAGATGCTGCGCTCATGATGCAGATGGGAGCCGACGGCGTCTTTGTTGGATCCGGCATATTCAAGTCCGAGATGCCTGAGATTATGGCCTCGGCCATAGTCCAGGCAGTGCACAACTTCGATAACCCCCAGGTCCTTGCAAAGGTATCCAAGGGGCTAGGAGCTGCTATGAAGGGCCTGGATGCGTCCACCATACCCGAGAGCGAGGCCCTGCAAACCAGGGGCTGGTAAATAGAGTGAAGATAGGCGTCATAGCCCTGCAGGGAGACGTCTCTGAGCACGTCTATGCCATGGAAAAGGCCCTGGAGGGCAGAGGCTCGGTCATAGAGATAAGAAGGCCAGGCCTGGTGCCTGGGTGCGATGGGCTGGTCCTACCTGGCGGAGAGAGCACCACCATCTCCAGGCAGCTGGAAAGCTCTGGGATCAGGGATGAGGTCCTCAGTGCAGTACGCCTGGGGGTGCCCCTGCTTGCTACATGCGCGGGCCTTGTGCTGGTCTCAAAGAAGATCGAAGGCGACTCCAAGGTGAAGCCTCTGGGGCTGATGGACATAACCATAGGCAGGAATGTCTTTGGATCCCAGAGGGAGTCGTTTGAGGCGGACCTGCCCGTATCTGGATTTGATAAGCCCTACAGGGCGGTCTTCATTCGTGCGCCAGCCATTGTGGGCACAGAGGCCGGTGTGGAAGTTCTGGCCAGTATAGATCGAAATATTGTGGTGGCTGCACGCCAGGGAAATATAATGTGCCTGGCCTTCCACCCGGAGCTGACCTCAGATATGAGGTTCCACAAGGAATTTCTAAGAATGATTGGAGGTGTCTGATCTGTTCTCAGGAGAGGATCTCAAGCCCAGAAGCCTGGATGAGATGAAGAAAGAGGTCGCAGACCTCAATGCAGAGTCTGCAAGGCTTCGAGAGGAGCATGATTCAATGCTCAAGAGGTCTGATGAGCTGAGGAATCAATCCATAGAGGCCAGGTCGATAGATCCGGCGCTGGCAGAGTCGCTATGGGAAGAGGCTGAGAGGCTTCGAGATGAGAGCAAGGAAGTCCTCAGAGAATCAGTGGAGAAGAGGGTCAGAGCTGCAGACGTCCAGCACAGGGTAGATATCCGCGCTGAGATGGAGGCCATAGACCAATCTGATGAGATCTGGAGAGCGGCTTCCGGGGCCAGACGGGCCTGAGCTCTTCCATTTTTCAACGTATTTGGTTATTTTTAAACTTGAGTATCTCAGGGCTATACAACGAGATTTAATGGGCAAAAAGAAATATCTGGGTTATTGATCAGTCACGTTCACATTTCACCTCTGGCAGATCAGGAGCCTGTATGGTAATTGAGTTAGGTGTAGCATATCCTGCAGTCTCTTTTGCCTGGATAATACGATTAAGCAATGCTTTGAGATGTGACTCTAGCCATCTTGGGTCGTTGCCGGCATTAAGATAAACCTGCCAATTATAGAATGAATCGCCTCTCTTCCAGAACCTGGCGAGGCCTGAGCTTGGCGACCTCTCTGCCGCAGTCCGAGCCACAATCCTTTTGAATATGTGCAAACGCAATGCCGTCACTCTCAGCGAAGCGACCTGCTATAAATATAACTTCAATCAACTATTACCATGATGAAATGCACCGTCATCCTTGAAGCACAGGAAGAGGGGGGCTTTACAGTACGGTGCCTTGAACTCCCAGGAGCCATAAGTCAGGGTGAAACGAAAGAGGAAGCTCTGGCTAATATAAAGGAGGCCATTGGGCTTGTCCTGGAGGTCCTCAGCCAGGATCTGGCGACACGTCCCAATGTCAAAGTTCTAAAAGTGGAACTGGCAGATGTCTGCTAAGCTCCCAGTGATCTCTGGGGAGCAGCTGATCAAGATCCTGGTTAGAAATGGATTTTCAGTCCGGAGACAGGCCGGAAGCCATGTGGTCCTTCAGAGGGCGGTGATTGTCTTCTCAGTTCATCTCCACGATGTGTTGAAGAAAGGTACTTTAAAGACGATTTTAAACCAATCTGGACTCTATGTTGAAGACATTCTGCAGTAATTACCGCTTACATTGAACGGCTCCCGGCAAGCACTTGCTTTGAGACTTAAATGTTCCCCGTGGCCACGGGGTCAGGGGGGCCGTCGGCCTTGAGAGGCCCAGACCGTTAGTAGTTGCCCCAAAATACAATTTCATCAGCCAATCCGATATGCAGATCGCTCATACGAGGAGATCGTGAAGCTCTCATGTTAGAAAAACAGTTTATGTGGAGATTTCAGCAAAACCAGGAGAAGAGCGACAGATGAATGAATAGATCCATTCCTTTTGGTTGTGCCCTATGCACCCAACTGCTGCTCTTGGACTCGGCCCTCGACATGCAGCCACTGGGTGAAGATAATGTATCTAAGCCAGTCTAATTACTTCACATCAAGGATCCAGGAAGAGAGCTATCAGCTGCATGAGGAAACCAAGCACAAGGAGCAATAAGCCACATCTTGTAAGCATCGCTTCTTTTTTCGTCGATGGATGATTTGGGTCAGAATACCTCTCAATTGTTGCTGGGCCTTCACGAAATGGATTAAAAGATCCAAAGACCAATATCGCCGATCCAGCAAGGTTCAATATGAGCCCCATTATATTCGGTCTAATATAACAGCTAATACATGACGTCAATGCAATCAGTCTACAATCGAGCTCCACACACTCAATCCTGGAACTGTATATCCTTGGATGTCTGGAACTGGCCTGTGTACTTCTGATCTGCCTTAATCTTCTTTGAGAACTGGGCATACTGAGTCCTTATGTTCCACATGCCGTCAAAGGCCTGGTCTGTGCGGAATGCCAGAGTGTTATTGGATTTGGCAAGGCTTCTGATCATATCAGTCTCAGTCTTATCTATGCGGGTCATGTTGAACCTCTCTGTGACGCTAGCCCCCAGACCGTTGTGGAAGTTGGTTGACTCCAGGCTCCTCATGCCCTTTATCTGGCCCTCGAAGAGGAGGTCTCTGCTCTCAGTGAAGTTGCTCACAATGCCCTTATCCACAGTCCTGATAGACTCAATATTCACAGACCCAAAGCCCTTCATCTTCTCCTCATAGTTCATTGAGGACTCGTGGAACTTGTCCTTGATTGAGACTTCTCCTCTGCCGCTGATGCTTGTTGACTCTATGTAGAGCAAACCGTTTGTATCCTGGATCTTCCTGGCATTTGGACTATGGGCAACTGAGCCCTGGGCGTGCTTGAAGTCCACCTCACTCCAGCGGAGCATGAAGGGCCCGTTCTCGGCTGTGCCAGATCCGTCAGTGGCAGTGACTGAGAGCACCATGTAGCTCCCGGCGCTGTGGCCTGGAATTGTGCATGACCAGTAGCTGTCCCTGTCTTCGCTTGACTCCATTGTCATCCTGGTGGTGAATGCCCTCTCAACATCGAGGACGTTCTGCTTGGCCATGGCTGTGACTGCCAAGCCCCACTGCAGGGCAACTGCCTGGATATCGCGGTCGCCCCGGACATGGACTGAAACCTTCACTGATGCTCCGGCCACCGGCTCTGGAGGATTGGCATTCACATCCAGGATCTTTATTGAGCTGTGCTCAGACCCCTTTATGCTCTCTATCCCCAGGACATACTCATCAGATGAGCCGTTCTTGGAGCCCTCTGAGGCCTTGAGGCCGATCTGTTCCACCATCGTCTGGATATAGCGGACCAGGCCGTCTATGCCACCATCAGACTTAAGCCCGCTGTTAGAGGATCTTGAGCTCTGGATGTGGACCTGCTTTTCGCCCACGGATCCGGAGGACGGTACCTCTGAGTTGTTTTTGGCATCAGTGATTGGTTGCAGGCTGGATGGGCCGTAGACGTCGCCTGCAATGCTGCGATCGCCTGAGCTGTTGTCATCAGAGCCCTCCACGACAGTGGATGCGCCCAGCGCTTCAGCTGAGTATCTCGACTCAGCCGGGCTCTGTAACGGCTCCTCAGCCAAGGGCTCTTGCAGGAGGACAATTTTGAGGTCGCACCTGTCCCTGACGGACTCCTTAGCAGAGGTAAATCCCTCAGCAGTAACTAAATCGCGGATCTCCTGATCTATCTTCTTGACTGCGGTTATGGATTTCTGGGATCCGGGGGCTATGAAATCTATAGTCCCCAGGGGGCCAAATGCCTTGCTGATGATGAATACATCGTATATGGAGACGTTGGAGGGGTTATCCACAGTGCAGGTTATCCTGGACTGGCCGCCGACGGGTACCGAATCCGGGTTCGGGCTGGCTGAGAGCTTGATTGCATACCTGGCCAGAGATATGTTGACTGAGGACTCGTCAGACCAGGGTCGGGATCTGGAATCTGACCCGGTGGCCCTGAAGGCTATGGTGCAGTTGGAGCTTGCTTTGAACTTGGAGCTGAAGACCCGGAAGTCGCCTGGGGCTAGCTTGTCTATCTTAGCGGCCTGCGTTCCGTCCCTGTAAAGGTCAATGCCTGTGAGGAGGTCGTTGCCGCTGTTGGTAACCACGCAGATGATATCGATCTCCTGTCCAAAGCATGCCGACACGTCCGAGGGAGTGACCTCCAGATTGACACCGGGCGAGACGGACCTTATGATCAGGCTTCCATGGCCTGAGACTGAGTGCCCTTTCTGGTCGTATCCAACAGCCGAGACATTGAGCCTGGCTGCCTTGTCCAGGGAGTACACTGCAGCCACCCGCACCGACTTTCCAGGATAGATCTCCTTTAGCCTGGCCTTAACTGCGCCGTTCTCCATGAGTGTGACGTTCTTCAAAGCCTCCTCGCCGGTATTGTTGAGGGCCCATACAACCTCCACGGGCTCTCCAGAGTAGGCCACGATCTCTGAAGGCTCGACCTTCAGGTCTAGGCCGGAGCTTAGAACCTCAAGATCGATATTTGATGATGCATAAACCTCCCGGCCGTCATCGCCAGATGCCACGGCCTGCACCTGGTCTGAAAGGCTTTTGTCCAGGGTCCAGTTCTTGAGCAGGACCTTGGACTCGCCGGGATTTAGGAGGGAGATCTTGCCAATCTCTCCAAGGGAGTCAGAGACCTCCAGATCCCTGATGGGCAGGTCTCCGGCGTTCTCTGCAGTCACCTTTAGAGCGACCTGGTCGCCGCGGTGGACCTTTACAGAGGGGCCTTGTGCCTTGAGCTTCAGGTCGGGGCAGATCATCCAGATCTTAAGTGAAGTGTTGTTGGTGGACCAGTTGCCACCTATGTCCTTGAACTGGCAATTGGCGCTGAGAATGGTGGAGTTATGGACTTCGAGAAGGCCATCCATATGCATCTCCTGGCCTGGCCCAAGGAAGCTTGTGTTGTACCTTTTTCCGCCGCAGGAGAGGACCGGGCCGTACAGCACCTCATGGCCGAGGTTCACTGCCTGGCACCTGTATCCTACCACATCTCCTTCACGTGCCTCTGTCCGGTTGGCCTGGAGGAAGAGGCACAGGCCTGATGAGGATGCGCCTGCGATCGCATCTGTGACTGCATCATCTGAACTGCCCTGTGCAGCCGCCTGCACCTCGGATGTGCTGACAGACGGCGCTTGGGGAGCAGCCTCGGCAGAACTGGGGCTGGCTGCGGACCTGTCGGATGACGATCCGCCTGACGATGAGCTGTGGGACCCAGATGAATCGCCCGAGCCGAGTTTTGGCTGGTATTGCAGATATCTCTTATCGCACACTATCCCAGTGACCTGGCGTCCCATGGAATCCAGACCCATAACAGTTACAGCGCCGTCGGCATCTGTGATGAGTGTCTGGTTCTCACCTGGGTTTAGGCTGTCCAGGAACCCCATGGTCTCGCCGCAGGCACTGGTCACGTTTATGCTCCTTAGCACTTCTCCCCCGCTGTTGCCGAGGACGATGCAGGTGGCGGAGTGATTGGAGATCATGGACGTGGTGATGGTGGCCATCAGGGGACTGGAAGCAGAGGCGATTCTTAGAACTTCATGAGATGGCGCACCTTCACTGACAGGCGTTTTGGCATCCGGAGAAGCATCAAAGGAATGCAGCAGTGCTGGCACCAGGATACAAGCCCCGGCCAAAAGCAATAGAACAGCTAAACTGAGCAAAGCTAGAGGTAACTTGCTGCGACTACGCCTACCCCAGAGTAGTCTTTGCCTCCGGCTCCATCCCTTCATCCAGCTCCCTTCTAGTTCCCCTCGATGATACCTGACCCTTCAGATATTTTTTTTGAGTTTTATCTATAAATGGATTTCGGACAGGGCACATTTCTGACAGGGACAAAAGCCATGACTATGGTGATATTCTTATCCCAGGTTACCTGGTGCTATGAGAATGATATTTGCCCTTGTAATACTAGTCGCGAGGAGATGAGCGATACTTCCGGGGCCTCAAAAGACCCGGGGTGTGATGTGTGTTGCAGCAAATCCCGCTGCAGGCTCAGTGAAGAACGAAAAAACCGCTAAGGGATAGTGTCATTGCATGACCTGCACCCTGAACCTGTGCAGGCGGGTCAGACCTGTTTTGCAGGCACAGGCATTATACAGGATACATTGAAGCATGGACGAACGCCGTATGAGCACAACACAAGCGTCCCTTCAGCGATATGAGTGCTCTTAAATAGGCCCAATCAATCAAAAAAATTTAATACCGGGGCCGTGCCAATCATCAGTAATTGTATTCCTGATAAAACAATCGCCGAAGGGACACGAACTGTCTTAATTATATTCTTCTGTTTGCACTGAATAATGCCTGCGTTATGGCAGATAAAAAGATATGTAATTGGAGATCATCTGATGTATGCGCTCAAATAAAATGAGTGAGGATGGCGCCTGCGAGGTTCATTTAGTTCGCAGCCACCAGATTCAACAGCCCTAAAATGTCAGGCAGCACACCTCTTGAACTCTGCTTTGCTGCCTTTCTCGCCCTCTATGAAGAGGAGCATGCTGACGCTCTCAGCTTTGCCATCCGGTCCGACGTTAAAGACTGCTGAAGATGTCATGTTCATGAACTCAGGGACGTTTGCCAGGAATGAATCCCTGTTCCAGTGGCTGAAGAACGCCTCCAGCCCTCTTGGACCCATTGTTGCCACCAGCCGCTCATCTCTTACAGTGATGTTCATCAGCCCGTAGATCTCATTGCTGTAGTTGCCGGCGTACCTGTCCAGGGGCAGGCTTGGATCTGACGGTACGGGAGGCTTTATGGCATAAGCCTTTCTCAGCTCCTCAATATTCAGACACTCTGCCTTGGACTCTGCGCTATAATCCCTCTGCGGGTTTTCGAAGTACCTGTCAAAGAACCAGTAGGCCAGGAGATCAGGAAGTCCCACGAACGAATCTGAGAGCACCACTATTCCAAGCTTTGACTCTGGAATTAATGCGACCATGGAGTGGTGGCCAAACGTGCCTCCGTTGTGCCAGACTATGGGGTCTGGGCTATACTCCTCATAGAGCCATCCCATGCCCCCAAAGAGCTTCTGCTCGTTGCTGGCCAATATCAGGGGGCTGTGCATGAGATCGAGGTTGTCCTGGCCTAAGATATTTTTGCCGTTTATAGAGCCATTCGTGTGCAGTGTCAGCCACTTGGCCATGTCAAATATGTTGGAGTTTATCCCTCCGGCAGGCCCCACTCCATAGACCCAGTCCCTGTATTTCCAGTCCCTGGGAAGAGTTACAATCTTTCCACTGCTGATCTCATTGTCTTTGAGCTTGTGCCAGCCTGCTGCATCTTTTGCTTCAAGGAAGGCACTTAGGCCTGATGAGGTGTTCTTCATATCCAGGGGCAGGAAGATCCTCTGGCTGAGGCATTCCTCCCAGGTCTTTCCAGTCTTGGCCTCGACCAGCTTTGCTGCCCATAGGAAGAGGATGTTGTCATAGCTGTAGCTGGACCTGAAGCTGGTTGCAGGCTCTATCTGTCCGAGGGCCTGCATCTCCTTCTCAGGGCCGTAGCCCAAGGTTATCAGATCGTCTCCAGCCATAGCAGGCAGGCCGCTGTTGTGGGTGAGAAGGTCCTTCACCCTGAACTCCCTGGTGACCCAAGGATCGTACATCCTGAAGTCGGACAGGTGATCCACGACCCTATCGTCCCAGCCGATCAATCCATCATCCACCATCATTGCCACCAGTGCTGCTGTAAAGGCTTTGGAGTTGGAGCCGATCTGGAATATCGTGCCGGGGGTCACAGGGTCTCCTCCAGATGCGGTCTTGTTGCCAAAGCAGTGCAGGTAGATGACCTGATCTCCCCTTACCACAGCCACTGCCAGGCCAGGGACGAGCCATTCCCGCATGCTTTTTTCTGTGTAGTTCTCGAAGTCTGAGATGATCTCCTCAAGTTCCTGGCCTTCAGGTGCATAGGCGCGGGCATCCCGCACAGAGGCCTGCACCCCGTCGGAGGCCAGGACTGCCCCATTTAGGGCCGACGTGACATTTAGGAATGCCGTATCGTTCAGCTCTGAGGCTGGGCCCAGGTATGAAGTGGAGTTTGAGCCCAGAACAGAGATGCCCGGGCTGAGGACCAGGACAGAATATGCCAGTATTGCAGTCAGCGCTGTCATGAAAGCGAACTTCAAAGCAGTTGATAAATTCATATTGCTCTCTCCCAGAGGATATGTCTGCAGATATCCAATTGCTGCTATCATTCATTGAAGATATAGTTATTGTGCTAGAACTCCTGAGAAATTAATAGCAATAGGAAGATAGCGGAACGGTTCATTGGAGATCATTTTTAGTCTCTGCATCCAGTAATAATGACCTGCCAGAGTGCGCACTCTCTACAGTGGCTGCCATCAATCCAAGATCATCAGAATAATGAAGGTGGCCGGAGCACCGGCAGTCAGTGGACCCAAAGCCTGGAACGGGCCTCAGACTCTGACCTATCTTCAGAGCAGTTATGCATTCCAGATCATCTCTGGTCTCTGTGACCACCGCATCCACCCACCGGGCATGGGGCAGAAGATAGTCTATGTGCCACCTGCGGGCATGGCTTGATCCGGATTGAACCCTTTTGTGCCGCTCTATCCTCTTGAAGCCGCCCGGACCGCGGGCTGAACCGGTATAGCAGTAATAACCCCTTGGAAAAGTAATCTTACCAAGGGCGCCGACCTGGATATGGCAGTTATTATCAAGCTCCAATATGATGGTATAGATGCCCTGATTATAGATAACCTGATTGCGGATGCTCTGATCCATGATCCGATCTGGCTGCGACGTCTATATCAGGCTTTAGGCTAAGTGGGTTAAACTTTTTTAGGATGAAGATAGATAATGATTGGGTGAATTGATTGAGATTTGTTCTATCCGTTATGTTGCTGATGATGCTGTCCCTGGCAGCCACAGCCGTGCCAGAGATGACCTCAGCTGGACCGTATAGCATTTCTTTTGACCTGAACACCACTAGGAACTATACAATAGAGCAGAAGCCGACCTGGAGCCCGGGTTTGTTCTCCCAGTATCCCGTGGTAATAATGACCAACAACCAGTCGTGGGCAGGAGTGGCTGTATATGATTACAGCAACCTGACAGACTCCACCACATTGACCCAGAAAGACCTCCTGTTCTCGGCCATGGCCCTGCAGGGCTTCAGGAACCTCACCATCGACGATGCCACGATAGATGGCATGCCTGCAGTGGTCGCAGTCGGCTTTGATCCCAATGGCCAGAGCGCACTTCGAGCCTGGTACTGGAAGGACAGCCAGGACTGTGAATGCGGACCAGTATCTGTTGGAAGGACAAGGGTGGAGGTAATATCGACTTATCCAATGGATGTGACCGAGAGCCTGCTTCAGACGGTACACGTACAGAGAAACAGCACTGCTTGACCTGGCCGGATCAGAGGCCGAATCGAGCTTTTTCTTTTTACTGTCGACATTTTATCTAAGGCGTGGGGCACCAGCAAAAGGAGCAGATAGTTTAAAGATCATAGGAGTGATTATTATAGAGTATCAGTTTGATCTGGCATTCAATCCCTTTCAACTCCATCCACTATTATCAGTATATTATTGAAAGGGAGATAAAGAGGATGAGGCGCTATGGTAGCTATCTCAAAGCGACTGGCAGCAGAGTTCCTTGGAACTTTCTGGCTGGTTCTGGGAGGTTGTGGCAGTGCAGTTCTGGCCGCTGCCTTTCCAGAGGTTGGCATCGGATTTTTGGGAGTGGCCCTGGCATTTGGGCTTACTGTTCTGACTATGGCCTATGCAATTGGGCACATCTCAGGCTGTCACCTCAACCCCGCAGTATCCATTGGGCTGTGGGCTGGTGGCCGCTTTCCTGCAAGAGACCTGGCACCGTACATAATTGCCCAGGTAATAGGGGCGATCACTGGAGCTGCAGTCCTCTTCGTCATCGCCAGCGGGAAGGCTGGCTTCGACGTCGCCTCAGGCTTTGCAGCCAATGGCTATGGCCCCCACTCCCCAGGAGGGTACTCGATGACGGCTGCACTTGTCACTGAAATTGTCATGACACTGATGTTCCTCTTGATCATACTTGGTTCGACTGACAGACGGGCTCCCCAGGGGTTTGCGCCAATAGCCATTGGCTTTGGCCTGACGCTGATACATCTAATAAGCATTCCAGTCACCAACACATCAGTCAACCCTGCGAGGAGCACAGGCGTGGCCTTATTCGTCGGCGACTGGGCAATCTCACAGCTCTGGCTCTTCTGGGCAGCTCCAATAGCAGGAGGCATCATTGCAGGATTCATATACAGATCTCTGAGCCCTGAGGGGAAGAGTTCATAGATCTTTAGGCTTTTGTATTTCTGCACAGGATGCTCAACAAAGATAAATAGAATAGTGCATTTGAGCTTGAAGATTCAGTCTTGCATTACAAGGGTTAACCGGATTTGTGCAATTACATGGAAAAGGGTATCTCAGCCAGAATATCCTGGCTATGTCAGAAGATAAATGAGCTTCATTGCAGGTATATGTGCGAACCTTCGGCTGAGGCCAGTGCACTATCAAATGTTCTTGCGGAGTTGCGCCAGGAGTTCGAGTGCCTGATAGATGCTCACGAGAGAGACCAGACAGAGCGCAGGCACACCGAGGCTGCGATCCTTGTATAGCGTGACCTGTCCATGGGCCCGGCTGCAACTCGGTCCCTGGATGAAGCTCTGCAGCTGTGCCTGGATGCCGCCATCCGGGTCTCGGGCCTGGACAGCGGCGGAATCTATCTGGCGTATAGCTCAGGAGGGCTGAGTCTAGCCTGTTCCAGGGGCATTTCAAGCGACTTTCTGGCCTGCATCTCCAGAGTACACCCAGATTCCAATCGGTGGCGTCTGATCCAGATCGGACGGCCCAGCTATCAGAACCCTGGCGTCCTTGGCATCTCCACCCAGACACTATCACAGGCCATCTGCGAGGGCCTGCAAGCCATAGCGATAATACCTGTGCTTCATCAGAGCCAGATCAAGCAGTGGCCCGTCCAATCAATCGCCTTTTGCTTCGCCATATTTTTATACCACTGTGAAGCAGTTAATATCTCGTCTCTATGGGCTAAGAGATGTAAAGCTCAAAGAATCTGTAACAAGCGCGGGGTTTGCCAAGCTGGCCAAAGGCGCAGGACTTAAGATTCTGTCTCGCAGGAGTTCACGGGTTCGAATCCCGTACCCCGCATAATATAGGTTCGCTGCATAGCGATTTTAGAGGCAGCTCTCTAAATCTATTACTAGTAAATAGGATCGAAATCTGCTATTCTCACCCAGCCAGCTGCTGACAGGCAATCTCTGCATTATAGTGGAGGCAAAAGCCTCATCCTGGGCTGAGTAGATGAACATTACCCAGTCCTGTATTCCTCAGCCCTTCCTTCCCGGCCGCCTCAATGCATCTCCTGTCCAGTGATCCAGGTGTCAGAGGCATATCCTCCATGTAGAATTGCGGATAGAAGGCTGGGAGACTATAGGGTGTCTCCAGGTCAATAGAGGCCACAAAACCAACAATAGATCTTACCACCTGCTCTTCCATGTATCCTGCACAGTGAGGGTGCTTGCAATAATCAATGGTGGCTCTCTTCTTCGATCGAAAAACTCTCCTGCTCGAGGAAAGTTCTCCAGAGTCCTGCGATTGGGAATCCCAAATACCAGGCGGCGAGAATATAGAAATCGGAGAGCATCTTTGCAGTTTCAAAAAAGTATCAAGCCCGCTTAATGTGTTCTACCACCGCAGGGATGCATCAGAACCATAAAAGGATAGAATTATATCTCTGTTTTTTCCAGGATAGTTCTTCACATGATGAGCCAAATGGCTCGAAAATGGAGGGACATTCATTAAAGTCAAGTTCGTTTTGGTTTTGATGGTGTTAGCCGTGCTATGTACACCCGCGGCTGCCCAGTTCACTTCGGTCCAAAAAGATTTTCTAAAGGAGGTCATGGATGATCTTCGCAAGACAGGCAATGGGGAGATTGCCGTAGGCTTGAATAAATACATAGCCGAGGGACGTGTAGTCTTTAAAGAAAAAAGTGATGCCGGGGTCAACGCTGAATTGGGGCCCCTAAGCCTCACAGAATCGAACGTTCTGGTCATCCAGAAAGAGGCAGCGGATCAGTGGAACGGGCTCAAGAACGAGGCTGCCCAGTTCCGTGATAAAGGAAACTCTAAAGGAGAAAAACGGGACGAAGAAAACGCACAGATTCTAATAAGAAGTGCTTCCCTGACCATGATCCATGAGGAAGTCCATATGGGTCAGCACAATCCGCTGCAGATTCCAATGGATGAAGATCCAGCTTACGAGGCACAAATCAGTGAAGCGCGCAGAATCATCAACGAGGATATGCGAGAGATTCAGGAAATCCTGGATAAGAAGGAGAGGCTGCCAAGTGACCAGGATAGGCTAAATGAATTGATCCAGGACCTGAAGATCAGTCGCCGGGCGTATATGGACATGATCAACAGTTTCCAGCAGGATGTTATTGATTATAGCAAAGAAAACTATTTGAAAGCCAAGGTAACCCCGGAAAAATTCGAAAATGCTACACCTGACATGCTTAAACTGGCTCAAGAAGCCCAAAATTTGATCAATAGAGCAAATCTTGAAAAAGAAAGCCCTTCAGCTGGATCTTTGGGCAAGATAATAGGCACAAAAGGCGCATTCATCAGCAGTGGCAGCATCGTCGGGGGAACAGATCACCTGGGATTTGCCAGCTGCCTGTGCAGGTGCGGCTGTTCGCAGGCCGGCTGGGCATGCGGCAGCGGTGTGGCCTGTGATTATATTGCAAGCCCCCTGGGGGACTGTCTCTGTGCCGGATTTGGCGAAGGCCATGCACCACTTCCCGGCTCCGGGGAGTGTTATGAAGGCTGCGTCCGCGAATATGGTATCAAGGGGATGGAAAGCAACAAAACGCCGCTCTCGCCCGTGAGCCCGTTCAGCGACAATATAGTTCTGCCTGGCCATCTTATCCAGACAGAGGGCGATACGATCATCCTCCTCAACGACGGGTCAAAGATTCTAGCCAAGCCCGGCTGCATCCTCAATTTCACATCCACTGAGCCTGGCAAGACCAGAGCGAATCTGCTTTCAGGCAGTATCCGCGTGGAGCATGCCACTGGCATCTCCGCAGATGCAGGCAGCCTGGAGGTGCAGATGGCAGACAAGACCGTGCAGCCGATGGGCACCGAGTTCGTCTGCCAGTGGGATGGCGCCCGCGGAAAAGTATCCGTGATGGAAGGATCGGTAAGCATAGCCAATGAAACCTCAGAGGAGACGCTGGAGGCCAGAAAAGAAATAGCTCTGCCCCAGGGTACCGTCAGCGACTACGATCTGAGCTCTGACGACTGCGGCCTGGTGGCGGGAATTCCTCTGCGGGACCTCCTCCTGGATGAAGGTGAGCCGGAGCCGTCTGGCGAGTACGATCCAAGCTTCGAGGGCGGCAAAATTCCGGAGGACTGGGTGTGGCAGGACCCGGGGTCGGATGCAAAATTGGATTGCTCGCCATCCGGCGGCCTGATGGCAACTGTTCCGGACGGGAACGAGTTCTGGGGCTATCCGGGGGTAACTGCCGGACAGCGCTCTGATGCTCCTCGACTGCTGCATAAGGTCACAGGCGACTTCGATCTGCATGGCCGGGTTTATCTTGATACAAAGGCCACTGATTTGGCCGCTGTTGAATTCATTTACTACTCTCCCGGATCTTACATCGGCCAGAAGAGCGGCCTCATGAAGCAGGACCTCTTAGGCGAGCACTACAACCTGCCTGGAGGCGGCTGGCTGCGGGCAGGAGGGCTGAGCAAACTGCCGGTTCTTGGCAGGCCTTCCGAGGTCACTTATTCTGGCTATTCGGCTGAGCTGAAGAGCGCCCCAGATGCACCTGACGAACCTGTGTTCCTCAAGTTCTCCAGGCGCGGGAATGTTTGGAAGACTTACCATTCACTGGACGGCGAGAGCTGGATCCTCTCCAGCCGCACGGAGGTCAATGTCTCTCAAACGATCTGGGTGGGATGGGTCTTCAAACGGATTGCCTATGACGGCCTGAAAGATGTGCCCGCAGTTATCACTCTTGAAGATGTACATCTTAAAACTGCTGGATCATCAAGCCTGCCTCTTCCTGAATGGGATGAGATCTTGCAGGCTGGCTCTGCCGAGATCGAGGGTGACACCATTCGCCTAAGCCTTGACGGTTCAGGGAGAGGAGTCACAGCCGTCCAGAAGGGAGCAGCGCTCATTGGAGACTTCCAGGCAACCATGAGCTTCCAGGTCGAGAACAAAGCTCCTGAGAGCGGCGAGTCTCGCTCTCTTGCCCTGATCGCATCTAACAGCAACGGCCATAATAACACTCACATAGGCTGGACCATCGATAAGAACCACGTTTCCCAGTTGTACACGACTGAGTTCCTTTCAGTGGGACACGCTTCAGGTGGGGCGCACGATTACACCGATGACTGGAGCGGCAGGCTGCGCATAGTCCGGCAGGACGGCAATATCTCGACCTACTTCTGGAAGGACGAAGACTGGTCAAAGCTCGGCAATTTCCAGAGAGGTTACCCTGACCCGGTGTACATAGGCGTGGAAGTGTCCAATGAACGGGAGGCCACCGCCAATGCCAGCATGACCGCAGAGTTCACAATAGATGAGATCGCCGGAACTGCAGCGTCCAGCACGGCTTCTAATGCCGAAGGCGATGCCAAAATCGATACCAATGGAACACAGGAAGAGAACGATGTCATCGAGCCAGAGGTCAGAGAGAACGATGGCACGGAGACAGGCGAGGTCCAGGGCTATGCCCCTCAATCGCAGACCCGATCCGGTGCTGTCTCCCTCTCGCAGAGGGACTTCGCTTTTGAGAAGTGGGGTGCCTACAAATTTGATGAATCGTCTGGCACGAGATACTTCGCCGGATATGTGCAGGAGCCCACTGGGGGGATGGAGGGCTCGCTTGCGCCCCTCCTCTGGGATAAATCGGGAGATAAAAGTCTCATGGACCAGGGTTTAGCCAGCGAGGTGCTTATCGATAGAGACGAAGAGGGAACCATTGCAAAAAACATGCCGCTTAACCTCTCAGATGGCTACCAGCTTCACCTCATGAGCGTCGATGCCGAGAGTGAAACGGCTTATATCGAGCTTACCAGATATGGAGAAGTTGTTGATAGCAGCACGCTAAGTCCGAGATACGATGCTCCAATGGTTGAAACTACCTATTGCTACAGGACGGATCTGGGGTCGGCCAAGGATATAGTCCAGATAGCTGTGCACTTTAAAAATGCCTTTGCTGCAATCGATACTGATATCGCCACTTATGATGGAGTATTCCAGATATCATCATCTCCCATAAGCTACGCTCTGCTCGATAGAAGAGACTAGGCCATGGAGATCAATCCGCAATAGCAGAAAATTGAGGTGGGAAGCTGATGCTGAAAGAGATATACATGGATTTGAGGCAGGATATTATGGCAAGCCATTACTAGTAAGAACGTGCGGTGGTCCCGTACCCCGCATAATTTTATCTCGCCCGAATATGGTTCTCTCTGCCATCGTGGCGGTCTGCGTCATGACTTCAGGCCGTGCCTGCTATTGCTGCGCTGCCTGGTATTCTATTCCGTCAATCGGATGATAAATTCCAGATAACTTATCTCCATCCAGCTGTATCCTCAGGTGTGCCCCATCCGCGCCGGTTATGGTGCCAAACCTGCCAAAGGCGATCACTCTGCCACCCAGGTGAGCCGGTACCATGTAACAGCTTCGGATATAGTTTAAGGACATATTATCATCCCGCATTGTATCCATTTAGAAAAGCATCTCTTGGATGGATAGAGTATGATGGTAGAAAAGGCTTGCTACCAAAAGCAATCTGATGGATAGTCCTGACTGCATGATAGAGATGGTGGCCGGGATAGTGCGCCGGATATCTTGGCAGCATGCGCCGGAGCCCATGCCGCCCACATCGTCTTCGGCAGTGTCTTATACATAAAGCGATGAGTATGTGAGAGGTTAAAATGGAAAAATGCGTTTTTTGTGGCAGCTTTAACGCTGCGGGACGATTTGTTGTCCCTGGTGCTTGGATATGCGGTTCGTGTGTAACTCGCCTTGAAAAGCCATTAAATTGGAACACGATGGGTTGCCGCGCTTAATTCACGGCACTAAGCAGATAATAGTCACACATCCCCTTGTGGGGGAGGTCGTTATGACCCTCACCATCTCATAAATACTGTCAACTTTATGATTATGTAAAGGAGATAGATCCATATGTCAATGTCAAAGATAATCGGTCGTGATGGTCGCCTGGTATGGGACAATTATCCATTATCACTGAAATATTGGATGATAGATTGGGACAAACCGGACGGAGGAGAAGAGAGCTGGCATGGCAAAGCAATTATCTCTCAGACGGATCTTCGTGCCATGATGGAAGAGCGCTCGAAATCCATGCCCATTCCGATAGACGAGCCCATCTTCGCAGAGTTCCATAAGGGCAAAGAGGTCTATAGTGGACGGTTCGTGATTTCATCATTTCCAGATCCCATCGACTCAAATCCTATAGTTGATTTCACAGGCATCGGCAAGCTGAATCCAAAAGAGCATTGACCCCCAGCTCTGAGCTCATTTTATCGCGGCTCAGGAGGCTAACATTTTGGATCTTTTAACATAATGCGCATTTGGTAGACCCAGCCCCCCCCGTTCTCTTTTCCGGATCAAGCTTCGCGGCGGCCTTTGTTATAATTTCAGCTCCACAGCTAATGGTTAAGAGATGATCCATCAAGATCCGTTACTATTTCCAGCGCCTGACTATTTGGCTTCAAGTCCTATTCATCTGCCTTTGGCTTTATCCAAGGCCTGGATTGATGAGGCTCAACCAGCAATCGCGTATACAATCTATTGTTATTTGTAAGAAAATATTCTCAACTGCCACCTTATATTTATAAATAGCCAAAAGTATTCAGAAAAGTTTATCTTCTGTGCAGTCCATCTCGTCAATCGCCGAATGTAATGGTGGTAACTAGGCATCGAAGGCGAATATCCTCAGAAGATACGCCATGATGCATTTCGGCGTACGTCGGGGGGGGTAGCTTAATTCAAATAAAAGGTTAGCGTAAGCTGAGAAATTAAATAATAATCGATCTGAAATAATGCATTCGCATTCTCAGCAGAAGGATCTCTAGATAGCGTCAGCATAGTGAAGCAACCGAGGTGATTAATTTGTCTGAAAGAACACGATTTAGGCCTCATTCAGAAGATATGAAGAATGATGAGATGCCTTGGATTGTAAAATCGGAAAGCAAACAACCTAACGAACTCTATAGCCTGATAGAATACTACGATGTGGTTCTTAAGAGAAGAGGACTAGTTGAAAGAGAAAGTGAATTTCGGAAAAATAAGCTCGGCTTAGTTTTAGATCTGATTAGCGCTATTGACATGCCTGATGATCTGAGAGCAGAGTTAATATCCGCTATTATTGAAGCATGGAGGCTACAGATCCCCGAGAAGACGTTAGCACAAAGAGAAAAAGAACTAGATATGCTCCTGGGCAGTATTGAGACGATCAGAGTCACCATTGACTATGATGATAAATCAACAGACAGATCATCTAAATGGAGGCTTGGGGTGATGGTTCTGTCCAATCTGCCAATGGCACCCGTCGACTTTAGATCCGAAGACGTATCTAAGATATATGGCCTCATCAGCAAAGCAATGGAATACCCACATCAAAGATATTTGGCGAGCTCTACTTCAGCCCAATTATAATTGCCCCTAATCTCATTTTATAGCTGGCCGATGAATTGAAGATACAGCGCACTTCTAATGCCCTGAGTCCAGATGATCTACAACCAAACATTATTTGCATTTCACCTGTGGTAGCCCAAAGGCCTCGAGATGCTCCGACCTTGAGATGCTCCGATCTCCACTAGTGCACTGAGGCTTAAATAAGGCCACATTTCACTGAGCGGGAAGCGCTCAATTGAGCTTCAAATCCAGATCATGGGTCTCTGGTGACGACTGCCTATTGGTCAAACCTAATTCGAAGTGCGCTATACTCTATGCATCTGCCCTGACGTTGGTAGCTGGATCACGCATTCATGGCCTGGGATCTGCCTGCCAGTGCAACCAGAAGCATAGTCTATCCTGATGTATCTGCGGACTTGTTTTAGCCTCGCTGTACTAGCGTCTCCAATCATGGCAGAGGACAGGATCCCAAATGCCAAGGAGGCTGCAGAAGCTGCAAGTCCTGGCCAAATGAGATAGGCGCGGGGTCGAGTCACCTCAGGCCGTCCTTACGACACGGCCAGAATTTTTGCATCTTCTCCTTGATCGCCCCAGCCTCAACATTTTCAAGGCCTGGTCTTTCTGGGCCCTTCGTATTTCTTGCTGCGCATCGTATTATCAAACACGGCATCCGCTTGACCGCTCTTTACTGGCTTTGAGGGATCATGCTTGCCCGGACCGTCGCTAGGCATCCCCTTGGCGCCCTTCTTCTGGCTCATCTCGATCTCCCGCCATTAGCTATGTTCAGCCAGACTGCTGGCATATGAGCAGAGATGACCTTTGCATTCCTATTCCATTCCATTATAACAACCCTTTCTAGGCTATCAGCCTCTAAGTCTGAAGCGTACATCTAAGATCACTCAGCGGGCATCTGCCTTGATGTGAGGAGGCTGATATCCAGCTCGCTCTCCAGTTCATCGATATGCTTATTCAATTGCTTAATCTTAGTATGCAAGACCTTGATCTTCTCCTCAGATATCCTGAGCTTTTGTTCTTGGGATGCTTTAAGCTTTTCATCCGATGTCCTGAGCCGCTCCACCAGCTCCTTGATCCTTGCCTCAAGGATCTGAACGTCCTCTCCAGATGTAGATATGTTAATCACTGATCCTTTTGAAATTTCATTATTTGTTCCCTTTATACCATTAATATCTATTTAAAAGCAGCCACTGGATTGGATACCGCTCAGATGGGCATGTTTTGAAATTTCTTTAAATGCTACACCTGAATGACTTGCCACTCTTGCTTTCGTCCTGCAAGATTCTCACGCGGAATTAGCGCATAATTCCGCCAACCAACATGGGTATATAGATCTTGCCACCTTTAGATAAAAATGAAGATCACCTGCTGGTATAAGAATGGAAGCCTAGACACACTGCATAACTTCTGCAATCAAAATCAAGATAAAACGATATCTGTAAAGTTGACAAACAGGTCCGAGACGGTCAAAGGAGCGCTCCACGGCTACGACCTCGATCCCTCTGGAACAGCAGGCCTCTTTCTTCTATTGACGGATAGAGTAATTCATCCTGCATACTATGGCCTTGATGGCATCGAGAGCTTGCATATTGGGCTCAATGAAGCTGGATCGACTCAGGCCGACGGCGCGCCTTTTAGAGATAGAACTTCTCAAGAGATTAAAGCATCAAGGTGCTCAGACCTGTGATCCTCAAAGAATTGGCAGGTAAAGCAATGGACGTCAACAGTTTCCTGGATGATCTGAAGAAGGCCTGGCCAGAGAAGTTCGTATCTGAAGAAGAGATATTTCGCCACATACATGCCGGCGATAGGATTTTTATAGGAACGGGCTGTGGTGAGCCCCAGCACCTGGTATCAGCCCTGGTGAGCTTTGTTTCGAGCAAGCCCAAAGCCTTCTTCGGCATTGAGATCGTACACGTATGGACCCTGGGACTGGCTCCCTACACAGATGAGAAATTCCAGGACAACTTCAGGCTGGACTCGTTCTTCATAGGTGACGGCACGAGGAGTGCAGTCAACAGAGGTGCAGCAGATTACACGCCCATATCGCTCTCTGCAGTTCCAAGCCTCTTTAGAAGGGAGATAATACCAATAGATATGGCTTTAATCCAGACATCTCCACCAGATAAGCATGGCTATATGAGCCTTGGAATAAGCGTAGATATCGTAAAGGCCGCTACAGAGAAGGCATCTCTGATCGCAGTCCAGATAAATACCCACATGCCCCGCACTCAGGGTGACGGGTTCATAAATATTAAAGATGTGGATTTCATAATTTCTCATGATGAGCCATTGCTGGAGTACACTGTGGAAGATCCGGGAGTTATCATCCAGTCCATAGGCAGGTACGTCGCCCGGATCATAGAAGATGAATCTACAATACAGGTCGGATATGGCATTGTGCCCAATGCTGCTGTCTCCTACCTGGGCGAGAAGAAGCACCTCGGGGTGCATACTGAGCTTTTAAGCGACGGCATAGTTGATCTGATGAAGAGGGGCGTTGTGGATAACACCAAGAAGTCCATTGATACTGGAAAGACTGTAGCCGCCTATTGCATGGGCAGGAGGGAGACTTATGACTTCCTGGATGAGAATCCATCTGTCGAGTTCAAGACCATAGACTATGTAAACAACCCCCTGACAATTGCCAGAAATCGGCTGATGACTGCAATCAACAGCGCCATTGAGATTGATCTGACAGGCCAGGCTACTGCAGAATCTCTAGGCGGAAAATTTTACTTCGGCATAGGAGGCCAGGCGGATTTCATGCGCGGCGCTGTCCTTGCGCCCGGAGGCAAAAGCATACTGGCCCTTCCCTCAACAGCAGTCAATGATACCATTTCAAGGATAGTGCCATCCCTCCAGGAGGGGACTGGAGTTACTCTGACCCGCGGAGATGTCCACTATGTAGTGACAGAGTACGGCATAGCCTATCTCCACGGCAATAACATCAGGGAACGCGCCATGGATCTGATCGCCATTGCCCACCCCAAGTTCAGGCCGTGGCTCATAGAAGAGGCCAAGAAGCGTTTGCTCATCTATAAAGATCAGGCATTCGTACCTGGGGCGAGTGGTGTATACCCTGTGGCTCTGGAGACATTCAGGACCACTAATAGTGGGCTCAATATTCTCCTGAGGCCGGTAAAGATTGGAGATGAGCCCCTGATGAAGGACTTCTTCTATGCCCTCTCCAATGACAGCATGTACAAGAGGTTCATGTCTGTCAGGATGGATATGCCCCATAAGAGGCTGCAGGAGTTCGGCGTGGTGAACTATGCAAGCAGCATGATGATCCTGGCCATAGTAGAGGGCGATAATAAAGAGACCATAGCCGGAATTGGACAGTATAACATAAATAAAGGCATGCACACTGCAGAAGTTGCCCAGGTTGTGAAGGATGAGTATCAAAAAATGGGCGTAGGCCGTGAGCTCCTCTATTATCTCACTCATCTGGCCAAGAAGCGAGGCCTGCTAGGATTTACAGCTGAAGTCTTGGTTGAGAATGAGCCGATGCTAAGCCTTTTTAAAAATATGGGGTTTGATACTGAAAAGAGGCGCGAAGAGGGGGTCTATGAGATGAGAATGACCTTCAGAGATATTTAGAAATCGTCTAAAACAGAAAAAGCCTGGTTCATGGAACCGGCCTTTTATCCTGCCAGCCTGGCAGGATTGCTCTATCAAAAGCTCGCTTAAACCTTATGGCCTATAGCAAAGCGTTGCATGACACGATCGACCTGGAACCTTATCTGGTCTCCCACTTGGGTTCCGGGCACGAAGACTACAAAGCCCTCAACTCTGGCTATGCCATCTCCCTCACGGGCTGTGTCTTCAATCTTGGCATCATATTCGGCGCCAACCGTCACTGGAGCGGTGGGGGCAGAATTATCTTCATCACGTCTAAACATTTCTTCACGTCCTTCAGCGAAAAACTAGAATAAGCTTTGCGCACCGATACAATTCATCTCTGAGTATTAATACTTTGGCTTATGGATCTGCATATCTAGTAATACTTGGAATTAACAAATTATGAGGCAAATCCGATGCCATCCTGCCTTTGCATAGGCTCTGGCCTGCCAGAATTTGTATGAGCCTTCCTGCAGACGCGCTTAAATCCGCTGGCCCCAGACGCTCAGATAGTTAGTGCCTCTCCCGGAAAGTTAGGTTTTTCATCCCTGATTCGTGCTCTCAATCAAAACCTGATAGCCATACAGAGGCACTTTAGGGCCGCGGCTGAGAGCTGCACAGGGCATATAGCACGGCCCAAAAGATCGAGGCCTTCGCAATCTTAACAGGTTGTTTAGGAGGCAAAAGTTATTATTTCGGCCTCAAGACATGGCATGAACCACCGCCATGCTTCTCATTATAGTCCTGGTGATATTCCTCAGCTTCGTAGAAAGTCGATGCAGGAACTATCTGGGTTACGGCTTTATCTGCATAGACCCCTGAGCGGTCGTACTCTTCTTTGGATTTTTCTGCTGCCTTTTTCTGGTCCTCGTTATGGTAAAAGATGGCAGAACGGTACTGTGTGCCCATATCCGGACCCTGACGGTTTGGGGTCGTGGGGTTGTGTATTCTCCAGAATATCGAGAGCAGTTCTTCATAGGATACTATCTTTGGATCATATTTTATTAACACAGCTTCCGCATGGCCAGTAATCCCCGTGCAAACCTGCCTGTAGGTGGGGTTGGGCGTAGTTCCACCGGTATATCCTACGGTTGTTTCTACAACCCCTTTTACTTGCTTGAATGTCGATTCCACACCCCAGAAACAGCCAGCGGCAAAGGTTGCCAGCTCATATTTGGAATCATCCTCTGGGTCGTTCATTTCGTCCCTTCCTTCTTAAACAGCTTAAGGTATTCCCCATAGCCCTCTCTTTCTAGATCTTCAACTGGAATAAACCGCAAAGATGCGGAATTAATACAATAGCGCAGGCCAGTTGGTTTTGGACCATCTTCAAAGACATGGCCCAGATGGGAGTTTGCCTCTTTGCTCCGGACCTCCTCCCGGGTCATGCCATAGGTGTTATCAATATTCTTAACAACATTATCTTCAACCAGAGGCTTTGTGAAACTGGGCCAGCCGGTCCCAGAATCAAATTTGTCCAGGGAGCTGAAGAGAGGCTCGCCAGAGACTATGTCCACATAAATCCCTGCTTTTTTATTGTTCCAGAACTCATTCTGGAAAGGGGGCTCTGTACCAGATTCCTGCGTCACATGGAATTGCGTGGGAGTCAATTCCTTTATCTTATCATCTTTGTTATTCATAGCCAGCCCTTTCTATTTATACGGAGTTGAAAACGCTGCTGTTTACTATCATGATTCCATATATTATAGCGCAGGACTGGCTTATACACGTTATCATGCTCTCTAATCATAGTTCTTTTCCGCTAAGCTCAAGGGAAAAGGAGATGTTTGTATTTGCCTTGTAGAATTACCGAAGGATTAAGATATGCTGGACTGATATGAGTGCAGCAGATCACACGAGGGGATGCTCTTACATTGGCCAGAAGAAGCAAGAACAACAGCCACAATAAGAAGGAAAACACTGCCGAACAAAGCACGCTGGCTCCAGCACCAGATGAACAGCTCGACATATCAATGCTTGAAACCTGGCTCTGGGATGCAGCCTGCGCCATCCGCGGTGCAACCGACGCCCCCAAGTTCAAGGATTTCATACTGCCCCTGGTCTTCTTCAAGCGCCTCTCAGATGTATTTGATGATGAATTCGACCACCATGTCAGGGAATATGGGGACGAGGCCCTGGCCAGGGAGATCATCGAGGCTGACCTGGCCCATGCCTTGAAGACAGGAAGCACTCCAATCGTTCGCTTTTACGTACCCCAGGATAAGAACTGGAATTCAGTCAGAAACCACGGCGCTGACGGCAGGCTTGGCGAGTTCGTGACAGAGGCCATGCGTGATGTGGCCCGGCTGAACCCCGACCTCCAGGGCGTTTTGGACATCAAGGACTACAACGAGCGCCAGTCGGGTCAGCGCACCCTGGACGATGACCGCCTGGGAGAGCTGATAGAGATCATGAGCCGTCATCGGCTCGGCCTCAAGAACACAGAGCCCGACATCCTGGGCCGGGCTTACGAGTACCTGCTCCGCAAGTTCGCTGAAGGCCAGGGGCAGTCTGCAGGAGAGTTCTACACACCAAAGGAGGTGGGAGAGCTCATAGCCGAGCTTATAGACCCTGACCCAATGACCACCATAGACGACCCTGCCTGCGGCTCTGGCGGTTTGCTCATAAAATCCAGGCTGCTCTTCGAGAAGCATCACCCTGGAGAGAGGTCTAAATCCCCCAGGCTCTTTGGCCAGGAGCTAAATCCAGTGACATTTGCCATGGCCAAGATGAACATGTTCCTGCATGACTACACAGACTCCAGGTTTGCCATTGGGGATACATTCAGAAAGCCCGGGTTCGGGACTGAGGGCTCGCTCCAGCAGTTCGATTATGTCATAGCCAACCCTATGTGGAACCAGGATAACTATGATGAGGCCTTCTACGAGAACGATTCATACAGCAGGTTCAAGTACGGCATTCCTCCTAAATCCTCGGCTGACTGGGGCTGGGTCCAGCATATGTTCGCATCTCTGAAGGATGGTGGCAGGGCGGCAGTGGTGCTGGATACGGGAGCGGTCTCAAGAGGGTCGGGCAGCAAGTCATCCAACAAGGAGAAGAAGATCAGGCAGGAGTTCGTGGAGCATGATTTCATAGAGGGCGTTATACTGCTGCCGGAAAACCTGTTTTACAATACTACCGCCCCTGGGATCATTCTACTACTGAGACGGGACAAGCCTGAGGAGCGCAAGGGCCAGATACTGCTGATCAACGCCTCGGCCTACTTCGTCAAGGAGAAGCCTAAGAATGCGCTCACTGAGGAAGGCATTGCGGCCATTGCTGAAGCCTACCGCCGCTGGGAGACAAAGGAGAAGCTCAGCAGGGTAATAATGCTGGATGAGGTACGAGAAGCAGATTATAACCTGAGCCCGTCGCAGTTCGTGGAGATCAATGATAAGGCTAAGCATAGGCATATGAGCGAAATCCTGGCCGACTTGGCTGTAGCGCGCATCGAGAGAGAGCAAGCAGATGCAAAAGTGGAATGTGTGTTAAAAAAGCTGGTATTGGAGACCAGCATATGAGCCAATATCTTCTACTCCATGGCTGGAATATGGTTAAATTATCTGAGGTCTACGAGTTTACCAAGAAGCCACGAGGATTGAAGTATTTGGATTTTGAAAGGATTCCATTCGTACCTATGGATTTTGTGCCCGCCGATGGGCTTTACATTAAGAATTTTGTTCTCAAATCCGCAGACGAATTATCCAGTGGCACTTATTTCGAGCCAGGCGATATTCTCATTGCTAAGATAACGCCTTCATTTGAAAACGGAAAACAAGGAATTATTGAGGATCTCCCGTATCCTTTCGGAATTGCTACAACTGAAGTCATCCCTGTTCGTGGAATCCCAGATGTTAGCAACAAATTGTTTTTATTCTATTATTTATTACGCCAAGATATACGCTCTGAACTGGCATCAAAGATGGATGGGTCGACTGGAAGGCAGAGATTGAGTAAATCAGCACTAGAGAACTTAGATCTCCCACTTCCACCGCTTCAAGAACAGCGTGCCATTGCTCATGTGCTCCGAACCACGCAGGAGGCAAAGGAGGCACGGCTGAAGGAGCTGGCGCTGGAGCGGGAGCGCAAGGCTGCGCTGATGGAGCACCTCTTTACCCATGGCACCAGGGGCGAGCCCACCAAGCAGACTGAACTTGGAGAACTCCCAGAAAGCTGGAAAATAATAGAACTGAATGAAGCTTGTGAATTCCTGCAATATGGTACCTCTAAGCAATGCGACGAGGATACGAGCGGAATACCAGTTCTAAGGATACCTAATATAATCAATGGCAAGGTAAATATTCATGAGTTAAAATTTATTAAGCTACCTGAGGATTCCTATAAACTAATCATCGAAAGTATTATATACTAATATAACTATTTACCAGCGTGAATTCTCTTACTGACTGGGGACTTCGAGAATCCTATAAGAAGCTGGAGAAGTCCAATAACAGGC
>Ga0310040_1000231_pt1 | contig 60440 bp, 62 predicted proteins | sample EPASupsiteHSE623_FD_200237 | JGI IMG/M metagenome (GOLD analysis project Ga0310040, IMG submission 200237) | Bioremediated contaminated groundwater from EPA Superfund site, New Mexico - Sample HSE6-23 (v2) (version 2) | ecosystem: Environmental > Aquatic > Deep subsurface > Groundwater >...
CTCAAGAAAAAGTCCCAAATCTTCCAAAAGAAGCCCTTATGCTGCCCCCTGTCGATCTCGATGCCTTGCTTAATCAAAAACTTGATTTTGTTACTCAAGGGGGGTACGATGTCTATTCCGCGCCCTATTTTTAATCGCAGCGCGGATTCCCGAATGCCGAGATAACGATCGTCTTTTCGGCAAAGGTTACGATATCCTTATTCTAGTCTCGCCAACGTTTCAATGGCTGACGGTCTAATTTCGATTCTCGACTATCAGAAATTCATATACCAGTTCCCCCGACCGTTACCGAGATCAAAGGTTATAATGAATACTCCCCGGACTGATCCTTCGACTTTGCTCAGGACAGGCGTCCGGGGTTTCTTTCCTGAATTATTACTCGCCACTAAAGCATTGTCGGGCTTCGCCCGCCATTAAAATACCGGCTACGGTTATGGTAACGAAGCCCGTATCGGTTTTCGGTTACGGTAACGTCAGAAAGCCGTAACCGTCCGCCATTAAAACATTGGCGAGACTAAAACAAGGGTATCGTGACCGTAACCGATAGAAGATATTAATACTCGCCATTCGGGAATTCTGCGCTCCGATTAAAGTAATTTAAGGAATTCCGGGGGGGTCTCCGAGGAAAACTCGACGAACTTATTGCTTGTAGGATGGATGAAACCTATTGATTTGGCGTGCAATGCGAGCCTGCTTACTTCTCCGTGCGGGGCTTTCCCGTACCTGTCATCGCCCAATATCGGATGCCCGATGAACGCCAGGTGCACGCGCAACTGATGGGTCCTGCCGGTAAAAGGCTCCAGCTGCAGCAAAGTCGCGTTATTGCCGCGTTTGAGCGTCCGGTAAAGCGTCCTGGCATACCTGGCGTTCTTCGCCACGCCGGCGGCCATATCTTCCCTTTTCAAAGGATGCCTGCCGATAGGCACTTCTATGATGTCTTCGTCGAACCCGGTGACCCCGGAGACGACCGCAACATAAATCCGTTTAATGCTGTGCGCCTCGAACTGTTTGGCCAGTTTACGGTGAGAATTATTGTTCTTGGCGACCACCAGCAGCCCGGAAGTCTCTTTATCCAGTCTGTGTACGATACCCGGCCGCTGCGGATCCACCGAGGATAAATTCCCGAAACGGTTCAGGAGCGCGTTGACCAGGGTATGCTCGCGGTTTCCCGGAGCCGGATGGACGACCAGGCCGGAAGGTTTATTGATAATGGCGAGATCGGCATCGTCATAAACTACGTCCAGCGGGATCTCTTCCGCCGACGGGCCGCATTCGATCTTCTCCTCGACGTCGATGATTATCCGCTCGCCGCCTTTAAGCCTGGTATGGGCTTTGCTTACGGCTTCGCCGTCCACGATGACCTTGCCTTCGCTGATCAGCTTCTGCACCGATACCCGCGACAATCCCAATAAGAGAGGCTGGGCCAGGGTAGTCAGGGCCGCGTCAAGGCGTTTACCGGCGTCATCCTCTCCAGCGGAAAGCGTATACTTAGGCACTCTTCCTCCCCGCGGGGCCGCCCCTGCCGCCGCGCGTTCTTGAGAACGCAAGCAGCGTCACTGCGGTAAAGAACATAACCACGCTGAAGACCTGGAACACCGTCAACCCCAAAAAGAGTATATTGCCGTCGGCGCGGAAGAACTCGACAAAAAACCTTTTGACGGAATAAAGGATCAGATAGGCGAAGAAAATATCGCCCGCGCGGTGCGGTTTGTCCTGGAGCATCCTTAAAATGACGAATATCGCCACCAGCAGGAAACTGGAATAAAGCTGCACGGGGACCAGCGACTCCCCGTGCGCGGGAAAATAAAAACCGTGCGGGGAGACTTTCCCGTAACAGCACCCGTTAAAGAAACAACCGATCCTGCCGATACCATGCCCCAGCGCGATATACGGGGCGATAAGATCGAGGGTCTTCAATAACGGCATCCTTTTCTTTAGACAATAGAAGATACCTCCCGCCGCCCCCCCTATAAAACCGCCGAACCACGCCAGGCCGCCGTGCTGAAGCATAATTATCTCCAGCGGGTCCAGCGCGTACATCCTTAAATTCAGCAATATATAAACAAGCCTGCCGCCGACTATGCCGGAAAAGAAAACGGTGAATAAAAGATTGGTTATTTCTTCCGGGTTAAAGCCAAAACGCGGCGCCGCGCGCCTTAAAAGAAAAGTGCAGATCCAGAAAGCCAGCACCAGCGCGGCCCCGTAACTGTAGATCGCGAAGTGCCCTATCCTGCAAAGTTCCGGATGCATATTATGACTCCATTATAAATACCGATAAACGGTTACGGTAACGAACCCCGTATCGATTCCCGGTCACGGTTACGGCTGAAAACCGAAAGGCGTAAGACGATTGACGATACGTCCGCCACTGAAGCATTGGCGAGACTTTGTCCGCCATTGATGTTTCGACGAGACTAAAATAAGGGTATCGTAACCGATAAACGAATTTCAAGACCTGCTGTTCTTTATGAAATAAAAAAACAGCAAGACCATACCGCAGGTTATCGCCGAGTCCGCGGCGTTAAAAACCGGCCAGATCCTGAAATCCAGAAAATCCACCACATACCCCAGGAATATCCTGTCTATCAGGTTGCCTATCGTGCCTCCCATTACCAGTCCCAGGGCGAACTTAAGGCTGAACGGAAGCGGTTCTTTCCTGTTTTTAACGTATAGAACGATCAGGAGCAGCGCCAGGCAGGCGGTAATGATGAAAAAAAGCATTCCGCCCTTGAATATGCCGAAGGCGGCCCCGCGGTTGTGCACAAGCGTAAGATGAAAGAAGCGTTTAACGACCGGGACGGACTGATAAAGCTGGAAATGCCTGCTTATAAAGGATTTTGAAACCTGGTCTATGGCGGCTACGGCCGCGGCTACGGCAAAGATTAACATCCCCGGTTATTTTTTATCCTTTTTCTCCTGGCATTTAATGCAGAGCCGCGCGGAAGGAACGGCCTTCAGCCTGGTCTTGCTGATCAACGACTCGCATTCTTCACAGATGCCGAAACTGCCGTCCTCGATCCTTTTCAGAGCGTCTTCCAGCTCGTAAAGGAATTCCCTGTCGTCGGAGACGCGGCCCATGGAGAACTCGCGGTCGTAATTATCGGTGGCCACATCGGCCATATGGTATGTGTAAGAAGAGATATCCCCGGAAGCGTCCTTCTGCGACTTTTTCACGGTTTCCTCGGAAATATCTTTGATGTGCTCGATAATATCTTCTTTTTTCTTGAGGATCAGCTTTTTGAAAGCCGTCAACTCGGTCTTAGGCATTTTCTTCTTCAACTCGGGTACCTCCTATGGCATTAACGCAGTTTTCGCACAACAAAGGGTGTTCCGCGTTCATGCCCACGGCCGGTGAGAAATTCCAGCACCTTACGCACTTTACGCCGTCACCTTTGAATACTTCCACGGCTATATCCTGGAAACGTCCGCCCTTTGTCAGTTCCGGACCAAGCCTGTCTGTTTTCACCACTTCGGCCTGCGACACCTTGTATATCTCGTTTAACTGCGCGCCAAGGCCGGTTAAATATTTATACCGCTTTTCGTTGTTTGTCAACAGTTTTATTTTAGCGTCGAACGAACTGCCTATAGTTCCGGCGACCCTTTTCTCCTCCAGCGCTTTGGCTATTTCCGGGATCAACTCCACCGCCTGCTCCAGGGGATGCGAACTTTCCTTCAGATACTCTCCCGAAGCGTCCGGCCATTCAAGCGAATGCACGCTGCCGCTTCCCGAAGGCATACTCCGCAGGATCTCCTCGGCCGTGAAAGCCAGCAGCGGGGCCGATATCCTCACCAGCACCCCGAGTATCTCGTAAATCACGGTCTGCGCCGCCCGCCGCTCAACGGAACCGGGGGCAAAAGTATATAAACGCCCTTTGGCCATATCCAGATAATACATCGACAAGTCTTCATTACAGAAATCGTAAACGGCTTTATAAGCGGCGTGGAACTCAAAATTATCGTAGGCGGCGGTAACCGCGTCCAAACATCCGCGCATCCTGGAAAGTATCCATTTATCGACTTCCCGCAATTCCGAGAACGGCACCCTGCCGCTCTCCGGGGAAAAATCATAGAGATTACTGAGCATAAACCTGGCGGTATTCCTGATCTTCCTGTAAGCCTCGGACAACCGGGTGAGGATCACCGCGGAGACCCTTATATCCTCGTTGTAATCGCTGGCGGCCACCCAGAGACGCAGAATATCGGCCCCGTATTTCTTGATGATCTCCTCGGGAGAGATCACATTCCCCAGAGATTTGGACATCTTCCTGCCGTCGCCGTCCATCACGAATCCGTGCGTAAGCACGCTCTCAAACGGCGGCCGTCCGTCTATGCACATTGCCGGGATCAAAGAAGCCTGGAACCATCCGCGGTGCTGATCCGAACCCTCCAGATAAAGGTCCGCCGGAAAAGACAATTCTTTCCTGCGTTTCAACACGGCCTGGCTGCTGACTCCGGAATCGAACCAGACATCGAGAATATCCCTGCCTTTATCGACTGTGTCCGCTCCGCACGCGGGACAGCGCACAGCGGCGCCGGTCATAAAATCCTTCACGTCCCTGATAAACCAGCAATCCGTCCCCTCCTTTGCGGTAAATTCCGCGAAAGCCCTGATAACTCCCGGGTCAAAGAACTCTTCACCGCATTTCTTGCAGACAAGCGCCGGCACCGGCACTCCCCAATATCTCTGCCGGGAAAGGCACCAATGAGGCCGCGATTGCACCATTGCTTTGATCCGCTCTTTTCCGGCCGGAGGTATCCATTTGACCTCGTTCTCTACCGCCGAGACGAGTTTCTCCCGCAGGTTACCGCGGTCAAGATCCAGGAACCATTGCTTGGTCGCCCGGAAAATGATCGGGGTCTTACAGCGCCAGCAATGCGGATAAGAATGCCCGATCTGCCCGGACCACAATAACGCGCCCAAAGAAGCCAGTTTCTCCAGGATCAACGGATTGGCCTTAAAAATATTCATCCCGGAGAATTCCCCGGCGGACTGGTCATAATTACCGCGGTTATCCACCGGCATGATCACTTCCAGTTTATAAGCCAGCCCGGTCAGATAATCGTCGTTGCCGTGCCCGGGAGCGGTATGCACCAGCCCGGTGCCGTCTTCCCTGGAAACATACTGGGCGAGAACGACTCTGCCGCGGCGCAGGCCGAACGGATGCGCATACTGCAGGCCTTCAAGCTCCCCGCCGCTGAATTCGCGCAATACTTCATAATCAACGATCCCGCATTGCTGCATCGCGCGCTCCAGCAGATCGCGCGCCACTATCAAAAGTCCTTTTTCGGTGCGCGCGCAGACATAAGTGATATCCGGATGCACGGCCACGGCCACATTGGCGATCAATGTCCAGGGAGTGGTCGTCCAGATCACCAAGTAAGCTTCCCGGCCGAACGGATTCCCGTCTTCAAGGCGGAACTTCACGTAGATCGAGGGAGAAGTATGCTCCTCATATTCGACTTCCGCCTCGGCAAGCGCGGTCTCGCATTTAAAACACCAGTTGACCGGTTTGAGGCCGCGGTAGATATAACCCGCTTCATACAGCTTCAAGAAAGACTCCAGGATCCCGGTCTCATACTCCGCCGATAACGTCAAATAAGGATGTTCCCAGTCGCCGAACACGCCCAGGCGCTTGAACTGTTCGCGCTGGATCCCCACGAACTTCATCGCGTATTCATACGCTTTCTTGCGGAATTCCACCTGCGCGATCTGGTGTTTGGAGATCTTCATCTCCTTCATCAAAGCGTGCTCTATCGGAAGTCCGTGACAATCCCAGCCCGGGACATATGTAACGTCAAATCCCCGCATAGTCTTGTATTTAACGACAAAATCCTTGAGTATCTTGTTCAACGCGTGGCCGATATGAATGTTGCCGTTGGCGTAAGGAGGGCCGTCATGCAGGACATACTTCGGCCTGCCTTGCGATTTGGCGGCGATAACCCCGCGGGTATCTTCCTTCTGCCAGCGCTCCAGCATCTGCGGCTCGCGGCCGGGAAGGTCCGCCTTCATAGGAAAATCGGTCTTGGGTAAATTCAGGGTGTTCTTGTATTCCACGTTATTCTCCGTTTCTCGGTCTACTTAATATACTTCCCCGCCAAAAGAGAGATCCTTTTTCTGACCGCGGGGGTAATTGCTTTCCTGTCCGTGCAAATGGCGTTCTTCAACGCCCGGCCGCAGGAACACTCCCGTTCTTCCGGCAGCGACTCAATGGCGTTAAAAATGATCCGTTTGGCGTTCTCCACGTTCTTATGCAGATTGGCGATCACCATCTCCACGCTCACATTAACATAATCTTTATGCCAGCAGTCGTAATCGGTCACGGCCGCGAGGCTGACGTAACATATCTCCGCTTCCCTGGCCAGCCTGGCCTCGGCCATATTCGTCATCCCGATCACGTCCATTCCCCAACTCCTGTAAAGTGACGATTCGGCGAGAGTGGAGAACGCCGGGCCTTCCATATTCAGGTAAGTCCCTTTTTCATGCATCCTTACTCCCGAAACGCTGCCCGCGCGGCAAAGCGCCTTGTGCAGCTGCCCGCATACCGGCTGGGCGAACATCACGTGCGCGACGATGCCTCTCTCGAAAAAACTCATTTTCCTGGCGGAATTGGTGCGGTCCACGAACTGGTCCACGGCCACGAAATCCAGCGGTCTGATCTCTTCCTTCAGGCTGCCGCAGGCGGCAACGGCGATGATCCGCTCCACGCCGAGTTTCTTCATCGCGTAAATATTGGCGCGGTAATTTATCTCTCCCGGAGAAATCGTGTGGCCTTTGCCGTGCCGGGGCAGAAAAACTATTTCTCTGCCTTTAAAAGTGCCGATAGTGAGTTCACCGGAAGGCTTGCCGAAAGGAGTAGTCACTTTCAAATGTTTAACCGCTCTTATGCCTTCTATCTCGTAAAGACCGCTTCCCCCGATAACCCCGATTCTGGACATTAAGTTTTCCTTTCCTATGCGCCTGACAACTCCCGCGCTCTTTCCAGCGCGGCCTTTACCGCTTCGCTTAAAGAATTCCCCGATCCCTTCATCGCCTTTATTCCGGCCTCGGTAGTCCCCCCCTTGGAAGTGACCTGGCCGCGCAATACTTCCGGAGAGACCCCCGCGCTCTTCAGCAGCGCCATACTCCCCTCGGCGGTCACGGAAGCCAGGAGCGCGGCGTCTTCCGGGCTGAAACCCACGGCTTGCGCCGCTTCCGCCAGTTCCGGCACAAAATGCCCGGCGCTGAAATCCTCCCACTTCCCGCTGTCTATCTGCTCCAAAAGAAAATAAAAATACCCCGGCCCGCTCCCGGAAACCGCCGTGACCGCGTCCATCATTTTTTCTTCGACCGGCATAGTCCTGCCTATAAAAGAAAAGATCCCCGCGGTGTCGCGCATATCCCGGTCCGTGGCGCCGCTGCCGGCGCAATAACAGATCATCCCTTTGCCTATCCTGGCCGGAAGGTTCGGCATCGCCCTGACAACGCGGCTTTCCCGGCCGAGCCGTTCTTCAAGCAATCTCGTCGGTATTCCTGCCGCTATGGAGACCAGCAATTTGCCGCCGGTCTTTCCCCGGAGCCGCGCCAACAATTCCCCCAGCTCCTGGGGCTTGACCGCCAAAACGACGATCTCCGACTCCGTAAGCAGAATTTCCGATCCCTGCGCCGTCTTTATCCCGGATACCGCCGCGGTCCTTGCTGGATCTTTATCGAAAACGGTAACGCAATAATCTCTCTTTATCCCTTCGGCGATAGCGGAACCCATATTACCGTATCCGATGATCCCGACCTTTTTTTTACAGATACCCATATTTATCAGCCGGTTTTATCCGGCCCCGGAAACTCCCTGGTTTGTCCCGTCGAAAATGATCCTGCCCAGCCTAAGCATATTGGAGCCCTCGCATAGGGCGGCTTCGAAATCTTCGCTCATTCCCATAGAAAGAAATTCCAGCCGGCGGACATCCGGCAGCAAACAATTCAACTCTTCCATCAACGTGCGCAGCCCCGCGAAAAACGGCCTGGCTTTCTCCTGGCCGAAGAAATGCGGGGCGATGGTCATCAATCCCTTGACCATAATGTTCGGCATCGAAAACATCTCTTTTACCGCGCCTGCTGCCTCTACAGGACTCAAACCTGATTTCGTGCCTTCACCGGAAATATTTACCTGCACCAGCACCTGCTGCACCTTGCCGGCCGCCTGCGCGTGCCGGTTGATCTCCGCGGCAAGCTTAAGGCTGTCTATGGAATGAATAAGGTCGAATATGCGCACCGCTTCCCTGGCTTTGTTGCTCTGTAAATGCCCTACCATATGCCAGCGGATCATTGCGGGAGAAACACGCTGCAATAGCGCGTGCTTTTCCGACGCCTCCTGCACCCGGTTTTCCCCGATATCGTATATCCCGGAGGACAAAACCCGGCCGATCTCTTCCACGCTCCTGCCCTTGCTGACGGCGACTATGCGCACGGAAGAACAATCTCTCTTCCCTTGCCCGCAAATAAAGCGTATTTTCTCTCTTATCGCAGCTAAATTTTGCTCTATCATAGGTTTTTATGCCTATTTAATTATACACAATTAAAAGAAGGGGTCAACTGATATGAAAAACGGGTTCTGGGTTCTGAAAAAACAAGAAAGCATAGCTACGGGAAGAAATATCTAAAGATGTACGCACTTTGCCTTTATCGGAATTAGGCAAGTGTTCACTTGTGTGGACATAAAGCACGCGGGATGGGAAAACAAGCAACACAAAAAACGGATTGCTTCTCCGCCTACGGCGGATCGCAATGAAAATCTTTTGTTCTTCCCAGAACATAGAACCCGGTCCCCGGAACCCGTTTCTTGATAAGACCCGGGACCCGCTTTTAAGCGGGCTTAGTTCTTACTCAACTTCGCGCAGGCTTTTCGAGGCTTCTTCGAGCGCCTGACGCGCCTGGTCTCTTACGCTGATCCAGTTATCCCGGGTTGCGGCAGTCAGCCTTTCTAAATGCCCGGAAAGGATTTGCTTTGTTTGCTCAAGCTTGCCGATATCAACCTTGACCTTTTCCGTCTGCCTTTGGCCATGCTGTTGCGTTATATGCTCATCCACAAGTTCGATTTTACTCCGCAGCAATTTTATAAACCCATCTTTTCTTTCATAAGGATAGTTTTTTAGGATTTCAAACATAAGTTCCCGCGGGTCGTCTTTATTGCCCGCCTTATTGTACTTAATTTTGCACTTGGTGGAATTAGCCAGGTTATAATAATCCTGCGGTTCACAAAGTTCTATCGCGTACACTTTACATAAAAACTGTGGCGCTAAAAATAACACCGCGCCGGCTACAGAGAGCATATTCATATATCGATCGCCTTCGCTTTCTTGCGTAGTAAATGCTGGTTTAGAAATTATCAGGCGTCCGCCTGTCCCGCTACCCCAGTAAAACAGATAATTCCGTAATGTGCTCTTGTTCATCAAGAATGATATGCCGGACCGCGTGTTCCAAAGCTTCAAAGGTATACGGCAAGGCGTCTTTATTATCGGCTATTTTCTTATAGATAGTTTTATAAAAATCTACCGCCGTTTTTTCGTCCTTGAGATTCACTTCAATGATCGGGGTTATCTCCTTAGCCTTATGCGTCTGCGCGATGCCCATCGAAGGTTCTCCCTCTAAATACCCGCCTATCAATTCGCGCAACATTCCTTCGTGTTTGCCCTCATCCGAAGCGATCTCTTTCAGCCGTTCAATGATTTTCTCCGCATTCAGGCCTTTGATCGACTCCGCATGCGTGAGATACTGGATCCGGGCTGCATGTTCCAGTTCTAAAGCGTTATTTAACATCTTGACCAATTCTTCTTTGATATTTTCCATTCAGTGCTCCTTTGTTTTGGCGTATTTTCTACAAACATATTTAACCGGCTGATCCTTAGGTATTCCGACATCCTCAACCCATAGAAGCATATCTTCTTTCATTTGTTCTTTTTAACCATTTAGCCTCTATTTTCTTCAACAGAGCAGGAATACACACCAATTTATTGCCCTTTTTAACTTTTACCTTTATCATCATTCCCTTCTTTCATACATATCCTATTTTATCTTGCGCCCCTTAATGCATACCCGGTTCTTGGGAATATTATTTTTAATCCCGGACGTTACCGTCTTCTCTGCGATCAGCCAATAATCAAGATCGCGGCCATGCCGGCGCCCGTCCTGCTCCCATAATTCATAAGCCTTTTTCTCGATGCACACCGTCATCTTTATCCACAGTTCATAATAGTATTATAGAAGCATCCGGAATCTAATCAATTGTACCCGGGTATAACCTCTACGCCTTTAAATTTCCCCGCTGCGGCTTCGGATTTACAGAATTTATCATAAAGTTTCCCTGAATCTATCCAGGCATATTTTCATAAATTGATCCGGACAGACATCAAACATCCTTTCCGCATGGCCGCCGTCTTTAATAATGGACAGTGCCTTGGGGGCCCTCGCCTTTTCAAATAAACGCTGACTATGGCTTGATTTAATAAGCCAGTCTTTCCCGCCATGAATAAAAAGCACCGGAGTGGGCGATATTTTATCAACGATGTCGATAGGCCGGACCTTTTCCAGAGAGGGATCTCCGGCTCTGATCCCTTTTCCCCGCCCCTTGGTCCCAAGATTAAGCTTGAGATCCTCCCACATATCTTTTTCCCAGAAATGATAATCTATACTTCCCAGGTCAGCCGGCGGGCTGACAGCGATCACACTATCGATGTTCTGATGCCGGCTCGCCTCTATCAACGCGACCGCAGCGCCGAGTGAAAACCCGACCACGCCTATCCCCGCATAGTGATTTTCTTTAGCGTAGGAGGTTATCGCCCGCAGGTCTTTTTGTTCATGCGCCGTCCAGCTAAACTTGTCGCTGCTCTTGCCATGCCCCCTGTTCTTTAAAATAGTCCCCAGGTAAACAGGCCCCAATAAGGGCATATGCAGTTTGCTATAGACATTTGCCTCGCAAGCGCGGGGCTCAAGAAACACTATTCTCATTTTTGCAGTTTATCGAGTATCTGATACAAAACCCCTCCCGCGATATCAAGCTTGGGGAACATATATTTACGCGCGGAGATCGTTATTTCAGTCTTATTGTCTGGGGCTTCTCTAAGGATAAGCGCGACCATCGCTCCATTAATGTTTCCCTTGATCACTCCGCCCGGCAGATTATATTTCGTGATTCTTCCCATCCGCTTTATTACCCCGAGACTTATCTCATATGTATGCCCGAAACCGGCATCGATCATTTGCCGCACACTATCTTTACCTATAAATGTCGCGGCTACGGCAACCGGCAGCGCCGCCACACCCGCGACAAGAGCGACCCCATAGATCTCGGCGTTTCTTATTGCGGCGGCCTTCATAGGCTCTGAAAGCACAAGCAAAGCCAACTGCTGCGCGGTAGGGATCCCCTTATAGCTTTTGTGTTTATTAACGTCGTAAACACGCACACCGGGTTCCTCGCCTATCGTGTAATCCTTGTAAATAATCTTGCCGATGCTCAAAGTAAGAAGATCGATTTGTATGGGGGTGGATGGGGAAGACTTTGATTGCTGCGTTATTCTTAATGAATCCACGTTGAGCTTTCCCTCTTTATTCCTGGTAAGCCCCATCTCTTTAAGTTCGATCTCCACAAGTAAAAGATGGCGTTTCTGCTTAAATAAGGCCGCCCGGTCATATATGACATTTATTTCCGGGCAGGATATCAGGACGCCTTCCGGGAAACCTCCGGGATTATACATTTTCAATCCGGATATATGTATGGTTGAACTGAAAATATTCAATGAAAAGCCGTCCATATGTACCGGCGCACCCGTGATGCGGGAGGCAACCGCCGTTACCACGGACTTAATGATCAGATTTTGGAAGATTGTGATACCCGCCAAAGAAACCGCCACAATCCCAAGCACTACAAAGAATCTCTTCATAGACACCTCCCTGGCACTCTCCCAAACGGGGTCCGTCTTACTTCCTGGCTAAGCCGAAGAACCCGACTATGCCGGCGGCCACTCCGCCGAGCAGAAGCCAGAGCGCCTTATCCGTGGGCGCACCCGTGAAAAAACGCTCAACATTGGAACTGGCCGAGTGATAGGCATTCACCCCAAAAACCAATAAGATAAGTCCTACGGCCAAAAGTGCGATCGATATACTTTTATTCATATATCCTCCATTTCTACTTTGTTCCTCGGGCAAAAAAGACGTTCTCGTAAGTTATCTCTTCTTGCCGACCCAAAAATAGAGCGCCATACCGACAACAGGCAAAACAAATATCACAATGATCCACAATGCCTTTTTATCTGTGTTTATGGAGCTTTTCAGAACATCAACGATGGCGACAATGTCCAAAACCAGGACCAATAGTCCCAATATCCCGCCCATGAGCCCTCCTCCCTTATTCTGAAAATAAGTTCCCTCTTATTTTCCGGCTTTACGCATTTTATTTCATACTTAAAGCAATACGCTTATCTTTTATTACCGGTAAAACCCCGGCCAAACGCGTCATCATCTCATCAATAGAGCCTAATCTGGAAATTCTTATGTTATCCCGGTTTAGCTTTACCGTATGCCCGGTCTCTTCTTTTATGATCTTTTCAATGACCGCATCGGTATAATGCTGCGGATCGAACTTTACCTGCTTCATACCTTTTAGATCCAAAGAGCCCCTGAATGTGCCGGGCAGGTAGATCGTCCCGTTGGAGAAATCGACAGCGTAAGCAATAATACCCGGTATTATAAAAAGGAATAAGCAAAGTCCGTCCATAACGGCCACCCCAGCGTCGATCCTTCCGCTTTTTTGTCCTCGGCGTTCAGGATACATAAGGGTCCCGCACCCCGCCAGCTGGATAATCAAAACAGCGCAAATTAAAATATATATCGTTTTCGATAGTTCTTTAAACATCGCCCCTCTTTTCTTTGACCTGAATCCATAGGGATTTCTCACCGTCATTAATTATGACCGTTTTTTTATTTCTAAAGTCTTCCGCGTTTAAAATACTACGGACGTCCCGCCGGCTATCTCTGCGCCGGCCGGACGCACAATCAACGGGACTATTTCTTTGCCAAAGCGTCATCGACGATCATATTATTGATCACCTTCTTCACGCCATTGACATCATCGGCTACCTTGGTGGCCATATCTTTTCCGGCCCCGCTGGTCGCTTTGCCGCTTAAAGTAACGACGCCGTTGTTTGTTTCGACTCCGGTCTTAAAAGCGCTGGTTGAATGATGCGTCAAGAGCGCTATTTTGATCTGGGCGGTGATGGATGCGTCATCGACTTTTTCGCTCAGCGTTTGTTCCGATCCACTTAAGGCTTTAGCGACGGTCATCTCGTTTTTCACGCCTTTGACCCCTTCGACGTCTTTGGCGTATTCACCGACCAGATCCTTTTGAGCCTGATTCGCGGCCTCGCCTTTTAAGGTAACGATCCCCTCTTTTACGGAAACCCGGGTTTTGATCCCGCTCACATTACGTTTAAAAAGAAGCAGGGTTTTTACCTGCATACTCAGCCACCCGTCGGATTTCTCGGCCGGAAGATTACCTTTGAATTCCAGTTGATTGTCCACGCTTTTTACTCCGGGCAGGCTTGACACAGTCTCTTTAGCCAATGCTTTGTGGGATTCTTCTGCGACATTTCCCGTCAGGGTAACGATACCGTCTCTGGACTGGATCTTAACAACGTCGTTTTTGAGATACGTTTTGAACACATATGACTGCTTGGCGGATGACTCGATGCGTTCATCGGTCTCGGAAGCGCGCGCCGATACTCCCGTAAGTAACACGGCAGCCGTCATCACGACAAGTATTTTCAGATAATTTGTATTCATAAAAAACCTTTCTTTTTTTGTAATTCTGCGGATAAGAACCATCTATCCGCGCTCTTTGAACACCGGCTTATCCCGAGCCATTCGATAAGACCGGGGATTAAACATACTCCGCATACCTATGCGGCCAGCCGCGTTACGAAGCGTGTCAAACCCACTAAAACCACCGCGCCGGCGAGTGCCAATAAAAAGGCGCCGACCGAACTGCCGGTAGATAATCCGATTACTCCGGCTATCCATCCGCCGAGCATAGCCCCCACTATCCCGACCACGATGTCTCCGAAGATCCCGAAACCCCGGCCTCTGGTGATGAGCCCGGCCAACCACCCGATCACCCCTCCGATAAATAGAAACCACAGCCAATATCCCACAGTATTATTTCCCATTTTCCTTACCCTCCTTTTTTAGACGATTCCCCTGTCTATTATTGGGTTACAGTCGTGCTTGTTGTCGTTGTTATGGTTGTACTCGTGGTTTCCGGGGCCGCTGAAAGCAGCGTAATGGAATGCGCATATCGCTTCCCGTTTTTTATCACGAACTCGACCTTCACCGGATCACCCGGCGTTAGTTCTAATTGCAGAGGCTGCATACTCGGATTTCTCGTAACAACGATCTTTTTGGGCTCAAAGACGAAATAAAGCAGATCACCTTTCTCTCCTTCGCCAGGCAACGGTTTCTTCTCTATAATAAGCGTTCCGGATCGGACATCTACGGCCTCAAGTTCACCAAAGACTTCCTGATAGACGGGCTCGCGTAAAGGTTCGGCGATGATCTTTCGGATCATTGTCTCCCCCGGTCTATTGATTAGTTCTAATGTAACATGCTGGCCTGCCCGTAAATCCTTAATGACGAGAAACTTCTTGTCCGCCGGATCAGTCACGCGGGTCTCATCCTGATTGATCCTGTACTTCGTTATGCCGTTGGTATCCTGGGCCGCATCGCTCTTGAGTTGCAGTAACCCGAGCTTAACATCGATCATTACGATCTCTCCGGAAACACTGCGCATTTTCGTATTAGGTTCTGCTCCGGCAGCATAAACCCCCGCTATCCCGCAAAAGAACATTGCGCTGAAAACCCCGATCGAAATCGCCTTAAATCCCCGCATCTGTCGCCTCCTTGATGAGCGCATAACTTACGGAGTCTCGACGTAAGTTATTTACGCTGATTTCCGCCTCCGGCGGACCCCCCCGAAGCTTACGCAGTACTTTTCGCAGAAAAGCACACATGCCTAAGCAAAATGTATATCTTTATTCACTGTTTTATCCGTACGCCTTTTATTTTCAACCGCAATATTGATAATATCCACCAACGCCTGATCATTAAAAGGTTTTTGTAAAGACCCCGCTGCCCCCGCTTTTAAAGCCTTCTCGTTAAGTCCTCCATTTTTATCCGCCGAAATAATAATTACCGGGCGGCTGGATCCCGAGTCAAGGAGCTGCCGCAGAGCTTTCCATCCGTCTAATCCCGGCATATGAATGTCCAGGATCAAACAGCCGGGGACATTGTTGGGCACGGCGCTGAAGAAGTCTTCGGCGCACGTAAAGGTATCGACGCTAAACCCGTACGTCGCCAACAGGACGCCCATAGCGCGGCGCACCGATTCGTCGTCATCCACGATGAAGACCTGTTTTTTATCCGTTGACATTTTCTCCGCCATCCTTACGTTGCTCCTTTTCTTACTTTTAATACTATTATAGGAACGACAAAAATAGAATCAATTGTACCCGGGTATAACAAAACGCAGTTAGACCGTAAAACTGCTTACTTTCCGGATACCGCAGCATCATCTTTTGTTTCTAAGACGTCCAGTGCCTCGGCGATCTCCCCGCTTAATGACGCGCAAGCCGTACTTAACGTTTTGGCTAAGCCGGAGTAATTCCGCGGAATGACCGGCAGTTTAAATTCCGACCTTCTTATAACCACAGTTTCCCTGTTTTTCGCGTCAATAACCAGCCATTGCGCGACAAGAAACATATCCTTATCAAGCTCGCTGTCCAATTGAACGATTTCTACCGCCACCTGGTATTTAACCGTAATGGATGGATCCCAGGGATATAAAGCAAATCTTCCCTCCGGGAACATCGCCGAAAGTTCCGTCTCGATCAGACGCGCCATTCCAAGATCAAGAGATTCCCCCCAGCGGTCGAATTGAGCGAATTTTAGCATCCCCTCTTTATCCCGGGTCACAATTTGCGGCCTGTTTTGATATTCCGGGATTTTTACCGGCCCGACGCCGATAAGCGTACCGGAGGCGATATTTATTTTCTTCCCTGCTCCGCCGGAAGCGGATCCCGGACTATTGAAATCGCAGCCTCTAACGGGTTGTACTTTGCCTTCCTCCACGGCCTGAAGCCCGTAAAACCGCGGGGTTGGACTATTTGCCGCAGATATGCAACCGCTTAAAACCAGGGCAACACACACACCGCTCATAACCATGCGGAAAATCAACGGTGAATTCTCCGGACCATTAATCCTGAGCTGTTTCATCTTTCCCCCTTCCCTTTTAAAAGCGATTCCGGATGCTGTTCCAGATATTCGGCAAGTAATCGCACGGACCGCATCGTCTGTTTCGTTTCCTGAAAGGTATCGTGCAGTTCGTAAAGGCTTCTCTCTAAATCGCTTGAATTGACCAACTTATTGATCCCCCGGGCGGTAGCCTCCAGATTCTTCGCTATTTCTTTGATCGGTATTTCATTCATCAGCTCAAAAATATCCGGAGAAATAGGCAGTGTGGGTAACTCCGGATAATCCTTGAGGATGCCGCGAAGTTCCGCCGGTTTATCGGGGTAAAAATCGAATGAGATCATCAGCTGGCCGGTCAAGAAACTCTGCACTTCGAGTTTTCCGCGCAGGCCGAGTTGGATCATCTTCTTATCTCCGTCCGGTTCCCCGAAACTGGGAGCGCCCTTAATGCGCCCCTGCTCGATCTCGACGACCACGGGAAGCATAATGGTCCCGGCCTTGGAGTCATAGATCAGGCTGATATCTTTGACGGTACCGATGCTGACTCCCCGGAACATGACCGGGGCCCCTTTGGAAAGGCCTTTAACCGACCCGTCAAAGTACAGAACAAATTTATTCGTCCGTTTAAAAAGCGCCCCCGAACCGAAAACGACTACCCCTATTATCAGCAATATCAAAGCCCCTACTGCGAATAAACCGATCATTGTTTTGTTAGCTTTTCTGCTCATTGTTTAAGCTCCTTATCCCTTGTCCCGTTCCAAAATCAGATCAGCCGATGTGCCCGTTATTTACCGGTAAATCAGCGCCTCTCGTTAAGAACTGAATAACCCTGGGATCATTGGAATTAGCCAGCAAAACATTAGGATCCCCCGTAGCGATCATAGTTTTACTTTCCGCATCAAGAAACACGGAATTATTCCCAATGGCAAAAATACTGGCGAGTTCGTGAGTAATCACAACTACCGTGGCCCCTAAACCATCTCTTAACTCAAGGATCAAATCATCGAGTTTTCGTGCGTTTATCGGATCAAGCCCTGCCGAAGGTTCATCAAAAAAAATAATGTCCGGATCAAGCGCGATCGCCCGCGCGAGGCTGGCTCTTTTACGCATCCCCCCGCTTATCCCGGAAGGGAAAGAATCCTCATATCCTTCCAGCCCCACCAGGGAAAGTTTTAACGCCACTACTTCCTGTATCTGTCGGCTGGATAACTTTGTATATAGCTGTAAAGGAAGCGCCACATTTTCCCCTATCGTCAAAGAGCTCCAGAGCGCTCCGCCTTGGTAAAGCACCCCGAAACGCCGCATAATATTCTGTTGCCCGGTTTCATCTTCATCCCAGAAACTCTTCCCGTTGTATAAAACCTTCCCCTTAACCGGCGCCCTAAGGCCGATCAAACTTTTCAGTAAAGTGCTCTTGCCGCAGCCGTTGACCCCCATAACCATAAAGATCTCGCCTTTATTCACGCTAAAGCTAAGGCCGCGCATCACAATGTAATCGTTATACCCCAGGTCAAGATCCCGCACTTCAATAACCGGCTGCGTTGTTGGATCCATAAGTTATACTCCCAGAATCTGGCAAATAAATGTGATGACCGCGGTCGCGATCACAATACCGGTTATTCCGGTAACCACTGCCGAAGTGGTCGCCATTCCCACGCCGGCCGCGTTCCTTTCGCACTCGATACCGCGCAGACACCCGGCAACCGCGATGATCACGCCGAAAACAAGGCTGTGGATAAGCCCCACCCACACATAACTGAGTTTTACGGCCGCTTGAGTATGATTCAAATATTCTATCCAATTGAGATTAAGCATCCCCGCGCTGATAACAAAACCGCCCAATACGCCCATAAGATCCGCGTATATGGTCAGGACCGGCATCATAATTACTAATGCCAGAACGCGCGGAATAACCAGGAATTCAACAGGCGAAATACCGAACGTTCTAAGCGCGTCTATTTCCTCGTTTGCCTGCATCATCCCCAGTTCCGCGGCGAAAGACGCCCCGATACGGCCGGACATAATAATACCCGTCATCACCGCCGACAATACGCGCACCATGGCGATCCCTACAATATCGGAGATAAAGATCTGGGCCCCGAACATTTTAAGCTGGATCGAACCGACAAAAGCGAGGATCATTCCCACTAACAAGCTTATCAAAGAAACAAGCAGCAAAGTATCGACCCCGCACCTCTGTACGATGAGCATAAAATCATCCGGGCGGAAATATGATTTGCCGGTGATCAGACGCAGAAAAGAAACAGCGATATCCCCCAAAAAATTCAGTCCTGCAGCCAGGCTTTCGCTGATTTGCAAAGCTTTCCCCCCGGATCTTTCAAGAAACGGCTCACGCGGCTTACGGGCCGGATTGACCGGATCCGCCACTCCGCCGCCATTCCGTTTCGAGACGGCTACGGACGAAGTATTTGCTTCGTGCGCTTTTAAAGCAAGCGCGAGCAATCTCTGCGCTTCCTGCGGCAGCCCCCCGCGGGCAACAGGGATATTCTTGCGCCCGCTTTCCCTGATCAACTTAAACAAAAAAGAAAGAAGCCCGCTGTCCCACTTTAAGTCTTGTGACACACTAAGATTGATTTGCGCGGTATCCGGATGGATAATGAGTTGAGAGATAACTTCATCGGCCGAGAGAAGGCCAGCGGAAATCCGCCAATCTCCGCTTAGTTTAATAAGAAGCGTTTTGGGTATTGAATAATCGAAAATAAGCTTTCCCGGCAGCATACTACGATTATTAGCAAGATAACGTAATAGAATCAATTGTACCCGGGTATAATCCCTGATTTTACAACAGCAAAATTTGCCCCGGAGGGGCCGCACGGCGGAATCCGGCAATGATCCCGCGCCTCGCATAGAAAATTTTGTCTTTGGAGCGATTGAGAAAAGTTATTGCCGAGAGGAAGTAATGCCTGCTTTCTGGGCGAAGCGGATGAGTTCGGTTACGGTTTTAGCCTGCATCTTCTGCATAACCCGGCTGCGGTGGACTTTGATAGTCTGCAGGGCGGTTCCCCGCTTTCGGGCGATCTGTTTACTCAACATCCCCCTGGCTACAAGTCTAAAAACCTCCAGTTCCCGCGGGGACAAAGTTTTGATGCGGCGCTGAATTCTTGATATTAAGGCCTGTTCTTTGATCTGGACGTTGTTTTTTACGACGGCCTGCGTAATGGCATCAAGCAGTTTCTTCTTAGTAAAGGGCTTGGGAAGAAAATCGACGGCTCCCGCCTTCATACCTTTGACGCTCATGGGAATATCCCCATGTCCCGTAATAAAGACAATCGGGATGGAAACCCCTCTGCGCTTCATTACTTCCTGAAGGTCAAGTCCATTGATATCCGGCAGCTGGACATCCAAAACCAGGCACGATGGCAATTTAAGGTGCTTAAATGCCAGGAAATCCGCCGCGCGCATGAACGTCTCCACCTGAAACCCGTATGATTCTAACAGCAATGACAGGGCATCGCGCACAGAGAGGTCGTCATCAACTATATAGATGACCGGCTTGCGGTTGCTCATAGGACATCCTTTATACCGGCCGGGATGGTAAAATAAAAAGTTACGCCGCGGCCGGGATTATTTTTCACGTCCAATCGCCCTCCATGAGCCTCAACGATAGAACGGCTGATAGACAACCCCATCCCCAAACCATCCGGCTTACTGGTGAAAAAGTGCGTAAAAAGCTTCGGTATATCCTGCGCGGGGATACCGCATCCGGAATCCTTCACCGCCACTAAAATCGTGCCGGCATCTTTACGCGAGGTACTGATCAATATTTCACGCGGTTCGGGACTGTTTTCCATAGCATCAAAACTATTACTGACAAGATTCAGGAGTACCTGTTGCAGTTGTACCCGGTCGCCGTTGATAAACGGAAGGCCGCTTGCAAGCTCGATTTTTAAAACATCGTTCCTTACCGTGGCATCGGTAGCGATAAGCACGACAGTCTCATTAATAAGAGTGTTGATATCTATGGATTTCATTTCGGGTTTACTCTTTTTCAGCAGTGAACGTAATCGTTGAATGACCTCGGCCGCCCGCTGATCATCGCTAATGATGTACGAAAGTATCTTCTTTATTTCCGGCTCCCTGTCTGCGAGCATCCGTTGGGCAGCCTGAGAATAGGAAAGGATGGCCGTAAGAGGCTGGCTGATCTCATGGGCCAGGGAAGAGACAAACTCCGCGAGCTTTCCCACCCTGGTGACGTGCAAAAGTTCTTCGCGCTGTTCATTAATCTTTAATTCCTTCTCCCGCATCAGGGTAACATCTGTCTTGATCCCTACATAATGGGTGACGGCGCCGCTGGGATCGCGCACCGGCGCGATACGCAATGAATTCCAGCATTTCTTGCCGTTCTTTTTAAAATTAAGCACCTCTCCATGGAAAGATTTCCCCTTATGCATCGCTTGTTTTATTTCATTGGCTACGCGGGGATCGGTATCGACTCCATAGAACAAGAAATAATTCCGGCCCAGGATTTCACTCTTTGCATAGCCGGTCATCTTCTGAAACGAGTGATTGGCATAGATAATGGGGAAATCCGGATCCCGGGCATCGATAATAAAGATGCCGTCGGCAGTCGATTCCATCGCTTTAGTGCGGATGTTGATCTCTTCTTCCGACCTTACCTGCTTCTCTGCCCCATTCCTTAATAGCCCGTTCTTGATCTTGATCTCATCAGCCTGTTGCTGGATCCTGTCCCCCAGATCGTCACGAACTCTACTTAGATCAGAAACCAGCCCCTCCAGACGCACGCGCTCTCCGTTACGGGTTTTCTTTATCAATGCCGACTTTCTTGATTCTTTTTGTTGACCGATACTTAAGCTAATTCCGCTTTTCTTAAAGGTCAACGGTTCTTTTTTAAGTTGAGGCTGCTTTTTCTTCATCATTTTATTTATTGTTGCTCGCTGATATCTTTCTCCGGCAATAATGAAGCCCTCCGGGCTGATCCTTGACCTCGCTCAGAACAAGCGCCCGCGTTTTCTCTGCTATTTAAGCGAAATTCCGCCGAAGCAATCACCCTCTTTGTTCAGCGATACCTTTCCGTTCACCCTGCGTATTTATCTTTGCACAAGCGAATACCTGGCCTTCCGATTGGCCAGGGTACAACCACCTTAAAAACCCGTGTGGTCTTCTGCGCAGGAGAATAATCCGTTTAAGTTATATATACTTATTTTACTACATACATACAAAAAACTCTTCAATAATTTTCATCCGCTTTGTACTTAGATATAATCGCGGAATACTGCTGAACTATGCAGAAAGAACCTATCCACGGATCTTAATCCGGAGGAACGCTATCTTTGAAATGGTTGGTAAATACTTAACACCGGAAGGAAAGAACTGGCAAGAAAAACGATGGCTGAAATACGAGGTATAATGAAACTCCCCGGGCTAATCCTTCGACCTTGCTCAGGACAAGCGCCCGCGGTTTCTCTGCTATTTGAGCGGAATTCCTCCGAAGCAGTCCCCCTCTTTGTTCAGCGATACCTTTCCGCTCACCACGCGCATTCATCCCGTGGTCTTCTGCGCAGGAGAATGAAAAAACCAAAAGAAGAAATGTGTGGGGAAATGAACGATGCCGGGAAAAAAGAAGTTTGCTTCTTGCTTTATGCCTCGTGCTTCGTTGTTCCAGAACACAAAATATTGTTACATAAGTTTCCGATAATCAAGAATCAAAATTAGATCGTCCGCCATTCAAGCTTAGCGGACTCTTTGCGCTGCGAATATAAATAATCAATATACCAGCGCACTATCGGCCAGAACCCGCTTTTTAAAAATACTCCTCGTAAATTTCCTTAAACTTAGCGGAGGCTTTTCTCATCCAGTTGCCGGAAACGTTCGTGCCGGCGGGAGATTGCCCGTTATCGGAGGGATATTCGTAAGAATGGGCCACGCAAAGCAGCCCGAAACAGGTTATATAAGCCATATATTTCTGCCCGGAAAGTATATCTTCGTTCTTCAGCATAGCGGCGATCCTGGGATTAAGGATCCTGGCCTGCCGGACCGGTACCCCGAGGCTGGTCTCCAACGTCTCCAGAAAACCGTCCAGCGATATAGTGCGTCCGCCGGCGATCAGGTTATCCACTTCGCCGCAGGTCACCGTTCTTTCCAGGGTCCGGCGTATATTGGTGCAGATCTCCCTGGTCTTGGCCGTCACCACCTCGCAGATCTGGCGCTGTTTTAGCGGCTTATAGATATTATTGCGTTTGATAAGCACTTCTTTGTCCTCTTCTATTCTCGAACAATCACCGGCAAAAGCGTGCGTGATCTTGATATCTTCGGCAAGCCCGGCGGGAATATCCACCGTCCTGGCCAGTTCCATAGTAATGTCGTCTCCGCCTATCGGCAATATTTCGATATGCCGCAGGGAACCGTTCCTGAAGATCAACATCTCGGTGTTATCGCTGCCGATGTCGCAGAACACGCTGGTGCCTTCGCGCATCAGGGGATCGAAAACCACTTCCGCGGCGGCAATCCCGGAAAGGGCCATCCCTTTCAACTCGTATCCGGCCTGGTTCACGGCGCGCGAAAGACTCTGCACGAACGAGATCCTGCCGCAGACCAAAAGCATATCCGATTCCAATTTATGGCTGTACAATCCCAGGGGGTTCAATACCCCTTCCTTGGAATCGATGGAATAGCTAAAAGGTATCTGATGGATAATCTCTTCCTCGAGGTTGGCGCCCAGGACCCTGGCCTGATGGTTCACGCGCATAACATCCGACGGAGTGACCACCTTATTGCCTCTTTCAGTAAGCGGAATGATCGCCCGGCTGTGCTTTACTATCACATTGGAAGCGGAGATGTTCGTATAGATATTGCGTATCTTGACCCCGGATTTCACGCAAAGGTTCCTAAGCACGGCACGCACGCTGTTGCTGAAAGCCGCCGAGTCCACGATCATCCCTTTTTCGATCCCCTTAGAAGGCATCATGGTGAACTGCAGCTCGCTCAACCCTTTTCTTCCCACCTTGGCGACGGCGGCGGTGATCTTACTGGAGCCGAAATCCAGGGTGCATATATAATTAGGCATTCTTGACCTTCCCTCTCCCGTCTTTGGGCCCGGACGGCCGTCAGGACTTCGTTTTCTCTTCGCGGTATTTTATCACCGGTTCCCTGAACCGCAAATCAATATAATTTATAGTCCGGAATTCTCCGGAATAATGGCCGAAGATAGTGGCCAGTAAACTCATTTTCTCGCTGATCCTCTCCGAACCGAATTTCACCTGGATCACGCCCTCATCGCCGTCCGCTTCTTTAGCCGCGGAAGCGGCGTCTTTCAGGGCGATATCCGCGACCGCTCCCGCGCCGTCGATCTCCACGCTCCTGATACTGAATCCGCCGAGAGCCGGATAGGCCTCGAAGACCTTGATCACCGCCAGCGCCAGTTGAAGCTGCGCCAGCGACTGCCTCCGGCCTCCGGAAGAAAAACGCAGTTTATTGCCCAGGCCTTCTATGACCGGCAGCCCCTGTTCCGCCCCGTCCTGCATAGAGGAAGAACGCGAAAACAAGAAGCCGAATTCATCCACCAGCATCGGACGCTCGCATTGAACACGCGCCAGCGGTTTGCGTTCGTTGAAATCCACATATATGCGGTCCGGCAGGATCCTGTAAGCGCGTATACTGCAATATTGCGGATACCTGCGCATTGCCGATAATGCCTGACGCCGCAGGTCGACGCAGAAAATATTGCGCCCGACCAACCCCGGCATCTCTATCTGGCGGTTATCTTCTACCTTGATTTCGCGTATGGTGAAAAAACCGCTCTTGCCGAGAGCGAAGACCGCGTAAAAACATCCGGTGAGGGCAAAAATGAACACCGGAAGTTTATACAGCCAGGGGCCGCGGTTAAAACGGCCTTTTTTTGCCGGGGGATTAACCCCTTTGTTCTTTTTCATACGCCAGTTCCAGAAGCCGCAGACATAAATGCGGAAAATCTATCCCCTCGATAGCGGCCGCTTTAGGCAAAAGGCTGGTCTCCGTCATCCCCGGAATGGAATTTATCTCCAGAATGACCGGGCCTTTCTCCGACAGGATAATATCCACCCTGGAACAGCCGTTACATCCCAAAGCGTTGTGCGCTTCTAACGCCGCAGCCTGCGCCACCGCGGAAGATTCCCGGCTTATCACCGCCGGGATCTCATATCCGGTTATCCCTTTTTTATACTTGGCTTCGTAATCAAAGAACCTCTTCTGCGGCACGATACCGATCACCGGCAAGGCCTTCCCTGCCAGTATGCCCACGGTCAATTCCTTGCCGCCGGCGAATTCCTCCGCGATCACTTTATCGTCGAGCAGGAAAGCGGCGCGCGCCGCTTCCTCCGCCTGCTTCAGGTCATCGGCGAAAGAAACGCCGATACTGGATCCGTTGCAGGCCGGTTTGACCACCAAAGGGAACGCCAGTTCTTCGAGCGCAGCGGGACGAAAACCTTCCCGCTTGTTGAAGACCACCCCGCGGGGAACGTTAAAACCATTCTTGAGAAAGACCTCCCTGGAGGCGGCCTTATCCATACAAAGCCGGCTCGCCGCCGGGCCGGATCCGGTATAAGGCAGACCTATTCTCTCCAGTATCTCCTGTATCTGGCCGTCTTCCCCGAAATAGCCGTGCAGGGCTATAAAAGCGCAATTTATACCACTCTCTTGAAGAAGCCGTTCGTTAGCCGCGATATCATCGGTAACGATCTCCACCGGCACCGCCTCCAGCCCCAGATCGGAAAGCCCGGCGCAGACAGCCCTGCCCGATTTTAAAGAAATCTCCTTCTCGCTGGAAGGCCCGCCCAGCAAGACCCCTATTTTACCCGGCCTGAAATCTTCTTTCATATTCTTTACCGCCATAATCTCACTTCCGGTTCCAATGTCACGGAAAAACGCTCTTTTACCGAAGAAACCGCGCTCTCCATCAGCGTCCGCACGTCCGAAGAAAAAGCCCCGCCCAGATTCAGGATAAAATTGGCGTGCCGCTGCGAGAACGCCGCGCCTCCGGAACGCCGGCCTTTAAGCCCGCAGGCGTCGATCAGCCTGCCCGCGGAATCGCCGGGAGGATTTTTAAAAACGCATCCTGCGGAGGGACGCGTAAAATCCTGGGTCGAGACCCTGTAACAGACGTATTCCCCTATCCGCTTCTTCACTGCCTGACTGTCCGCGGCCCCGGCAAGCTTAAGTTTCACGGAAGTGATGATCAGGCCGTCCAGTCCGCTCTCGCGGTAAGAAAAATTTATAGACCGGCGCCGCAATTCAATTTCCCGGCCTGAACGATCCACGGCCGTAACGCTCTCGACGATATCGGCGATGGACCCGCCTTCCCTGCCTTTGCCGGCGTTCATCATTACCGCGCCGCCGACCGTGCCGGGAATACCGGCGAGGAACTCAAAACCGCACAACCCGGCCGCGGCGGCCGAAGCGACGAATTTTCTCAACGGGACCCCGGCCCCGGCCTCGGCCAGGCAGCCCCGGAAAACCAATCCGCTGAACCCCGGAGAACACAAACGCAATACGGCCGCTTCTACCCCGCCGTCATCGACCAGCAGGTTACTTCCTCCCCCCAATACAAGAAAAAGAATGCCTTCACGTTCAAAATGCGCCAGCATCAAAGACAGGTCTTGGCCGGAGCCGGGCTCGACGATAAACTTCGCCGGGCCGCCGATCTTCCAGGATGTCAACCCGGCCAGCGGTTCATTTCTCCTGACAGACCCCCTGAAACCTTTCGGACAATTCATCGCAGATCCTGGAGATATCGCCGGCGCCGAGAGTGATCACGCAATCCCCCGGCAGCAGTAAAGCGGTTATCCGGTCGGCTATCTCTTCTTTAGGTATAAATACCACTTTTTTACCGGGATTAGCAGAAGAAACCATCCGGCACAACCCCTCGCCGCTTACGCCCTCTATGGGACGTTCCCCCGCGGAATATATGTCGGTAAGGACGAGATAATCGGCATCGCCGAAGCATCCGCAGAATTCCCCGGACAATAAACTGGTCCGGGTATAACGGTGCGGCTGGAACACCGCCACCACCCGTTCGCGTTTAAGCTGCCTGACGGCCGACAAAGTGGCCTTGATCTCCGTCGGATGATGCGCGTAATCGTCTATCAGTATATGTTCGCCGTCCTGGAATTTTATCTCCAGCCTGCGTTTGGACCCCTGGTATCCGTTCAGCGCCCTGCGGATCACGTCCCTGTCGATCCCCAGTTCAAAGCCCAGCGCGATCACGGACAGCGCGTTGCCGACGTTATGCATACCTCCCAGAGGCAGGCGGAAACTGCCCGCGTCCCGGCCGCGGCAGCGGCATTCAAAGGTGGAAGATAACCCGTCCAGACGGACATTCTCCGGATAGATATCATTATCCCTCCCCATACCGAAGAGTATCTTCCTTCCCCCGTACCCGCGCAGCAATCCGGCGACATTGGCGTCGTCGGCGCACCCGAAAACGCAGCCGTCCTTATCGGTTTGCGATATAAAACGCCCGTAACTCTCCAGCACGTGCGCAAAATCCTTGTAATAATCAAGGTGCTCGCGGTCTATGTTCGTGACGATCGAATATCTCGGCTTGTAATAAAGGAACGAACCGTCGGACTCGTCCGCTTCCGCGACGAAGAATTTGCCGTCCCCGTCGCAGGCATTGGTATTGATGTTGCGCAGGATGCCGCCCACCGAAACCACCGGCGAGAGTCCGGCTTCCATCAACAAACAGGAGGCCAATGAAGTGGTGGTGGTCTTGCCGTGGCTGCCGGTAACGGCGATCACGGACCTGCCGGCCATAAGTTCCGCGAGCGCTTCGGCGCGCTTCAAGAGCGGGATGCCTCTTTTTATTGCTTCGGTTATTTCCGGGTTCTCTTCGTTGACCGCGGAAGTATAGACGATGACGTCTGCGCCGCGCAGATTATCCGCTGAATGCCCCAGAAATACTTCCGCACCGCACCGCCGCAGTTCGGAAATGATCCCGCTTTCTTTGATGTCCGAACCGCTGACTTTCACTCCGCGGCGCAGGAACAGGCGCGCGATACCGCTCATACCTATCCCGCCTATCCCCACGAAATGTATATGTCTGCCGCTCATAATATATCCAGGTAACGCCGCCAGCCTTTGTCCAGTTCTCCGCAGTCCGCGAACCCGTACGCGCTGCGCAAAGCCCTGTTAAAATCCCGGCTGCGTTTGAACTCTTCGCAAAAATACACGAAATTATCCCTGCCGAATTCTCCGAATAAATACCCGACGATACTTGAAGACTCGGCGTAAAAAAGCCGGACAGCTTCATCGCTTGCCGCCGCCGGAATGAAAAAAGCCAATTGATCGAAACCTAAAAACTTACCTTTGCGGTACGACGCTTTCAGGAAAACCGCCGCTTCCCGGCATTTAGCCGGATTCTCGGCGTAACAGGCCACGCCTTCGTCCAGCCACAACGGCAGGCTCTCTTTTTCCATCCCCAGGCATTCGTGAAGGATGATATGCCCTATTTCATGGGATAATACGGAGGAAAAATCGTCCCAACCCTGCGAGAACGAACAGATCTTCTTCTCCGGGATGAACACGCATCCGTACGACCAGGCAGGCTGCCCGCAGTTCTTTTTGTATTCTTCCGCGCTGTCGAAAATATAGATCCTGGCCCTGTTGTCCCCCAGCCAGAAATTGTAGCGCGTGAATCCCAGTTCCTCGGTTATACGCGCGTAATATTCTTCCGACTGACGGACGACCCGTTCCAGCAGCCCCTCGGGGGCCTGCCGGTAATAGATCAGGAAATGGCGGCTGCCGGTAGTCAGCCATTTCTCTTCCGCGGCGCGCGCCGGGCAGGCAAGAGCGAACAATACCGATGAAATTAATATATACTCTTTGATTAACGGCATGTCAAATCAATTATTTCTTCAGCCAGCAGGCTGCACGCCCCGCTGCCGGCAACGTCCGGATAGCCGGCCCTCCGCGCCCCGGAAACAACGGCTCGTTCCAGTTCCGCCAGCAGCAGTTCCGGAGATATCCGGCGGTCATCGATCACTACCGCGGCCCCGGACTGTTTCAGCACTTCGGCATTGGCGTCCTGGTGCCTGCCCGCGAACGGATAAGGAACGAGTATCGCCGGGAGGCCATAATAAATTATCTCGCTGACGGTTATGGCCCCGGCGCGCGAGATTATCAGGTCCGCGGCGCTGTAAGCGTATTCCATCGCGGAAAGAAATTCAAATACCCGCGCCTCCGCCCCGCATCCGCGGTAAGCCTCTTTAATCCGCGCGAAATCCCCGCTTCCCGTCAAATGCACAACCTGCAGTTTCTGCGGTTCCTTGAGAAGCTTTACCGCGCGCACAAAGGAATCATTGATCCTGGAACTGCCCTGGCTGCCGCCGGTGACCAGCACCGTGAACTTCCCTGCGGCCAACCCGAAGAAATCCAGCGCTTCTTTTTTATCCACCCTGCGCAATCCGCCGCGCAGAGGGTTTCCCGTCAATACCGCCTTCCCGCTTGCGGCACCCAGGTATTTTCCGGTCCCGCTGAACGATACGGCGATCTTATCGGCAAACCCGGACAGGAACAAACTCGCTTTACCGGGAATGACATTCTGCTCATGGATGAGCGTCCTGACCCCGCATAAATGGGCGAAAAACACCATCGGCACTGAACAGATACTGCCGAATCCCGCGACGACCGCGGGACGGAAATACAACAGAATAAACAGGCTTTTAAAAACTATTGCCGGCAAATATACTAAGATCGCGAACCTGCCCAGCGCCTTTCGCAGCCCCGGCGGCGGATAAGGCAGGGTAACGCTGCGCCGGATAGCGCAACCTTTGTTTCCCGGGGGAAGCACGGCGCGGTCGGGAAGGACAAGTATTACTTCTCCGGCCCCGCTCTCCGCGCAGATCCGTTCCAGCACGCTCACCGCCGGAAAAATATGCCCGCCGCTCCTGCCGGTAACGATCAGCACGCGCCCCGGCCGTCTGCCTTTGCTCATGGGTATTCCCCGGTCCTGGCAATGTTCATCAGGATCCCGACGGCCACGATATCGAAGATCAAAGAAGACCCCCCGTAACTTATGAACGGCAAAGGTAATCCTTTAGTCGGCAGAAGCCCGCAGGAAACCCCGATGTTAATCAAAGCGCGTATGCAAAGCAGCGAAACCAGGCCCAGGCTGAAAAAATAGCTGAATTTATCGGGGGAATTCCTGATTATCTTTATGCCCTGCAGGATGAAGATCATAAACAGGAGGATCACTCCTACCGTGCCTATAAGACCCAGTTCTTCCCCGATAATGGAAAAGATAAAATCGGTGTGCGCGGCGGGAAGATAAAACAGCTTCTGGTTAGAATGCCCCAGTCCGACCCCGAAAAAGCCTCCTGAACCCAGGGCGACCTGCGATTGTATGATCTGGAATCCGGTGCCGCGGGGATCTGCCCAGGGATTAAGGAACGCCAGGATGCGCGTCCTGCGGTAGGGGACGCTGAAAACAAGCAGATACAACGCCGGCAGTGATATCAGCAATAAGGACAATAAATAAGAAACCCTTATCCCGGCGACAAACAGCATAATGATCACGGTGACCGCCAGCGCGACCACGGTGCCGAGGTCCGGTTGCGCCAATATCAAAACCACAACACAGCCCATCGCCGCCATCGGAGGAAAGAACCCTTTCCAGAATGAACGCAGCAGATTATCTTTGCGCGAGATAAAATCCGCTATATACGCGATCAGCGCCAGATTGGCCAGCTCTGAAGGCTGGAAACTGATGAACTTGAAACGGAACCACCTGCGGGCTCCGGAAACTTCCCTGCCTAAGCCGGGGATCAAAACAAGCAGCAATAAAACTATACAGACCAGAAGCAGCGGTTTTGAATAGCGGGCGAACTTGCGGTAATCGATGACCATCGCCAGGAATGCCAGCAATGTCCCGAACAACACAAAACTAAGATGCCTTTTGACAAAGAACAGGCTGTCCTTATACCGGTCCAGGGCGTAAATGCTGGAAGCGCTGTAGATCATAATAATGCCGACGCATATCAACGCGACGGTAACGGCAAAAAGATTTATCCTGATATTCCTTACCATTTGTCCTTATCCCAGCGCGGAAAATTCCGCTTTAAAGATCCTGCCGCGTTCCTCGTAACTGGTGAACATATCGAAACTGGAACACATCGGCGAAAGCAATACGTAATCCCCGGCTGAAGCCGACTGGAACGCCCTCCTTACCGCGTCCGGCATATCCAGGGCATATTCTACCGGAACGCACCCTCCCAAAGAGGCCCTTATCGCTTCTTTCGCTTCGCCTATCAAAAGGGCTTTTTTCACTTTGCGCCTGGCGGCCTCCGCTATTACCGAATAGTCGCAGCCTTTATCCCGGCCTCCGGCGATCAAGAGCACTTTACCGGAGATATTATTCAACGCCCATAAAGCCGATTCCGCGGTAGTGGCCTTGGAATCATTGATGAATTTCACGCCGGCTTTCTCACCGACTAATTCAAAACGGTGCTCTATCCCGCGGAAATTCCTGAACACTTCCGCGCAGATAGCGGAGTTTATTCCCAGCAGGGAAACAGCGGTTTTCACGGCGCTCTGGTTGGGATTCAATCCTTCTTCTGAAGGGAAATAAACCGTCCGGGAACGGGCCTGCTTATCCAACCCCATTAAAAGCTTGTCTGACGGGTTCAACAAAAGAAAATCATCCTCTTGCTGGTTCAAAAAGATGCGTTTCTTGGCTTCGAGGTATTCCTGCATACCGTTATACCTGTCCAGATGATTCTTGCTCACATTCAATATAACGGCGACCTTCGGCCTGAAAGTGCGTATTGTTTCCAGTTGGAATGAACTCACTTCCAGGCAGACAAAATCATCCGCGCTGATCTTCTCCACCTCTCCGCAGAAAGGAGCGCCTATGTTGCCGCATACGAAAACCTTTTTCCCAGAGGCTTTAAGCGCCTCGCCGATAAGCGTGGTGACCGTGGTCTTCCCGCTGGACCCGGTGACCGCGATCACCGGAGCCGGACAAAGAAGAAAAGCGGCTTCGATCTCCCCGATGACCGGTATACCGGCCTGCGCGGCGAAACTGAACGCCGGACTTTGCGGCCCCACGCCGGGAGAAACCACCAGCATATCGCTTCCCGCGATGAATTCGCGCGTGTGCCGTCCCAGTTCCAAAGAAATATCGCCCGAACAAAGCCCGGAAGCCGCCGCCCTGGTAAGCGCGGTATCGCAGGCGTCGGTCACGCCCACCCGCGCGCCTATCCTGTGCAAAAGGTTGGCGCAGGAAACCCCGGAACGGGCCAGGCCGACGACCGTGATCTTCTTTCCCTTAAAAAACCCCTGGTTCTTCATCTCTCGTTTTTCATCCTTCGTCTCATAGCCTAACTTTGAAGAATTAAATACTGTGTCCCCGGAATTCAAGGCTCTGCTCAATACTAACGATCGACTTTGGTCTGTTTTTATCCTTTCCCAGAACCCATAACCTAAAACCCAAAACCGATCGTTGCTACCTCAACTTCAGCGTGACCAGCGTCAACAGCGCCAATAATCCCGCGACGATCCAGAAACGGACGATGATCTTGCTCTCCGGCCAGCCGAGGAACTGAAAATGATGATGCAGGGGAGCGATCTTGAAGATACGTTTTCCCGTCAGCTTGAAAGATGCCACCTGCAGTATCACGGAAAGCGCTTCGATGACGAACACGCCGCCGATAACTACCAGCAGCAGTTCCTTCTTTATCAACAGCGCCACCGTGCCGAGCGCGCCGCCCAGCGCCAGCGAACCCACGTCCCCCATAAACACCGATGCCGGATAACAATTGTACCATAAAAACCCCAGCCCGGCACCGAGTATCGCCGCGCAGAAAACGGTCAGTTCCCCGGCGCCTCTTATATAAGGGATAAAAAGATAATTACTGAAACGGATATTCCCGGCCACATAACTCAACACGCCGAGGGCCACGGCGGCCATCACCACATTGCCGGCGGCCAGCCCGTCCAGCCCGTCGGTGAGATTCACTGCGTTGGACGAACCGGCGATGACCAGCGCGGCGAAGAATATATAGAATATCCCGAGGTCAATGGCGACTTCCTTCATAAAAGGGATGTCCAGGCCGGTCCCGTAGCGCCCGTCGGAAAAAATGATCAGGCCGGCGATGAGCCCGACCGCCAGCTGGCTTATGAGTTTCTGCGAAGCGCTAAGGCCTTTCGATCTTTTCCTCACCTGCTTCAGATAATCGTCGGCGAAGCCGGTGATCCCGAGCCAGAGAGTGACCATCAACGCCACAAGGATGTTTTTATTCAGCGCCTCCGACCAAAGCAGGGTCGAAATAAAAATGGCCGCCAGGATAAAGACCCCGCCCATGGTCGGCGTATCCTGTTTATTCCTCTGCAGGTCGTAAAGTTTCTCGCTCTCTTTGGTGCGGATGTTCTCCCCTATCTTCTGCCGTTTAAGCATATTTATGATCCGGGGGCCGAGCAGCAGGCTAAGCAGGAATGCCGTCAAAGCGGCCATCGCCGCGCGGAAAGTTATATAACGGAATACGTTGAAAAACGTGATATTTCCGTGCAGGGGATAGAACAAATAGTACAGCATCTTATAAAAGCCTCCGGTTCTTTTAGTATTAAGTATAGTGTATGGAGTAAAAACAAGGAATATTGCAGTCTTAAATGTAATTACTCAATACTCGCTACTCCGGACCCTATACAATAATCCGCTATTTATCAAACACTCTCTCCATATGCATTCCGCGCGAACCTTTGACCAGCACAACGTCCCGGCGGACGATCTTTATCCTGTTGCGCAGGATACTGCCGGCCTGCGCGGCGTCTTCACAACAAAACACCTTATCGGCGGAGAGCCCGGATCCGATGGCGGCTTTAGCGGCGGAACGGGAAAGATCCCCGACCGCGATAAAAACATCGCAAACTCCGGCCGCCTGTTCACCCGCCAGACAATGAAATCTCCCGGAGAAAGGCCCCAGTTCCAGCATATCCCCCATCACAAATATCTTCCTGCCTTTGGAAGGCAGTTCCCCCAGGGCCGCTGCCGCGCGGCTTAAAGAAAGCGGATTTGAATTATATGTATCGTCTATAAAAACCGCCTCTCTCTTCTCCAACAGCTTCATCCTTCCGGCGGGAAAATCAAAATCGTTCAATCTCGAACAGATATCCGGGTAACTGATACCGAGCATCCGGCCCACCGAAGCCGCCGCCAGCGCGTTATGCGCGTTATGCGCGCCTACGGTCTTCAGGCGGCACTTACGCATCTGCCTGCGGCCGAGCAGGAATTCAACGCCGCGGCCGGTGTTCCTGACACAGGAGACCAGGAAATCCGCCCCGGCGGATGCCCCGTAGCCGAATACCCGGCGCTTCTTAATGGCCCCGGAAAGCATTTTATCATCGGCATTAAGCAGGGCGATGGCCGGCCCGCGCAGGAATTTCAATAAAGAGACTTTCTCCCTCAACACCCCGCGCAGACTGCCGAAATGTTCCAGGTGCGAAGGGCCGATATTCGTGATCAAGGCGATCGTCGGAGAGCAGATCCCGGCGAGATAAGCGATCTCTCCCGGATGATTACTGCCGAGTTCCAGCACCGCCGCCTGATGGGCCGCGTTCAGGCCGAGCAGCGCCAACGGCATACCGATGTGATTATTCTTCGTGCCCTCATTCTTCAATACCCTGTAACCGGCCGAAAGCACCCCGGCGGTCATATCCTTGGTCGTGGTCTTGCCGTTGGAACCGGTGACCGCGATCACCGGGATATCGAACCTCATCCTGTGGAAATGCGCGATGTCGGCGATGGCCTTGAGCGTATCCTTAACCCTGATCACCGCCGGGCCTTCCGGAATATTCAGCCTCTTGCCGGAGGCAACTACCAGACAGACGGCGCCTCTGCCGGACGCTTCCTTCAGAAAACTATGCCCGTCGAAGTTCTCGCCTTTGACGGCGATAAAGACCTGTCCGGGCAGGACCGCGCGGGAATCGATGGATACTCCGCATATCCGCCTTCCCGGCCGGCCGGCACGTTCCAGTTTCCCGTCCGCAGCTTTCAGGACCTCTTCGACCGTAAACATTCCCTCACGACCTCCCTATCGTCAAAATGCAGCTTCTCCCGCCCGATTACCTGATAATCCTCGTGCCCTTTACCGGCCACCAGCACGATATCGCCCCGGACGGCCATCTTCAAAGCGCCGGCTATCGCCTCCCGCCGGTCGGGCACCACGCGGTAGTTGTCGCTCTTCATCCCTTTTTCTATTTCACCGATAATAGAAGCCGGTTCTTCCGAACGCGGATTATCGTTAGTGATCAAAGCGTAATCCGAGAACTCCGAGACTACCGACCCCATAAGCGGGCGCTTGAGACTGTCCCTCTGGCCTCCGCAGCCGAACACGGTAATGATACGTCCTGACGATAACTGCTTCAGGGAAGAAAGGACCTTCTCCAGGGCGTCCGGAGTATGGGCGTAATCGACGTATACGCTGAAACCGTCCGGCGAATCTATGCGTTCCAGCCTGCCCGGGACGTAAGAAAAGCTCTCCAGCGCCTGACGGAGCGTCTTTATCGCGATACCGGAATTCAAGGCCCATGCCGCCGCCGCCAGCGCGTTATAAACATTGTGACTGCCGACCAGCCCGCTGCGGAACCGCTCTCCGCAATCGGCCCCTCTTACAGCCAATTTAAAACTGCTCTCACTGACGGAAAGCTTGATATCCCCGGCGTAAAAATCCGCTTCCTTATTCAACCCGTAACTGTTTACCGCGGCCGCGGTCATTCCGGCAAGCCTGCGGCCGCAGCTGTCGTCGGTATTTATCACGCAGAAAGCGTTCCCGGACAACCCGCTGAACAAACGGCTTTTCGCCTTGAAATACTCCTCTTCGGTCTTATGGTAATCCAGATGGTCCCGGGTCAAATTAGTGAAAATAGCCGAATGAAAATCCGTTCCTTCGGTCCGGCGCTGATCGAGCGCATGTGAAGACACCTCCATCACCGCGTAAGACGCTCCCCCGCTGACCATCATCGACAATAATTTCTGTAATTCTATCGCTCCGGGCGTGGTATTCGAAGAAGGCAATACCTCTTTTCCCAGCCTGTAATTCACCGTGCCGATCACGCCGGCCTTATGGCCGGAACAAGAAAGAATATGTTCCAGCAGATAAGTCAATGTGGTTTTTCCGTTCGTGCCGGTTATGCCGGCGACTTTCAGGCGCGAAGAAGGCAGTCCGTAAAATCCGGCCGCCAGCCTGCCGGCGGCCGCCCGGGTATCTTCGGCGAGCAGCAATGCCACGCCCGCAGGGAGCCCCTCCATTGCCGGACGGTTTTCGGCGGCCACCGCTTTAACGCCTTTTGAGACCGCCTCCGGAATGAATTTATGCCCGTCGGCGCCGCATCCGCGCACCGCGATAAAGACATCACCGGCAACGGCATAACGCGAATCGGCGCAGACCCCGCCGATATCGCAGTCGGGGCCGCCGTCAATCCTCGATACGCCGGTTCCCCAGATCAGGCTGCTTAACTTCATTTAGTCTCCAGACCTCTTCGACAGACTGCTTTGTCTTCAAATACCTCAAAGTATCGGACACCACGTTCCTGAACACCGGGGAAGCGACCACGCCGCCGTAATAATACGGATGCGGTTCATCCAGGACTACCGCCACCACCAGCGCCGGTTCTTCCGCCGGCGCGAAACCCACGAAAGAAGCCATAAATTTAGTGTGCGAATATCTGCCGTCGGGATCGATCTTCTGGGCGGTGCCGGTCTTGCCGCCTGCGGTGAAACCCGGGACCTTCGCGAGTTTTCCGGTGCCGTTCTCAACTACGCCGGTAAGTATCTTGCGCATCCTGGCCGCCGTTTCCGCGGAGATCACCTGCCTGACCGGCTGAGGTTTGAATTCCTTGATGGTCTCCCCGTATTTATCCCTCACTTCGCTTACCAGGTACGGCTTCATCAACGTCCCGCCGTTGGCTATCGCGGAGAAAGCGCAGGCCAATTGCAGTTCCGTCACCCCGATCTCCTGACCCATCGGCATCGTCACTATGGATATCTTCGACCATTGACGGGGATTCTTGACAACGCCGGAAATTTCCCCCGGGATATCCACCCCGCTCTTGGCCCCGAAACCGAACAACTTCATGTAACGGTAGAACTCCGCCGGGCCGAGTTTCTGCGCGATCTTGGACGTGCCGATATTGCTCGACTGCTCGATGACCTCGCTGAAAGTCAGCCAGCCATGCGCGGTGTGATCATGCAATACATGCGTCGAGAAACGATACGAACCGTTCTCGCAAAAGAACCTTTCATCCTCCCGGCTTTTTTTCTCTTCCAGGGCGGCCGAAGCGGCCACGATCTTAAAAACAGAGCCCGGTTCAAACATATCGCTGACGGCGCGGTTGCGCCTGTTCTCCCTGGGAGAGGAGGAATACTCGTTAAGATCGAAGGTCGGCCTGTTCGCCATGGCCAGGATCGCCCCGGTATGAGGGTTCATCACCACAATACTTCCGCCCTTGGCGTTGCTGGAAATAAAAGCCTTATCCAGTTCCCTTTCGGCGATATATTGGATAACTCCGTCTATGGTCAGGACAATGTTGTCGCCGTCTTTCGGCATAACCATATTTTCCCATATCTCAAGCCTTTTCTGCCGGGCGTCGCGCAGGAAATAAGCCCAGCCGCCTTCCCCCTTCAGGTATTTATTATAAAGAAGTTCGCTGCCTTCAAGCCCGTTGTTGTCTATGCCGGCAAAACCCACCAGGTGGCTCGCGAGATAGCCGTTCGGATAACATCTCTTGCTTTCTTTAACGCAGCCTATACCTTTAATACTCAATTTCTTTACTTCTTCGCTCTGCTGCGGTGTCATTTTGCGCTGCAGCCAGACGAAATATTTTTTCCGCCCCAGCCGTCCACTGAGATAGGAATAATCCACTCCGAGTATCGGCATCAACTGCCTGATCGCGCGCTCTTTGTCGGAGGAAGACATTCCCGCCGGCGAGGCAAACAATGAATCCGCCGGGATATTGATGGCCTGCGGCCGCATATTGATATCATATATGGCCCCCCTGCGCGGTTCAAGTTCCACATAAAGATTATGCTGTTTACGCGCTATCGAAGCCAGGTATTCCGAACGGAAGAATTGAATGAATAACAACCGTATTACGCAGGAAAAAAGGAAGATAAAAAACAGAAGGAAAACCGCGTTAAAGCGGCGGCGGTAGGTGGCTATATACACAACTATAAAAGGATTATACCGGCATTCGATTCGGCAGCCTGCCGGCTTACCGGGAAAGAAGCATATCGCGGCTTCCCTCCGGCAATCGCCTGATTATCGGAAGATTTACCCGCGAGGCCCCCCAGGAACCCGCGGGAACGGATTTGCCCCGGCTGTAACCACGGGATGTTATCCAACAATTATTCCAGTCTTTAGTACTCTGCTGCGCTGTAAACTTAGTTTTTATTGCCCGAAATCTAAAAATGGAATTTGCTCTCTGCGCTGCCCGCTTCGCTGGGATTCAAAGGCAGGAGCGAAAAGATCAATGCTGGACAGTATGCGCCTCAGCCTGTCTCTTTATGCTGAATATCCTGGAAGCCAGCGTCAACATTCCCGGTTCCTGCTGTCCGGCCTGCGTTCCGTTCGAAGGAACGCCGACTTTCACGACGCGGCAGGTATCCGGCATCTGGAATTGATCGTCCTTGGACACCTTGTTGCCGATCCTGGTCAGCGACGCGCTTTTTTCTATGTTATACCTAAGGACATTGTTCTTATCAAGAAGATCCTGGAATGCGGATTGTTTCTTCTCTCCCTCGTAAGCCAGGCGGAAGATCTCCGCCTGTTGATAGACGTAGAGTACGGAAAAGACCGTGCCTAATAATATTACGACTATTAATCGCGATATTCTCATTTTACCGCCTTTCCGCCACCCGAAGTTTAGCGCTGCGACTGGGAGGATTGTCCTTTACTTCGGAACTGGTGGGTGTTAAAGGTTTCTGTGTTATTATATCAATTTTCCCGGCCGAAGCAAGTTCTCTGAAAACCAGTTTTATAGTCCTGTCTTCCAACGAATGAAAAGAAATAACGCATATCCTTCCGCCTTTATCAAGCAGTTCCACGGCCTTTGTCACCGCAGTTCCCAGGACTTCCAGTTCCCTGTTGACGGCGATCCGGACCGCCTGAAAAGTGCGGGTGGCCGGATGCAGCCTTTGATGACGGAACCTCCCCGGGATGGCCCTGATCACAATATCGCTCAACTGGCGGGTGGTGGCGATCGGGTTCTTCTGACGTTCGCGCACCAGCAGGCTGGCGATGCGGTTATGCCACCGCTCCTGTCCGAAATTACGCAGCAGCGAGGAAATCTCGTCCTCGTTAAGATTATTCACCAGATCGTAGGCGGAAATATAACTGTTCCTGTCCAGCCTCATATCCAGCGGACCGTCATTCTGGAAACTGAAACCTCGCTGCGGATTTGATAATTGATACGTGGAGATCCCCAGGTCCATCAATATCGCCCCGGCCCCGGAGACCCCGAAAGAAGCTGCCGCCTTGTCTATATCGAGAAAGTTGCTGTAAGCCAGATCGAAAGACCCGCTGTACGCCTGAAGCCTCTGCGCGGCGATACCCAGTGATTCTTCGTCCCTGTCTATGCCGATCAGCCTGCCGCCCGGGCTGATCCGCTCCATCAGCGCCAGGCTGTGCCCGGCGGTGCCGACGGTGCAATCGATGACGGTCATACCCGCGGAAGGCCGCAGATACTCCAGCACCTCATTTAACATAACCGGATGATGTATTACAGTATCCATAACCTGTTCCTGCATTACGCCTGTGATCAATTTAACTCCCTATCAATCTTTCGGCGATCTGTTCAAAAGCCGGCTGCGAATTCTGACAGAATTCCTGCCATCTTTCTTTATCCCAGATTTCTATACGCGTAGATACCCCCACGAGCACTACGTCGTTTTTTATACCGGCAAAATCTTTAAGGGAAGCGGGCAGCAGGATCCGCCCCTGCCCGTCCGGCACCGCTTCAAAAGCGCCGGAGAAATAAAGTCGGTTGAAAGTCCTGGCTTCCTGTCTGGTAAAAGAGAGTTCTTTCAGGCGGGCTTCATTGATACGCCACTCTTCCTCCGAGAACATAAAAAGACATTTCTCGAAGCCGCGATTCAAAAAAAACTTCTCTATGGAATTGGCTTTCGCCGTTTCACGAAATTTTGCAGGCAGGATGATACGCCCTTTGCGGTCTATGGAGTGTTGATATTCTCCGTAAAACATAGACCATCCTTTCCACTTTGCACCACTTTGTTCCACCAGTATTCACAAGTATAACAAAACACCCTTTATTGTCAAGGCAAAAATGCATAAAAATCGCCTTTTTTATTTTTGTTAACTAAAGCAAGAGTTGGTTTAAGAACAGATTCTGGGGTTTAGGTTCTGGGTTCTAAAAACAGTCGGAGAAAAATCAACAGAGGACCATCTTAGTCGAAGTTAAAAATAATTATCCACGGAGAATACGTTGATCGAAATTCAAGGGGGTTTGCCAGAATCATCCTACGAGGGAAAATCTCTTATTTTGACTTTCCGTTCATCGGTTTCTCTTGCTTTTCCCAGAACCGAGAACCCAACACCCAAAACCGATTTTTTATACTTAGTTCCCGCATCCCATACTTTTTAATTCGTCCCTAATGCTTCGTGTTTAGTCTCTCTCTGGCTTTCTCGATATCCACGGTAATCTGTTCTTTCAAAGCGGCTAAAGAAGGGAATTTTCTGTCGTTGCGGACCTTGGAAATAAAATTTATCAACACATTCCTGCCGTAAAGATCACTCTTAATATCGAATAAATGCGCCTCCACTCTTTTTTCCGGCCGGTGTTCGCCCAGCGTCGGCCTTGTCCCGATATAACAGATCCCGTCTGTTCCCCCGCGCCCGTCTAAAAAAGCTTTTACCGAATAGATACCGGCCGGCGGAAGGACCTCGTGGTGCGGGTCTATGTTGGCCGTGGGAAAACCGAGCCGCGTTCCGAGCCTGTCCCCTTTCATTACCGTGCCGTAAACGCTCACCGGCCTGCCCAGCAGGCGCTCCGCTTCCGCGAGCCTGCCGGAGAGAATATATTTTCTGATCAATGTGCTGCTCACCGGACTGCCGCCGGCGCGCACCCTCGGGAAGACGCGCACTTCGAACCCGAGCCTGCGGCCCAGCGACCTCAATGAACGCACGTTACCGGAAGCGTCTCTGCCGAACCTGAAATTACCGCCCACATAAACGCAGCGCGTCTTCAGCTTCTCAACGATAATCTCCCGCAGGAACCCTTCCGGTGAAAGGCCGGCAAGCGTAGCGCAGAAATCCAGGACCACGCAGACGTCAATACCGCACTCGGCGATAAGTTTTACCCGGTGCTCCAGCGAATAAAGGCTTTTCTGGCCCTGGGGATGCGGATAAAAAGTCAAGGCTACGGACGTCCCTTTTATCTCCTTAGCGCGCGCCGCCGCCGCAGTGAGTATACGGCGGTGCGCGGTATGCACCCCGTCGAATACGCCTATGGCCACGACCGGCCGCGGCCGCCGGAAAGAATGCGGGAGACCGAAAAATACTTTCATCAGATCTTCTCTTTGACCGCAGATAATACTTTCTTTGCCACTTTCTTCAATCCTCCGGAGACGGTGCAGCCGCTGGCTGTGGCGTGCCCTCCGCCGCCGAACATCCCGGCTATGATGTTGACATCGATCTTGCCGCGGGAGCGGAAATTGACCCGGACTTCGCCTTTGCCGCTGAAGTTCTCCCGAAAAAGCACGACCACTTCCGCCTCTTTTACTGAACGCGCGTAGCTTAGGATCTGCTCGGTCAGGTCCATCTCCATTTTACGCCTGGGCATAATGTCCCTGCCCACTTCAAACCAGATCAGCTTACCGGAGGCGTCCTTCCTCATCGTCCCGAGTATCCTCGTCAACGCCTGCATATCCGCGTAAGAAGACGCCTCATAGATCCTCCTGTAGACATCGGCCGGGTTTATCCCGTAAGGCATCAACTCCGCCGCCGCCCTGTGCGTCTCGGGAGAAGTATTGGTATAACGGAACGATCCCGTGTCGGTCATCATCCCGGCATACAAAAGCAGCGCGCTTTCATTGTCAAAAGGGACATTCATCTTCTTGTAAAGGAGGTAAACCATTTCGCTGGCGGACGAGCTGGCGGGATCGACCCAATTCACGCTGCCGAAATTAACGTTGCTGATATGATGGTCAATATTCAATATGCTCCGCGCTGCCGAAGCCGCTTCAGCGGCCTTGCCGCACCGCTTCAGGTCCGAACAATCCAACGCCGTAAAACAGTCGAATTTACCGGGCGGGCGGCGCTGCGGGAGCAATATCCCGGACGTACCCGGAAGAAAAGAATAAACCTGCGGCACCGGATCATCGTTGATGACCACCGCCTTCTTCCCCAGTTTTTCCACCAGGCGGCGGAAGGCCAGGGCGGACCCGACGGCGTCGCCTTCCATATTAACATGCATCGTGATCAGGAATGTATTATTATCCCGGATACACTTAACCGCCTTTTTCATCATTTTTACGCCCTTTCAATTCGTTTATGATTTCTTCGATATGCATACTGTATTCGCTGGAACGGTCCTCCTTGAAAACCATATCCGGGCTGAAACGCAGCTTGATCCTTTCGGAAACCAGCCTGCGGACAAACCCCAGCGCCGAAGCCAGCGCTTCCGAGGTTTTTTTCCGGACCTCGTCCTCCCCCAAGACGCTGAAAAATATCTTGGCGAAGCGCAGGTCATCGGTAAGTTCAACCCTGGTGATGGTCACAAAACCCAGCCTCGGGTCTTTTAGTTCATCGTGTATTATCTTACTCACTTCTTTCTTTATCTCCTGGGCCACTTTCTCGCACCTTTTCATCGCGATCCGCTCCTTTCACCCCGCTGTCCCTGTTGTGAAACCACGGCGCCGCCGGTACGCGTGTTTTTGCGTATGATCCCGCGCGCCAGATCCAATTCATCCTGTTTATTATGCACTTCTCCGTTAAGCCTGGCCTCAAGCACGGCGGAAAATATCCGCTGGTAAAGCGGGCCCGGGCCGCAGCCGAGCTGGTGGATATCCCGGCCGTTTATATGAATAGACAGACCGTTGTAGAAACACAGGAAATCCTCTATATTTTTCTTCAGAGATCTATCGCCGTATTTAACGCTCAAGAAAAGTATCGCTTCATAACTTAACGGCTCAAGTATCGAATATATCTCCGAAGGCCTGCCGGCTGCGGAATGAAGTTTCTTCAACTGGGCTTTGTTCAACTGTTTCACGGAAAGCACTCTTTTTTCGTCGCCTCTGCGCAATCCGAATCTACGGCAGAATTCCACCGATTGCGCGGCCGTCAAAGCATCCAATAATACCATCAGATAAACCACCCATATCTCCGGGCGCCGGCGGTGCGGCAGCCTGCGGCCGAACCATTCCGCCCTGGCCGGCACCTTCCCGAACAATCCGTATGCTTCTCTTCCCAGGGAAATATGCGGATGCAGAAAATCCAGCCCGGCTGACCGCTTAAGCCTGGACAACGGTCTGTAGGGACGGCGTTCTTTCAATATCAGGATAAGCTCGTCGCGCAGCCTGTGCGGATGCACGGCGTTGAGCATTCGGGAACGCGCCGCATTTTTCAGAAGAACTAACGTCGCCGGTTCGATCCTGAAACCATACCGCTGTTCAAAACGGGCCGCCCTAAGAATGCGCGTAGGATCGTCGGTGAAACTCGCATTATGCAGCACGCGTATTTTCCCTCCGCGCAGGTCCTGCCTGCCTCCGAAAGAATCCACCAGGCTCCCGAAGTCCCCGCCGTTTATGCTGACGGCCATGGCATTGATCGTAAAATCCCTGCGGTACAGGTCTTCTTCGAGCGTCCCGGGCTTGACCACCGGCAAAGACGCCGGCACGGGATAAGTCTCGGTCCTTGCCGTGGCCACGTCTATCTTTACCCCCTGCGAAACGATGGTGGCCGTCCCGAACCTGCGGTGCTGTATCATTTCCGCGTTCAGCGAAGCCGCCAGTTTTTGCGCGGTTTTGATCCCGTCCCCCTCAACCACGAAATCCAGGTCGAAATTATCCGCGTTCAACAGCAGATCGCGCACGCATCCGCCCACCAGGAAGATCCGGCCGCCGTTTTCCGCGGCTGCGGAAGCCGCAAGGCCGATCAGCCTCAACGCCTCCTGCGGCATCCTGCGCAATAAACCGCCAATCTTCATATCTTCCCCTCCCCGGTCTAATACATTGTTACAAAAGCTTCTGATAATCGAAACGTTTCTTTTCTATCTATTTTCGATTCTCGATTTTTCGATTGCTCTGTGCGCTGCGTATATAAAGAATTAATGTAACAGCGCACTACGGCATTGTTACAAAAGTTTCTTAGTGTTTGAGAATCGAAAGTCGAGATTTGACCGCAATCGAAACGTTTCTTTTCTATCTATTTTCAATTCTCGATTTTTCGATTGCTCTGTGCGCTGCGTATATAAAGAATTAATGTAACAGCGCACTACGGCATTGTTACAAAAGTTTCTTAGTGTTTGAGAATCGAAAGTCGAGATTTGACCGCAATCGAAACGTTTCTTTTCTATCTATTTTCAATTCTCGATTTTTCGATTGCTCTGTGCGCTGCGTATATAAAGAATTAATGTAACAGCGCACTACGGCATTGTTACAAAAGTTTCTTAGTGTTTGAGAATCGAAAGTCGAGATTTGACCGCAATCGAAACGTTTCTTTTCTATCTATTTTCAATTCTCGATTTTTCGATTGCTCTGTGCGCTGCGTATATAAAGAATTAATGTAACAGCGCACTACGGCATTGTTACAAAAGTTTCTTAGTGTTTGAGAATCGAAAGTCGAGATTTGACCGCAATCGAAACGTTTCTTTTCTATCTATTTTCAATTCTCGATTTTTCGATTGCTCTGTGCGCTGCGTATATAAAGAATTAATGTAACAGCGCACTACGGCCTGGGATGGAACATTTTATGCACCGATTTCAGCCTGTCTTTATTAATATGCGTGTAAATCTGCGTCGTGGAAATATTGGAATGCCCCAGCATCTCCTGCACGGAACGCAGGTCCGCCCCATGCTCAAGAAGATGCGTGGCAAAGGAATGCCGCAGCAAATGCGGCTTGATCTTCTTTCTTATCCCGGCTTTCAGAGCGTAACTCTTGATCATCTTCCAGACCGACTGTCTGGAAAGGCGTTTCCCCAGCCTGCTGACGAAAATATAATCGCTCTGTTTCTTGCCGAGCAGTTTCGCGCGGCCTTTCGCCAGATAAAGCTTGAGGCTCTCGACGGCCTTACTGCCGAGCGGCACGACTCTTTCCTTGTCCCCCTTACCGATGCAGCGCAGGAAACCCACTTCCATATTTATCGCGCCGGCTTTCAGGTTCACCGCTTCGGACACGCGCATACCGGTAGCGTAAAGGGCCTCCAGTATCGCCCTGTCGCGTATACCGCGCGCCCTGCGCAGGTCCGGCTGGGCAAGCAGGGCCTCCACTTCAGCTACGGAAAGCGTATCCGGTATTTTTTTCCATAATTTGGGCGTCTCAACCAGACCGGCAGGATCTTCCTTAAGGACCCTCTCCCTTACCAGAAACCGGTAAAACATCCTTATCGCCGCCAATCGTCTGGCAATGGAATTGGGAGAGATCCCCCGCGTTTTCTGCGCCGACATAAATCCGACGATATCGTTCCTCGTGATCCCGGACAAAGGGCCGGCGGAACGGCCGGAAAGGAACACTTCGTATTCTTTAAGGTCCCCGCGGTAAGCGGAAAGCGTATTGAAAGACAAACCCCGTTCCACCGAGAGATAATTCAGAAAAGCTTCAACCAGTTCTTTCATATCGCTGATTCCCCTCCGCGGGAAGATATCCGGGTCAGCGTAAAAAAGGATTATTCTTTTTTTCCTCGCCGACGGTGGTGCTTCCGCCGTGTCCGGGATAAACCAGCGTATCCTCGGGAAGCCCCAGGATACGTCCGCGCAGAGCCGCCAATAAAGAATGCTCATCGCCTCCCGGCAGGTCGCTTCTGCCTATAGTGCCGCGAAAAAGGCTGTCCCCGCTGAAAAGCACCCGGAGGCCGTCCCGCTCGCAGAAAAGAGCGATACCTCCCGGGGTGTGTCCGGGCAAATGTATCACGCGCATCCGGACCCCGCCTGCGGTGATGACCTGATCGTCCTCCAATTCCCGGATTTCGGCGGCGACACTATAGGAGGCGCCCAATACCGCGGACATATTCAGTTCCGGTTTAAGCAGGAACACCCTGTCCAGCATATGCACATATACCGGCAGGCCGAATTCGTTATCGCAGCCTATATGGTCGGCGTGCCCGTGCGTATTGATCACGCATTCCGCCTGCAGCTTCTTCCTTTCCAGGCGGCGTTTTATTCCGGAAAAATCCGCTCCCGGGTCTATGATAACGGCTTTGCCTCCCGGTTCGGCGGCCACAATATAACAATTGGCCTCCAACTCACCGACGATGATCCTCTCAATCAGCATTCCGGTCCCCTGATTCCGGCGGAACGATCCTGTTTAAATACGCCGATATTTCTTTTTTCAATGTTTCCGCCGGGCATCTGAAACTTTCCGCCCTGTTGCCGTAAACATCCGCTTCTATATTGCCGCGCAGTTTCAGAAGTTTGCTTATATAACCGTCGGCCGCGCTGCCGGCGCCGCTGCCGGCGATCTTAATGCAGGCGCGCAGACTCTTCAACGCTTCGTCCAGGCAATACAACTGCCGCTTGCGGTTGCCTCCGGCGGAAAGTTCGGAAAGGAACTCGTCATACCAACTGCTCCAATAAAGCAGGTTTTGCCTATAGGAATCCGCCGGGCTAAGACCGGAAGCGGAATATTCTTCAGGTGCCAGAACCATTTCCACCGTCTGCTCTTTCTCCTTTTTACTTTTACGCGTGAATTTCCGGGAGAAAGACTCGCATCCGGCCGACACGAACAATATTCCTATCATGAAAAATACCGTTATCAGACGCATTAAACGCATCAATTACTCCCTTCGTATAAAAGCCGGTTCTATGTTCCGGATTCTAAAAACAATGAAGCTCCCTGGGCTAATCCTTCGACCTTGCTCAGGACAGGCGCCCGGGGTTTCTTTGTTACTTAAGCGGAATTCCTCCGAAGCACTCCCCCTCTTTGCTCAATCCTGCGCCGCATTCATCCCGAAACTCCTATATCCACTTTTAAGGCATTCGGGAATTCTGCGCTCCGATTAATCGTGGGCTCTTGGCTCCGTAATCCGTTTCTTTTAGAACCCAGGACCCAACACCCAGAACCGGCTTTTATTATTTAAGCTTCCCGACAATCTCCAGGAACTCTTTTTCATCAATGATCCTCACCCCGAGTTCCCCGGCTTTTGCATACTTAGAGCCCGGTTTATCTCCGGCCACAAGCAGAGACGTTTTCCTGCCGACCACGGAAGAGATCCTGCCTCCCTGCTTAAGCACAAGTTCTTCAGCGTCCGCTCTCTCCATCGAAGAGAGATGCCCGGTAAAAACCACGGTCTTGCCGGAAAAGAAAGAAGCGGCCTCCCCCGGGAGGGCCGGCCCGCCGCGGAAATTCACGCCGGCCTCTTTCAACCGCGCAAGCAGGGCAACCGTCTGCGGCTGCGCGAAATAAGCGGTGATCGCCGCCGATATCTCCGGGCCGATGTCAACGAGATGCTCTAATTCCTCCTGCGGCGCCGCCGCCAGCTTTTCCATATCCCGATAATGCGCCGCCAGAGTGTAGGCGTTGCGTTCCCCCACATGCCGTATGCCCAGGCCGTAAATCAGCCTTTCCAGGGACCTTGTCTTGCTTTTTTCTATAGCGGCGAGCAGATTGCCGATCTTCTTCTCTTTAAATGCCTCCAATTGCGATAACCGTTCCTCATCCAGGGAATAAACTCCGGCGAAATCACGCACAAAACCGAGTCTGACCAACTGCGAGACCACTGCTTCCCCCATCCCTTCGATATCCATTGCCGCGCGCGAGGCGAAATGCAGCAGTCCGCGTTCCAATTGGGCCGGACAGGAAGAATTAATGCAGCGCAGCGCTACTTCTTCTTTATCCCTGAACAGTTTACCGCCGCAGGACGGGCATTCTTTTGGGATCGGATAAGACACACTACCTCTCTGTTCCACCACTTTCACGATCTTGGGGATCACGTCCCCGGCCCGCTCCACCAGCACGCGGTCGCCTTCCCTGATATCCAGGCGCCTGATCTCGTCAAAATTATGCAAAGTGGCGTTACGGATGACCACGCCCGCGCACGGGACCGGAATAAGCTCGGCGGTCGGCGTAACCACGCCGGTCCTGCCCACATTAACGCATATCTTCAGCACCTCGGTAGTCGCCTGCTTAGCGGGGAATTTATACGCCCTGGCCCAGCGCGGGCTTTTCGAAGTGGCGCCAAGATTATCCTGAAGCGAAAAGGAATCTATCTTTACCACCACGCCGTCGATCTCATAAGGCAGCGTGTCCCGCTCTTTCTGCCAATGTCCGCAGAAATCCTTCACCTCGCCGATATTCTTACAACGCCGGTTCTGCGGATTGACCCTGATACCCCATCTTTCGAATTCACGCAAAAGCTCCCAGTGCGTTCCCGGCCGTCCGGACAAAAACTCCCCCACCGAATGCGCGAAGAAATTCAGCCTGCGCGCGGCGACTAAAGCACTATCCAGCAGCTTCAACGACCCGGCCGCGGCGTTGCGCGGATTGGCGAACACCTGGCCGTTCTCGGTCGCGCCGCTGTTCAGGTCCTCCAGATCTTTCTTATCCATATATATCTCCCCGCGCACTTCTACCAAAGCGGGGAATTTACTGCCGCGTAAACGCAAAGGAATAGCGCGGATGGTCCTGACGTTGGCGGTAACATTATCGCCGGATTCCCCGTCACCGCGGGTGGAAGCGCTGGTCAATATCCCCTGTTCATAAGTAAGATTGATGCTCACCCCGTCGATCTTCAACTCGGCCACCAATCCGGGATGAGAGCGGGCCTTAAGCGACTCGGACATCTTCTCGTACCATGCTGACAATTCCTCAAGGGAATAAGTATTATCCAGCGAGATCATCTTCACGCGGTGCTTGACGCCGCTGAACCCCGGGGAAATTCCGCCGCCGACCCTTGCCGTGGGAGAGTCAGCGGAGCGCAATGCAGGATGACTATCCTCCAATTCCTTCAGACGCGACATCAGGTCGTCATATTCCTTATCGGAAACCTTCGGGTCCGCCAGGATATAATATTTATAGTCGTGTTCGCGGATCTCTTCCCTGAGCCGCTCTATCTCTTTTTTTACCGAAACGTCAGCCGTCATTTGATCGCGAACCCCGTTAAATTTTCTACCGTATCAGACCAGATACACTCCGCGCCGGTAATAACCCCGGAGAAATCATCCGCCATCCTGCGCAAAAAAGAATGCAGCACCGCCTCTTCAGCCTCGGCGACAAGCTCCACCCGGCCGTCGAACAGGTTCCTGACCCACCCGTTCACTCCGGCTTTGTCCGCCAGCGAACGGCAATGGAAGCGCAGGCCCACGCCCTGAACCCTTCCGCTATAATAAACCTGGACTCTTCTCTTCATAATATCAGCCCGAAGTTTAATTATAGCACGATAATTATCCGAAGAAAAACAAAAGAAAACGGTTAAACCCGGATCTTGCGTTAGGATTTGCGGAAAATGTCCTAAATCTTTGACAGAATAAGGACTGCGGGCAAAACCCCCGCAGGCGCACTAAATGCAGCAATACGTTGAGGAGGCCTTTGTAAGAACTGTCCTTGGAAAAGACTTATCGCGCCGGGAAATAAGCGGCAAGGCATCATTACGGTTTAGCCGGGCATAATCCACGGGCAGCCGGACATTGCTATGCCTTGAGCTAAATCAGCTTATGGATCAATATGTTATAAGAAATACTACTACATTGCTACAAAAGTTTTCTCAGTATTTGAAAATCGAAAGTCGGGATTTGACCCCTGGACTACTCACTCCGTCCTTCGACTACGCTCAAGACACACACTGAACTAAATTGAATATGTTCGTTCAAATCCAGGGCAAGCGCCCGCCTGCGGCAGGCTCTGTGCGCTGCGTATATAAATAATTAATGTAACAGAGCACTACCTTCAGGAAGAGTCCTCACTGGAGGACATACAGGAGAGATTCCGTTCTATAAAACCGATAAGCTTTTCCTGGGCGCAACAGGAAAGATTGCAGAACTCCACGCCCATTCCCGGGAATATATTCTTCTGGATCTGCTTATCCGGCAGCCAGACCACCTTAGCCTCCAGTTCCAGATCTTCCTGCTTCGGAGGCAATTTAAGCTTAAGCGCCACAGTGTCTCCCAGCTTGAATTTATCGGTGCCGTAAACATAAGCGCCCACGGCGCTAAGATTCAAGATATCCACCTTAGCGCTGTTGCCGGAATATTTATCCTTCAATTCTACCTTTATATCCAGCGGCAGCCGCTTGAACCGCCTGCGCAGCTGCATCTTCCTGATCTTTTCTATTATCCTGTCCTCGCGGAAACTGTTTTCCGCCAGTTCAACGGAAACATACATCTCTATTGTCCTGTCCAGCCCGGCAACGGAGAAGATGTTCTTTAAATGCGCCGGGATAGAGGCAAACCTCATCCTCCCGCCGGCATTGACCGCCTCTTTGTAAGCGATGACAATTACCGAGATCCCCATATAATCCACGGATTCCACTTCCTCGAAATTACAAAGGATGTCGGTATACCCGTCCCGCAGGCACTGCCCGACGGTCTCGATGAAATTGGCCGAATTCACGTCGATCCTGCCGATCAGATCCATAATGATTATGCCGTTCCTAAGACCAACGCGGATATCCATATTTTTCTCCCGGATGCCGATAAACCACTTTATATTTGAAGGAAATGTATTTTACAGGGCGGACGCCGGCGCCGCATATCGCTGCCGCTCACTTAAATTATAACATAAAAACGCTATTTTCACCGTTTACCGCGTATGAAAAATTGCGCGTCGGCGACGGCCAGTTCTACTTTTTCGCGGTTGAATATAACTATCTTTAAAGTAACGATGTTCTTCTGCACCCTGGATATTCTCGCTTCAGCGAAAATATCACCCAGCGCCTGCTTCAGGAACTTAATGGTGAATTTTACGGTAAGGAACCCCTGCTTGGAATACCGCGTCAGCAGCGCGTTGGCGGCCGCGGTATCGGCAAGCGTAACTATCGCCCCACCATGCAGACTGCCGTGCGGATTGGTGAACGTGCGGCAAAAAGGCAGTTTAAGCAACGCCCGGCCGTCCTCCCGCTCCAGGACCTGGATACCCAATAACCTCTCGAATTCCGCCTGCACCCTTTTTTCCATAGTCATAAAAAATAATTGAAGACGCTGTTGCTAACTAACTGCAAATGTTTAGGTTATGAAACAAATACTTAGACCCACAGATGAAAACGCAAGGAATTGTTACATAACTGATTGTTGTTGAGGATGTTACCAACAGCGTCTTGCTCAATTGCTCTAAGTGCACTTCCCGGGACCGAGAACCAAAAACATAGAACCCGTATTTTTTGATAGCATTGCGCCCAGCCCTTAGACGCGCCTTATTTAAATAATCATTCGGCGCTTCAACTGAATAAATAATCCTGCGGCATCCAAAGACTGGCTAAAAACATTGCGCCCAGCAGGAATCGAACCTGCAACATCCAGCTCCGAAGGCTAGCGCTCTATCCAGTTGAGCTATGGGCGCTCATATATGTTCTTATTAGAAGATGTCTCGCCGGTGTTTTTGCGGCGGACGCTAACAACTCAATCAGAAAACCCCGTTAAAATTCTAACGACGGACGCGCAAGAATCTTTTATCAAAAAAGCCTCGCCGGCGTATTAGTGGCGGGCGCGTCAAAGATCGAAAAAGGGAACATGAAGCACGAGGTACGAAGCAAGACAAGACACGATACACAAATACAAGAATAATTCACTGATATGTCTATGGACTTCTTTTCTGTTCCCAAAACCGAGAACCCAGAACCGGTTTTATATTACACCGCTTCCGCAAGCGGGCCCAGGGCCAGCAATACTTCCTGCATCGCGGCTTTATCTAAAGAAAGAATTCCTCTATCCGCTGTGCCTCTCACCGGGGAATTAACCTGTATCCTGTCCGGTCTTATGCGCTCCGCGGCTTTCTTCAATTCCGCGATATCTTCCTTTGAATCATTCAGGCCGCGCACAAGCATAACCTCCAGCCAGATCTTACCGGAATACTCTTTGCGGAATTCAACCAGGGCCTCTATTATCTCCGAGGCTTTCATCCCCGTGGCCGGGCGGTCTATTTTCTCAAAAACTTCCTGTCTCACCGCGTCCAGAGAGGGCACCACCAGATCCGCCAAAAGCAGTTCTTTGCGCACAGCCGGCAACACCATCAAAGAAGAATTAGTGATCACCGCTACCGGCAGCTGCACCAGCTTCTTGATCTCCGAAATAATCTCTCCCAGCTTAATATTCAGGGACGGCTCCCCGGTGCCGGCGATCGTCACATAACGCAATTTGCCCGCGACATCTTTATGTTCATCAAGCCACGCCCGCAGGGCCGCCAGCACCTGCTCCGCTTCGACGTATTCTTTCCGCTCTGCGGTGCGCATGGTAGTCCTGCCTGCCTGGCAATATACACAGTCAAAACTGCATATCTTACAAGGAGTTAGATTAATGCCCAGGGACAGCCCAAGCCTGCGGGAATTTATCGGACCGTAGATATATAGATCTTTGCCGGGGATCATAATAAAATTTGGTTCTGGGTTATAGGTGCTGGGTTCTGGGAAAAGCAAAAAAGGTTTTGGATATTGGGTTTTATGTTTTAAAAGATAGTAGGTTTTATATTTGAGTTTTTAAGTTCTTTCTAGAACCGAGAACCCAAAACCCAGAACCTGTATTTTAAACCATGGATGTTTTTTTCGCAGCGCGAAAAAAACCCCCGGCATCCTTATCAGATCAACGTATCGCATAAGGCGGCCGGGGGAGCGTAATTACTTTATCTCTATTACTGAATTCTGCGTACCGAAGGAATTAGTTATTACTGTATTGTTGGCGGGATCGTTGAGCCAGCTGCCGTCCACGACAAACTTATACTCGTATTTGCCGGGCTTAAGCGGGACCTTAGCTGACCAGGTACCTTTACTGTCTTTCTTGGCAGTATGTTCCTTGATATCCCACTTGTTGAAATCACCTGCCAGGGCGACCTTCTTGGCTTTTGGTGCGTAGATCTTGAACTGCGTCGGTTTCGCTATAGCTTTTCTGACCATCTCACCCTCCTTTTGTAACTTTAATTTACACGAGTATGAAATAGATGTCAAGATTTTTTCGCCCTGCCCCGCGGCGGAACTCAATGTCTCGTCGAGAGTACGGAAAAAATACCGTTCCGCCATTTACTATCCTGAAAGAAGGTCAGACCGCGGTAATGATCAGGCCGTTTCTTTGCGCCAGCGGCAGGGAAGCTTCCTTGTCTATAAAAAGCGTCTTGCCCGCTTCTATCGCCAGGCACCCCGCCCCGCAGCGCAATAATGTTTTAACGGTACCCATTCCCACTACCGGAATATCGAACCTGGGGTCCTGCCTCGGCTTGCTGACTTTAACCACCGTGAATCCCCGGCCGGCGAGCCTGCCTGCGCGGCGGATGAGATTATCCGTGCCTTCAAAAGCTTCAACCCCGACTATCGCCTTTGCTTTAACGGCCACCGTCTGCCCGATATCCAGCCCGGCCGCTTCTTTCGCCAGCTTAAATCCGAAGTCAATATCTTCCAGCTGCCTGACAGAAGGTTCAGGCCCCGCGAGCAGGCCGCGCGCGGGCATCATCTCCTTAAGGAATAATGTGGAATCAAGGAACCTGATCCCTGACTTCTCCAGATGGCCGATCACCGCGGAGAATATGGTGTCCGCCCGGTTATCTTTAATGCCGGAAAGCAATTCCCGCAGGCCGGCATCGCGCATAACCTCGGCGCTGAAGAGACGGCACGGCGCGATCTGTCCGGCCATCACCGCCTCAATAAGACCTTCCCGGCGCATTAATTCTCCCAGCCTGCCGAATTCGCTCAAACGCAGCCAGAGCACTTTATCGGCGTAACGGCAGATGGAACGCGCAGCGTCGCCTTTAACGGCAAAAACCACCACTTCATAACCTTTTGCCCGCGCCGCCTGCGCGAAAATCAAAGGAAATCTCTTACTACCGGCAATCAAACCAAGTTTAGCCATATTTTATGCGGACTCTACTAGTATTGAGTATTTTTTGTGCGGTTTTTCCCAGCACCTAGAACCCAGCACCCAGAACCCGTCTTTTAGAATTCAGGAATTAACCTGCTCGGTCGCTTCTGCGGAAGAACGATTTATACGGCAAGAACGCGCCACTCCCCGTTGCGCGCTCTTTATAAAATCGATGAGGTAGGCTGTTTCTTTAGAAAGGTTGTTCTCGGATTCGAATCTTATCGCGGCTTTGCGCAGCGGCGCCCCGGAATAAAAAATCGCCCGGTAGGCCCTGTTTAATTCGCCGATGGTTTCCCGGCTAATGCCGTTCCTGCGCAGGCCTATAAGGTTAAGACCGTAAACACGCGCCGGGTGCCCGTCGCAGGTGGAATACGGAGGGACATCCTGGACGACCTTGGAACACCCGCCGATGATCGACAATGTGCCGACGCGCACGAACTGATGTATCGCGGCCATACCGCCTATGATAGACCTGTCTTCCACGGTAACATGTCCGGCAAGAGTGCCGTTATTGGCGAGAACGCAATGGCTGCCCACGCGGCAATCATGCGCCACATGGCAATAAGCCATAAGAAGATTGGCTTCGCCGATCACGGTTTTGCCGCCTTCTCCCGTGCCCGGATTCAAAGTGCAATATTCCCTGATAACATTCCTGTCCCCTATGATCAGGCAACTTTTCTCCCCTTTGAATTTCAGGTCCTGCGGCCGGCTGCCGACTATGGCGCCGGTGAATATCTCGCAATCCCTGCCGATGGACGTATTCCCGTCGATAACGCAATGCGCGCCTATTTTAGTGCCCGGCCCGATAGTGACATTATCGCCGATGACCGCGAACGGCCCGACTTCAACCCCGTCTGCTATATTAGCTTTACCGGACACTATCGCCGTGCTGTGTATAAACATATATTCCCCGTTTATTTAATTAATACGGTTATCGGTTATTTATCCGGTTAGGTCTTAAAAGCCGTATCCTAATGAAGATTAACGATACGTCCGCCGCTATCGCATTGGCGAGACGGGAAAAAGATTATCGTAACCATTGCCGGAAGACGTTCTCTTATCCGAAGGCGAACATCAAAGTGGCTTCCGCCACCACTTCGCCGTCTACATAAGCTTTCCCGAACACCTGCCCGGTCCTGGATTTTATCTTCCCTGCCGTCACTTCCATAACCAGCCTGTCCCCGGGGACCACGACCTTACGGAATTTCGCGGCGTCTATCGTCAGGAAATACGCCAGTTTTCCCTTATTCTCCTCGCAAGAAAGCATCATCACTCCGCCGACCTGCGCCATCGCCTCCAGAATAAGCACTCCGGGCATAACGGGCTTCCCCGGGAAATGCCCTTGGAAGAAAGCGTCGTTGATCGTCACATTCTTTATTCCAGCCACCCGCTTGCCTTCTTCAAGATAAGTGATCCTGTCCACCAGCAAAAACGGGTAACGGTGCGGCAGCACGTTCATTATCGCCTGCACATCCATTACTTTACCGGCTCCTGAACAAATGTCGGCTCCGCCGGCGGCATCTCTCTGTTTTTGCTGCAATATGCTTTTCACCATCTTGGCGTTGAGCGCATGCCCGCTCTTGACGGCGATAATGTGCGCCTTTAAAGGCTGGCCGAGCAGGCTGAAATCGCCGATAAGGTCCAGGATCTTATGCCTGACGAACTCGTCTGGGAACCGCAGATTGTTCCCGATAACGCCTTTGCTGCCGACTACCAGCGTGTTTTCGTAGGTGGCGCCTTTTCCTAATCCCTGTTTTTTAAGTTCTTCAGCTTCCGCTTCCAGGCAGAAAGTCCGCGCTCCGGCTATCCCGGAACGAAAAGCCTCTTCGGTGACTTCAACCTCCAGGAACTGCGAATTCAGCGCAGGATGATCATAGTCAAGAGTATAAGAAACGCGGAATGTTTCCGAGGGTAAAGCGACGAGCGAAACCCCGGATTCATTGATATAAATGGGTTCTTTAAGCGCGTAATAATCACGCGGCTTATCCAGTTCTTTTATGCCGGATTTATCCAGGGCCTCAAGATACTCCAGCGCGCTGCCGTCCAGGCCGGGAAGTTCTTCTCCGTCCAGTTCCACGACCAGATTATCCACTCCCGCGGCGGATAAAGCCGCCATCAGATGCTCGACGGTATGGATGCCGGCGATGCCGCTGCTGATCGTGGTGCGGCGCCTGCTCTGGCTTTGAGGATAAGCGGAAACACAGTCCACGTTCGCTTTTATCGCGGGCTTCTGCGGCAGATCGACCCTGACGAAAGAAATGCCGCTGCCGGCGGCCGCCGGTTTAAGCGTAACGGTGACCCGGTTGCCGGTATGTAATCCTATGCCGCTTAGCGTAACCTCTTCTTTTATCGTTTTCTGTAAGTCCATCCTGGGCCCGTCCGTTATTCTGATTTAGACTGCAATTCTTCTATCTTTTTCTTTAATTCGGCTACTGTTTCCATAAGTTTAGGCAGATTCTGCACGCAGGCGTTTATTTTTCTGGCGGACGAATGTTCCCTTGCCGGATACCCCGAAACCATCGTATTGGGAGGCACGGACTTGGTCACGCCTGCCTGCGCCGCGACTACGGCGCCTTCTCCTATGGTAATATGCCCGACCATCCCGGCCTGCCCGGCGATGATGGCCCCGTCGCCTACCCTGGTGCTTCCGGAAATGCCTGCCTGCGCCACTACCAGGACATTGCTGCCTATGGCGACATTATGCGCGATCTGCACGAGATTGTCTATCTTGCTCCCGCGGCCTATCAATGTCTTATCGAAACGGGCGCGGTCTACGGTAACGTTGGCGCCGATCTCCACGTCGTCTTCTATTATCACCGTCCCGGTCTGGGGTATCTTATGATGCGCGCCTTTGACGGTAACGTAACCGAAACCGTCGGCGCCGATAACGCTGCCGCTGTGAATAATGACCCTGTCTCCGATAACGACGTCTTCCCTCACCGTTACGTTCGGATAGATCAAACAGCCGTTCCCCACCCTGGCGCCGTAACCGATGTAAGAACCCGCGTAAATAACTGTATTATCGCCCACGGACGCGCCGTCCTCTATTACCGCGCACGCGCCCACGGAAACATTCCGTCCCAAAGAGGCCTTGCCGGATACGAATGAGGAAGGATGCACTCCCTGCGGGTGCCGAGCCTTTACCGCGCCGAATAATTGCACTACTTGCGTGAACGCCAGGGAAGGATTCTCGGACCTGATCAAAGCTGTGCGTCCGGAAGAAACCTGCGGAGAGGTTATTACAGCCGAAGCATTCGTCTTCTCCAGGAACGGCGCGTATTTCGGATTCGCCAGGAACGTGATCTCCCCCGGGCGCGCCTCTTCGATCCCGGCAAACCCGGTTATTTCCAGGTCCGGCGGACCGACGACTTCGCCGCCGATCATCTCGGCGATCTCCTTTAAGGTTTTTCGCATAAAATCCGGAAGAAAAAGTCCGGCAAGGCGGAAAATGACCCCGCCTTGCCGGGAATTTTATTTCTTTGCTGTATTGCCTTTGTTAATGGCTTCGATGATCTTATCGGTTATTTCGAGGCTCTTGGTCTGATAAACAAGCACTCTGTCGTTGAAAATAAAAGTATACCCTTCCTTCTCGGCGTATTGCTTGACGGCGTTCTCTATATCCTTGAGGATCTCCTTCATTTTCTCATCCTGCTCTTTGCGCAGGTCGGTCTGCTTTTGGCGGTCGAACTCCTGCAGGGATTTCACTTTCGCTTCGATATCGGACTTCTTGGATTCCTTCTCTTTGTCGCTGAGAAGATTTATCTTCTCCTGAAGCTGCTTGATCTCGCCGACTTTCTTCGTCCTCTCGGCGTCGTAAGCGGCCTGCTTGTCCCCGAGCACCTTATCGTAATCCTTGGTCTTATAATAATCGTTGAACGTGCGGCTCAAGTCGATATACCCCAGCTTATCCGCGGCCGAAGCGCTTCCGGCTAACATAGCCAACACGAAGAGTCCCCCGACAAAAACTGTTATCCCCTTTTTCATTTTGCCTCCTCCTTTTTTATCCTGTGATTGTTTTGTAGCAAGGATATTGCCGAATCGCTTTAACCCGGATTTTGCATTAGGATTTAAGGTCCTGACAATCGGAATTAGACCATCCGCAATCGAAACGTTTCTTCTCTATCTATTTTCGATTCCCGATTTTCGATTGCTCTGTGCGCTGTCGAAAGAACTTACTCAATAGCGCACTAATGTATTGTTACAAAAGTTTCTTAGTATTTGAAAATCGAAAGCCGAAATTTGACCGCAATCTAAACGTTTCTTGGCTATCTATTTTCGATTCTCGATTTTCGATTGCTCTGTGCGCTGTTTAAAGAACTTACTTAACAGCGCACTTAGAACCCGTGGCTCATATTGAAATGGAATCTGCCGTCGCCTTTAGTATCTTCTCCCGAGGCCTTATTAAGCGGGATCCCGTAATCAAGCATTATCGGACCGATCGGCGTCTTGATACGGAAACCTATACCCGTGCCCGCCTTCAGGCCGCCGGTCCCCAGATCTCTCGCTTTCTCCCAGACATCGCCGATATCGTAGAAGAACGCCACGCGCAGGAAATTCATCAACGGATAAGTAAATTCCGCGTTAGCCACCATCATCGCCTCGCCGCCCTTGGGATCGCCGTTGTTATAGATCGGGCCGATCTTACGCTCTTTGTAACCGCGGATGGTATTGGCGCCGCCGGCGAAGAACCTTTCGTAGATGGGAACGCTTGTGCTGTCGTCGTAAGGCTTGGCCACTCCGGCGCGTAATCTAAGTTCCAGCACCGATTTCAGGAACAACGGCTGGTAATGCGACATCCTGGTGAACAACTTGGTGAAATCCTTGTCACCGCCGAACGGGCCGCCGGCGATATCGATATTGCCGCTGACCAGATTGCCTTTGCGGGGGTCGAAAACACTGTCCCTGGTATCGTAGCTTAAGCCGTAGCTCGTGCTGCTGATCGAATATTTCCCCATTTCCTCGTCTCTGAATTCCTGGCCGATATCGTCGCTGGGATTGCTTATCTTTATTTCCTCGTATTTATACATCACATTCCCTTTGAGATATTCGCTGAGTTCCTTCCCTAATCGCAGATCCCCTCCGGTAACGTCTTCGTCGTAGCCGTAGCCGACGTCGGAATCGCGCTCGTGGGTGCGCTTATAAATGTCAAAACCGAACGACACCGGGTAATCGAAAATCCACGGCTGGGTGAAGCTTAATTCATATCCCTGGGTAAGGCTGCCGATAGAGGCCCTGAGTTTCAGGTCCTGTCCGCCGCCGGTGAAATACGGGAAGTTCCTCCAGTCGAAGTTCCTCTGCTCGACTTCCACGAAACCGATGAACTGGTCCACGCTGCTGTACCCGCCGCCGAAACTGAACGCGCCGGTCTTGGATTCCTTTACGTCCACCACCAGGTCCTTGCGGTTCGGAGTATCGGTATCTTCGGTGTCATAGCTGACTTCCTCGAAGAACCCCAGGTTCTGCAGTCTTTCCTTGCTTCTGCGCAGCTTGTCGCCGTCGAAACGGTCGCCGGGATGGATCCTCAATTCCCTGCGGATCACGATATCCCTGGTCTTGACGTTCCCGCGTATCTTTATCTTATTCACATAAGCGATATCGTTCTCAACTATCCGGTAAACGATATCCACATTGCCGGTGACCACGCTCGTAGAAGTGCTTTCCAGGACCCCCGCGAAAATATACCCCTTGTCGAAATAGAGCCCCTGGATGGAAGCGATATCCTCGCGCATACCCTCCTGGCTGAAGACTTTCCCGGGCACGCAGATCTTGATCCGCTCCATTATATCCTTCAGCTGGATCTCTTTATTGCCTTCGACCTTGACGGAACCGACAAAATACTTATGGCCTTCTTTGAGAGTAATTATCACGGTGAGCGTGTTGCGGTGTTTGTTAGGCACGACTTCATAACTCATTTCCGCGTCGGCATAACCGTTACGCCTGTAAAACGCCTTCAGGCGGTCCATATCCTCTTTTATGACTTCTTCCTTCATTATGCCGGAATTGAACAACCAGGCGCGTTTTGTCTTCAACATCTTCAACAGCGCGCCCTTGCTGTAAGCCTGGTTGCCGCGGATGAAAATATCGCGTATTTTTGTCCGGATACCCTCTTCCACCTTGAAAGTAACCAGGGCCTTGCCGTTATCTTTATTAAAATCAACGGCATACTCGACCTTGGCGGTGCTATAGCCGCGTTTTTCGTAAAGCGCGCGCAGGGTTTCGCTGTCATCCGTCAGGGTGGGATGATCGAGATACTGGGATTCCCTGGACTTGATCATGGTTTTTAACTTATCCGTTTTCATTCCAAGGCGTTTTACCCCTGAAAAAGAGATCTTTTCTATCAACGGCCGCTCATTGACGGTTATTACAAGCTTCACGCCGTCCTTATCGGGTTTGACGTCCGTATTAATATCGCTGAAAAACCCGAGCAGGTATAACCTCTTGATATCGTCACTTACCACATTTTCCTGGTAAGGTACGCCTACCCTGGTCTTTATCTTGGCTATGATGGTATTGGTGCTGATGGTTTTATTGCCGGTAACTTCTATAGCGGTGATCTTTTGGCCTTGCCCGTCAGGAGCGCTGTTCCCGGAGACATCCCCGGCGGGCGCCGGGACGGACTGCGCTGTATCATTGCCGGCAGGCTGAGGGTCCTGCGCGAAAGCAGCGGCCGCCGTACAGAGAGAAATAAGAATGGTAATCGCCCACAATACTTTTTTATGCGCCATCTTTAATGATCAGGTTAATGCCGCCCGCCCTTTACTAATGGGCCGTATTGCCGCTGACTGTTCCTTTACCCTGCGCCGTCGGAATACGCCGGCCGCAACAATTTGTTTCAGTATAACACAGCGCTTTTAAAAAGCAATAGAAAAATCTACTGAAAGTGGGAATGGGAAGAGACATTGTCCCCCCACCCCGGCAAAGCTGAGTAAGATTAAGATCGTCAGCCGCGCGGACTTTTCTGGCCTGAAACGGCTCTTTACACATTTCAAAAGACACAGCGTACTTTT